>Ga0315277_10000707_pt1 | contig 51275 bp, 61 predicted proteins | sample YL17G05_15_MG_FD_203695 | JGI IMG/M metagenome (GOLD analysis project Ga0315277, IMG submission 203695) | Sediment microbial communities from Yellowstone Lake, YNP, Wyoming, USA - YL17G05_15 | ecosystem: Environmental > Aquatic > Freshwater > Lake > Sediment | place: USA: Wyoming | collected... | reverse complement strand
TCGATGGCCTCGGTCTTATCGTCCCTCTTCCGGCCGACGCGGATCTCCACGATGCGGCCGTCCGTCTTCTCTGGGTCCAATCGGATGATGCCGCGGTCGATGTCCTCCGCCGAGACGCGGAGGTTGTCGACGATCTTCTGCATTCGGCTGTTGGGATTGTCCATGGTGGAGAGGAAGTCGTTGAAGCTGGCTATGTGGTGGTTGACGATGCTTCTCTCCTTGAAATAGAGCTCTACCAGATCACGCAAGAGTCTCACCCTCTGACTACCAGACGATAGGCGTCCGCCCTCTCGGCGGTCACGGACCGCCTGATGACCTTGACGACCCTGCCTTCCTTGATGTGACCGTACTTCTCCTCCAGCAGCCTGATGCAGGGATCGCTGCGGCGGATCTTCGGCAATTGGTCCTTGTTAATCTTCAGAGCCTCTAGCACCGACTTGGCATCCTCCTCGCTCAGGAGATGGTGGGCCGGCACAAGTTCATGATTGAAGACATTGAACTGCACACCCTCGCTCAGAATAATCACCTCGCCCCTACCAAAGAACGTTCAATAATGCTATCCACATCATTACGCAGTGAGGTTATAAAATACCATCGAAGGGCTCTATTCGTGTTTTGGTTCTGCATGTCCACTCCTCACCTTCCAAGCGGGCCCGCGGGGATTTTCGATCCGTCGGCGCGGACCGACGGCCTTTCGAACCCCGGACCATCTGGTTAAAAGCCAGGTGCTCTTTCTAGGGAGGTCTGTCTCCAAACCTCCTACCTAGCTGAGCTACGGGCCCATTGGCAAGTAAGTCTCCGGCGATGCGGATGTCGGAGAAACGAGTGCTGTTATTTAAAGGTTGGGAAAGGAGAAGCGCCCTTTCTCGCTTCCTCTTGACCTGCCGAATTCTGCCCTAGAGCGAGGACGGGCGCTGGGCCAGATCGTCGGCTGACCCTCCATCCCAGCCATGGCTACCGGTCACGTATATATACATGAAGCATAATCCTGCCTCGGCGAGCCCATGGAGAACGAGAAGGTTTGCAGCTCATGCGGTGTCAGATTGACAAGGAAGAAGACCACCTTTTTCCCTTGTCCGAACTGCGGTCAGATGGAGATCGGCCGCTGCTCCAACTGCCGTGACCAGAGCGTGAATTACGTCTGCGGCAAGTGCGGCTTCACTGGACCTTAGGGTGGTGCGTGATTGGGAACCGTGGCGGTCACATATCAGCTCTTGCCCGAGGAGACCTCCTTCGACATGGAGGGTCTGAAAGCACGCATCGCCAGCATCTTGCCTGAAGGGGTCACGGTGGCCAAGGCGACGATCAAGCCCTTCGCTTTCGGCCTGAAGGCGTTGGAGATCGTGTGCACGATGAAGGACACCGAAGGGCTCGCGGACGCACTGGAAGAGAAGCTGCGTGCCATCGAAGGCATCCAGGGCGTCGAGAACACCGGCATCACGCTCATCTGAGATGTGCGCCCTTCGTCCTCATTCCTCTTCTTACCCCGCTCCGCCCTAGACCGGTGGCGCTGGGATGTAGCCTGCCTTGAAGAGCGCCTCCGTCTGGCTGCGACTGCGTTTGATGATCTCTTGGGCCCGGTCGAAGAGCTCGTTCCGACTGAGCTTCTTTCTTGCCACTCCCTGTTCGATCGCTTTCATTCCCACGGCGGTCGCTTCTCGGGGGAACGCGTCCCAATCCCCCATGGTGGGGACGATGTAATCCTCCCTCAGCCCTTTGTCCTCGGCGGTCTTGGCCAGTTCCATGGCGGCGGCGATGCACATCTCGTCCGTGATCTTCGTCGCCCGGACGTCCAGAGCGCCGCGGAAGACGGCCGGGAACACCAGGGAGTTGTTCACTTGGTTCGGGAAGTCGGATCGCCCCGTGGCCACAATCCTGGCCCCGGCCTCCTTCGCCTCCCATGGCCATATCTCCGGCACCGGGTTCGCCGTGGCGAAGACGACGGCATCTTTGGCCATGGATCGGACCATTTCCTTGGTGATCACGCCTGGCCCTGGCCTAGAAGCGGCTATGAGTAGATCCGCCCCCTTGATCGCTTCCGCATCCCCTCCGACCGTTCCTTCCCAGTCCGAGCGCAGGGCCATGCTCCACTTCTCCGGGAAGCGGTCCTGAAGATCCCTCCTTCCGGTATTGAGGATGCCTTTGCTATCGGTCATGATGATCTTCTTGACGTCCACCCCAGCGGCGATGAGCACTCGGGAGATGGCGATGTTCGCCGCCCCGGCCCCGACCATGGCCACGCGCGCCTCGTTGATCTTCTTTCCCACCAGCTTGAGGGCGTTCATAGCTCCCGCGGTGACGATGGTGGCTGTGCCCTGCTGATCATCGTGCCAGACCGGGATCTCCATCTCCTTCCGCAGCCGGTCAAGAATGGTGAAGCATTTGGGCTGGGAGATGTCCTCCAGATTGATGCCGCCGAAGGAGGGTGTCAACCACTTGACCACGTTCACGATGTTGTTCACGTCCTTGGTGTCCAGGCAAATGGGGACGGCGTCCACCCCGCCCAGATACTTGAAGAGCAGAGCCTTCCCTTCCATCACCGGCAGTCCGGCCAGAGGGCCGATGTCACCCAGACCGAGCACCCTCGTTCCATCAGAGACCACGGCCACGGTGTTCCACTTGTTCGTAAGGTCATAAGCCGCCTCCGGGTCCTTCTCGATCGCTCGGCACGGCTCCGCCACTCCAGGCGTATACCAGATAGCGAAATCATCCATGCTGCGCACGACGCACTTCGGCACGACCTCGATCTTGCCACCATAGTGAGAATGGTACCTCATTGCGAGGCGGGCCGGCTCGTTCGCTTTCCGAAGACGCTCCTCATCGCTCTTCTCCGGGGAGTCCATGTGGGACGACCTCCTGCGCGAGATGATCGATTCGTAGACGCTTGTCCTTCTCGCGAACGAACTAGGCGGTCCCTCCATATTTATATCTTGACGATGGGGCATCGTAGCCAGATTGCTCAGTTCTAGCACGAGGCATGCTCTGCTCGATCTGGTGCGCAGGCGAGGTCGCGCCTCAATTAAATACCATGACGGGGCTGATGGACCGAGCACATGGTCAAGGTCCTCATTGTAGACGGTTACATCGATGAGCCGGCATCGCTGGGCGTACCTCCATACATCTCACCGCTGGTACGCGCAACGTTCGGTGCGGCCAAGGATGCGGGGGCCGAAGTAGCCCTGGTCAACATCGATCAGCTGCGCGCCTCGGGCGCCATGCCCAAGGCGGACGTGACCGTTCTGCTGGGCGGATGCGCGGTCCCGGGACGCTATCTGCGAGGCATGCCCGCCTCCGACCGGGAGGTGCTGCAACTGGCCTCACGCGCATCAGGAACCAGGGTGCTGGGCGGACCGGCGACCCTGGAGGAAAGGATGAAGGGGACGGGGCTCTTCGAGCTCATCGCCGACCGAGACCCGGCCGCGTCGTTGTTCGACCTGCTGGAGACCGGAAAGAGCGATGACCGTTGGCGGTCGCTGGAGGAATGGAACCGCTGGTTGCTGCTCGGAGCGGACTCGGTGCTCGATCGTCCTGACTACCCTCAGCCGCTCATCGCTGAGGTCGAGACCTACCGGGGCTGCGTTCGCTACCGTAGCGGGGGATGCTCGTTCTGCGTCGAACCTCTCAAAGGCAAGCCGCTTCATCGCGAGCCGGAGCAGATCGTCGAAGAGGTGCGACGATTGCGAGAGCTGGGGGTGGTCAATTTCCGTCTGGGAGCGCAGACGTGCATCGTCTCATACAAGTCCTTCGAGGACGACAGCGATTCGCCGACGCCGAACCCGGAGGCTATCGAGACCCTTTTGCGCGGCATCGCTTCCTTGAAGCCGCAGGTGCTGCACCTGGACAACGCCAATCCGGCGGTCATCGCCGACCACCCCAACGAATCCAAGGCCGTCATCGAGAGCATGGTCCGCCACTGCACCAGCGGGAACGTCCTTGCACTGGGGATGGAGAGCGCCGATCCGGTCGTGGCAGATGCGAACAACCTGAATGCTACCGCGGGGCAGGTCATGGAGGCGGTGCGCATGATAAACTCCCTGGGAAGGGAGAGGGGGCCTACTGGACTGCCGAAGCTCTTGCCCGGTCTGAACTTCATAGTGGGATTGGACGGTGAGACCCGCAATACGCTAGAGCTCAACCTGGAATTCTTGCGCCAGGTGCGTTCTGAAGGCCTATGGCTGAGACGGATCAACATCCGTCAGGTTATGCCCATCCGCCGCAGCTTCGATGGCGGCGCCACTCACTCACAGTTCATCCATTTCAAGGAAACAGTAAGAGAGGAGATCGACCATCCCATGCTCCGGGAGATGCTGCCCATCGGCACGTTGCTGAAGGACGTCTACATGGAACTGGGAGAGGGCAAGCGCACCTTCGGACGCCAGATCGGCACCTATCCGCTGCTCATCGGCTTCAATTATGCCCTCAAGCTGAGAAGGTTCGTAGACGCCAAGGTGGTCGACTGGGGACGCCGTTCCGCGACCGCCATACAGTATCCTCTGGACCTCAACTCCTGTCCGCTCGCGGCCTTGGAATCGTTGCCAATGGTGGGCAGGAAGAGAGCGATGCGCATCCTCCGGTACCGTCCCTATGCCAACCTCGACCAACTCCAGATTGCTCTGGACGAGCCAGGTCTCGCCTCGAAGCTGGAGCAGTACATCTCTTTCTCATGATCCTCGGCTCCATGCATGCAATGTGTTTTTAGCAGCGTGAAACGATGGAGAAGCGATGGAACCGCGCGACTTGGCCCGCTATCCCTTCGTCAAGGCCGCCTCCGAATACGTGAAGGAGCAGGGGGTCGGTCTAGAAGACCTCCTTTCTCATCCTGCTTTCGCGCAAGCGAGGGCGAGGGGCAAGAAGCGGATCACCGATGCCGTGGCTTCGGCCAGCATCGAGGAGATCTCCCTCAACACCGATGAGGAGAGGCTGCAAGAGGTCCTCAGCTACGCCATGGCCCGCATCCTGGTCTCGTGCGTGGCCGATGGCTTCCTTACCAGGCGCTACGCTCTGGCCGAGGCCAAGGCCATGTACGAGCGACTGCAGACCGAGAACGTCGAGCTCATGATGGACATCGCCGGGGAGCTAGGAGTCGATGCTTCCCTGGATGGTGACGTCCCGAGCATGCACTTCGCCGAGTTCCTGCGCCTGACCACGGGCATACGCAGCAAAGATTGGAAGCTTGTGAACACGGAGGTGAAGCATGGACGGGTGTCGTTGCCCAAGGTCAAGTTCGCCCGGGTGCTCGAACAGGCGCTGTACGACCGCATCGAGGAGGATCTCCCGCTGCAAGTGTCCCAGAAGATGCTGGATGACCTCAAGCCGGATATCGCAGAGCTGGCGAAATCGGCCGAACAGATGAAGGACCGCTACCAGACCGATAGCTTCGGAGATGTGGACATGGAGTGCTTTCCTCCCTGCATGAGGAGGATGATAGTCATGATCCAGTCCGGGGCGAACCTCTCGCATCCCGGTCGCTTCGCCATTACCTCCTTCCTCTTCAATGTGGGCGTGCCAAGGGAAGAGATACTGGCCATCTTCGGAACCTCGCCGGATTTCGACCAGTCCAAGACGAAGTACCAGATAGACCACATTACTGGCGAGATCTCCGACACCAAGTACACGCCCCCCTCCTGCCATACGATGCGCTCGCTCTCCGTCTGCTACAACCCCGACAATCTCTGCCAGGCGGAATGGCTCAAGCACCCGTTGATCTACTATCGTACGCAGTGCAGGAGGAAGAGGAGAGGCAAAGAAGCATCGTCTGAGGTGATCAAGGGAGGAGCCTCAGCCAAGGCAACGGACCAGGCGGCCAAAGCGAGTTCACCGCAATGATCTGTAAGTGGAGTAGGCGCGCTGCACCGCGGTCAGGTTGCCCACGACCGCGAACCAGATCATCACTAGGTCGAAGATGCTCAAATGATACGACAGAATGCCGATGCTGCTCACGCCCCCCAGCATCATCAGCCATTGCACCATGGGCGCAGCGATCAGCAAGACCATCCGGTCGGCGCGACCCAGCAACCCAGCGTAGCGCCTCCCAACTCCCACGGCCTGCGCCTGAGTGCCCATGTAGCTGGTGAGCAGTACACCCGCCATCGCCACCAATCCAAGATAAGGAGAGCACCACGAGCTCACCGCTATCGCGCCTATCAGAAGCACGTCCGAGTAACGGTCCAGCACGTGGTCGATGAAATCCCCTTTGCGCGAGCTCTTGCCGGTAAGCCTGGCCACTTTGCCATCGAGGGCATCGAGGTAACCGCTCAGCAGCACCAGCACTGAGGCCAGGGGAAGGAGCAGCTGCCAGTCCCGGTCCGCAAAGAAGATCACCAGGGCAGCGAAGGCAGCGATCAGAAGGGAAAGGCCGCTGATGGCGTTCGGGCTCCAGCCCCGGAAGAGGCGGGCGCTCGGTTCCAGGATGAAGTCCGCCCTCGTCCTCTGGGAGTCTAGTACCAGCTCAACACCTCTTCGCTCCAGTCGATATGACCAGGTGCGTACTTTTCCTTTTCCCCGGCCAGTATCTCCGCCACCGCCTCCGCCGCTTCCTCGGGCGTCCTCTCGCTGGTGTCGATCTCGTACACCTCGTGCGATCGATCGAGCGCTTCCACCAGGATGACGTCGCAACCCTCCGCTTCCAGATTCTCGCGCACCTTGCTTTGGGCATAGCCTCTATCTCTCAGCCTGATCTCGAGTACCGAAGGACGACAGCGGAGGACGATGATCTTGTCGACCGTGAGGAGATGCGCCAGATGCCCTATGAGAGCGACGTCGCCAGCAAGTTTGCTCTTCAGGACCGCCTTGTCCAATGCCTTGGGGTCTACCGCCCTCGTCCTCCTCTTCCGGTCCATCGCCCCGAGGAGTCCGTGCTCCTGGGCGAAAAGGTTCAGCTCCAGAACGTTCCAACCTTTAGATCGCAACACCCCACCCAACGCGCTTTTCCCGGTCCCGGGCGTCCCGCTGATCGCCAATATCACGTTTGCAAGAAGAATCCAGGCGGCGATAATCCTTTCGTAGGTCGACTTCGAGCAGGAATGGCTAGGGCCTTCGCCTACTTTCGCGATCTGGACTCGATGGCGAACAGCTCTCGCTCAGAGCGTCCACGAAAGCCAGTTGAACGAAGGCGTCCTCCCTCGCAGCTTGGATTCGTGATCCAAGCGTCACCGGGCATTCCGCCTCGAACTGGAAAGGATAGCGGATCTCCATCAGCACAAGGTTCTCCGCCGGGGCGAGGCCGAAGGATCTCTCCTTGCCGGAGAGAGCTCTCCGCACTTCTCCAATCTCGACCTTCCCTCGCCCCACTGAATCCATGGCCGCCACCAGCCTCCGTACCATGTTGCGCAGGAACTCCCTGGCTCGGAGATCGATGACGATGAAATCCCCTACTGGAAGGACATGCACGCTCTCTATCCTCTTGACCGTCGTCCGGCCTTCGGCCTTGCAGAAACGACGGAAATCATGCTCCCCTTCGAACCCCTTGGCAACCTTGGCCACAGCATCTATGTCCAAGCCTCTCGCGGGCAAGAAGTATCGGTACCAGCGACCGGAAGCACGCCTGGGGCTGAAGTTGCTGGCGACCTCAGCTAGCCCGGTGAAGAAGACCGTGTCAGATTGCGAGTTCAATGCATGCAGCAACTTCCCCCTCTGGAAAGAGGTGTCGAAGGCGATCACGTTGCAGAGCGCGCTCACTCCTCGGTCCGTTCGGGAAGCGGCCCGGAACCTAGCCTCGTCCGGCGAGGAGATGGCCTCGATCTCTTCCAGGCAGCGGATGACCTCCCCCTCCACCGTCGGCTCATCGGGCTGACGCTGCGAGCCCATGAAGTCCCGCCCGTCATAGGCGATGCGGACCGCTGCCCTCCAGGCCATGACCGCATGATTAAGTAGGCCGCGACTATTCATACTTCCGCTGGAGCATGCCTGACGTCAGAGTGGTACTGGTCTCCCCGCGCAACGAAGGCAACGTGGGAGCGGTGGCGAGGTCCATGGGCAATTTCGGCTTCCACAATCTGACCATGGTACGGCCGTGCGAGATCGGGGACGAAGGTTTCAAGCGGGCCAAGCACGCCGGCGACATCATCCGTCAGGCCAAGGTGCTGGAGAACGTGGAGGAGGCGGTGCGCGGTTGCTCCCTGGTGGTGGGCACGAGCGGCATCATCACCTATGGCGAGAAGCACTTTGTGAGGATACCGATCACGCCGAAACAGCTGGCGGAGCGATTGAAGGACTATGAGGAGGAGGTAGCGATCCTCTTCGGACCGGAGGACACGGGATTGGCTCAAGAGGATTTGATGAAGTGCGACATCCTGGTGCACATCCCTGCCTCGGACGAGTACCCGGTGCTGAACCTTTCCCACGCCCTCACCATCGTGCTGTATGAGTTGCACGCGGCAGCCGTACCGCTGGATGGACCAAGGCAGGCTTCGAACGTTGAGCGAGAACGATTGTACCAGTTCTTCGAGGACCTCCTGGACGCTGTCGATTACCCAGAGTTCCGGAAAGAGAAGACCAAGGTCATGTTCCGCCGGATGATGGGGCGGGCCGTGCCGACCAAATGGGAGTTCCACACCATCATGGGCGTGCTGGGGGACGCGGCCAAGAAGATCAAGCGCTTGGAGAAGGCGAAGAAGTAGATCGAGATCAGGTGGTGTATTTGATGGCCAGACCATCTATCTCATCGGCCAGCTCGATGCCCGGACCCTCGTCGCTCAGCTCCGCTATGCCCGTGACCACAGCCATCAAGCGGATCGAGCCTTCGAACTTCTCGTCCACCCGCGCGCCGAAGATCACGTTTGCGTGCGGATCCATGAACGACTGGACGCGCTGCATGACCTTGTTCACCTTCTTCAGGGTGAGGTTTGTTCCCCCGGTGATGTGCACCAACGCCCCGGTCGCCCCGGAGATGTCCATGTCCAGTAGCGGGTTGCTCAGAGCATCCTTCACCACCGAGTCCGGGTCGGAGTTCTCGCCGTAGAGAACGGTGGAGATGCCTCCTTTCTTGATGACCGTGCGAAGATCAGCGAAATCCAGATTGATCAGCGATGGCTCGGTGATAGCCTCCACCATGCCCTTGATGATCTCAGAGATGAGCTGATCCATGACCGCGAAGGCCTGCTGCACCGGCAGATTGGCCACCAACTCGAGGAGCCGGTTGTTGTCCAGTAGGAGCGTCGTATCCGAGAGACCACGCAGGTCCCTCACGCCCCTGAGGGCGATCTTGTTGCGGAACCCTTCGACCTCGAAAGGCGTGGTGGCGATGGTGACGACCACCGATCCTTGGCGCTTGGCGATGTCCGCTACCACGGGCGCCAGGCCAGTGCCTGTGCCGCCTCCCAGGCCCACGGTGATGAAGGTCAGCTCCGCCCCCTGCAGCAACTTGCTTATCTCCGGCACGGCGTTCTCAGCGCACAGCCTACCTACCAATGGATCGGCCCCGGCGCCGCAGCCGTTCGTCACCCCTTGACCGATGAGCAGCCGACGATGCGCCCTGATCCTAGAAAGGTGCGGCCGGTCCGTGTTAATGGCTATCGTCTCAGCGCAGTGAATGCCGATCTCGTTGAGTCGATGCACGCTGTTGCAGCCTCCGCCTCCGCAGCCCACGACCACTATCTTGGGCTGGGGGGAGTCAGCCGAACCTTCCTCGTACTCAACGTATTCCCATCCCACTCGAACACCCGTCCTTGTTCAAGGTGCCTTCTTACTTCATCTCTTCCATGGCGCGATTAAGTCTCTTCCTCACGTACTCCCGTACCGCATTCCTGATGGCGTCATCGATCGAGACCGAATCTCCGTCTTGCACCAGAGCCTCCAGCTCTATCATGTTGCCCTTGGGCAGCTCGACCGTTATCCTCTGGATATAGTCGGGGGTGAAATGCGCCTCAACGAAGGCGTCCAGGGCGGCGCGGATGGCGTCGGAGATGGTCGGGAACTTACCCAGATCAACCAACTCCTGCAGGGCCTTCAGCTTCTCCGCTGGAATCCTCACCGTGATGCGTTCGGTATCGGTCATGACACAACTCTTCGCGCGCGTTATTGTCCGACTGTTGTCGGACGATTCTTCAGTATTCCCCTTTGGCATATATAAAGATTGGCGAAATCGAAATCGCGCTCCGCCCGAGCATGAATCGTGAGGATATCTGGACCATTCACTTCGCATCGACCGTCTTCGTCCTCCGCATCAGGAACAAATATGGCAAGGCAGAGACCAGCAACGCCACCGCCGCCACTTGCCAAGCGAAGGAGATGGAGATCGAACTGGCGAGATAGCCCATGACGATGGACCCTCCTAGCACTCCTACCTGGAGCATGAGCGAATTGAAGGACATGAGGGTTGAACGATACTGTGATGGAACTTGATGATTGAAGAGCGTGGCGCCGGGCGACTCCTCCGTGCCTAGTAAGAAATAGAGCAGGATGTAGAGACCCGCGAACAAGAAGATCGAGGACTGCAAGGCCAAAGCGAACAGCACTACGCCCAGACCTATCCTAGCTAGGCTCAGGACCACTGCGTAGCGTTGCCTGAGCAGGTGACAGACGGGCATGGAGGCCAGATTGCCTATGGAAGCGGCGAAGAAGTAGCCTGCGGCCAGAGCGCCCAGCACCCAGGTCTGCTGGCTCACGTCCATGATCTCCTGCACCCGTGGCTGCCACAGCAGCTCGACGCTGGCCATGCTGAAACCCAGACCGACCGCGGCCAGGATGAGAGCGAAGATGACCGAATTCCTCAGTCCGAACTTGACCGAGATGGCGATCTGCTCCGGCGTCTTCCTGATGCCGTCCATCATCCCGGCTTTCCGCGATGGGTCCAGGTGTTCGTGGATGATGACCATGGTGAGCAGGAACTGGAACGTCCACAACCCGATGGCGACCAGAAAGTTGATGGAGTAGATGCTCAGGCCCGCGCCCTTCATGGGACCTGCGAAGGCAAGGGGCAGCAGACCTCCGACAAGCGATCCCACTCCGATGCTGATAGGCATGAACGCGCCCGCTTTGGCGAGGGCGCGTTGCAGGTTGCCGCCGGGCTGGGTGCGCTTGAACTCGTCCACGAACCAGGCGTCGATCGATCCAGAGGACAGAGCACGAGCGCTCCCCATGATGAAGGCGGCAAGCGCCACCGAGGCGAAATCCCAGGACAGGAGCAGAGCGAGGGCGCTCAGGATCATGACGGCCACGGAGAGCAGATAGACCTTCTTCCTGCCGATGGTGTCCGACAGACCCCCGGTCGGAAGTTCGAGCAGGATAGCTGCGGCCGAGTAGGTTGCGATCACCGCTCCGGACTCGAAAAGGCTCAGGCCCTTGGCGAGAACGAAGAGCACCATGATGGGGAACCCGATGCCCACGATGAACCAGTGAAGCGACTGGTTGACGATGTACGCGGTCAGGGGGTTCGGGTCCTGCTTGGTCATGGGATGAGGGCCGAAATCATATATTGCGCAGATTATGATTTCTGTCCGCCCTTTCTGAAAGGAGGCTTGCCTAGTATGGAGGGACGCTCTGCCGTGCAAAGTCTTTATAAACCCCTATTTAAATACCACGGGAAGGTGTCCCCATGGCCAAGATCAAGATCGAGAACGTTGTGGCTTCCACTTCTTTGGGTGAAGAGCTTGATCTCCAGGCGATCGCGCTCGCCCTCGACGGTGCCGAGTACGAGCCGGAGCAGTTCCCCGGCCTGATCTACAGGCTAAAGGAACCGAAGACCGCCACCCTGCTTTTCCGCAGCGGTAAGGTCGTGTGCACGGGCGCCAAAAGCCTGGAGCAAGTGAAGATCGCCATCAACAAGGTCGCCAAGCAGATCGAGAAGGCGGGCATCAAGGTGAAGTTGGAGCCGAAGATCGAGGTGCAGAACATCGTCGCCTCCAGCGACCTTGAGCAGGGGATCAATCTCAACGCGATCGCCATCTCCCTCGGCCTGGAGCGGGTGGAGTACGAACCGGAGCAATTCCCTGGCCTGGTATACCGCATCGATGTCCCGAAGGTGGTAGTTCTGCTGTTCGGCTCAGGCAAACTGGTCTGCACCGGCGCTCGCAAGCCTCAGGACGTGGAGGCGGCGGTGAACAGGATCACCGAGGAGCTCAAGGCAGCCGGGCTGCTGCGCTGATGCGCCTTCCCATCCTAGACAACCACGTGCATCTCCATCCGAGAGGCCGCCACGTCGAGGCGGTCAAAGAATTCCAGCGGGCCGGGGGCACGCATCTCATCCTTTCTCACCTTCCTTACGAGGATGTTGCCATTTCATCGGAGAAGGATTTCGAAGCTTCCTACCAGATCACATTGCAGCTCGCTGGGAGATGTCGAGCTGAGACCGAGGTGGGAGTGGAGGTCACCCTTGGCCCCTATCCGGTGCTCCTGCTCGACCTGGAAAGGAAGCTAGGGCTGCAGAGGGCGATCGAGGTCATGAAGGGTGGAATGGAGATCGCCCAGCGGTTCGTTCTCGAAGGCAAGGCGATAGGCATCGGCGAGGTCGGCCGACCGCATTTCCCGGTGCCGCCGGAGATCCTCGAGGCTTCGAACGACATATTGGTGTACGGAATGGGCCTGGCCAGGGAGGCCGATTGCCCGATCGTCCTGCACACCGAGAGCGCCACCCCTGAGAGCATGAAGGAACTGGCTTCATTCGCTGACAAGGCTGGATTGAGGAGGGAGCGAGTGGTGAAGCACTACTGCCCTCCCTTGGTGCGCGAAGAAGAGAACCACGGCCTCTTCCCCTCGATACTGGCCTCTCGCACCGCCACCAGGGAGGCGTTGTCCAAAGGGTCCCGGTTCCTGCTGGAGACCGACTACCTGGACGATATGCAGCGGCCGGGCGCGGTCATGGCCATCACCACAGTGCCCAAGAGGACCAGAGCGTTGCTGCAATCGGGCGAGATGACCAGCGAGATCGCCTACAAGGTGAACAAGGAGAATCCCAAGCTGGTCTACGGCATCGACGTGCGCGAGTGATCAGGAGCGGATGAAGAACTTGGCATATTCGTCCCGGCACTCGCCCCATTGCACTTCTACCCTTTCGATGCGAGCCCGAGGATGCTCCTCCCTCAGACGGCGGACCACCTCTTCGATGTTGTGCTTGTCGCCTTCGAAGACGGCCTGTACAGAACCATCGGACATATTGCGGACCCAGCCGCACACCTTCTGTTGATTGGCGAAGCGCCTGGTATAATCCCGGAAGTGCACCCCCTGCACTATGCCAGTGAACCGGACCTCCGCCCTAGCCCTCATGCCCTATCGCGGATGTTATGCGAAGTGATAATCCTTTCCTTCGGCGGTCGCCTAAGGAGAAGTGTCTGGATTGACCTCACCCCGAGCCGAAAATCCTTAAATACTGCCATAGGCAATCTATCCACGACCAGATGGGATGCATTCTGGTTCGAGCCGTAGGGCTCGGGATGGATGGGATCATGAAATCATTGGTCGAGGAAGCGCTGGCTAAGGACAGTGTCATGGCAGTTGGACCTCAGGTTTTCGGTATACAGCCGGCGGCGTCGCAAGGCGAGGCCTCGGACGCCGAGCTGGTGGAACTGCTGCAGCGGCTCAAGACGAACGTCAAGATCATCGGTGTCGGAGGGGGCGGGTGCAACACCATAGCTCGCATCTGCGAGGAAGGGATCATTGGGGCGGAGCTCTACGCCGCCAACACCGATGCCCAGCACCTCTTGACCATCAGGGCACCGCATAAGATTCTCCTGGGGCGGAGGAGCACCCGGGGATTGGGAGCTGGATCCTTGCCGCAAGTTGGCGAGAGCGCTGCCAGAGAGGCGGAAGATGAGCTGAAGAAGGCACTGGCGGACGCGCACCTCGTATTCGTCACCGCGGGCATGGGGGGCGGCACCGGTACCGGCTCCGCTCAAGTGGTCACGCAATTGGCCAAGGACGCGGGCGCTTTGGCGGTGGCCGTGGTCACCGTGCCCTTCAAAGGCGAGGGTCGGCAACGCATGGAGAACGCGGAGTGGGGCCTGGAGCGCTTGCGCAACTACGCCGATACGGTCATAGTGGTGCCTAACGACAAGCTGCTGGAGCTCGTGCCCAGGCTATCGCTTAACGCGGCGTTCAAAGTGGCCGATGAGGTCCTCATGCGCGCTATCAAGGGCATCACCGAGCTCATCACCAAGCCTGGATTGGTGAACCTGGACTTCAACGACGTCAAGACCATCATGAAAGGCGCGGGCGTGGCCATGATCGGCCTGGGGGAGAGCGATGCGGACGCCGACGACCGGGCGCTGGAGGCCGTTGAGCAAGCGCTCAGCTCGCCACTGCTGGAAGTGGATATCTCCGGAGCGAACGGCGTGCTCGTGAACGTTATCGGTGGACTGGACATGACCATCAGCGATGCACAGCGCGTGGCGGAGGAAGTGCAGAAACGCGTGTCTCCGACCGCTCGCATCATCTGGGGTGCGGCGATAGACCCTACGCTCGCGCACCGCATCCGGGTCATGGTCATAGCCGCAGGCGTGCAGTCGAAGCAGATCCTCGGCCGGTCGGGAGATATGACCCGACTGAAGGAGGCGGATGTCGACTTCATAAAATGAGCTCGCTCTGAGCCCTCGGAGCGTTCGCCCGAGGCCTTTCGTCCTCCTTTCCACCCGGTCTCCTGGCGGTGGTGGTCGCACTTAAAGTATATTAGCATGTACGGTAATGCAGAGCGCACGAGACTCAGTGCAATGACCACTGGCACTTGCCCTTGGGAGGATAGTCAATGAAGTCGTTCATCAGCGACGCGCTCGCTCGCGCAGGACCGGCGGCCCCGACCGAAATGGCCCCTTCATACCAGCAGAACTTCGCCGCGGAGGACGAAGAGCTGGAACGGATATTGGCCAGCCTTAAGACCAACATCAAGATCATTGGCTGCGGCGGCGGTGGATCGAACACCATCGACCGCATGACCGAGTCGGGGATCCTGGGGGCGGAGCTCTACGCCGCCAACACCGACGCGCAGCACCTTCTAGCCGTTCGCGCACCGCACAAGATCCTGCTCGGCCGCAGGAGCACCCGCGGTCTGGGAGCGGGAGCGTTGCCTCAAGTGGGCGAAGAAGCGGCCCGCGAGGCGGAAGAGGAACTGAAGAAAGGTCTGCAAGGAGCGGACATCGTTTTCATCACCGCCGGTCTGGGCGGTGGAACTGGAACGGGTTCGGCGCCGTTCGTAGCCCAACTAGCCAAGGAGATGGGGGCGCTCACCGTCTGCGTATGCACCTCGCCCTTCAAGGCGGAAGGCGTCATCCGCATGGAGAACGCGGAGTGGGGCCTGGAGCGCTTGCGCAACATCGCTGACACGGTAATAGTCATACCCAACGACAAGCTCATCGAACTGGTCCCCCGGCTCTCGCTGAACGCGGCGTTCAAAGTGGCCGATGAGGTCCTGGTCCGGGCCATCAAAGGGATAACTGAGCTTATCACCAAGCCAGGCCTGGTGAACCTGGACTTCAACGACCTGCGCACCATCATGAAGGGGGCGGGGGTCGCCATGATCGGCCTGGGAGAGGGCGAGGACGACGACCGCATCGATCAGGCTGTGAACGAAGCCATCAACTCGCCGCTCATCGACGTGGACATCTCCGGGGCGATGGGAGCGCTCGTCAACGTGACGGGCGGAGAGAACATGACCGTCTCCGAGGCGGAGAAGGTGGCGGAGATCATCCAGGGCAGGATAAACCCGAACGCGCGCATCATCTGGGGTGCGGCGATAGATCACACCCTACAAGACCGGGTCCGGGTCATGGTCGTCATCACCGGGGTCAAGTCAAAGCACATCCTGGGTCCGAAGGAATCGGAAAGCAGGGGCAACATGGAAGTCGATTTCATCAGGTGAACCAAAAGGAATTTAATATAGAAGCGATTCGGGAACAGTTGAAGAGTGCATCGCGATGGACGTAGTCGAGAAATCGTGGGAAGTCCAAAAGGACATCGAGGAACGCGTCAAGCACATCGGCAAGGGCAAGTACGGTCGTGTCATCAAGATGGCCCGCAAGCCCACCAACGATGAGTACATCAAGACCATGACCGTCACCGGTCTGGGGATGTTGCTAATCGGCGGCCTAGGCTTCCTCATTTACCTGATCTGGACCACCGTCCCAGGGTTCTTCCGCTAGGTCCGCTCCGATGGGGCGTGCAAACACTATGAACGAAGAGGTCAATCCACCGGCTGCTCCCGTTGAGCCAGCCCAAGCACCGGCCACGCCAGCAGCGCCCGCCGGAGGACTTACATTAACCGGGGAGAAGGACGCGCGCATGGTGGCCGCAGCAGGCGTGGCTGCCTGGAACATCCAGCTGAAGAGTGCTGAGTCCGTCAAGCGCAAGGTCAAGATCAAGATCAACCTGACCATAACCGGCGTGGAAGGCGCGGCCGAATGGCAGGCCCGGATCAGCGACGCGGTCAAGATGATCTGGGAGAGCGGAACCTCTCCTGAGGTCGAGCTCAATCTGGAAGGCACCAAGGCCAAGGACCTGGTGTTCGAGCTACAAGCCCCCAAAGGCGTTCGTTACGGCGAAGGTGCCAAGGCCGAAGTGGAAGCGTGCTTCCTCGGCGCCCCGACGATTTGCGATCGCATGGAGTTCACGGCCACGGCCAGGCAGTCAATGGTCGCGCTCAAGGCCTCCATCGGCCACGAGCGGCAGGTCGCCGACGACGTGGCATCCAAGGCCAAGGCCGCGGCCGCCAAGAGCGGCATCTACGCTATCCTGTCTCCGACCACGCTCCGGGGCTATGTGCTCATCGAGGGCATGAACACCGACGAACTCAAGGAGACGGTGCGTGGGATCAGGCGCGCACGAGGCCTCGTGGAAGGAGAGACGAGCTTCGCCGAGATCGACCACTTCCTGACGCCGAAGCCGTTGGTCTCCGGTATCATGGAAGGAGATGTTGTCGAGCTCATTGCTGGCCCGTTCAAGGGCGAGAAGGCGCGTGTCAAGCACATCGACGAGGCCAAGGAGGAGATCACCGTCGAACTCTTCGAGGCGATGGTGCCCATCCCCGTGACGGTCCGGGGGGATCATGTGCGCGTGCTAGGGAAGGAGAAGTGATTCAATGGTCGATACAATCGAAGTGCTGGTTGAAGGAGGAAAGGCCTCGCCAGGCCCGCCCCTCGGTCCCGCTCTGGGCCCCATGGGAGTGAATGTGGTCCAGGTGGTCGCGAAGATCAATGAGAAGACGAAGGGGTTCGTGGGCATGAAGGTCCCGGTCAAGGTCATCATCGACCCCAAGACGAAGACGTTCGAAATCAAGGTCGGCACCCCGCCCACCTCCGCCCTCCTGTTCAAGGAGATCGGGACGGAGAAGGGATCAGGCACGCCGAACACCTCCAAGGCGGGGAACATCACCATCGAGCAGGCGATCAAGGTCGCCAAGATGAAGATAGACTCCCTCATGGGCAAGGACCTGAAGCATCAGGTGATGGAGGTCATCGGCGTCTGCGTCTCCTCCGGCATCACCGTGGAAGGCAAGGACCCGAAGGTCATGCAGAAGGAGATCAAAGCGGGCAAGTGGGACGCGAAGTTCGCGGCCTGAACGCCCTCCTGCTTCACAGAAAGCCTTATTAATAACCGGTGTATAGAGGGACTCCACCACTGTAGGAGAGCCACGTGCTCGATTGCACTACGGGAGGGATAACATTTGGTAGAAAAAGCGACCCTAACGGCCGTCAAGAAGGCGCTCGAGAAATCGAAGAAGCGCAACTTCGTGGAAACGGTCGACATATCCATAAATCTGAAGGACATCGATCTTTCTGTCCCCAAGAATAGGATCCAGGACGACGTCATCCTCCCCCACGGGAGAGGAAGACTGATCAAGGTCTGCGTCATCGGCGGGAACGAAATGGTGGCCAAGGCGAAGACCGTGGCCGACAAGGTCCTGACCGCGGACGAACTGGGCAAGATCGCCGACGACAAGAAGCTGGCGAAGAAGATGGCGGCGGAGTTCGACTACTTCATCGCCGAGGCCACGCTCATGCCCACGGTCGGTAAGCGCTTGGGTATCGTCCTGGCGCCCCGGGGCAAGATGCCCAAGCCCATTCAGCCCGGCGCGGACCCCAGACCGATCATCGAGACCCTGCGCAAAACCGTATCCGTGCGCTCCAAGGACCGCAAGACGTTCCACGCGCCCGTCGGCACGGCGGACATGACGGCGGAGCAGATCGCGGAGAACATCGATTCCATTTTGAAGAGGCTTGCGACCAAGCTGGAAAGGGGCCAGATGAACATCGGTTCCGTCTACGTGAAGACGACCATGGGCCCCTCGGAAAGGGTGGTGTAGGAGGGGAGCAAATGGCGCACGTTGCAGCTTGGAAGAAAGACGTGGTCAAGGATCTCGCCGATGCGATGAGGGCCCACAAGGTCGTGGCGATCGTGAGCTTGCACGGCATCCCTTCCGCTCAGCTACAGATGATGCGGCAGGGCATGCGCCCCAAGGCGGCCATCATCATGTCCCGCAACACGTTGATGGACCTCGCCATCGACGAGGTGGCCAAGGATAGGCCCGGGCTGGAGAAGCTCAAGGACCAGCTGGGCGGACAGGTGGCCATCGTGGCCACGGACGCCAACCCATTCCGGCTGTTCCAGGAGATGGAGGCGACCAAGTCCAAGGCCGCGGCGAAAGCCGGCGAACTGGCCCCCGAGGACATCGAAGTGAAGGCGGGAGACACCCCGTTCAAGCCCGGCCCCATCGTGGGACAGCTTCAGAAGGCCGGCATTCCCGCAGGCATAGAGGGCGGAAAGATCGTCATCAAGAAGGACAAGGTGCTGGTCAAGAGGGGCGACCCCATCTCAGCTGAGCTGGCGGCCATCCTCCCCAAGCTGGAGATCCTTCCCATGACGGTGGGCATGGACCTGAGGGCCGCCTTCGAGGACGGCCTGATCTACAAGAAGGACGTGCTGGACATCCCGCCGGATTTCTACACGTCCCTGTTGGCGACCGCATCGCGCAACGCCATGGGCCTGGCGATGGAGATCGTCTACCTGGCGCCCGAGACCGTGGGACCGCTGATGGCCAAAGCCTATCGGCAAGCGGTCGCGCTCGGCGTGAAGGCCGCGGTGCCGACGAAAGACACTATCAAGATCCTCTTGGCAAAGGCGGAGGCGAACATGCTCGCTATCGCGTCCCAAACGCCGGAAATCGGGGACGAGCGTGTGAAACAGAGGCTGTCATCGACGCCCTCTTCCCCATCCCCCGCCGCGCCGAAGAAGCAGGCGGAGGCCAAGGAGGAGAAGAAAGAGAAGAAGGTCAGCGAGGAGGATGCCGCAGCTGGCCTTGGTCAACTATTCGGATGAGACTAAGGAGGTAAGAAACATGGAATACGTATACAGCGCCCTGGTTCTTCATGCCGCTGGAAAGCAGATCAACGAGGGGTCGGTCGCCGCTGTCCTGCAAAGCGCCGGTGTAGCGCCGGATGCCACCAGGATTAAGGCCCTGACCGCTTCATTGGAGGGCATAGACATCGACGAGGCCATCGCAAGCGCAGCCGTCATGGCTGCCCCGGCCGCCGCGCCCGCTGCTCCAGCCACTGGAGAGAAGAAGGAAGCGAAAAAGGAAGATGAGAAGAAAGAACAGGTCAGCGAGGAAGAGGCCGCAGCCGGCCTCGGCGCTCTGTTCGGTTGAACTGGAAGGCGTTTCGCCTCGCCTTTCCGACCCGATCCGCCGGCTTGGCTGGCATCCTACAGCCAAGGCCGCGGGTCACCCTCAAACCCTTTGGGGCCTATGCCCCCGATCTCAACTTTTCCCTGCTTCGTCGTGCATCTTGATGTATTCCTCTCGCGAGATCAGAGGTTCGCCAATCGAACGGAGGGTCTTGTCCGAGATCGAACCTTGCCGCACCATTTCGACTCCCGCTGCCTTCGCCGCGTCCAGTACTGAGCTCACATCGTCCCCTTTGTCAATCTTCCTTCTCAGCACAGTGGCGTGAGGGCGCAGCACGGCAGTGAGATCTGCCCCCATGACCTTGGAGAACTTCCTCATGATACCTAGCAGCTCCTCGAACTGCTCCATCTCCCAGAAATAGCAGCTGGAGACGAGGACGATGTGCCTGAGCTGCAGCTCCTTCCTCCTGCTAGGCAGCATGATGCCGCCCTCGGACCTGATCACCAGTTCCAACAAAGGCACCAATCGGTTCAGAAGGTTCTGCATCTCTCCGGGCATGACCGCGTAGTAGGGTATGCCGAACACCCAGACCTCCGCCTCCTGGAACTTGGGATAGAGCGCCTGCATGTCATCTTTTATATGGCACTCTCCCGGCGTTCTTCCCCAGCAAGCGAAATCTCCAGTGCACGGTCTGATCTTCAACTTCCTGGCATAGAATAGGGTAACCTCCGCCCCCGTCCCCTTCATGCCTTCCAGGAGCGGGTTCAGGATGAGCGCCGTCATTCCCTTGTCCATTCTCGGGCTGCCCTGGACCGCAACTACCTTCATCGCCTCTCACCTTCGCGGGACCTTGCCCGCCTCGAGGAGAAGTAGAAATGAGGTAGTATTTACGAGGTGGTGGGCGCAGAATACTGCACTTTCGACCCGATGGAGGATGAGACTAGAGACCGACTAGTATTCCAAACATCACATCTTCTCGAACACCTGGGACATCTCCTTCTCTATGAGGGTCGCGACGTCCTTGCCCAGCTTCTCCCTCATCTCCGCCGGCACTATCTGGATACCTAGCTCGGCGACGCACTTGCCCAGCTTGATGACGGCGTAGGTCTCGCGCATCTTCGCGTCCAGGAAATCGGAGACCGCCTCTTTCATCTCCCGCTTAATCTCCGGGTTCTCGTCAATCTTCTGCCGCACGTACTTCTTTATCTCATCCTTGACCAGATCGCGCAGAGCTTCGATGACCAGGTCCTCGGTGTTCGACACGCCGATGGTGCTCTTCAGCATGTTGTCCATGACCAAGCGCTATCCCTCGCACGCGAATCATGCGCGGGCGGCTATAACTATTTTCACATGATGAGGGTCTAGAGATATCCTCATGCAGGTTGATGGTTCGGGGGGCAATTTCTTATAGCTAAGGCATTCTCGCAGAAAAACGGGGTGCGCGATGCGCACGAGGAATGACCCCTCCTGAACCAAGTGGCACTCCTTCTACGCATGCCCCCCACTTCTCATCTCGACCGCCCGGGCCAGCGCTGACGTTACAGTTAAATAATCACATCCTTTTCTTTCGCTAGATCACGGATGAAGCTCATCGATGTCTACAGGACCGCCATCAAGCTTGGCCGGGAGGCGGACGTCCGCAGCGCCAAGGAGATCGGAACGGAGCTGAAAAGGGAGAAGGAGAAGCACGAGAAACTGGATGCCAAAGGCAAGAAGCGCTTCGACGCCGACCGTCTTTGGAACCCTTACGCCGATTCGCGTCTTCTGTACGGGGATCCGAGAAAGGAGGTCAAGGAGATGCTGTGGGGCATCGACGTGACCTCGGCGGAGATCGTGCTGGCGGATCGCCTGCGCGAGCGCGGCCGCAACGTGGATGCGGTCATGAGCCACCACCCTACTGGTTTGGCAAGGTCCACCTTCCCCGAGGTCATGCATGCCATGGAGCACATGATGGAGGATTTCGGCGTCCCGATCAACGTGGCTGAGGACGTCATCGCGCCTCGCATCAAGGAGGTGCAGAGAGGCGTGCACCCGGCCAACTTCAACCAGGCGGTGGACGCCTGCCGTCTTCTGGACGTTCCGTTCATGTGCCTTCACTCCCCCTGCGACATGCTGGGACAGAGGTTCGTGCAGAAGCTCATGGACAAGAAGAGGCCGGAGCGGGTATGCGATGTCATCGATCTACTATCGGAGATACCGGAGTACGATATGGCCATGAAGCTGAACAACCACCCTGAGGTGGTCGTGGGGGATAGAGGTCGAAAAGCGGGCAAGATCATGGTGAAGTTCGCCGGCGGGACCGCGGGACCGAAGGAGATGTACGACTCGCTTTCCAAGGCGGGGGTAGGAACCTTCGTCTGCATGCACCTGCCCGAGAATCACCTGGAGGAGGCGAGGAAAGCGCATATCAATGTGATAGTCGCCGGACACATGGCCTCCGATTCCGTGGGCCTCAATCTGATGGCGGACAGTATGGAGGAGAAGGGAGTGCACATCACGCCTTTCTCGGGCTTGCTGAGGTACGAGAGGAAATGAGCAGAGGTCAGTACCAGGAAAGGAGCGTCCGGGTGCTCAAGGACCCGGCCAAGCTGTCGTTCGACTTCGTGCCAGATAAACTGGTGCATCGCGAGCAGCAGCTCTCCAGGCTGTGGATGCTCTTCCGCCCGGTGCTGGAGCAAGGCACGTCCCAGACCGCTTTCCTCATCGGTTCCGTAGGAACGGGCAAGACGGCCACCTCCAAGCGTTTCTGCCTGGACTTCGTCAAGGAGGCCCAGGACAAAGAGCGGGCGGTGGATTTCGTCATCGTCAACTGCCGGCAGCGGAACTCGGAGAGCAGCGTTCTGCTCAGGCTGGTCACGCATTTCGATGATCACTTCCCGGACCGTGGCTTCTCCTCGGCGGAGATGCTGCGCTCCCTGCGCAAGCACATCGAGAAGCGCAAGCTGCATCTGATCGTGGTGCTGGACGAGGCGGACGTGCTGCTGCGGAAAGGGGCTGGAGATCTCATCTACCATCTCTCGCGCTTCGACGAGGAGAAGGTGGGCGGCAGGGCATCGCTCTCCCTCATCCTCGTGTCGCAGAAGTACGTGCTGGACTTGCTCGACCTCGCTTCCTCGTCGACGTTCAAGCGGGCGAACGCCATCACCTTTGACAAATATGATGCAAAGGAGTTGGCGGACATCGTCAGCGACCGTGCCGCTCTGGCCCTCTTCCCTGATGCCATCGAGAAGGGGCCGATCGAGCTCATCGGCGACATCGCCTCTGAGTTCGGAGACGCGAGGTTCGCCATCGAGCTGCTGGAGAAGGCCTCCATGCTGGCAGAGGAGGAGAGCGTCAGCAAGGTGAGCGCGGAGCACGTACGGGCGGCGAAAGCGCTCACTTACTCCGTCGTCACCGAAAGCAAGATCGAGGAGCTGGACAAGCAGCGCAAGATCGTGCTCCTGTCCATCACCAGAGCCATCAAGGACCAGGCATACGTGACCACCGGGGACGTGGAGAGGGTGTACAAGGTGGCTGCCGAGGAGTACGGCGAGAAGGCGCGCGCTCACACGCAGTTCTGGGCTTACATACAGGACATCGCCAACGCGGGGCTGATCTCGACAAGGGTGGTGGGGGACGCGAGCGGCGGCGGGAGGACCACTTACATCTCGCTGCCCGACATCCCCTCCAAGATTCTGCGGGAGAAGCTGGAACAGCTGCTGGGCGCGTGAAATCGACCCGGTTACAAATGCCAAAAAGATTTAACCGGGGCCAGCAATCCTTGGGGTGGTCGGAATCATGAAGCGGACCCCTCTCTACGATGCGCATGTCGGCCTAGGAGCAAGGATCGTTCCCTTCGGAGGCTGGGACATGCCGTTGCAGTACACCTCCATCATCGACGAGCACGTGGCCGTCCGCAAAGCGGCCGGCATGTTCGACGTCTCGCACATGGGCGACCTGATCATCCGGGGCAAGGGGGCGAAGGAGCTCATCCGCAGGCTGCTCACCAACGATATCGACGATATGCCAGTGGGCAAGGCCATGTACGGCCACCTGCTGGACGAGGACGGCATCATCATCGACGACCTCATAGTCTATCACTGGATCCAGGACGAGTATCTCATGGTGCCCAATGCGGCCACCACCCAGAAGGTGCTCGCCTGGGTAAGGTCCAAAGCGGACGGACAGGAGATAATCGACGTCTCCGACCGGCTGGCCTGCATCGCTGTTCAGGGACCAATGGCCCTCGACGTTCTGGAGAACCTCACCTTCCACGACCTGGGCAAGATGAAGCATTTCACCTGCGCCTTCGTGGATGTCTTCGCCGAAGGGGCGGATGCCAGAGGACTGGTGGAAGGCTTCCAGCAATCCGGTTTCTTGTGCGACACCATCACCAGGCAATGTCGACCGGGGACCAAGGGAACGGTGGGCGACTACAGCGAGCTGTGCTACATCTCTCGCACCGGCTACACGGGGGAGGATGGCTTCGAGCTCCTGGTCGAAAGCTCATCCGCCGTGCCCCTATGGAATATACTGCTCCGGGTAGGAGAGCAGCACGGCCTGAAGCCTGCGGGCTTGGGAGCGAGGGACACCCTCAGATTGGAGATGGGCTACCTTCTTTCAGGCACCGATTTCTACGGCGGCCAGACCTCGATGCAGACCGGCCCCCCTTGGGTGATCAAGCTCGGGCACGAGTTCATTGGCAAAGAGCAACTGCTGGTGCAGAAGGAGACGAACGACTACCCACGCCTGGTGTGCCTGGAAATGCTGGACCGGGGCATCCCCCGTCACGGCTATGAGCTTATGCACAAGGATGATACGGTCGGCCATATCACCAGCGGCACGCTCTCGCCATGTTTGAAGAAGGGCATCGCCATGGGGTATGTGAGGCCGCCCTACCACCAGCTGGGCACGGAGGTGGAAGTGGTCATCCGGGACGATCGGCATGCGGCCAGGGTCACGTCCGCGCCCTTCATCAAGAAATGACGGTCCGAGCTGATGAACATGGAAAAGAGATCATCCGGTTCAGTGGTGGACACGCTGCGCGAGCTCCTGGAGCTGCCCAGCCACTCGCATCACGACCGGACCGAGATCGCGGGATATGCCGTCAATTGGCTCGAGGACCTGGGGCTGGACGTGAGCATGCATGGCGAAAGGAGCCTACCGGCCATCTGCGCTACGAACGGAGAAGGGGGAGCGATCTTCTCCGGCCATCTGGACACCGTGCCCGTCGGCAACAAGTGGACGCGGGAACAGGGCGAGGTCGAAGGCGGCCGCATCTTTGGTCGCGGATCAGCTGACATGAAGGGAGCGGTGGCGGCGATGCTGCACGCTTCCGAGGCACTGGTGCGCGATGACGTCCCATTCTCGGTCTTCCTCACCACCGACGAGGAGGACAAGATGACCGGTGCTCGAGCTCTTTCCGAACTGGACCTCCTCTGGGAGTCGAAAGGCATGATCATTGGCGAGCCGACCGACCTGCTGCCCGCGTACAAAGAGAAGGGCATCTCTCGTTTTCGGCTCATCACTCATGGCACTGCTGCACATGCCAGCCAACCCTGGCTAGGCGACAATGCCATCACCAAGATGAGCCGGGTGCTGGAGAAGCTTTCCCAACTGCCGCATATCCCGGAGATCCAGGCGGAGGATCTCACCTTGTGCGTCTCCATGATCAAAGGCGGGACGAAGAGCAATGTCGTTCCTGACCACTGCGACGTGGAGATCGATGCCCGATTCCCCACTCCCCTGACCTATCGCAAGGTAAGGACCATCATCATGGACCAGCTCATGGGCGAGAACTACGACATCCAGATGCTCTATGAGCTGGAGGCGTACGAGGCGGACCCGGAATGCGAGATCGCCCTGACCATGAAGGAGCTAACCGGGGCGGACCTGATCGTTGTGCCATATGCCACTGAAGCCCCAGTCTACGCAGCGCAGAACCCCAACATCATCGTCTGCGGCCCGGGGGGAATGAACATGGCCCACGTGGACAATGAGTATGTGGAGCGTTTCAAGCTGGAGCGGGCCGCCGAGGTCTACGTGGAGCTCGCCAGGCGTCTGGCCTAGGGATAGACCCTGGCCACGGTGCGCGGGAACGGTATCGCATCGCGGATGTGCTCAAGCTTGCACACCCAGCGCACCACCCTTTCGATCCCAAGCCCGAAACCAGAATGCGGCACGGAGCCGAAGCGCCTCAGGTCCAGATACCATTCGTAGGTGCTCAGGGGAACGCTCTGGCATTCCAGGCGGGAGATCAAGTTAGCAAGTTCGGTCTCGCGCTCGCTGCCTCCGATGATCTCGCCATAGCCCTCGGGAGCGAGCATGTCCGCGCATTTGACCGTGGCTGGATCGTCCGGGTCCTCCTTCATGTAGAAGGCCTTGCACTCCTTGGGAAAGTTGGTCACGAACACCGGCACCTTCTCTTCCGCTGTCACCGCGCGTTCCTCCACCGCTCCCAGATCGCACCCGAAGGAGAGGTCGAAGCCCTGTCCCTTAAGAGAGTCGATGACCTGAGAATAGCGCAAGCGCTTGAACGGGGGGCGGACCTCTTTCAGCGTGTCTGGGTCCCGACCGAGCAGCTTCAGCTCCTCTCTGCGCTCGCTGAGAGTCTTCTCCACCATGGCGCATACGAGCTGCTCTTGGATCTCCATGTTGCCGGCGTTGTCCACCCAGGCCTCCTCCAGTTCCAGATGCCAGTACTCCGTCAGATGCCTGGTGGTGCGGGACTTCTCCGCCCGAAAGGATGGGGTCAGGGAATACACCCGGTCCAGGGAGAAGATGAGCGCTTCGAGGTACATCTGCGCGCTCTGGCTCAGATAGGCTTCGCGATCGAAGTACTTCAATTTGAAGAGCGTCACCCCGCCCTCGCAGGCGTTCTGGGTGAGGATCGGAGGAGTGACCTCGGTGAAGCCGTTCTGCTTCAGCCAACCCCGGGCACCATCGATGATCGAGGCCTTCACCTTCATGACCGCGTTCTGCTCCCGCGAGCGGATCCACAGATGCCGGTTGTCCAGCAGCAGCTCCTCGCTCTGGTACTCGGTGATGGGGAACGGTTTCGCCGTGCCGACGATGATGAAAGAGGAGACCCGGACCTCCTTTCCGCCGGGGGCGCGCTTGTCCTCGGCCACTTTGCCCGTGACGATCACAGAGGATTCGATGAGGGCGGCCTTGGCCCCTTCCAGCTCTGCGTCCGGAAGGCTGCCTTTCTTAGCCGTCACTTGTATGATGCCTGTGGAATCGCGCACCACCGCGAAGACGATGGCGCCCGAGCTCCGAGTGCGATAGATCCAACCGCGGATGACGACCTCATCCCCCGGAATGGAGGAAGAGAGCACCTGGCCGATGGTCGTTGGCAACGTCATCCTTCGCACCAACTACTTCCGGCTATCTTTTCCTTTCGGTGATGCCCCTCCAGTGGCGTTGCTGGCTCGCCAGCACATAGCTTAATGAAAACGCAGGTCGGTTCTGGGAGCCGTGAAGTTCCGCGAAGGCGACGTCAGGGACCTGCAGGACCTCATGCGAATAGAGCAGACGTGCTTCGGCAAGCAGGGGTTCAGCCGTCGATTGGTGGAGGTCCTGCTGCTGGAGGAGGACATGAGCACGATCGTGGTTGAGAATGTGGGGGAGATCGTCGCCTACTCCATGCTCTTCGAGGAGGAGAAGAGCTGGAGCACGCGCATCATCTCCATCGCGGTTATGCCGGAGCACAGGGGGGAAGGCATCGCTAAAGCCTTGCTTCAACGCATGGAACTTCTTTCAAGGAATAAACAGGCCAAGAAGATGACCCTGGAGGTGGGGGTGGTCAACGTCCCGGCCATCAACCTCTACCTGAACTTTGGCTTCAAGATCGAGGGGAACGTTCCGGACTACTATGGCCGAGGAAAGGACGCCTTCTACCTCGAGAAGCGCCTTGTGCCTTCGTGATCGAAGGCGATTGGGGGACCCATCCTACCGCCTGGTTTTTCTCATATCTGGCTAGGTTTCTGGGGCACCTCCGCGTCTTGACGAATCATTAAATACTGAACCGTATATTCGCCGGTTGTCTACAACCTTCGCGGGGACATGGCTAAAGGTGATGATGGATGGAAGAGACCCTATGCAACGTTGAATTCCTGAAGAACAATAACACATACATCGCCCGCGTCCAGAGCGACCTGGGCGGCCTCCGGGAATACCGCAGCTCCAGCTTCGAAGAGGTGCTGGAACAAGTCATCATCGATCTGCAAGAGGAATTTGAGGCCGCCGTGTGATCGTTCGGCGAACACCGTAGCGAAGGTTGCATCGCCTGGCCCAATCGGTCTGGGCATGAGGCTCTGGGAACCACGGAACCTCATCGCGATGAAATGGAGGGGTTCGAGTGCAAGACAACGAGAAACTGGAATATGAGGAGGTCATCTCCACCTATTACGGTGATGATCAGGTAACGGCGCTCGTCAACCTCAAGGTGGACACCAAGGACGCAGAGCGCATCGCGGAGAGGGTATCTGGCTATCTGATGGTCGAGGATGTGTTCCTGGTGACCGGCGACACGGACATCGTGGCGAAGGTCAAGGTTCAAAACTACAATCAGTTGAAGAGATTCTTGGTCGATGATCTCTCCAGCATCCCCGGCGTGAAGGACAGCAGGACGCTGATGGTCGTCTCCACCTTCAAAGAGAGGGGCGACCTGAAGTTCGAGCCGGAAGGCTCCAAGGAGAACGGGAAGTAACACGGTCATATGACCGATCAGGTGAGATCATGGATTCGGATTCGAGGTTGAGGCAGATCATCGAGGTGCTGGACCAGCTGGCCGAAGATACCTCGGTGCCCAGGAACATCAGACGAGGCGCCACCTCAGCGAAGGAGCGCTTGCTGCAGACGAAAGAGGCCATGGACGTCAGGGCCGCCAGCGCGATATTCATCCTCGATGACCTGGCCAACGACCCTAACATTCCCTTGCACGGACGGACGTTGATCTGGAACATCATCAGTCAGCTGGAAACCATAAAGTGATCCTCTTGGCGGGCATCATTGCCTGCCTTTCAGCTCTCCCCTATCCAACCACGCCAGCAAGAAAAGTTTATCAACGCGCGGGGGATTAGCTCAAGGCGCTCAAGCGGCTGTGGTCTAGTGGTTATGACCGGAGCTTCCCAAGCTTCTAACTCGGGTTCGAATCCCGGCAGCCGCACTCTCCCTGCCCCGGTGTCGTCCTGGCGCGATGTCCGAGTACTGGTTCATCGCTGATCGGGTTCTTCACTGATTTCTAGCCGCTCTATGGCTCTCTGCAAACGCCTGAAACGAGTTTCTGGCTTCTTTGCGCTCATGATCCAATGAATGTAGGCCTTGCGATGGCTCGGTGACAATTCAAGGTACGCTATCCAGGCCAAAGAGTGCTTCTTGAGCTCCGCCTCGAGTGGTTGAGAAAGGACCAGTAGATCCACCCTTCTAGGATTGTCCGTCGGGTCCTCACCAGATGCTATGGAAGGGTCGAGCACGCATTGGCCAGCAGCGGTCATCCTATCCTCGATGATCATCCGGCGAGCCCGCTCCACGTTCCTCTCTGACCATATGCTATTCTTCCTCCGCGGCGTGAACCGAAGCAGGAAGCGTTGGCCGTCGAAGCTTAGCAACTTGCCGTCGATCCATCCGTAACAGATGGCTTCCTCCACCGCCCCGTCCAACCTCAGACCCGACTCATTGCAGTCCTTCTTGCAAATGAGTAGCCAGGCCTCCTTCTCTTCATGGCTCTCATCCAACCATCGCCTCCATTCCGTCCTATTACAAAATCTGAGTGGAGAGATGGGCATACGCTAGACAGTATCTGCAGGCGTGGCTTCTTGTTTTTGGCGGAGCTTGTACCCGACGCCTTCGAACTCTGCCACCAAGCCCTCTTCTGAATGAACGGATACCAGACACAAGGACGTGCGTTCGTCCTCTTTGACCTGGCGCGCGACCGCTCTCAGTTTGCCTCTGGCTGGCTTGAGATACTTAATCCTCACTTCCTTGGCCACCTGGGGGTGTTCTCCTCGGTTGCAGGAAATGGCGAAGGCCTGGTCTGCTAAGGCGAATATCGCCCCGCCGTGGCCGGTGCCAAAGCCATTGAGCTTTCCGTGGAGATTCATCTCCACTACCACCTCACCCTCACTGAACTCCGTCACCTTCATCTCATTGACCAGGGAGAACTCACATTCCTCGATCACCTTCAGTCGCGCCCGGACGCTTCCAGGGATCTTTATTCCTGTGCTCAATTGTGTCTCCCTCCCAAGGCCTGTGATGGAACAAGAGCAACTCCCTGGCTTAAAATCAGCAGATAAGAATGGAGCGCGAGGAGCCAAGGGCATCTGTGACCGCGTGTTGCCAGTGGAAGAAGATCTTAGGCCGGCGATGCCACGGACTCCGGTTGGGTCGCTTTCTCCTCGTTGGCGGACCGCGCCAATTCCTTCGCCTCCACCAGGGCCTTCTCGAGGACTCGCAGATCGCACCCTCGGCTCTCATGCTTCAGGTTTAGGCGCCGGGCGAAGTCCTTGGACATGTCCTCGTACTTCTCTTTCTCCCCGGTGCCCGTGTCCACGTACAGGCAGCGGTGATAGCCTTCGAAGAGCATCTTCAAGAAGAACATGGGGTCGTAACCCTGGTCCTTCATGCAATCCAGGTGCAGGTTCTTGATCGCCCCGTCGATGCCGAGCTCCGCCCAACCCGGAGTGGAGAACCAGGTACCGGTGCACACCCTCTTCTCGCGCGCGTACTCCTCCGGGGTGATGAAGGCCCCGATGCAGTCGTCCGATTCCATCATGGACGTGGGAATCTCCACCTGCTTAGTGATGTCCCGCAACGACTGGCAGATGGCATAGCCCAAGAACACGGAATCCACCTTGCCCTTGAGCGCGTTCACCTTCTCCGTCACCTTGGCCTTGAGCATGGCGGAATCGATGTGCAGCCCGAACTCCAGATACTCTCGATGCACGATGTCCGGGTCATCCTTGGTGAGCATCTCTATCTCCCGCTTCAGGATCTCGCAAGCGATGATGCCTATTCGCAGATGTCCGTCACTGGGGCTGCCTTCCATATGGACCGAACGGTAAGAGGATGGCTCTTGGACTTAATGTTGATGATTAGAGCATCTGCGTCAGGGACGAGGTCGGTCAGAGCCGCCGCTTCTTCTTGCCGTTCCCGTTGCCGTTGGCCGGCTTCACCTTTCCCCGGAGCATGCGCGTGCGCAGTCTCTCCCCTGGAAGAACTTCCTCGTCGGACCCCATCTTATTCGGTCCAGAGGGCTTCTCGAACCCCCAAACGCTCTTGGCGGAGGAGACGCCAGTAAAAGGCAAGGGGAATCGCATGCGTCGGGAGTACATCTTCATCAGCGCAAGCATGGCGAAGAAGTAGACGACCATGACCACCACGCTCAACCACCAAACATAGAGGAAGACGAAGGCCACCGCCAACATCATGATCAGGCTATCGGAGACGAAGGAGGAGATGAAACGGCTGATCGGTCGTCCGTCCCTGCTAGACACGTTGAGGTTGTCGTAGTTGATGGAGCGGACGATGGGGCATAGCTCTTCGTCCAGGACCCTGAAGATCCATATGGTGACCGCCAGTCCGACCGCTGCCAACATGATGTGGAGCCAGGAATCGCTGACCGCCACCGCGATGAGCAGGACGAAGAAGGCGATGAGCCCGACCTCGATGCGACGTCCCCGCTTGAACAGCCGAAGGGGGGAAGGCAGGATTATCTTGCCCAGGGTGCGAGAGATGACCGCACCAGAGTGCTTGGAGTATTGGGGCAAGATACGCGAGAGCACGCGGTAGATGTTGTCGCTGAACCGCATCAGCGCCGGAGTGATGACGCTCATTATGAAGCAGAACGCGCCTGCGAAAGGATACAACTCCGCACCCTTGGTGGCATTGACGGCGCTGCTGCCCACGCTAGCATACATGACCGATTCGGCGCCCCGTCCGCACATGGCCGCGCCCATGGAGGTGGCGGCCCGACCGGAGAAGCCCAGCAGATACGCCAAGGCACCCGTGATCAATAAATCGCTCAAGAGCACCAACGGCACCGCGGCCAGCACGATCCAGAACACGGACTGGAACATGACCGGGTCGATGAGCATGCCGAAGAGGACGAAGAAGATGGCCACGAAGGCATCGCGGAACGAGGCGAGCTTGCTATCGATGCGGTCGGCGACCTTGGTCTCCGCGAACACCATGCCCAGGAAGAACGCGCCGATGATCGCCGGAACACCCGAGACCTCAGCTAGAGCGCAAGACAGGAACACCAGGCCGAGGGCGAAGAGCACGAACAGCTCATCGCTGCGGATCTTCTGCAGGTGCTTCGATGCCCGAGGTATGACCCAGATGGCCAGGAAGGCGAAGAATCCGTAGAAGGCGGCCACGCCCACGAGCATGCCTAAGAAGTTGCCTGCGCCCAGGCCCACGCCCCCGCTCTGGATGACCAGTCCGCCGGCGATGGTGAGCAGGACCATGGATAGGAAGTCCTCCACCACCACCATGCCCAGCAGGAACTCCGTTTCCGGATTGGAGAACTTCTGCAGCTCCATGAGCGACTTGCCCGTTATGGCAGCGGAGCCCATGGCCACCACGCCCGCAAGGAAGATGGTGTCAACCAAAGGCCAGCCAAGGGCAAGCCCCAGCAATATCCCCACGAACATGTCCAGGCCGGTGTTGACGACCGCCAGCAGTATCGCTGGAGCTTTCGTCTTCTTCAGCTTGCTGACGGAGAACTCCAGCCCCACGAAGAACAACAGCATCATGAGGCCGATCTGCGACATGTAGCTGATGAAGGAGAGGTCAGAGATGATGCCCTCATAGCGGAAACCGAAGATCTCAAAGCTCAGGTTCGGACCGATGAGGATGCCTGCGAGGATGTATCCGATGATGACGCTCTGCTTGGCCTTCGAGGCCAGGGCTGCGCCGATGAACGCGACCAACATGATGATCCCTACCTCGAGCATCACCTGTTGCGTTGCGACCATGCTTGCCTCTCCTCGATACCGTGCTGAAGCTGTGAGCGATCTGTCTCACTTACCGTCGCAGGAGAGCGTTTGGACTGCTGTGTGCCCGGAAGGCGCTACATGCGAGCAGCTGGAAGAGGTCGGATCGCGATCCCACGGGCTGCGGTCGCCCTAGAGCCCAGCTCATCCATTCCCTTCTGATGGGACGATAAGCTCAGTGCATCCCTGAACCCTCATAATCCACTACACCATACTAAATACTTTCCTGACTGGATTCGCTTCTGGCTTGTGCCTGCGCCGCCCCTCCCCCGCTCGGGCAGATGCACCGCCGGCTCATCTGGACTGCCTGCCCCTGTCGGGCTCTCATGACGGTTGAATTAATGACCGGTCAACGCAATCATCATTCAACGGTGGACCGTTGGATGATCGAGATCGATGGCTCCCAAGGTGAAGGTGGCGGGCAGATGCTTCGCACCGCCCTAGCGCTCTCCGCCCTCACTGGAAAGGAGTTCAGAATCACCCGCATCCGCGCCAATCGGCAGAACCCTGGTCTGGCGGCACAGCACCTGACCTCGGTGTCCGGGGTGGCCGAGTTGTGCGAAGCGGAGGTCGAAGGAGCGAAGGTCGGATCGATGGATCTTCGTTTCAAGCCCGGCTCGGTGGTGGGAGGCAAGCACCAGCTGAACGTCGGGACCGCGGGCAGCGTCACCCTCGTCCTGCAGGCCTGCCTCCTCGCGCTTGCGCGTTGCCAGAAGGAGGTCGTTCTGCAGATACGTGGAGGAACGAACGTCAGATGGTCTCCACCTGTGGATCATTATCAACTGGTGCTCCTACCTCTCCTACGCCAGATGGGGGGTGCGGTCCGGATGGAGGTCGCGCGACGGGGATTCTACCCTGAAGGGGGAGGTGAGGTGCTGGTGACCGTTGGGCCGTGGAAGCACATAGCCCCTTTCAAGGTGGAAGAAAGGGGCATACTTCGCTCCATCGAAGGAGTGTGCTTCTCCCGCAATCTACCCCCCAACATATGCCAGAGGATGGCCGATGCGGTGCGCAATAGGTTCAAAGGCACAGAGCCACACATCCATATGGATATCGGCCAAGTACCATCCACCGGAGCGGGCGTGTTCTTATGCGCACTGTTTGAGCGGACGATACTGGGTGGAGATGCCTTAGGAGAAAAGGGGATAAGCTCAGAGAGAGTGGGTGAGAAGGCGGCCGATGCTCTTCTATCTGAAATCGATAGCCGAAGCACGCTGGATGTGCACACCGCGGACCAGCTCTTGCCCTATATGGCCCTGGCGAACGGCGAATCCCGCTTCTTGGTGAGGGAGATCACCGGCCACCTATCCACCCAGATCGAACTGGTGCGTCGGTTCCTCGACGTCCGGGTGAAGCTTGCTGATGATGGAGAAGATCACCTGGTCAGCGTCTCACCTAGCGGTACATGACGGATGAGCGCCTCTTCGCCGCGTCTTCCTCGGTGCTCGACCGCTTCTGTATCTCCTTGAGGGTCTCCTCGATCACCGCCGCCTCTTCGAGCAGCGGCTTCAGGTCCAATTCTACGTGGAGCAGCATCCGGTCGATGACCGTCATGATGGCCGCGGCCGCCCGCGCATCCGGGTACTCGGCATGTGCCTCAGCCAGCAATGATATCACGTCGAAGTCCCTGGTCACTCCCTCGTTCAGGAGCATGCCCGCTAGGCCGGCGATGACCCCGTTCTCGAAGGTCTTGACCTCGAATTCCTTGAGGACGGCCCGGGCGATGGGCGTGGACCCTACTCCGAAGACCGCCGCTCCGCCGTTAGGTTTGGATGGTCCGGCATCGGCACTGACCTCCAGCTCCGTCACCGCTCCTTCCTCCGCCCGCGCTTTTGCCATCCGCATCAGTCGGTCCGATTCCTCTTTGGAAAGAAGGCCTTCGGGAGAGATGACCACCTTGCACTTGTGGTCCTCCACCCAATCCATGATGGCGACGGCCAGGGGCTTGAGTATCTGCGGGCTCGGTTGGAACTCTGACACGAACACCACAATCTTGTCCTGCTCCTTCTTGCCCAACGCTCCGGCGTACACCCGCACCGGCGCCAGAGGCGTGCCTTCCCGGACGAGAGAGATGGAAGGGAAGTAAACCGAGTCTACCACTGCTATCTGTTCCAGGTTGAGAAAGCTGACCAGGTAGTTCGCCACTATGGAACCGACCAGACCGATGGAAGGGAAGCCATCGATGACGTAGGCTCCCTTGACATTCTTCTCCTTGATGTCGATGATGTCGATGCCGTTCATCAGGCGGCATATTCCTCCTGCCCCTACTTATGATTTGTTCGCTGGTGTTATGGACAAACTTTATGACCGCGCTTGGCCCTCGATGGGAGAGCATGTGCCCGCACGTCATCGTCAATTGCGCCATGACCGCCGACGGCAAGATCGCCGGCCGGGAACGCAAGCAGGTGCGCATCTCTTCGCCCGAGGACCTGGAGAGGGTGAAGCAGCTCAGAGCGCAGGTGGACGCCGTGTTGGTGGGGGTGGGAACGGTGCTGGCCGACGATCCGCATCTCACTGTCAAAGGCTTGCTCCCGGAGAAGAACCCACTGCGAGTGATTCTGGACAGCCAGGGTCGGACGCCCCAGAGCGCTCAAGTGCTAGATACCAGGGCAAGAACGCTCATCGCCACCGCCGAATGCTGCGCTCGTAACTGGCCAGGAGCGGAGGTCGTCCGCCTGGGGAAAGAGCGAGTGGACCTGCCCCGCCTGATGAGCGAGCTGGACCGAAGGGGGGTGCGCACCTTGCTGGTGGAAGGGGGCGGAGAGACCATCTACTCCTTCTTCTCCGCCGACCTGGTCGACGAATATCGAGTATTCGTAGGCAGCAAGGTGCTTGGAGGAAGACGCTCCCCCACCCCGGCGGACGGAGAGGGCTTCGAGGGCCAAAGATGCCTGAGCCTCAGATTGCTGAGAGTGGATCAGCTGGGCGATGGAGTGTTGCTCAGCTACGAGGTCGTCCGATGACCGAACGGCCGCGCTTCGCCGTGGACGAGATGCTCGGTTCCCTGGCTCGCTGGCTGAGGATCATGGGATACGATACGGTGTACACGAGAGATAGGACCGATTCGGCCATCCTGGACCTGGCCAAGGGCGATGGCCGCTTCCTCCTCACCCGGGACCGGGAGCTCTCGAAGCGCATGGGCGAGATGGGCTTCTACGTGGAGAGCGACGACCTGGACGAGCAGCTGCGGCAGGCGCGCTCTCGCTTCCAGCTGGAAGCCAACGCCGAGAGGTCTCGATGCACGGTGTGCAACGGCGAGCTGGAAGTGGTTCCTCCGGAGAAGGCCAAGGGACACGTGCCCGAGGGGGCGCTGGAGAATCATACCTCCTTCTACGTGTGCCTGGCCTGTGGCAAGTTCTACTGGCGCGGTTCGCACTGGAGACAGATCAGCAAGCGGCTGGAAGATCTGTAGTTCGGTACCTCTCACACCCGATAGTAGTCCTCGCTGACGATCTTCCCCGTGCCGGCGTTGATTATCATGACCCCGTGCACCCCTTCCACGCACCAGACTGGCAGGTAATAGATGCCCTGCGGTTGGAGAGCCACGTCCTGCTCCCGGGGAGCCACCTTCTTCTTCTCCTTGACCGTGACGTGGCTCTGGTCCCGCACCACCTCCCTTTCGCTGGTGTGCATCCTCAGTACCTCTTGCCTGGCCGCGTTCCTCGCCGCCTCGACGTCGATGCCTGGCTCCAGCCGACGGTGCCCCTGCTCCAGGGCATAGACCACGTCCAGGTTCTCTCCCCACCTCTCCGCCTTCTTGGTCAGGCCGTTGATGGAGAGCCTCCCCTTCTCCGTCCCTATCTTCTCACCATCCAGATAGAGGTCGCAGGAATAGTCGAAAAGGTAGTACGGCACAAGCTCCAGTCGGTGGCGGAAACCTCCCACGGTACGCATCCCTATCTCCTTCACGTCCTGGATGTCTATGGTGGGCCGGATGATGCGCTCTCCGACCTCCGCTCCCTGCAACCGCTGCAGATCAGCCTCCGAGACCATGTGCGGATAGTCGTCGGCCACCAGCTCATCCACCAGGCCGTGGTCCTTGTCGCCCACCAGCCGCTCCAGGTGCGTGCGACCTATCTCATGCTCCACCGCCTCGCGGTCCCAGAATACCACCTGGGAATCCAGCCTCTCCGGAGGGATCTCAGGGATCGCTCCCAGGCTGACGATGACCTTCTTGCCCGGGAACTCCCGGAACCTATCGAGGAACGTCAGGAGCTTGTCGTCGCCCGCTCCGAGCAGACAGAAGACCACTTCAACCTCTCCCTTTCTGGCGAGCAGGAACCCGTCCCGTTCCTGCACCTGGAACTCCCGAGACTCCAGTATCTCGGCAACCAGCGCTTTCAGGGATGTCAACCGTGCACCCGACCCCCTAATCAAGCTCGTGCGATATATACCTTGTAACCGGCATCGACGAAGGTGGATCGACCGAACTCATGAAAGCGAGTCTTTCAGAGCTGGTCGAGCAGTGCCAGCTTCCCGGTCCCCGGGCGCCTGGGCAGAATCACCAGAGGCTCCGTTCCGGGCGGCGGAGCCTGCGTTGCGCTGTTGTTCTTGTTCTGAACCCTCGGTTTGATAAGGAAGTTGTTGCCATCTCGATGAGGATGAGGGGGCTTCGCCTTCTTGGCCTTCTGATTCTTGGCACCGGGATCGTGGCCGCGGTGGCGGCGGGGCTGCTTGGAGAACTCAAGGTAGGCCTACTGCTCTTCATCATCCCCTACCTCTACGGGGATTCCCTGTTGGGAGCGATGGCGATCCTGTCGATGGTCGCTGGCATCTTCTTGCTCATGGCTGATGCGCTCACTTTCCCCTCATCGCAACGTCCTCATGAAGCAGATGTCGCTCCCTCTTCCTCCGCAACAGACCGGAGGACGATGCGCAGGGGCAGGGAGTTTGGGGGAGTGCTGCTCATCGGCCCCATACCGATTGCGTTCGGATCATCTGGCCGGGCCGTCATTGTGGCCATGGCGATCATGGCTATCGTGCTGATCGTGCTATTCCTGCTCTTCCTTCTGCTCTGAGAGCCGGAGCGCAGCCTCATCCAGGCCGATCTTCCTTCGCTTGGCGATGCGCCGCACCTCGCTCATGACCTCGATATAATCCGAATAATCAAGACCGGAATTGCGCATCGCCCTTCCCAGCGACCTTTCGAACGTTTCGTCCTTGCGGCGCTTCTCCACCGCGTTCTTGAGCGCTCGACGGACCTCTCCCTTCATCGGTGCCATCTCTCGACGACCTTCAGGAAGTTCTGGAATATCTCGTAGCCGTGCTCGGTGTTCTCCACCTCTGGATGGAACTGCAGGCCGTACATCGGTCGCGATTCGTGCCTTATGGCCTCGATGGGGCAATTGGCCGAGTGGGCCAGGACCTTAAAGGCCGGGGAGAGGGAGGCGATCTCGTCATTGTGCGATTCCCAGACGGTGAACTGTTTCGGCAATCCCGCGAACATGTCATCCTCCTCGTCGACGATCAGTGTGGTCTTCCCGAACTCAGCGAGCTTGGCGGGTGCAGTCGCTCCGCCGAAATGGTTGCACATGAACTGCATCCCCGCGCAGATGCCAAGGATGGGGAATTGGGCCCTATCAAGATACTCGCCGTTCCGGCCCATACGCCCCAGGTCGGTGGCCACCCGCGGTGCTCCGCCTGAGAGCACCAGGGCGTCCACTCCCTGCAATTCCTCAAAGGGAGTGGTGTTGGGTATGATCTTCGTTTCCACCTTGAGGTACGTGAGCACTCGCCATTCGCGATGTGTCCACTGCCCTCCGTTGTCCACCACGAAGACCTTCATAGTGCACTGTAAACCCCAGATGATTCTTAAATCATTGGCAGAGGAACCGTATCCGGGGTTCGCCTACTAGCTAAGGGAAGGTTTATCAGAGCGCGGGGGATGAGAAATCTGGAATGAAGGCCGTCATCTTCGATCTGGGGCATACCCTCATCAACTACCATAACGACTGGAAAAGCCCAGAGGCCAAGGCCGTGGCCAACGTCTCAGCCCTGGTGCGGGAGGCCAGCCAGAATGGAGTCGATGAGAGGAGGATATCCTCATACCTGTTTTCTCTGCTGGAGAAGGGAAGGGAGAGGAAGGCGAAGGAGATGGTGGAGATCCCCCTGGAAGATGTTTTGCGCACCTGTTTTGAGCACTTCTCCTGCGTGGGTGACGAGAACCTGATGCGAGCTTCGCTAGAGGCCTTCTACAACGTGCTTCTGGAAAAGAGAGAACTCGTGCCGGGCACGAAGGAGATGCTACGCTCGCTTCGCGATCGGAGATTCCGCATCGGTCTGGTGTCGGATGTGGCCTGGGGCCTTCCTTCGTGCTTCCCGCAGAAGGATATGAGGCATTTCGGATTGGAGAAGTGCTTCGATGACATGGTCTTCTCCACTGACGTCGGATTGCGGAAACCCAATCCTCGGATCTTCAGGATGGCCCTCAGCAACGTCGGATCGTCGCCGCGGGAGTCGTACTTCGTAGGCAACTCGCTCCAGGCGGACATCAAAGGCGCCCTCGATGTGGGCATGACCGCCGTGCTCAAAGAGTCCGACTACTTCACTCCGGATGACAACATCGTCCCGGACGCCAGGATCTCTAATTGGGACGAGCTGCGGGTGCTTATCGAGGAAAGGGAATAGGATCATTCCCATTCGATGGTGGCCGGCGGCTTGTTTGTGATATCGTAGACCACCCGGTTCACCTTGTTCTTCATCTCATTGGTGATGCGGACCGAAATGGTCTCTAGCACCTCGTGCGGCACCTTTGAATAGGCAGCGCTCATGCCGTCGATGGACTGGACCGCTCTAATGACAACGGTACGACCGTAAGCTCGGTTGTCTCCCTGCACGCCCACGCTCCGGACGGGCAGGAGCACGGCGAAGTACTGCCAAGGGATTTCCATCTTGCCCTCCTTGGCGGCCTTCTCCAGCTCCTCCTCCACGATGGCGCAGGCGTCCCGCACGACCTCCGCGCCCTCTCTGGTGACTGGTCCGATGGTGCGTATGGCCAACGCTGGACCGGGGAATGGCTGCCGCTCCGCGACCTCCACTCCCAGATACCGGGCGACCTTGCGCACCTCGTCCTTGTAGAGGTCTCGCAGAGGCTCGACCAGCTTGAGCTTCATATCCACGGGCAGGCCGCCGACGTTGTGATGCGATTTTATCGTGTCGCGGACCTGGTCCCCCGATTCTATCCAATCCGGGGCGATTGTCCCCTGGACCAGGTAGGCCGCTTGGAAGCTCTTGGCCTCGCGCTCGAAGACCCGGATGAACTTCTCGCCGATGATCTTGCGTTTGGCCTCCGGTTCCTCCACGTCCTCGAGGGCGGCGAAGAATTCGACCGAGGCATCGACCACCTTGAAGTTGACCTTGAGCTTGGTCAGCATCTTCCTGACGCTCTCGGTCTCGCCTTTGCGCATCATGCCGGTGTCCACGTAGATGACCAGGAGCCGGGATCCGATGGCTCTGCTGACCAGTACGGCCGCCACGGTCGAATCCACGCCTCCTGAACAGGCGATGATGGCCTGGGCCGGGATGACCGCCTTGAGCTCCTCGGTCTTCTCCTCCACGAACTCCTTGGCGTTGAACATCAACCGGACACCTCGAGGGAATCCTTCTCCACCTGGTCGGCCATCTCTTTTCGGTGTTTGACCAACTTGCCCTTGAGCTTGGGGTGCTTGAGGGCTAGCATCTCCACCGCCAGCAGAGCGGCGTTCTCGCCCCGGTCGATGCCCACCGCCGCCACGGGGATTCCTGGCGGCATCTGCACTATGGAAAGGATGGAATCGAGATTGACCTTGCCGCTGACCGGCACTCCGATCACTGGCTTAACTGTGATGGAGGCTATGGCCCCAGGGAGCGCCGCCGATAGTCCGGCCACGGCGATGAAGACGTCCGCATCGCTCGTCTCCACTATGCGCCTCACGCGTTCCGGTGTTCGATGGGCTGAAGCGACCACCATGCTCGCCTCCACCCCGAACTTCTTCAGGGTGGCAACTGCCTTCTGACCTATCTCTAAGTCGCTCTTGCTACCGAGGATCACCAGCACGGCGGGCATGTTGCCCACTCAAAGGGTGAGAGAATAAGAAGGTTTCGAAACGGGACTAGTAAAAGGTTTGGGAAGGGCGATCAGCTCTTCATGATCGCCAACAGGAACACGCCCACCGCGATTAACGCGCCCACGAGCGCAGCGATGATGTTGATGAACGCGGTCCAGATCACACTGCTCAGGCTGGCTGAGAGCTTGACGTAGCCCGGCCCGCCATACATGGTCATCCATATCCACAGGATGCCGACCACCAGGCCGACAACCAGCAACGCCACACCGATCATCCGGCTCTTGCCGCTGCCAAAGTAGGCAGTGAAGACGCCCGCCAATATCATGAACAGGCCGAACGTCAGCAAAAGCACCGTCAGGAAATCCATCAGTTCCATCTTTGTTCACCTTCTATCTCAGAACTTAATTCCAGTAAGGGTCTTCGTGTCGATGACACCGGGGATCGATCGGATCTTGTCCACGACCACCTGCCCGAGGAGGTTGAAGTCGTCTGCCTCGATCTTGGCGATCAAGTCGTACTCCCCGAACAGGGGATGAAGCTCAACGACCTCCTTTACTTTTAGGAGCTCGTTGTACACCTCATGCTCCTTGGCTGGCGCCGTGCTTATCAGGACGAACCCCACCGCCATGCGGTTCACCTGTTCACGGGTTACGGCTTTTTCTCAAATAAAGCTTTCTGTGTTGGCTCTATCGAACGCCAGACTGGTGTTCTTGTCTTAATCCGAAGAGGGGTCTAGAATAACCCTCGGGCTCGCTCTTCGATTGACGACCAAGTCGGAATGTTCGTCAGCGAGCCTCTAGATTCGATGATGAAGGACGCCGTGACCGCTCCCGCCGCCGCGCTCTTCCTCAAATCGAAGCCTCTGAATCGTCCGGCGTAGAAGCCAGCGCGGAAAGCGTCCCCCGCACCAGTGGTATCCACCACCTGCTTGGGAGCGACTGCCGGCACTTCCACTATCCCTTCTCTAGTGCAGATGCGGCTTCCCCTCGAGCCCAGGGTGTTCACCACCACCTCGACGTGCTCCAGCAACTGCTCGGCCTTTTCCATTCTGAGATATCGCAGGGCGGTCCGCAGCTCGTTCTCGTTGCAGAAGAACATCTTGGCCCGGGAGATTGCCTTTCGGAATCGCTCTGCGTCCCAGACGTGGTGGATCTCCTGCGCCGGGTCGAAGCATATCTTCCTCTCCGCACGCGCGCAGTCATCCATAACCTTAAGATAGTAGTCGGGGCGCCCGGTCATGATGTGCACCCATTCTGACTCCAAGGCCGCTTCCGTGCGCGGAGGGAAACGCTCCATGACCCCCATAGGCCCCTGGTAGACATAGGCTATCTGGTTATGCTCTTGGTCGGAGACTATCCATACCGTGGGCGTCTCCTGCTCCTCCACTTCCACCAGGTCGCGAAGGTCCAAACCCTTCTGCTCCATCAGCCTCCGGAACCCCGAAGGCAGGTCCTTGCCCACGAAGGAACAAAGGGCAGTGGGCACTCCTAGGCTGGAGGCGATGATGGCCACGTTAGCTCCCGTTCCTCCGTAGTAGAAGCGCTTCTCCTCCACGTCCACGGAGGTGTTCCGCTCCGGGAATTGCTTCAGGCTGAGGATGTAGTCGAGATTGGTGTGCCCGTAGACGCATAGGAACGTCTTCATCACGTTCCCTCTTGCCAAGCGGCCAGGTAGTGCTTCTGCCCTTTGCTGAGCGAGTCGATCTTGACGCCCATGCTCTCCAGCTTCAGCTTCGCCACTGTCTGGTCCAGCTCCGCCGGCACGTTGTACACTCCGGGCTTGAGCTCCTGATGATGCTTCACCAGGTACTCCAGGGAGAGGGCCTGAATGGAGAAGCTCGTGTCCATGATCTCCACCGGATGCCCTTGACCGGCGGCCAGGTTCATCAGTCGACCCTCGCCGATGAGGTAAGCCTTGCGCTTTCCTGGCAAGGGATACTCGTCCACGAACTCCCTCACCTTCCTCGGTTTGCCGCCGTACTCCTCCAGCTCCTTCTTGGATATCTCGTTGTCGAAGTGGCCGGAGTTGCCCAGGACGCAACCGTCCTTGAGCACCTTAAGATGCTCGCGGGTGACGATGTCCTTGCATCCCGTGGCAGAGATGATGACATCCGCCACCTTGGCTGCCTCCAGCATTGGCATGACCTGGAAGCCGTCCATCTTGGCCTCTATCGCTCGTATGGGGTCCACCTCGGTGACGATGACGTTCGCCCCCAGACCTTTGGCGCGCATGGCTATCCCCCGGCCGCACCAGCCGTAGCCGGCCACGACCAGATCCTTGCCGGCGACGAGCAGGTTGGTGGCGTTCATGAAGCCGTCGAAGGTGCTCTGCCCCGTCCCGTAGCGGTTGTCGAACAGGTACTTCATCTGGGCGTCGTTCACCGAGATCACAGGGAACTCCAGCTTGCCCGCCTGGGCCATGGACCGCAACCGGATGATGCCGGTCGTGGTCTCTTCGTTCGCTCCCTTCACCTTCTTCAGCTGCGCCCGGCGCTCCGTGTGCAGCATAGATATGAGGTCGGCGCCATCATCGATGACGAACTCCGGATCCAGGTCGAGGACCAAGTTCAGATTGCGATAGTACTCCTCCGTCGACTCCCATTTCTTGGCATAGGTTTCTATCCCATGCTCCTCCCTCAAAGCCAGGGAAACGGAGTCGTCCGTGGACAACGGATTGCAGCTGGCCAGGCGCACCTTCGCCCCGGCCTGTGCCAAGGTCACCGCCAACATGCCGGTCTTGGCCTCCACGTGCAAGGCCATGCCCACCCGCACACCTTCCAGAGATCCTTCCTTGACCAGCCTCTGGCGGATGGCGGCGAGCACTTTCATGTGCGTGCTGGCCCACTCCAGCCTGCGCACTCCCTTGACCAGAAGATCATCACTCATCTTATCGCCCCTGAATCCGCAGAGGGGCAGTTTAGCCTTTGCCTTCAGACGCAATAGCGCGGAGCCGGGCGCATAATATGTCCAAAGAGGCTTTCAGGTTCTGAGAATTGTCGAATCCCGCCAGGATCGATCTGCGCTCCCTCTCGCGGCTCAGCTTCGGCACCATGGCCAACATGTTCGGGATGGCCCTGGTGACCTCGTCCACGATGGTGATTGTCGCAGCCCTGGCCGATCGAGAAAGGGGGTTGAGGTCGACGACGATGACCTTCTTCCCTGCCTTGACCAGAGCTTCCGCCCGGTCCCCGTCCTCCAGGGGAACGAGCACCGCGTCCGCGGAGAAAATGCCCTCCTTGGAGCACTTGGCCCGGTCGGAGGTTATGCCTGAAAGCAAGGCGTCTGGATTCCGACCCAGAACGTGCTGCGCCCCCGCCGCTTCCATGAAGGTACAGACGAGATCGGCCCTCTCCTCTGTTCGGTGGAAGAGATTGACCTCGATCTTGGCTCCAGTTGCCTTGGAGAGCAGAACGATGTCCTTGGCGCACAAGGCCGCGGTGTTACCGTTGACGGAGATGACCGGTCTTCCGGCCTGGAGGAGACAGGCCGTGGCCGCTCGTTCCGCGGCTAGGGCTGGAGGGGTCGTCACCTCTCCCAGCAGGTAGTCGAAGGCCTCCCCCCTTCCATGTGCGATGAGGCCAGTCTGCGAGACGATCCCTTCTCTTACCCTCTCTGACATCATCTCACGAATGACGAGCGACTTGTATCGAGGATGGTCCTTCGAAACCTGCACGGAGAAGAGTAGCGTCATGGCGGTGATAAACAATTGCGGCCCCCGGACCCCTACGCGGGAGGGCCCAGTTGATCGTTAGCGTCGCAGCCGCCCGCAGGAGCAGTATTTGCTGTCCTTGCTCAGTAAAACGTGCAAATCCTTTTTATGGCGATAACAAAAAGGCTATATAGTTATGCAAAATGCTTAAATACAATTAACGGCATTGGGCCAAAAAGCGCCGGGAACCGACGAGGAGCGATGAACAGCAATGAAGTTTCTGGGTGAGGTCCAAGAGGTGACCCATGAAGGCAAGCTCATCGTCAAGGGCGTTTTCGCCCCCCATGCAAGGGACAGGATTTTCGACGGTCGTAAGCGCCCCATCGGCCTAGTGGTCAGGGTCTTCGGACCGATCAAAGAGCCCTACGTCTCGGTGCAGGTTTCCAGCGAGCAGAATCTTTTGTCGGCAGTAGGCAAACAGGTCTATGTTGAGGAGGGAGAACATGGCAAAGGCGGTAAAAGAAGGGACCGATGAGATTGTACGCTGCCCGGAGTGCAACAGCGGGCACCTAGTCCGCGACTACGAGCGAGGAGAGCTCATCTGCGAGGAGTGCGGCCTGGTCATTGACGACCAGTTCATCGATCAGGGACCGGAATGGAGAGCGTTCGATGTGGAACAGGGCGAGAAGCGCGCTCGCACCGGCGCACCCATGACCTACACCATCCATGACAAGGGTCTCTCCACGGAGATATCGTGGAAGAACAAGGACTCCTACGGTAAGAGCATCCCCACTCGGAATCGTGCCCAGCTGTACCGTCTCAGGAAATGGCAGCGACGCATCCGGGTGTCGAACGCCACGGAGCGGAACCTGGCCTTCGCCTTGAGCGAACTGGACCGCATGGCTTCCGCCATGGGTCTGCCCCGCAATGTGCGCGAGACAGCGGCCATGATCTACCGCAAGGCAGTGAACAAGAACCTGATCCGCGGGCGAAGCATAGAGGGCGTGGTGGCCGCTTCACTATACGCGGCGTGCCGGCAGTGCAACGTCCCCCGGACGCTGGACGAGGTCGCCAATTCCTCCCGCGTGGGCAGGAAAGAGATCGGACGAACCTACAGGTTCATGACCCGGGAGCTAAAGCTCAAGCTCATGCCCACCCGCCCGCAGGATTACGTGCAGCGCTTCTGCTCCGAGCTGAAGCTGAGCGGTGAGGTGCAGGGGAAGACGGCCGAGATCCTCAAGGACGCGGCGAAGAAGGAGCTGACGTCCGGACGAGGTCCGACCGGCGTCGCGGCGGCGGCGATATACATCTCTTCCATCCTATGCAACGAGCGCCGGACCCAACGAGAGGTGGCTGACGTCGCAGGCGTTACGGAGGTCACCATCCGTAACCGCTACAAGGAGCTCACGGAGAAACTGGGCATAGAGATCCAGCTTTAAGAATCGTTCGGCGGGGTCCGTCTTTCCAGGGCTCCGCACATAACCTATTTATGAATGGGAGCTAATCCAGCGGAAGGTGTTCCTTTGGTAGACAAGAAGAAGCTTTTCAAGCCGGTGGGGATCCTCTTGATCGTTGCCGGCCTGGTAACCATCGTTGCCTCGATCGAGGTTTTCTTGCTCAAGTCCAACCAGGCCTTTGGGACACTGCCTGGTGTCTTGCTGATCTTGCTGTTGTCCATCGTAGGCGGGTTCGAGATGAGCACCGCCCGTGCCATCTACCGCACCGAGATGGGCAGCTGGAGGGGCTCTCTCAACCTAGTGATCCTTGGCTTCCTCAGCAGGGCATTCCTCATCTACGCCAATTACAAGGTATACCTCGATCCCAAGGGCAAGGAGGATTTCGTCTTCGCTCTGCTCATTCTGAACTTGTTCTTCTTAGCGGTGGAAGGAATCACCCTCCTGTTGTTGCACCGCTTCAAAGACGTATTCATGCCCACTGAGCAGGAGCGGCAAGTGGCAATGAGGAAGTTGAGCGGGCCTTTGGTCAAGACCGTATCTGAGTGCCCGAACTGCCACGAGATCATCGAGAAGGAGTGGGTTCTCTGCCCACAGTGTGGTACCCACCTACCTCGCCACTGCGCCAACTGCGGTCACGAGCTCAAGACCAAGGGCGAGAAATGCCCCAGCTGCGGTGCTTCGGTGGAGCATTCGGAGACGGCGCAGAAATCCATCCAGTCCTTGAAGATCATTGCCGATCAGGACTCCAGACCCGAGGCGCGTTCGGTCCGCTTCGCTCGATTGGCCGATGCCTACCTCAAGGCCGGGGAGATTGACCTGGCATTGGAGACCTATAGAAAGGCCATTCATTACACCGAGTTCAGAAGGAAGCAGAGCAATTTCATGGTCAAGATGGCGATGGTACTCCACAACGACGGCCGGAACGACGAAGCGCTCCAGGTGCTTGAGGGCGCTCTTGAACTGGACCCCCAGGACACAGCTGGCGCATTGGAGATCAAGAACCAGATCCTGGCGCAGAAGAGCTGAATCCGCGTCGACCTAAGGACGCATGCGCCGGAGACGGACGTACTCCACGCTCTTGGCCGACACGGCGGCGAACAGTATGTCCTTCTTCACCCCGTGGGCCAGCCTAACCGCGCGCGATATCTCTGGCCAGCCGGTCTCGTAGTCCGCCGGTATAGCATGCACCAAATACCGGGAATGATGGTTGCTAGGGTCCCCATCGTACACCCGGAAGTGGGTGCCGTACTTGAACCCGGTCTTGACCACCAGGTCCTTCTCCCGCATGTCATCATAGGCCCTCATCCTGAGCTCGAAGTCTGACTGGATGCTCGTGGCTTTCTTCTTGAAGGCGGCCACCCCCATCTTCCTTCCCGTGTTCGGAAGGCGGATGATTAGCCTGCCAAGCCGCATGAGGTGCGCCGTCTCGATGAGGGAGAGCTGGAGCGTCCGCCCGATAGGCTTTCCATAGAACCCCTGGGAGTGCAACGATTGTCCGGTCCCATTCATCACCAGCACCCGGTCCTCCAGGAGAAAGCCCTCCACCTCGCCCTCGTCGACCTTAGCGGTCTTGGGAGCATGCGGAGCGCCGGCCGCGGCCTGGTAATAGGTGATGTCCCCCTCCTCGTCCACCACCGCCAGCAAGAGCTCCTTCCTGGTCTGATCGGAGGTCTGGCTCAGCTTTATCATATCGCGGATGTGGAACGGCGCTCGTTCGGACACCGCGTTCACCCAGTACTTCGTCTGCGTGGTCGAAGGCGTTCCTCCTCGAGGGAAGACGCGAAAGTCGAAGTCGCCTGCGTCGGACTTGACCACGTATCCCCGTTGCCTTAGATCGCGATACACGATGTAGCGGATGCCGAAATCGGGCGATGCTCGAGCCGCCTTTCGGATGAGCTCGGGGTGCGACACCACGCTCCCCTCTTCTGAGACGACTAGACGATCGCATTCCTGGAGAAAGATGGCCTCCAGCAGATCGAGCTCGATGCCGCCTCCCGACTGGGGATAGCCGTAGAAGCCTTTGTTGTATATCTGGCTGGCTTCCGCTTGATCCTTGACGAGGACGGAGTCGCCGATCAGGTCGCCGGGCATGATGGCTCGTAACTGAATGCCCTTGATAATACTATTCGCTGCCGCTCTAGCTCGCCGATCGCGGGGGAGGAAACGAAAACCCCTTATACAACAAGCCGCACTGAGTATACAACCAGAGGTTAACAACGGTGTTCTGAATGACGAACCTGTCTGATCTGGACATGCTCCTGTCGGTGATAGAGAACCCCACTAGGAGAAGGATCCTGGAAGCCTTGGTGAGAGAACCGCACTATCCTCTGCAATTGTCACGGGAGCTGGGCATGAGCCAACAGGCCATCGTGAAGCACCTGAAACTGCTGGAAGATCACAATCTGGTGCGCTCGTTCCCTGAGGAGAGCGATCAAGGAGGACCGGCCAGGAAGCGTTACGTCCCCACCACCAAGTTCACTATCATCGTTGACTTCGGCCCGGGCCTTTTCAATGCCGAGCTGGTGAAGCTCGCCATGAGCGACCTTGAGAGTGAGGAAGAAGTGCAGGACGAGGGTTCGGAGAACGAGCTCGTGGAGATCGGGGTGAAAATCAACCGCCTCCGGGAGACCGTGGCGGGGGTGGCCAACGAACTGGATGAGCTCCAAGTCCACCGGGCCCGTCTCATTACGATAAAAGAACGCGCTCTGGAGGAGGCCGGCAGACTGGTGGAGAGCCAGGTCGATGACTACCAGGTCCGACGCATCATCTACGAGTACATCCAGAGACCGGAGCTATCAACGGAGCAGATAGCGGTGGACCTGGACCTGAGGGACGATCTGGTGCAGCAGACTATTCGGAAGTTAAGGAGCGTGGGTTGAGATGGCGAAGAAGGAAGATCTGTGTGACGAGGAGTGCGCCAGAGAGATGGCGAAGATGCTTGAGGACGTCGGAAAGGAGCTGGAGAAGGTTGCTGAGCGCGTGGAACGCGTGAGCCAGAAGGTGTACGCCAAGATGCCGGATCAGGCCAAGGATGCGGAGAAGCGCCTGCGCAACATCGCCAACGCGGTGGTGACGGACATGAAGCAGGACGTGCCCAAGATCCAGAAGGACCTGGGACGGATGGGCAAGCGGCTGGAGAAGTATCTGGACGATGTCTATGCAGCCATGGATAAGCGTTAGGCGAATCAATATATAGAAGTTCAGACATAAACGATATTATCCTAATGTTATCAACATACGGTTGATATCTTAGCCAGATAAGAGGCATGGACAATGGCAGAGGACGATGAGAGGCGGAGGGGAGAGCTCGTACCCTACCGCTACTGGGGACCGACGTGGTTCGGAAGGCCCAGGGGGCCTGGAAGCATGATACGCGAGATGGAGAGGATGATGGGAGAGATGACCAAGGACGTCGACTACCCAGAATGGCGCCCGATCGCCGCGGCTATGAGCCGCTATCCCGCAGTGGACGTCATAGACCAAGGGGACAAGTACCTGGTGAAGGCGGACCTTCCTGGCCTGACGAAGGAGGATGTGGATGTTATGGTCGGCGTGGGCATCCTCGAGATCTCGGCCAAGAAGGAAGAGAGCATTGAAGAGACGGGGAAGGAAGGCTACATTCGGAGGGAGCGAGGTTCCATCACCTACCACCGGCGCCTGATGCTCCCGGATGACGCCGATAACGAAAGCGTCGAAGCAAAGCTGGAGGAAGGCGTGCTCAGGGTCCAGGTGAGCAAGAAACCCTCCGAGGCAGAGAAGAAGAAGGTCGAGGTCAAGTAGGCCCCGACCCAATTTGATCGAAATCAGCGAAAGGATGAACGAAAAACAGGGATGAGAGAAGATTAGCATGGACTCGTCAGAGAAGGTGCTCAAGGTAGTGGAGGCGAAGTCGAAGGATGCCGGTCGAGGCATCGCCAGGGTAGACCCGGCGATCATGGACATCCTTGGGCTCACACCAGGGGATGTCGTTCAGATCGAAGGCAAGAAGCGTACGGTGGCCATCGTCTGGCCCGGCTATCCCGAGGACGCGAATCGAGGCTTGATCCGTATCGATGGAACAATCAGAAGGAACGCGAAAACGGGCATAGATGAGAAAGTTGCCATCCGCAAGGTCGTGGTGAAAGAAGCGCAGAAGATCAGCTTCGCTCCCACCGAGCAGTTGCGCATCATGGGCGGCGAGGAGTACCTGAGCCAATCACTTGAAGGCAGGGTCGTCACCAGGGGCGACATCATCGAGATCAACGTCATGGGCCGGCGCATCGACCTGGTGGTCGTATCATACACCCCCACGGTCGACGCCGTGCTGGTGCACCGAACCACCGAGGTCAAGATCAGCGACAAGCCGGTGAAGGAGGGCGCCTCGCACCTCCCCAAGGTCACTTACGAGGACATCGGAGGCTTGGGTGACGAGGTCAAGCGGGTAAGAGAGATGATCGAGCTCCCCCTCAAGCACCCGGAGCTCTTCGAGCGCCTAGGCGTAGAAGCGCCCAAAGGGGTGCTGCTCCACGGGCCACCCGGCACGGGCAAGACCCTCTTGGCCAAGGCGGTGGCCGGAGAAACGAACGCCAACTTCGTCTCCATAGGCGGACCGGAGATCATGAGCAAGTTCTATGGCGAGTCGGAGGAGCGGCTGAGGGAGATCTTCAAGCAAGCAGAGGAGAACGCTCCGACCATCATCTTCATAGACGAGATAGATTCCATCGCGCCTAAGAGGGATGAGGTCACTGGCGAAACGGAGAGAAGGGTGGTGGCGCAGCTCCTGGCCTTGATGGATGGATTGGAGGCGCGAGGAAAGGTGGTGGTCATCGGGGCCACCAACCGACCTAATGCCCTTGACCCGGCCATAAGGAGACCGGGCCGCTTCGACCGGGAGATCGAGATCAACATACCCAACCGCGATGGCCGACTGGAGATCCTGCAGATCCACACCCGGGGCATGCCCCTGTCAGAGGAGGTTGACCTGGAGAGGTTGGCCGATCTGACGCACGGATATGCTGGCGCGGACCTATCCGCCCTGTGCAAGGAGGCGGCCATGCATTCCCTGCGCCGCATATTGCCTGACCTAGACCTGGAAGCGGAGTCGATCCCCGTGGAGGTTCTGAACCGGATCATCGTCATCCGAGACGACTTCTTCGCCGCCCTGAGAGAGCTGCAACCCTCCGCCCTGCGTGAGGTGCTCATCGAGAGGCCGAACCTGCACTGGGAGGACATCGGCGGATTGGAGGATGCCAAGCGCGAGCTGCGCGAGGCGGTGGAATGGCCCCTGCGCTATGGCCCGGTATTCGAGTACATGAACGCCACCCCGCCCAAGGGCATCCTGCTCTATGGCCCGCCAGGCACAGGCAAGACCATGCTGGCCAAGGCCGTGGCCGCGGAGAGCGAAGCCAATTTCATCAACGTCAAAGGACCGGAGTTCCTGTCCAAATGGGTGGGCGAGAGCGAGAAGGCCGTCCGTGAGACCTTCCGCAAGGCTAGGCAGGCGTCGCCTTGCATCGTCTTCATGGACGAGATCGATTCCATAGCTCCCACTCGAGGCGGAGATGGCGATTCGCATGTGACGGAGAGGGTGATCTCTCAGCTGCTGACGGAGATGGATGGCCTGGAGTCG
>Ga0315277_10000706_pt1 | contig 51281 bp, 38 predicted proteins | sample YL17G05_15_MG_FD_203695 | JGI IMG/M metagenome (GOLD analysis project Ga0315277, IMG submission 203695) | Sediment microbial communities from Yellowstone Lake, YNP, Wyoming, USA - YL17G05_15 | ecosystem: Environmental > Aquatic > Freshwater > Lake > Sediment | place: USA: Wyoming | collected... | reverse complement strand
TGAGCCGCGCAGAACGTGCCCCGGCTACTGCAGCTCAATTGGGTTTGCGTACACCCACGGCACCCACGCCTCCCGCACCTTGAGTTCCGCCTCGACGCGGTACTTGCCCGGGCCGGGCGGAGACCAATCCAGTCCGCGGTCCTCGCGTTGATAAGCCACACCGCCATCCTTGACGATGGTGAGGCGGCAGGGCAGGGGAGACATCGCGTGCAACCGTGTGGTTCGCGAAAACGCCAACGATTCGCCCATGACCGCGGTGCGGCCTGCGTCGCGCGCGAACCAGCGGAAGCTCGCGCTGTCCGCTATGACATCGAAGCCAACGAACACCCGTCCGGCACGTAACGACTCCAGGATGGCGGCCTCACTCAAGTTGCGCGCCAGGACGTGGGTGTTCACAAATCGCGCCGAGCGCTCGTAGGGATCGAGCTGCACCTGGAGCACTTTCCGACCGGGTTCGAGCGGCCCGAAAGCCAGCCGAGCGATCAACCGGGTGAACCAGTTCAGCTTGATCTCCTTCAGTGTGCGCGGGCTGGTGTCCTCGATGCGAATGGTGCCATTGGTCGTGGAGAATCCGCGGAAGCCCACGTTCTGGTGGCAGTCGTTCCCGGCAACGCCAGTGATGTGGCGCGCGCGATTCAATTCATCCCATCGTTGGAGAAACTCCGTGGGCCGGTGGAACATCATGTGGTAGATGTGGTCTGGGTAGCGGCGCAGGCTCATGATCAAATCGGGCAACATGCGTCCCAACGATTCTCCATGCCGCTTGAAATCGGTGTGCAGGTTGTAAATCTCCATGCCGCTGAGTTCCGGCCGCTCCCACTCGCGCCGTTCCTCCGGATGCGCGTAAAACAAAACGCCGCCGTTCTCGACGACTTGCTTGGCCAGTGTCGTACCGTCCGTTTTGTTGCTCAGCACGACACCCGCGGCGACGCCGAACGGCATCATGCCCTCCTTCATCTCGAAGCCCGGCACGAAGAGTCTTCCATCGTGAATCCCGCGCCACTGAATGCCGAAATCCGCACGACCCTCCACGCAGTGATCGCTCAAGCAGATGAAATCCAGCCGCGCCGTCTTCATCGCTCGCAGGATGTCCTCGAACGGCACTTCTGAATCGTGCGAGAAATGCGAATGGCTGTGCAGAATGCCGCGATATTCGGTCCAGCCGGTTTCGTCCGGCACCGGTTTGCGCTGTGCCCGGAGCGCCTGCCACGCGGCTTCCTCGCGCGGGAAGCGGACGCAGCGGTTGTAAATCCCGCCGCGAAGCCAGTAGAGCGCCGCCAGTGTTGCCAGGATGACGACCAACAAGGCCAGCCGCACGAACCAGCGGATGAGGAATCGAATTTTGCCCGGGCGAGTTTCTGTCTGCATGACTTTTTGCGGACAAAGCATAAACGGTTTCTCCGATTTGTCACCGGTCATGTGACTCTGCAAATCATTCACATGCATCTGGGCGCTGCCGGCCGCTGGAGTTCTGCGTTTGTGCGCGGCTGGAGCAAGGGCTGCGGCACGAACCGCCTGCCCGAGGGATGCCAAACGCGCCCTCGGCCCCCTACAGCTTCGCCGGACTGCTGGAATCGAATAAGCCCAGTGGGACCTGGACTTGGGAGATTCTCCAAAAGACTTTTAGCTTGCTCGCGGAGTGGAATTTATACATGCTCAGCCCGTCAATTAGATAGCTCGTCGCTTCCAAGACATGGTGAATCTTCAGTTGAACCCAGTTCAGTGATGATTTGAAACCCGGCAGTCGGGAACAGTTTGGAGCAAGCACAGCCAGTCTAGCGACACGCAGAATCATCACATGAACACGAAACTGTTCGTCGGGAACCTCTCGTTCAACACGACGGAAAACGACCTGCAGGACGCCTTTGCGGCGCACGGCACGGTCATCGAAGCCAACCTGATGGTGGACCGCGCGAGCGGGCGCTCGCGGGGCTTTGCCTTTGTCACCATGAGCACGCCCGAGGAGGCGCAGAAGGCCATCGAGGCCTTGAACGGCGCATCCCTCGGCGGCCGCAATCTCACCGTGAACATCGCCCGCCCGCGGGAAGAACGTCCTCCTGGCGGTGGCGGTGGGCGCGGGGGCCGCGGTGGTGGTTACGGCGGTGGTGGCGGCCGGCGCTACTAAGCGGACCTTTCTCAACCAGGCGTGGAGCTTCGCAGCTCCACGCCCGTTTTGCTTTTGGCGCTGATGGTTCGCAACCGGTTTCCGGTTTCCGGCTTGCGTTGGCGTGCATGGTTGTCAAAGCTCTCCACCGCGCGTATGGCAAAGAAAGCATTGATTACCGGCATCACGGGTCAGGATGGCTCCTACTTGGCGGAACTGCTCTTGTCAAAAGGCTACGAGGTGCATGGCTTCATCCGCCGGGCGAGCACGTTCAACACAGGGCGGCTCGACGCGATTTACGATGATCCGCATTCGGGACGCAGCCGGTTGTTCCTGCATTACGCGGACCTGGCGGACGCGAGCGCGTTGGCGCGGTTGCTCGCCAAGATTCAGCCGGACGAGGTTTACAACCTGGCGGCGCAAAGCCACGTGCGCGTGAGCTTCGACAGCCCGGAATACACGACCGACATCGTGGCGACGGGCACCGTGCGGTTGCTGGAGGCGATCCGCGAGTCGGGCATCAAGCCGCGGTTTTACCAGGCGTCATCGTCCGAAATGTTCGGCAAAGCGCAGGAGATTCCGCAGAAGGAGACGACGCCGTTTTACCCGCGCAGTCCGTATGGTTGCGCGAAGGTCTGTGCATTCTGGACCACGGTGAACTACCGGGAATCGTACGGGCTGTTCGCCTGCAACGGCATTCTGTTCAACCACGAATCGCCGCGGCGCGGGGAGACGTTCGTGACGCGCAAGATCACGCGAGCGGTGGCGCACATCCAGGCGGGGCTGCAAAACAAGCTCTACCTCGGCAACCTGGACGCCAAGCGCGACTGGGGTTATGCGAAAGAATATGTTGAGGCGATGTGGTTGATGCTTCAGCAAGAACAGCCGGACGATTTCGTGATCGCAACGGGGCAAATGCACTCGGTGCGGGAGTTTCTGGAGGCGGCGTTTGGGCACGCCGGCCTGGATTGGAATCAATACGTGGAGATTGACCCCCGCTACTACCGACCCGCGGAAGTGGACCTGCTTATCGGCGACAGCACAAAAGCGCGCCAAAAGCTAGGCTGGCAGCCGAAGACGACCTTTGCCGAGTTGACGAAGCTGATGGTGGACGCGGACATCGAGCTGCTGCGCCGCCATCGCCAAGGTGAAATCCGCGTGACGGCCTGAAGCGGCGACCATGCAGAATCGCCTCATGCGTCGCCTGCTCGTCTTGGTCCTCCTTTGCGGGGTGGGGGCGCTCGTTTGGCTTTCCCTCCACCTTGCGGCGTTCCGCATTTATCAGGTGGATGAGTGCACCGAGACCTATGTGGCCAGGATACTGGCGACGAAACAGGCCGGCACCCACTCACCGGGGCACGTGACCTTGTTTCAAATACTCCTTTCGACCGTGCTCCACGGTTCCTCCCCGTCGGCGGATTTGTTGACGTCCGGCCGGTTCCTGATGTTGGAAATCTTCTGGCTGAACTGGGTGCTGATTGCTCTGGCGACGCGGGAAAAGCTCTTTTCTTTGCGGGGTCTTGCCGCGTTGCTTGGCGCAGCTACCCTCGCGCCGTTGTGGGATTACGGATTTGAGATTCGGCACGACAATCTCCTGCTGACCGGCCTGTTGTTGATGTGGTGCCTGATTCGGCTTCGTCCGGTGGGGTTTCAGTCTTCTTTTCTCATGGGCGCGTTGGCCGCCGGAATGCAATTCGTCGCGTTCAAGGCCTTTGTTTATACGGTCCCGCTTTCGCTGGCGATTTTCGTGTTCCCGCCCCCGAGGCTGAAGTCAATGCGCTGGAAACTGGCGGTCGCGTGGGTGGGCGGCGCCTTGGGAATGTTCTTGACGATCCGCCTGGCACTCGGCGTCGCTGGGCTTTGGGACCTTTACGTTTCGGGTTCGCAATTCCTTGGCGCGGTCTCGGGCGGGGGCCGCCGCTTCGGTCCGGGAAAAACCTTGGGTCGGCTGCTCGGCCAGACTCCTCTTCTCTTGGCACTTTTGATGGCAGCGCTGGTCACTACGATTCTGGAATTGCGTCGGCGCAGCAAGGCGGCGCTAACCTGGGAGGGGAATCTCCCGGAAGCTTCGTTGTTCGTGGTTGCGCTGGCCGCCTTGCTCGTCAACCCGGCACCTTTTCCGTACAACCTGCTGTTTCTCGTGCCTTTTGCGTTTATGTTCGCTTTCCGGTATGCCGTGTCGGTTCTCCCGGAGGTTCAGCGCCACCCCACATTTGCCCTGCTCGCGGTAGCGGTGCTGCTGTTCTCGCATCTTGTGCCATTCGGCATTGCCACCAAGCGGCACCTGAGTTGGCCGAATTCCCGGCAAAACAGACTTATGGCGTTCGCAGAGAGTTTGACTGAGCCCGCCAAGGATCAAGTTTTTGACGGTGCCTTTTTGGTGGTTGCGCGTCCCGTTGATTCCCAGTGGTTTATTCACAAGTTTCAATATCCAGCGCCTGACTGGTGGTGAGGGGCCGCGCGTACGCGACCTGCTGGCGGCGAAGCCGGCGGCGGTGATTATGCCGAACTACCGCACCGACTGGCTGGAGGATGAGGATCACGTGTTCATTCGCGAGCATTACGTCTCACTGGCGGACGATTTCTGGGTGCTGGGCAGGGTGCTCCCGTCCGGTGGGGGTGAGTTTCAAGTCATTCATCCTGGCCGCTATCGCATCTCTCCCCTGAGTCAATCGCGCTTGGCAGGAACGTATTCGTACGATCTGAAAGGGCTGATCGAGATGTCGCGCCCGCCTTCTACGAACGATCCGCCGTTCGTGGCGACGCTGGATGGTCAGACGTTGACTGACAAACCGGTGGAGTTGAAGGCGGGAACGCACCGCATCCAAACGAAGCCCGACTGCCAGCCGGCGGCAGTGTGGGTGGGGCCGAACCTCGACCGACCGCCCTTGGCCGGCCCGGGCGACCATCGCACGTTGTTTGTGAACTGGTACTAACTCACGGCCGTTCGCCCCGCACAAAAAGGCCGCAGCCAAAACCAACGCTCTATGTCGAACGCGAACTCCCCCTCAGGTTGCGCAATGTCCGCCGGTGCGTCGGACAACCGGGTTGCAGCCGCGCGGGTATTTCTCCGATGCGCTCGGCGAGGTGTTTGATGGTCACGTTATTGCTCTGGCCGACACAGTGAAGTTCAAAGCGGATGAAAGCACCGCGACAGGATGACTCGCAGCCGGCCCGGCGTGTCGTTGACGACGAGCGCACCGAGGCCCCGCAGGCAAGCCAAGAGACGCGCGAGGAAGGCTGGTCAGTCCTGCCGCCTGCGGCGTGCAGCCGAATTGTGGCGCTGTTCAGCGCCCTTGCCCTGATCAAGCTGGTGCTGTTGATTGAGCTGCGAACGCAACTCCAGCAAGCCCATTGGCGGGTCGGCGCTCAGCCCCAAAGCTGGCTCGGCTTCGTGGCCTTCGGCGTCGCGCTGCTCGTGGGGCTCGGCACGCTGGCCCTCTTGAGTCGACACTGCCAAACGGTTGGTGTCCGCGCCGTGCGGCGGGTGAACGCCATCGTTGTGGGCCTCGGGCTGTGCTTGATTTTTCTGACCTTCCACGAAGGGGACAGGAACTACCTGTATCCGATCCTGACCGGTGTGTTGCAGTGGACCAGCCTGCTGTGGTACTTGAGCATGGACCTCTTCTTCCGTCCGCCGTACCTGGCGGCCTGGCTGCTGAGCTACGCGGCTTGCTACTATGTGATGGCCCGACTGCGGCGCGAAAAATACGCGCTAACGGGAGCTTGCAGTCATCGCTTTGCCGCCCCGGCTGCTCCCACCCTCCCTGAACTGCTCATTGCCTGCGTGACGCAGCTTGAGGTGTAAAGCCCGGTCTCTGCGGCTGCGTCAGGAATTGCGCAGTTGCGCGCCGCAGTTACGGAGACACAGCCCGATAGAACTGCCGCGGCTGGTCCGGGGCGATCGGCACCTGGATGAGTTGCGCGGGCGTGGTTTGGAGGTAATTGGTGCGATCCACCCAACTTCCCGGCGCGAGATTCGTAGATGCCTGCACGCGATAGGTGCGGTTCGCAGGGCCGATGACGTAAAACCCCAGTTTGCCATCGGTGCTCTTGAAAGGAGCCGCCAAAGCCACGGAATTCGGGGCCGTGGGGTCCGTCCCGGCGAGGTATTCCTGCATGTTGGTGAAGCCGTCCGCGTCCGGATCGTCGTTGGGCCCGTAGGCATAAATGCTGCCGAAGTACTCGATCTCCCAGCAATCCGGAAGTCCGTCCGCATCGAGGTCGTCGAATTCTCCGTCCATCCGGAAGGAGAACGGCTGCGGTGACGCGGAGATGTTAATGACGGTCAGATAGTACATTTGCCCCGGCCACCACGGCCACGAGCTGTAAGAGAGGACAGCACTGTAAGAGGAGTTAGGGCCGCTGCTCGACCAATGGTCCACTGACGTCATCGTGGGCAACGTGCCCTGGTCAATGTAGCAGAAGACGCTGCTCGCATGGGTGGCGCTGTGGCGCCACCGCCGCGCACACTCGGGTGCATCGATACGGTAGCGGAGCACGCCTCCAGACGGAATCTGGTTGGTGACAAAACCGCCCTTGAAGGCAATGACGCCGGCCAGACCCAGCGGGTTGACGCCCGGGATGGAGCTGAGCGTGAAGGACGCATCACTCACCGCGCGAACGCCGAGGTAATAAACGTTGCCCGGGCGAACGGGCGGGACGCTCAACGTGTAAGCGCCCGCGTTCGTGAAGTAAGGATAAGGGCCGTGGTTTTTGGCATCGGAGCTCCAATCCACGTAGGTGTTTGTGGACAGTCCCAGTCCTGGCGGGAGGGTGTCGCGCAGGTAGATCGAGACGTCGCCCTGCTGCTCCGTGAAGCTAATGGTCCAGCGATCCGGCATGTCCACGGGCAGCAGGACCCGGTAGTAACGCCAGTCGCCTGCGGCGAGGGTTTGTCCCGCCCGAGAACCGCCCGCAAAGGCCAGGTCGGAGATGTTCCCCGTTGAAACCTTGAGGCGATAGCGCGCGTGCGAGCCGCCGGCGGCATGCACGGCCAGGTACCAGGTGCCCGGCGTCAGGTCGAGCTCGGTCTTCCCATTCAGCACCGCCCAGTCGCCGTACTCGGTGCCGATGGCACTGGTCAAGGAGCGATTGTAGAGCGGCCCGCCGGCGCCGGTGGCATTGTGGGACAAGGTGGGCGGCGCGTTGGTGCGCAGGTAGAGGTTGGGGTTGCCGCTGATCACCACCAATTCGGTTCGCAAGAGCCCGCCGTTCCCGGGCGGGACGGTCACGGCATAGTAGTGGAAGCTGTCCTGCTCCAGATCGGTGCCGCCGGGGTCGGGCAACGCCACGCCGTTGGTGCCGATGCCCGTATCGCCGAACAGCGGGCCGGCGGCCGGAAGGCCGGGGGTGGTCACCGGTTGCCCGAAGGCCGGCATCGGCCAGGCCGGGCGGGCGAGCTCGACGGATTCACTGGTGATCTGGTAATGGCTCAGGCCCGTGGCGGCGATCTCGATGTACCAAGTGCCCGGCGTGAGATAGTCCGGGACGAACACCGCTTGGCGGAGGAAGTTTGTGGAAACGCCAGGGTCGTTCACCTTATCGGGCAGGGCGTCGCGACGCACTCGCATGGCGGGGGTTCCGTAAAGGGCTTCCAGGCTGAGCTTCCACCCGATCACCGGGCGACCGGCGAGAATATCCGGGATCTGCACCCGCAGGTAAACCCGGTCGCCATCGAGCAGCTCTCCGGCGGCCGTATTGGACAAACCGTTGGTGTTGAGTTCGGGCGCGAAATTCAGGCTGGCGATGGGCAGGCTACGCACGCGCAGGGTGAACCCGGCATCGGCAAACGCGAGTCCCGAGCCCGTTGCCTGCACGGTGATGGAGTAATTGGTCTCCCCCGGGTTGGGAATTGTGATGGTGCGCGCGGACTGCCACTTTGCGGTCGTGCCGCCTTCTGCCCCGTACTGCTGCTGCTGGGCGGCGGCGGGCGGATAGGACCCTGGCGCCAGCGTCATCACGGGCGACCCGGTTGTCTGCTCGAGGAGGGCCTGCGCCGCCAGAATGCCGGCCGGCACACCGAAACTCCAGGTGACACATTCACCGCCACCGAGAAGCCCTTGTCCCACGAGATCCTGGCTGCCGATGCTGCCGAGCTCGACGGGAGGCGACGCCCCGCCGCTCCACAAAGTGCAGGTGGCGTTGCCCGTTCCGATGCGGCTTAGGATGTTGCTTGGGTTCAAGCCTTCGCTGACGACACCCAGGTAGTAAATGCCGGGAGTCAGGTATGCGCTGCCGCTCGCCGAGAGCGCCAGCAGGTACTCATCACCCGTGATTCGCATCTTCTTGCCGCCCGTATTCGGCGACAGGCCGTTGCCGGCTGCGGCGCCGATGCTGGGGAGGTAATCTCGTTGCGCGAGCAACAGGCCGTCCCCGGCGTCAAACCAAAGGGCCACTCTCCAGCTCGGCGTGTTGGTCGGCACGGTGACCTTGTACCAGGCCGCCTCCCGCGCGCCCAGGGATAGGTTCGCACCGCCACCCAGAAAACCCAGATCATTCACCGGCACACTCATTCCCGCCCCGATCCCCCGGCTGATGAGGGTGTAGGTAGCGGGGATTGCCGGAGTCAGGTTGGTCACCCCCACATAATAAACTCCCGGCGCGAGCGGATTGCCCATGCCCACTTGGAACACCCGACCGGTCACCGACCTGCCGTCCGCCTCGTCCAGTCCCGTCCAATCGTTCGTCGGGGCCAGTTGGGCGCCGGACGGCCAAGTGGTGCTGGTGAAAGACACGTTGCTGCTGGCAAGGCTCGTCGGCTGCAAGTCGCGGCGGATCACGAGGCGCGGCGCCCCTGCAGTCACGCTCGCCAGCCGGAGGTCCCATCCCACCGCATTGGAAGGAACACTCACACTGAAGACCTGCCACAGGTCGCCGTGGTTCGGGATGACGGCACTGCCACCGTCGAAGGCAAGGGGAATCGCGCTCAGCGGCAACTGGGCATGTATCCGCATCGTGTATTGCAGGGGCGGCCAGTTGGTCTGGCCGCTGGTGGCGAGCACGCTCACGCGGTAAACACCGGAGGTGGGATTATTGATGGCCACGCGGTTGGTGCTTTCCCAGATGCCTCTGTAACCGCCATCCTGCCCGTACGCGGAGAGGTCCAGCGGCATCTTCTGATCGTTCCTGAGCCGCAACAGAGAATTGCCGGTCAGATTCTCGAGACTCACGGTCAAGCTGGCGGCGCCGCCGTCAAAGTTGAATTCGTAAATCGCGGATTCCCCGCCGCCGAGGGTGTTGGTCACTAGGAGGTCGTCCGTGCCGCCGCTCAGCGAGCCGAGCGCGGTCAGCGGCGCCGGCAACCGGCTGAAGAGCGTGAAATCTGTGTTGCCTGCGCCAATCATGTTGGTGGCCAGCGATGGCGACTGGCCTTCACCCACCACCGCGAGGTAATAGGTGCCCGCCGGCACGTTAGTTTCGGTGGCGGTCTGGCCCAGCAGCGCGTGTTCATCGCCGGGCCGCTGGAACTTGTGACCGCCGGCGATGCCCGAAGCGAGCGCGTTGGTGGACGCAGTGACATTGGGAAGCGCGCCCTTGCGCACCACGAGGAGTCCCTCACCGGCGGTGGCCAAGTGCAGCTTCCACAGCGGCGTGTTGGTGGGCACGTTCAGCGAATAGTACGCGGCCTCGCGTGGCAGGAGACCGATGAAGTTCGTCGAGAAGTCGCCGGTCCCGAGCGGCCGGACCGGGATCATGAAATTGGTGCCAACGCCGCGGCTGGCGAGGGTGTAGGACATCGGCGTATTGGTTCCGGGCGCGCTGCTGATGCCGATGATATACTGTCCCGGTTCGAGGGAACTGTTCATGCCGACGGCAAGAATCGTCCCGGTGGTATCCACGAGATTGGGTTCATAACGCCAGCCGGTCCAGTCCAGTCCCGGAGCGGCCTGCGCGCCGACCGGCCAGTTCGTCGCCGCGCCCCAATTCCAGGCGGCACCGTCGGGGAGTCGGGAGGTCAAGTCAGACGGAAAAGCCGCCCGGCAGACGACCAGCCGCGGGCTGCCACTCAATATGTCGGTGAGACGCAAATCCCAGCCGAGCGCATTGGTGGGCACCTCCGTGAAGAAGTAGGTCCAATAGCCCGCGGCATGACCGATGACGGACTTTCTTCCGCCGTCGAAAGAGATGGAATTGGTGGGCCGAACCAGTGGGAAAATCCACAGGGTGTACGAAGCATTCGAGTACAGGCCGGAAACCGCGGACGCGTGGATGAGCAGGCTGTAGCGGTTGCTCGCGATGCTGGAAACGGTGATGTTGGTGGTTCCCGCCCAGTCCTGAATCCAGCCGCCCTGCCGGCCATAGCTATCCAGGCTCTGCGGGAAAACGTCCCCCGACTTAAGAGTCATGGACGGGTTGCCGACGCGGTTCAGCAACTGGACACCGATACCGAGTGTGCCGGGCGCCACATTGAATTTGTACGCCGTGACGGAACCGCCGGGCTGGCTGGCGGTGGTCACGATGTCAGAGATATAAGGATTCACCTCCCCCAGCGGGGTCACCGGGAGCGTGCCGACGCTTTGCACCACGTAACCACAGGAATTCGAGCCGATACGGGTGGCCTGAGGGAAGGCGCCTTCGCTGACCACCCCCAGGTAATAAGTGCCCCGGGGAATCTCCAGGCCGGGCTGTGCCGGCAGCAAGGCGAAATGTTCGTCACCCGTTTTCTGGAGCTTGCAGCCGGCGAGATTGGTCACTGAGGTCGCAACGGCCGCGCCGAAATTCGGCAGGCCATCCTTGCGCAGCACCAGCAGCGCCTCTCCATTCGTCACGGCGAGGCGGAGCTGCCAGCTCGGCATATTGGTCGGCACCTCGACGCGGTAGAACGCGGCGTCGTGAGGCGCCAGCCGGGCGCCATAGGCCAGGCCTCCGGCAAACTCGATCGGCAGGACCGGGATCGCCAGGTTGGTGCTGATACCGCGGCTGACGAGATCATAACTCAACCCTTTCGCGGACCCCGGGGTGCCGCCGCTGGTAATGCCCACGATGTAGGTGCCGGGTTCGAGCGGGTTGCCCATCGCACCGGTGAAGATCCGGCCCGTCTCGTTCGTGCCGGACGCCGAGAGCGTGTAACCCGTCCAATCCTTGTCGGGCGCAAATTGAAAGCCTGCCGGCCAGTTCGTGGCGGTAAACGGAGACCAGGCCGTGCCGGACGCCGTGCGGGTGGTGAGGTCAAACGGTATGGCGTCGCGACAGATCACCATCTTCGGATCCCCGGCGGTCACATTCGTCAGACGCAGGTCCCAACCCAAGGCTTCAGGGGGCACCGTCACCGCGAAGTAGCGCCAGCCGTCCACATATTGGTTCGTCACGGAAAACACGCCGTTATCGAAGGCGAGCAGTTCCCCTCGCTGCGCCGAGACGTCCAGCGTGTAGGTGGCGTTCGAGTACACGCCGCCAGTGGCCGCCGCCTGGATCAGCAACGTATAAACTCCCGCTGTGGGCGCGACGATGCGGATGACCTGGTCGTCCGCCCAGGTCGCCGCCCAGCCGCCGCTGTAGCCGTAAGGATCGGGCAGGCTCGCCGCCTGAGCATCGCCCCGCAGGACCATCTGCGGATTGTTCGTCCGGTCCCGCAGTCGCGCCTCGATGACCAGGGTATTGGTCGGCACGGTAAACCTGAAACCGCGCGTCTCGCCGCCTTCCTGACTTTGGGTGGAAAGCAGGTGGGTCACCCCCAGCCGATCCACGGTGCCGAGGGCGAGAAAGTTCAGCGAACCTTCGCTGGTCAGGGTAAAGCTGCACGTGTTTGAGCCCGCCTGAGTGCCAGAGGAGCCTTCGCCTTGTCCCACGACGCCCAGGTAATACGTGCCCACGGGCACATTGGTCTGCGGGGACTTTGCCAGCAGCACGAAATGTTCATTGCCGAGTTTTTGCAGCTCGCAGCCGCCGAGGCCGGTCAGGGTGGTGGGAGCCGCGCCGTAGTTCGGCAGGCCTTCCGGCCGCAACACCAGCAACCCGTCTCCCGAATCCATGTTCAGCCGCAGCTTCCAGCTCGGGGTGTTGGTCGGCACCACCACGCGATACCAGCAGGACTCGTGCGGCCACACTCCCGCGCGCGAGCTGCTCCCGATAAACGGCACGTCCGTGAAGGACCCTTCCGCGAAAAACCCACGCGCGAGCAACCCGTAGTCCATGTCGTTGGTGTTGCCCGGGCCGCTGGTCACGCCGATGTAGTAGGTGCCCGGCTCGAGGGGATTCCCCCGGCCGGCAAAAAAGAAGCGTCCCTGCTCGCTGTCTCCGTTCGCATCGGTAGTGAACCCGGTCCAATCCGTCGTGTAGGCGATCTGGGCGCCGATCGGCCAGGTGGTGGCGTTGTTGGGGAGGGGGTTCCACGCGCTGCCGTTGATCAGGATGGTGCGCATATCCACGGGCAGCATTCCCCGGCAGACCACCATCCGCGGATCACCGGCGCCGAGATTCTCGACCGTGAATTCCATCCCGAGCGCGTTCGTCGGCACCTCCACCTGGAAGTAGCGGAACATGCCGGCCTTGTGCTCGGACGCGTAGGTCGTCGTGAAGTTCGTGGTGAGAGCCACCATCGGCCGCGGGGGCTCCTCGCCGGTCAGCACAAAGGAGCCCAGCGGCTGGTTCGTGTGGTTGATGCCGATGTACCAGATATCCGCGACGTGCCGCGGCACCTGCAAAAATCCTTGCAGCGAAGAAACGTTCAAGTAGTTGGTCGCGGAGGTATAGGTCGTTTTGTTGTAGTTCGTCCGCGAGGACCAACGGCCGGGCAGGTAGCTGCGCCGGAGGGCGATCTCCGTGCCGGGAAGCTGCCGGGACAGGAGGAGTTCCCAGCCGAGCGAGTTCAACTGCTGCTGGACATCCGTGATCCGGTAAAAGCGCCAACCCTGGAGCGTGGGCAGGTCGTTGGTGACCACAAAGGCGTAGGCTACATCAGTAACGACCGGCCGGCTATTGGTCAGCGTGGCGGTAAAGGGCGGCGTGCCATAAACGGTGAGATAATAAGAACCATCGGTCAGTGTCGGGGGCACCAGCGTCAGGGTTTCAAAGGGCGCGTTGGTTCGGTGCGAATAGGCCGTGCTGAAGTGCTCGCTAGCCACCGCGGATTGCCGCACGGCGATGGCCGGGTCCCCACTGTCGGCCAGCAGGTCCAGTTGCCAGCCGATCTGATTCGGGGGCACCGCGACGTGATAGGTCACGTAGCCGTAGTCCGTCGCCACCACGTTCGTCCCGCTGTCGAACGGGAATTCAATGATGGGCTGTTCGCGGGAATCGAGCGTGAACGGCTGCCCCGGCGTGCCGCTCACGGTGACAAAGAAGTTGGTTTCGGACTTCAGGTACGGCGGCACGAGCAGAGTCTGTCCCGCCTGCTTCCAATCATAATAGGTGATCGAGTAACTATGCGCGGCGTTGGTTTGGCGCACGTAGAGGTTGTTGGTGAGGCCGCCCAAGCCCAGCCGCCAGGCGAGTGTGCTGGAGCCGATCGTGGTGCGGTAGAAGTTCATGCCCTCCGGCGCAATGGAGGTGTTGGTGCCGCCGTGATTATCCGTGGACGGCGCCGGCAATGGGGTCACAAACAGATTCCCCGAGTAGATGGACCATTGATCCCCGGGATTGGCGGTGACCATGGCGTACCATTGCTGGCCGGACTGGTTCTGGTCTGGCTGCACCAGCGCCAGGCCGTCGGAGCCGGTGTTGGTGGAGCCATAATCGAACCGCGTGACCGGCGTCAGCAACGAGCTCGTCTTCAACAACCACAGATCCGCCTCCCCGCTCTGCACATCCAGCCGGGTTCGCCAGACGCCGGAATCCGCGCTCTGGGTGGTGATCTTGAAGAAGTAGTCGCCCCCAAGGAGGCTGCGGTTGGTGTACACGGTTGCGGGAGTGGCGGTCGTTCCGGGCTCCCACACCAGCGTCACCACTGGCGCAATCTCGGCGCTCAAGGTGTACGTCGCGCTGCCGGAATCCGTGCCCGGGATTAGCACTGAGACAAAGTAGGTGGCGTTGGTGGCTTCCGGGCTGTCCAGAAACAGCGTATCCACGGGCCGACCCAGGCTGCGCTTAAGATAGCTTGGCAGTGTCGGCAACGCCCCTCGCTGGATGTAGAGATCCGGGTCGGGATTCGCTGGGGAACCGGTGAGCACGATCCGCCAACCCGGGAGGTTCGTCGGCACATCAAATCGGAAATAATGCGTTTGGCCCGCAGCCAGCACTCCCGTCACCGAGAACTCAATCCGCTTCGTCACCGGCATCGTGGCCAGGCGGGCGTCCGGCCGGTTGGTCGTCAGCGTCACGGCAAATGCATGTGCCGCTGAGTTGGTGGGCGTCTGCACCCACAGGCTGTAATTGGTTGCCGCCACCAACTCGGGCAGCTCCAGATTCAGACTATTGGTGGCGGTGTTGAGCCGGGCCGCGTAATCGTAGTTCGAGGCTGACGCGCCTGTGCCCAGCTTCAGGTACAAGTGCGAAAAGACGGACGCAGTGTTCGAGATCACCAGTGACAGGTTGGTCACCCCCGCGGACACGGTGAAGCCATAGGACGAGCCGGCGCCGGGTTGGTTGGTGCCTGCGAATGGCTGGGCCGTCAGTGGCGGCGGCGGGGTTATCAGCAGGATTGCCGCCGCAAGCGCGAGGGGAAGCCCGCCTCGGGTTGCCTTGTTCAAGTGATAGGACATAGCCTTTCTGATGCTCCGGGGCGAAGCGAGAATTGTTTGTTGGTCGCACATACTCTTCTCTGAGATCGCGGCCATTATGCAAACGTATGTTCCAGATACAAGGCCAAATCCGCGCGCCCAAAAACCAGCAGCGCAAGCTTCTTCGAAACTCTCGAGGACTTTGTGACAATTCTTGCCCTGAAGCTGAAGTTTTCAAGAGGAGTGAGAACGGGTCCGGTTCACATCGGCAACGAAAGGCGAGGACGGCTACGGCGCGGGTCTCCGGTTGCTCAAGGCGGCAGCGACCAGGGCATTGAGCATTTCGGCGTCGAACGGCTTGCTGAGCAGGAACACTTCGTCCACGGCATAGGCCTCGTCGGCGGCGTCCGCCGTGCCATAGCCGGTGAGGATGATGACCCGTACGCGGGGCCACTGCTGTTTCAGCTCGGGCAGGAGGGCGAGCCCGTGGCCATCGCGAAGTTGCAGAGCTAACCCTGACCTGCATCTTTGCCGCGTGTTACTGGGTCGCCAACCTGCGGGAATTCGTGGAAAGGGGCTATGATTTGTGGGTGGCGGCTTCGTTTGGCACGGTGGCGCTGGTTTTCCTCTTGCGTCCCAACCTCCGATTCCGTCCGATCTGGTGGCTCCTGCCGCTGGGATGGACCTTGCTGATTTGGGGATTGTTCGCGCTCCGCGTCCGGGAACTGGCTCATCCCTCGACTTACTTCGAACTGCTGGCCAGGGCATGGATTGCAGTCTTTGCCGCGGGCACTTGGCTGGTCCGGCAAGCCGGTGTCTCCCAGCCGTGGCTGAAGGCGTTGGGATTTTATGCGCTGGCGTTCTTGCTGCTCGCGAACTGCAATCATCCTCTGGCCGAGAACTACAACAATCTCATCCGTTTTTCCGCCACGTTTCCTCATTACTTCCTCAGCGAATTGTGCGTGGCGAGCCTCGCTGCGGGAGTGGCGGCCTTCTACGCGCGATTTCGCCCGCGGGGAAGTTACGGGTGGTTGGATGTCTTGGGCTTGGGGCTGATCATTGTGGCGCTTGTGGATTTGAGGCTGACACAGGTCATGGGGGTGCGCCTGGGGTGGGACGTTCTCCATTTCGGCAATAGTCCGAGCGTGATGTGGCGGATGGCGAAGCCCTACATCCCGGGGTTGATTGGCGTTCTGCTGGCAACCGCCTTGGGCTACGCCGTCGCGGTGCGCGGTGTGGGCAGGGTCCTGCGACGCCGAATCAATCAGGGCAAGCCGAGGTGTTTTTGCGACGGCGGCTGGTTGGCGGTTGGCGGTTTCGCCTTGCTCGCAGTGCTGGGGATGGCCATCGCCAAGCCTGATGATGCGGAGGGGCAAAGTGTGTTCCGGTTGCTGAAGTCCAGTCCGTTGGGAAAACGCGCGGCCGGGCGCGTCATGTCGCCGGAGGAATTCCGCCGCACGGCCACAGAGTTAGGCATCAATATTCCTGACGGTGAGCGCACCGCGCCAACCGCGCGCGCACGCCCGAATCTCAACGTGCTCTTAATTCTCCAGGAGTCAGCCTACAACCGGTACTGCTCCTTGTTCGGCGGCACAGAAGAAACCCAACCGTTGCTGGCGAAATACCGGGACCGCATGGAAATCTTCCCGAATTTCTTCAGCAGCTTTCAAGGCTCGATCCAAGCGCGCTTTGCGACCTTCACCGGTCTTTATCCGGTGGGCGACTTCAACATCTTCACGCTCAACCGCGTCGGGGTGCGGAGCATTTTTGAGGTCCTGCATGAAAAGGGCTACTCGTGCTCCCTTTTTTACTCTTCGTTTGCCGACTATACGGGATTTCGCAGTTTCCTGAATGGCCGAGACGTGGACGAGCTTTACGACGCGGACAACATGCCGGGCGAGCGAAAAGCCGAGCGGGTTTCGTGGGGGCTGAGAGAGGATGAAACACTCGCCGCCATCCGGATGCAAATCCGCAAGCAGGCCACGCGACCTGAACCATTTTTCCTGACCTACATTCCCGCGGCGCCGCACTACCCTTACGACAACATTCCGGAAACTTTTCGGAAGTTCCCGCGCGTGCAGTTGGGCGATTACACCCCCTCGTATTTGAACGAAATGTTGTTCATGGATTGGGTCGTCACGACAATTCTGGACGAACTAAAGGAGACTGGCGTTCTGGACAGGACGTTGGTGGTCCTCACCTCTGACCACGGCGAAATGCTCGGCGGCGAAGACAATCCCGTTGGGCACGGCTGGAAAGTGACGCCCGAGCTGGCCAATGTTCCGCTGATTCTCTTGAATCCTTGCCAGCAAGGGTACCGAGTCAACTACACCATCGGGTCGCAGGTGGATCTCCTACCGACTTTGCTGGATGAATTGGGAATACGGCAATCGCCGGATGAGCTGTACCAGGGTTGCTCATTGCGCGCCACAGCAGCGACTGGCCCGGCGAGGCGCTTGATCTACCTGAGTTCCTACAAGGAGTACGCGATGATCAGCGGGGATGATTTCTGGAAAGGTGACCGCGCTAACAAGTCGGATAGCGAGGGCAACTGGAATGGCGCCGCCTTCCAGATCTCGAACAATGGTCCGCAAACCCTCTTCACGCCGAGCACGAACAAGGCCGCTCCCGCCGTTGCCATCCGTCGTTTCGATAAATTCCAGGAGAATCTGCTCCGGAACTACACTTTCTACCGGGACTCTCTCCGGAATCCTCCTTCCACCGCGTCAGGTCGCGTCTCCAAGTAAGGGCAGCCCCAGCCGAATCCAAGCGGAATTGGTCGGACCCATTGATGTTGAGGCGCCCGGTGATTTCGACTTTTGCACCGCCATCTAGGAGAGTCTTTCCGCGCCGCGCGGATTCTGGAGGCGCAGCTCGATGCACAGCACCCGCCGCAGCATCCCTGGCGTTCCCGCGCGATGGGGCTGTGCCTTCGTCCACAGCCTCGCGGCGTCGGTTGCGGCTGCGCCGCGCTGCGAACGGTCCGCAGCTTCGTTCGTCAGTAAGTCCCACCCCGTGAACGCCTGCGGAAATCCTCGTAGGTGAGGCGGATGCCGGTTTCCAGATCCACTTCCGGTTTCCAGCCCATGGCAAAGAGCCGTGAGCTGTCCAGCCACTTGCGCGGAGTGCCGTCGGGTTTGGATGTGTCCCAATGGATGTCCCCCTTGAAATCGACGATCCGCTTTACCGTTTCGGCAAGTTCCTTGATGGTCAAGTCGCTTCCGTAGCCGACGTTGATGATCTGCTCTCCAGTATAGTTCTCCAGCAACAACAGGCAGGCGCGCGCCAAGTCCTCGACGTACAGGAGTTCACGTCTCGGCTGCCCCGTTCCCCAACACGTCACGGACCCGGCGCCCGCCGACTTGGCTTCATGAAACTTGCGCATGAGTGCCGGCAGCACATGCGAATTCCGCAAATCGTAATGGTCGTTTGGACCGTAGAGATTGGTGGGCATGACGGAGATGAAGTCGCAGCCGTATTGTCTGCGGTACGCCTGGCACATCTTGATGCCCGCGATCTTGGCGATGGCGTACCACTCATTGGTTGGTTCGAGTGGCCCTTGGAGCAGGTATTCTTCCTTCAGAGGCTGCGGCGCTAGTTTGGGGTAGATGCAGGAACTTCCGAGGAAGAGCAGTTTTCTTACGCCCGCTTCATGCGCGCCGTAGATGACGTGGTTTTGGATTTGGAGATTCTCGTAGAGGAATTCGGCGGGCAGCGTGTCGTTCGCCACGATGCCGCCGACTCGGGCGGCGGCGAGGATCACGTAATCGGGCTTTTCCGCAGTGTAGAAGCGCTTGACGGCGGCGGCATCCAGCAGGTCCAATTCGGCTTGGGTGCGGCCAATGAGGCGGGTGAAACCGTTACGCTCGAACTCGCGCCAAAGGGCGCTGCCCACCATCCCCCGGTGACCAGCAATGTAAACCCGCGCATCTCGTCCGATTCTCATGCGCGGAGCATAAACAGGCGGCGCACGACCACAAGGAAATCACCTGCTGTGCGGGAACTCCGGGCAACATGTTTCTGTTGTCCGCGTCCAAGACAGTGTCCACCAAGAATGAGACACCGGCTGGGCAGACGGGGGAATGGAGTCAGCCGGTGCGTTCCCTGACAGAGTGCGTTTACGCAGGATTTGATCCCTCGTGCCGCGGAGTCGCTTGCTGGACTCCGGCTGGCATTTCGTCTGCTGAACTCGTCGCCGCGGTTGCAGCAGGCAATTCGTGAACAGCAACGTCGTAATAAATAACCCGCCTGCCGCCATGTTCACGCCGCACGCAAAACAGAAAGGCAAGCAAAGTATGAAACTGAATACGTCCCGTCGCAGCGGCTTCACGCTCGTGGAAATCATGATCGTGGTCGCCATCATTGGCCTGTTGGCTGCAATCGCGATCCCGAACTTCGTTCGGGCGCGCAACACGGCCCAGAAGAACACCTGCATCAACAACCTCCGCCAGATTGACGGCGGGATCCAGCAGTGGGCACTGGAGAACAAGAAGAGCGACACCGACACGGTCCTGCCGGCCGACGTTCTGCCTTATCTGAAGGGCGCGGCGATGCCGACCTGCCCCACAAGCGATGCTGTATATACAATGACAGATGTGAAGACAGCTCCTGCGTGCCCCAATGCGGCACTTGGCCACGTTCTGCCGAATACTTGATCTAGGTTTGATTCCGCTCTCAAGCCCGAGGGTTTTGCCCTCGGGCTTTTTGCTTTTGGCATTCGAGAGTCAGAACTGAGATTGATTGCAGACGACCAGGGGCAGATGCGCAATCAGCATCCGACCTCCCGTTTCGAGGCAACTGTCCTTCCACCACCACCTGATTCCTGGGCAGTTGATGCCGCGAAGCCAAGCGCGTGGATTGTTCGTTGTGTTCGGCGTGGGGCCCTTTGGCTGCTGGAACCGGCCAGAGCTCGTCCCAGCCGGTGGGTTGCGCCTCGCTGGCCCGTCTCGTACGCTTCCATGGCATCTGCCCTGCTCGAAATCTGCGTGCGGCTGTAACGGGCAATACGTGAACAACCGTAATCATAACTAAGTCATAACAAACTGCCCGTTACTGTGTTCACGCCGCTGGCTGGAAAGGCAAGCACAGTATGAAACTCCGTACGCCCCGTCGGGGCGGCTATACGCTCGTGGAAATCATGATCGTGGTCGCCATCATTGGTCTGTTGGTCGCCGTCGCGGTTCCAAACTTCGTCCGGGCGCGCAACACGGCCCAGAAGAACACCTGCATCAACAATCTTCGCCAGATTGACGGTGCCAAGCACCAGTGGGCGCTCGAAAACAAAATGACCGACACCGGGTCGCCCGATTCAGCGCAAGTCGGGGAGTACCTGCGCGGTGGCAAGTTTCCCAGTTGCCCGACCCGTGGCATCTACACCATCGGAGAAATCACCAACTATCCTGCCTGCACCCTGGCCACCTCATACGGTCACATCCTGCCCAGAAGTTATTGAGGGCGCTTCCTGGGGTCGGGTCATGATCCCTGACCCAGTCGGCGACGTCCCAAGCTGCCTTTCGCGTCAATCTGGCGACACGAACGAGGTGTAAACCCGAGCTCCGCCGTAAGCATACCCACCCGATTCACGGGCCGTTCCCGCCAACAGTGCGTGGATGAAACCGTTCCGCTCCACTTGGAATGTGTGTAGAACCTTGCGTTCAGGGTTCTCCATGAGGAGAATCTGCGCTTGCCCGTTCAGCGCCACGTGCCGCTGCAACCCGACGAGACTCTGGCGGGAAAAGGCGAAGAATCTTCCCAAATCCTTCAGCATCGCGCGACTCCGCCCCCACGTTCCCCCTGCGGCGCTGACAAACGGTTTGCCGTCCAGCAGCGCCACCGCATCATTGTAGGCCAGCACGCAAAGGAAATGACGGTCTGAGGCGTTCAACCAGTGGACGAGTTTCGTCAGGTGGCGCTCCGGGTTGTAGGCGTAGTTGCTGTCGAGGAAAGTGATGCGCTCAATGTCGTCGGGAAGCGTCTCCACCGCGTTCAAATAGCCGAAGGTCAGACTGCCGCCGCCGCTGTGTCCGCTCAAAACCACGCGCAAGCGGAAGTCACGGAAAATGCGCTTGACCGTTTCAACCAACGCCGGGATTCGCGCGTCGCCGTACTGCTTGCGCCATGCGGGCCAGCTTTTGAGATCGTTTTCGAGATACACAACGACAAGCGGGCGTTCCAATGAATGCCGACGGAGCCACCGCGTCTGCGCGCCGATGTGCTGGATGCCGAAATGCCAATCGTCGCCCGGCTGCAAAGCCTTGCCCACCGTCTGCTCGGTCGTGTTGCCGTTGGGGAGAGCGTAGAACACCAGCAGGACTTTGCGATTTGTCGCCAGGTCCGCTGGCGCATTGATATGAACTTTCACACCCGGATCGAGCGTGAAACTGAGCGTCTTTTCCGCGAAGCGAGGGCTGGATTTGAAGTCTGCCAGTGTGAAGTTTGTCTTGCCGGCTGAGGCGCTTGCACGCGTCGCATCGGAACTTGATGGCGGGATTCCGTTCGTCGGATAGCGGCAAGACATGAACGGGCCTTCATCGCTCAACAAGCCTGCGAGTTTGGCGTCCGCCAGAACCTCGCCAAGCTTTCGTGGCTGTCCGTTCACGAGCACGGTCTCGCGCACCAGCCGGATGCCGTGACTGTAATCCACCCACGAGGCGGTGTGGCCCAGGTAGAGCGGCTGAATCGCCACGCCGTTCGTCCGATGCCAGCCGTAAATCGCCACCTGGCCGGGCGCTCGCGCCAGCTTGGCCGTGATGACGACGTCCTTCTTGTGCCCAGCTACGAGCGCGCCCAGCGGAGCGGATCTCAGAAACGCGGCCCGCTGGGTCTTCACGATGGTGTTGTGCGTGGCGAAGACCGGCACGGTGGTCATCGCCGGACTGGGTGGAATGGGTGATGGAGCCAACTTCACTTCCGCCGCCGCGTAGATCGCGTCCGCGATTTTCCGCGTGGGCAGACTGCAACCGGTCAAATCCGCGATGCGCTGCGCCGTGCCCGGCGTGAGTGGCGTCAGGAAATAGTCAGCGTCCGTGCCGACGGCCAGGTAATCCGGCGTCGCATACACCGTGGCGAAGTTGGTCCGGTTTTCCACGATGTTTGTCACTGACACCGGACATAATTTTCGCAAGAAATCCGGCACGTTGCCCTCCGTCACCTGGGTCAGGATTTCGCGTTCGCGCGCTTCGAGGTCCAGCGACGTGATACGTTGCGCGATTTCGCTGCCCGCCGGCGCACGGGAGGACCGGGGCGGCAGCGCCAGCGTCTGGGAGCGCAACGGCCCGCCGCCGCAACACAAGCAAAGCAGCGCAACAGAGACCAAGTGGATCATCGCCTTCACGATCGTCGAGGAAGCGTCCGTGCGTCTGAGCTTGTCAACTCAGAACCGCAAACCCGCAGTGACCAGCACCGCGTGACTGATGAACGCGTACGAGCCGTTGGCCGTTTGGCCGGCAAAAAATCCGGGTTGCGAGGACGGCGCGCTGCCCGTCACGGTATGCGCGGGGCCGTATCCAAACTGGTAGGCAACGTCAAAGTCGAACCGTCTTCCTTTGTGTCCCACTCCGATGCTGAGGAAGTGCCGGTCCAAGTCCGCGGCGAGTGGGGTATAATAAGCGTTCGGGACCGAGTTCTCGTTGAAAACGTAGCCGGCGCTCGCGTGCCAGTTGTGCTCGAAATAGCGCGTCACGCCGAACGCGAACAGCCAGCTCAGCTGCCACTGTAACTTCATCGAGATGTCCTGTTGAATCGGGTACGGGGGACGTTCTTCCTGGTGGATGGTCACCGTTCTCAAGCTGCTCCAATCGGTGTAGTCCGCATTGAATTCCAGGTTCCATGCCGCGGTGGGCCGGTACGAAATTCCAAACGCGGCGGTCAACGGAAATTCAAAATCCGCCCGGGCCGGCAGGGAAGTGGGCTGAATGACCGGCTGTTGCTCGAACTCGGTCTTTCCGCTCATGGTGATCGTCGTCCGGCTGCGAAACGACGCGCCCAGCGATACCTTCTCGTGCGGCTGGTAGCGCAAGCCGGCGGTGTAGCCGGCACTCCAGCCATCAGCTTTGAAACGGAAGAAGTTCGCAAAGGGCGACGCCGTGCGCAGAAGGCCCTGTTCCAGTTCGATGTTCCCGTAGTCCACCATCGCACCGGCGCCAACGGAGAGGCCCGGCAGCAGCTTCAGCGCGACCACGGGGCTGAATCTGATATACTTGAGCGCCGCGTCGGTGGCGACGGCGCGGAAGCCGGTATCCTGCGGCCAACTCACGTCCGCGCCGTGGGGAGAATAGATTCCCAGACCAAAACTCAACCGCTCATTCCGCAGCCGGTGCGTGTAAAAGAACTGGGGGACGGCCGCCAGATTGTGGCCGATGCGGTAAGTGCGTCCGCTGTTGCCGGCCCCGTCGGGCGGCACGAAGGTCGGGTCGAGATAGATCCCGTAGATTCCGAACTGAACCTGGTCGCCCTCAAGCTGCGTGATCCCGGCGGCGTTGTAGTAAATCGCTGAAGGGTTGTCCGCCGTGGCCACGAACGCTTCACCTCGCGCGCAGGCGAATGCATCCTGACTGGCGAGGCGCATGCCGTTTGCGAGGAGCGTTGCCGGGATGCCGCAGAGCGTGGCCGCCACGAGGCGCTTCGTCATGCTGCGTTGGTTCACAAGGGCTTTTTCGACTGCTTCCTTCCGCGAGCGGAAGTGCGTTTCCGCACGCAACCGAGGCGCACATGCGATTTCAGCCACAGGGCCTTGCGCGGAACGCTGAATTCGCCCCATCTTTACTTCCGGAGCCCTGAGTGGCAAGTTTGCAATGTGAAAAGTCTGGCTGGTTTCAGGCTGTTCGTTTCCCTGCTCGGATTGGCGGCGGCTTCGGCGCACGCCGGCTTCACGTCGCTCTACGTCTTTGGCGATGGGGTTTCCACCACGACCAATTCGCCCGGCGGGCTTATGTATTATGGCAACCGCTATTGCAACGGTAGAGTCTGGGTGGAAGTGCTGGCGCAACGGCAGGGGCTTGCTTTTGACAGCAACAAGAATTGGTCTTTCTTCGGGCATTACAGTTCCAACCTGGTGACGGAGACGGACGCCGCCCGCTACACCGCCCCGCCGGACGCGGGCACGGCGCTCTTCGTCGTCTGGGTCAATGATGCGGATTTCGTGGGCGACATGTTTGACATCGGTGATTACAACAACGCCTCCCACGGCACGAACCTCGCCGCTTGGACCGACGCCCTTAACCATTCACTCACCAACCATCTCAAGATCGTCACCAATCTCTACGTCAAGGGCGCGCGCACCCTGCTCATGCCGAATGCCGTGGACGTCATGAAAGTGCCGTACTTTGTCCACTTTCCCGCGGCCAACAAAGCGTTCGTTCGCCAGCGAATCATCGAGTTCAATGCCGCGTTCGCCAGCCGCTTGGGGCAGCTCAAGACTTCGCTGACCAACCTCACCATCGTCTCGCCCGATTTCTTCGCCGTGGTGGATGACGTGTTGGCACGCGCCGGGAGCTACGGTTTGACCAACGCCCTGGACGATGAAGGCTTCAGCATTGACGCGCTGACCGATCCTTCACTGGCAGACAAAAGCCTGAACGGCCGCGGCACGAACTACATCTTCTGGGACTACCTGGACCCCACCGCGAAAGCCAGTGTCGTGCTGGCCGACGTCGCGCAACGCCTTCTGTCGCCGTCGCGGATCACCGGCATCACACCGCTCGCCGGCACCAACCAACTGTCTCTGGCGAGCCTGCCGCTCGAGCTGGCCGGGTTCGTGGACGCGACGACGAACTTCACCGTGTGGACGCCCGTGCAGAGTTTCAACAGCACGAATGTGGCGCAGACCGTCCTCGTCGGGGCTCCGACACCGGCGCGCTTCTATCGGCTGCGATTTCCCTTCGCTTGGTCGTGGCCGTGAACGGCTAGACGTCCTTCCGCGGGAAAAGCGGAGCCGGCTCGCCAATCTTGTGGCCCGCCTGCAACGCGCCCCACGCAGCGGCTTCCAACCGGTTTGGCTCCCCGCTCAGGCCGAGTTGCGTACAAATCTTCCCCGCAGTCCCGGGCAGGAACGGGCACAGCAACACCGCCAACACGCGGCATGTCTCCGCCAGGTTGTAGAGCACCTCGTCGAGCCGCTTGGCCTGCTCCGGGTCCTTCGCCAGCTTGAACGGCGCAGTGTGGTCCACGTACTGGTTTGCGCGCGTCACAAGCGACCAGATCGAAACCAATGCCGCTTGAAGCTGGTTGCCTTCGAGATGCGTCCGCACTCCCGCCAAAACCTTGCCCGCGTCCACCGCGAGTTCGCCGTGCGGTTGCGATACGATTCCGCTGCGATAGCGTCTGAGCATCGAAAGTGAGCGATTCACAAGGTTGCCGAGGCCGTTGGCCAGCTCGGCCTGGTAACGCGCGGCGAACCCGGCGTCGGTCCAGTTCCCGTCCGGGCCGATGTCCAGTTCGCGGACCACGTAATAGCGGAAGGCGTCCACGCCCCATTCGTCAATCACCGCCACCGGGTCCACGACGTTGCCGGTGGTCTTGCTCAGCTTTGCGCCGTCCTTCTGCCACCAGCCGTGGGCGAGCACTTGCTTCGGCAGGGGAATCCCCGCGGCCTGGAGCATGATCGGCCAATAGACCGCGTGGAACTTTACGATGTCCTTCCCGATGACGTGAATATCCGCGGGCCACAACTGAATTGGCGATTGGCGATTGGCGATTGGCGATTGCTCGGATTGGTAATAGCCCGCGAGCGGCGCTGCCGCCTCCGCGTCGCCCAGCGCCACCGGCAGGCTGTAGTAATTTGACAGCGCGTCGAACCAGACGTAGTTCACGTAGTCCGGATCGAACGGCAGGGGAATGCCCCAGTTCAAGCGTGCCTTGGGCCGGCTGATGCAGAGGTCCTCCAGCGTCTGCGATTTCAAAAAGCCGACCACCTCGTTCCGGCGTGTGTCCGGCTGCACAAATGTCGGGTTCGCCTCAATGTGCGCAATGAGCCACGCCTGATGCTTCGCCATGCGGAAATACCAGTTCTCCTCGACCAGTTCCTTCACTTCGCCCCAAACCGGATCAAACGTGCCGTCTGGCCGGCGATCCCGGTCGTTGAGGAACGTCTCCTCCTTCCACGAATACCAGCCGCGGTACGGCGCTTTGTAGATGTCGCCTTGGGCGTGCAGTTTGTTGAGCATCGCGGAGACGACCGCCTTGTGGCGCGGCTGCGTGGTGCGAATGAACTCATCGTTGGAGAGGTTGAGCCGGACGGTCAGCTCTTGGAATCGGCCGGCCAATTCGTCGCAATAGGCTTCTGGGGTTTTGCCTTCGGCCTGCGCGGCTTGCTGCACCTTCTGACCGTGCTCGTCGGTGCCGGTCAGGTAGAAAACCTCCTGCCCAAAGCTGCGGCGCGCGCGGGCGATCACGTCGGTGATCACCTTCTCGTAGGCGTGGCCGAGGTGCGGCGGCCCGTTGAGGTAATCAATGGCCGTCGTGATGTAAAACCGTTTACTCATTGCCGGCAGTGTGACGGAGCGGGCGCGGCTTGGCAATCACGGGGCAATTGGCGCCGTGCCGCTTACAGATTTCATCCGGCTGCCGTAGGCGTCTTGCAGGCGGTTCTTGATGAGCGAAATGGCCAGTTGCGTCACGTCAATGCCGATCCAGTCGCGGCCGAGTTTCTCGGCGGCGTCAATCGTCGTGCCGCAGCCGCAAAAGAGGCCATGGGTCATGTCCGCTTGGGCACGACAATCCCGTTGTCCTCAAGCCATTTTGTCAATTGGTCGGGAACAGTGGATTCGGGATCGTGAGGATCAAACGGCCTGTAAAGTTTGCCTGCAAGATCGGCTTGGAGCGTGGCGACCGTCTTGTCTTTTAGGAGAAGCACTGGCTTATTCATCGCCATCAGGTAGCCGACCTCAAGCCCAACATTCGCGTTCGGCTCGTTTGTATCGATCCTCTCATAAACGGCGATTCCAAAACCGCAGCCATGAAGCAAGGTGCGAACGTTTCCCCAGAGGTCCGCATGCACCCCATTCTCATCGGCTCGAACCACGACAAGTCCGTGTTTCTCGGCAGTATTCTTGATGACTTCGACAATGCGTCTGAACGGTTTCGCCTCAGTGAAGCGCATTATGAGAAAGCCGAGTTTGTTGGGATCAGGGTATTTTGCGCGCAGCCTCTCAAGTGACACGGCTATCTCCGGTGGGTGCGATTGAGCCGCTACCACCGCCGCGCTTGTCGAGAGCGAGCCGCCGGAATATTGCGCCATACGCTGTTCTTGAAAAACTGCGGCGTCGTCTCGGTGATATCTGCACGCCCAACTTTCCACTTGGGCGGAAAGGTCATCGTTCTCGGGGAAACTCGCCGCTTCCTCCATCGCGCTTGCCGTCCATGCTCCATCTGGTCCGCCACGTGAACTGCCGAGACTGGCCAGCCACAGCACTTCTCCCAGCAGTGAGGTGTCTTCCGCACTCAGGTGAAGCGCACTCGCTATTTCAGCGGAGGTCACGTGCTCTTTCTCCGGTTCCTTCTGGAAAAGATACCGTTGAAATTGGAAAAACCGTGCCATAAGCGTTTGAAGGGCGGGACCGTCGCTGGTCAACAAAACTCCCAAGAGCGAAAGCCGATAACGACTCCAGCGCCGAGGCCCACTTTCTTCCCAGCCAACGTTTCCCTTAAGTGCCATGAGCGCATCTCTAACCGTTTCCCTCCCGTGTTCTTTGTACAACGCACGAAGAATCGGCCAGTCGCCCTTTGAGCGGAAGTGTTGCCACACTTCCGAGAGTAACTTCTTTTGAAACGTCGTCATTCCTCGACGAATTTCGTCAAGGGTCTGTCTTGTTTTTTTCATATTACCGGTTGGGTTTCCGATTCATACAGCTTACGCCGAGAAGCATCCTGAGGGCCTTCATCACGTCGGAGACTTTGCCGGGCTGTTCAGTTACTGCGTCGTAAGCTTTCTTGGTCTCGATGCCCCAGTGCCAAGTGTCCTCGAAGGCGCGAATCTGGCTGGCGGCGGCGCTGCCGTCCTTTTCCTGAAAGAAGGCGTTGTAGTTCTGCGCGGAGTTGAAGGGCGGGTCGAGATAGACAAGGTCCACGGTCTCGTCCCTGAGACAGCGGCGGAGGATGTCGAGGTTGTCGCCGTAGTAAAGCGTGCCCATGCGCGCAGGCTAGCGGCGGAGTCCCGTGAAGCGCAACCGCGAAAGCGCGGATGGGCCTTGCACTTTGTTGCGGCGCTACCAAGGTGAGACTGGCAAGCTTTCGTCACGAAACACTGGCTCGAAGCCAAAACAGCGTGTGAAGATTTCCGTCATCATCCCGGCGTTCAACGAGGAGCGCCTGCTGGGCGAAACGCTACGGCACGTGCGCACGGCGAGCGCAGCCTTTACGGCGCGCGGTTGGACGAGTGAGGTCATCGTCTGCGACAACAATTCGACGGACCGCACAGCGGACATCGCCCGAGAGCATAACGCGACGGTGGTGTTCGAGCCGGTGAACCAGATCGCCCGGGCGCGCAACCGCGGGGCGGAAGCCGCCACCGGCGATTGGTTCATCTTCGTGGACGCGGATTCGCAGCCGAGCGCCGCGCTGTTTGCGGAGGTGGCGGGGCAAATCCAAGGCGGGCGCTGCTTGGCTGGCGGCAGCACGATCCGGCTCGTGGGGCTGCACCGCTTCGCCAGTCGCGTGGCGGAGTTGTGGAATTGGCTGAGCCGATGGCGGCTCTTGCTCGCCGGGTCGTTCGTGTTTGTCGAGGCGGCGGTGTTCCGGAAGGTGGGCGGGTTCAGCAACGAATTGTTTGCCGGCGAGGAACTGGATTTGAGCGAACGCTTGCGGGAGTTCGCGCGCCAGGATGGGAGGCAACTTGTCATTCTGCATCGTCATCCGCTCGTGACCTCGGCGCGCAAGGCCCAGCTTTACAAGACCCGCGAGCACTTGAAGTTCCTAGTCCGGGCCGCGTTCAATCACCACGCCACGCTCCGCAGCCGGGAGGCCTGCCACACCTGGTATGACGGCCGACGCTGAACAGAACTGCGCCCTGTGGCGTCGAAGAAGCGTGAAATTCCTACTCCTGCTTGTTGCGGCGTGCGTTCTGTGCCTGACTGCCCGGGCCCAAACCAATTCCGCAAGAGAACTCGATTTCGGCGAGATGCTCGCCGCCGCACAGGACTGGGCGGAGGAAAACCTTGACGAAGACGTGCTGACGGCGCTTGGTTCCCTCGACCAACAAAAGGTGGAGCAGTTCCTTGCCCAATTGCAGCAGCGCTTCGGCAGCGATTCCGTCGTGGACGTGGCAACGCTCAAGGACGCCGCGCAGGCGGTCATGCCATTGCTCGAAGCGCATGAAGAGACGCGGTCTTACGCAGCGTGGCTGAAGACGCGCCTGGATTACATGGAGGCGGCCGAGCAGTTGCGCCAGACGATGCCTCCGCCGCTCAAACCGCCGCCCGGCCAGCCGCCAAGGCCGGCGACGAATCCGCCGCCAGCGCTCGAACGAAAAGTCTGGGAGAAGCGGTTGTCGCATCGTCCGCTTCCCAAAGGTGCGGAGGCGCTGGTGCCGAAGTTGAAGCAGGTCTTCGCCAGCAAGCGCGTGCCGACGGAATTGGTTTGGCTGGCAGAAGTGGAATCGTCCTTCGACCAACGCGCGCGCAGCCCTGTCGGCGCGGCAGGTTTATTTCAGCTCATGCCGGCGACGGCGAAGCGGTTCGGATTGCGCCGCTGGCCGTTTGACCAGCGTTACCAGGTTGAGCCGAGCGCACAGGCGGCGGCGCAGTATCTCCGAGTGTTGCACGGACAGTTTCGCGACTGGCCGCTGGCATTGGCGGCTTACAACGCCGGCGAGGGGAACGTGAGCAAGCTTTTGGCGAAGCACAAGGCGCGCAGTTTCGACGTCATCGCGCCGCATCTTCCGGCGGAGACGCAGATGTATGTGCCGCGGGTGGAGGCGACGATCCTGCGCCGCGAAGGAATGCGGCTGGGCAAATTGGCCGCGCCGGCGCCCGTGCCGCGGCAGGTGAAAGGGTAGGGGAATCTGGCGGAGAGGCAGGGATTCGAACCCTGGATACCCTTTTGGGGTACTCACGCTCTCCAGGCGTGCGCTTTAAACCACTCAGCCACCTCTCCGCAAGAGCACGGGGAATGTGAAGCAGCCGCGTCCGAGCCGCAATGTTTTTTGCCGGAACGGTCGTCAATGAGTTTGGTTTGCAGCACTGCCGGCACGCGGCTTCGCGTGGCTTGTCCGCAACTTGAGCCGAAAGATAGGCCGCGTCGGGGACCGGCGGGCAACTTCTTTGAAGCCTGCTTTGCGAAACGCCGAAGCCAGACCGGTGTAAACAAACGCGTCCGGCTGCCCGCTGGCGGCATCTTTGGGATAACCCTCGAGGATTTTCGCGCCGTGGTGAAGGGCGAATCCGGCGGCGGCTCGCAGCAATTGAACCGTGAGGCCGCGGCGTCGAAATCCCTTCGCGACAAAGAAACAACTGACAGACCACACGGGCTGGGCGTCCACCGGCTTCAGCACACGAGAACGGGCGAGGTTCGGATAGTCCGCGCGCGGCGCGAGGGCGCACCAGCCAGCGGGTTGACCGTTCACGTAGGCTAGAAGGCCCGGCGGCGGACTGGCCTTGACCAGACGGCGCATCGCTCGCTTGTTGCCGGCACCGCGTTGCGCCTGCCACTGTGCCCGCGGCAGCCGCCACCACATGCACCAGCACCCGGCACACGCGCCGTTCTTGCCGAAGAGTTTCACGAAGTCCACCCAACGGTCGAGCCTCAAGGGATGAATCTTCAGGCCTTTCATGGCTTGGATGCAATATTGTGCCGCAGAACACGACCGGGCCGAGCACCGGTGAGTCGGCCCTCATTGATGACGGGCACGCCGTTCACCAGCACGTAGGCGAACCCTTCCGCGTAGTGGTGCGGGGCGTCGTATGTCGCGACATCCCGCACTTTTTCCGGATCGAAGATCACAATGTCCGCCCAGTTGCCTGCGTGCAACGAACCGCGGCCCTCGAAGCGAAACGTGGCGGCGGGCAGGCTGGTCATTTTGCGGATCGCGTCTTCCAGGCGCAGCACTTTCAACTCGCGCACGTAGCGGTTGAGAACACGGGCGTTGTTGCCGTAACCGCGCGGGTGCGGCACGCCTTCGCCGAGTTTCCGCAGACCACTGTCGCAGGCGATCATGGTGTTCGGATGGCGCATGAAGGTCTGCAAATCGGTTTCGTCCATGCCGTGGAAAACGCCGGAAGCTCCGCCGTTACGCTGGATTTCGAGGATCATTTCAATTTGATCGTCGAGCGAGTCATTGCCACGCACCTTTTTTGCAGCCTCCACAATGTTCAGGCCGTTGAGTGTTCTGTTGTGCCGGTAGGAGGCGATGACGGCGTAGGCGTAATCGCTGCGACCGCGGTCGTAAATCTTCTGCCGCATGGCTTCGACGATTTTCTTTTTCTCCGCCGGATCATTGAGACGTTCGATGAACTTGCCGCGCCCGCCGTCGAACGCGTCATCCGGGATCAACTGGCTGATGCCGGTGCTTGAGGCGGTGTAAGCGTATTGGTCTTGCGTGATGTCGAGGCCTTCCGCCCGCGCCTGCTCGATGTGTGCGAGCACTTGGTCGGCGCGCCCCCAGGCCTTCTCGCCAGCCAGCTTGATGTGCGAGACCTCCGCCCGGATGCCCGCCTCGCGCGCAATGCGGATGATCTCGTCCAGCGAGCCGAGGATGCCCGTGCCTTCGTTGCGCTGGTGCGTGGCGTAAATGCCGCCGTAACGCGCTGCGACCTTGGCCAGTTCGATGATTTCCCCGGTGGTGGCATACACGCCGGGCGTGTAGATCAATCCGGTGGAAAGGCCAACGGCGCCGTCCCGCATGGCTTGCTTCACCAGGTCGCGCATCCGTTGAAGTTCCTCGGGTGTGGGCGGGCGGTTGAAGTCGCCGCCCATCGCCTTGGCGCGAACGGAACCGGCGCCGATGAGCGTCGTGAAGTTGATGGAAGTTTTCTTCCGCTCGATCTCCCGAAACGCGCGAGCGATGTCCACCGGCGAGCCACCACAATTGCCGGCCACGATCGTGGTCACGCCCATGCGCAGAAAGTTCTCGGCCTCTGGTATCGTTGCGAGTTCGTCCGCGTGTGTGTGGACGTCAATGAAACCGGGCGCAACGATCAGGCCTTTCGCGTCAATCTCCGTCCGCGCCTTCCCGGTAATACGTCCGAGCGCGGCGACGCGGCCCCGCTTGACCGCTACGTCCGCGAAGCAAGCAGGGTTGCCCGTGCCATCCGCGACGCGACCGTTCCGGATGATCAGGTCCCACGTCGCACCGTGCGGCGCGCCGGGAACTTGCGCCAGTGGCAGCAGGATCGAGGCGAGGCAGAGCAGACGCATGACGGCATTGTTAACAGCCTTACCGCGCTCTGGCTATCGTGAAACGCGCCGGGGCGCATTTACCAAAACAACGGCACCACGCCAAAGATGGCGGCGGTCAGCCAGAGCCAAAGCACTGCGGCGGATCGGCTCCAGCCGCAGCCGACCAGCAAATGCGAGAGATGGTTGGTGTCGCCGACGTAGAACGGCTGCCCGCGTCGCCACCGCCCAATGACGACTTGCGCCAGGTCCACGAGTGGCACGGCGAGAATGAGCAGCGGCGCGAGCACAGCGAACACGCGCGGGTTTTGCGGTGTGAAGAAGTGCGGCAGGATTGCAAGCACAGCGACGAGATAGCCGACGAGGTGGCTGCCGGCGTCACCGAGGAACGCACGGGCGTCGGGGAAATTCCAAGGGAGGAAGCCAGCCAGCGAGCCGCACGTGGCGAGGCCCAGCAGTGCCACGAGGTATTGCCCGTCGCGGGCGGCGAGCAGGGCGAAGTTCCACGAGGCGATGGCGCCAAGGCCGGCGCACAGGCCGTTCATGTTGTCGGTGAAGTTGAACGCGTTCACCAGCGCGAGGATCCAGAGCACCGTCACCACGTAACTGAAGAGGAAGCTGGGGACAAACAGAGTGATCCGCACGTCGGCGAACGCCACGGCTGACGCGATGAGGAATTGGCCGGCGAACTTTTTCCCCGGCCGCAACTCGTGGCGGTCGTCCAGCCAGCCAAGCAGCAACATGCCCAGCGCGCCGAGCGCAACGACAATCAACTGTGGCGTCCGGCGACTGAAGCCGTGATGCAATGGCCCGCTAATCTCCGAACCGAAGAGGCCGAGCTTGAGCGCCAGCGCGCCGGCAGCCACCGGTACGAGAAATCCCGTCAACACGGCCCAACCACCCGCCAATGGCACCGGCGCGTCGTGGATTTTCCGATGGCCCGGATCGTCCACGAGGCCAATGCGCAGCGCCCAACGCCGCCACAATGGCAGACTCAGCCCAGCCAGCAGAAACGCGCCCGCCAGTGTGGGCAAGTAAATATTGAGGGGGAAACTCACGGCGGTTGCATCTCGTCTCTCAGCCGTCACGGCGGCGCGCGGCGCTCAGTTGTTCGTAGAGACGATACAGGGCGTCCACCATCGCTTCGACTGAAAACTGTTGGCGGACAAATTCCTGGCCGCGCTGGCCGAAGGCATGGCGCATGGCTGCGTTCTCAGCCAGCATTTGCAGACTTTGAACCAGACGCGCATTGTCGCCGGCGGGCACGAGGAAGCCGGTTTCGTTCTCGAGGCACACTTCGCCGGCACCGTCACAATCGTAAGCGACCACCGGCTTTCCGGCCGCCAGCGCCTGTGGCAACGCACGCGGGAGCCCTTCCCGGAGAGAAAGGTGAACCAAGATGTCCATGATGCCGACGTAACGTGCCACGGCCGATGGCGGAACGAGGCCTGTGAAAACAATGCGGCCCCGCAAGCGGCCAGCCGTTGCGATCCGCTCGAACCGTTCGCGCCACGCGCCGTCGCCGACAAGCAGGAACTTGACGCGCGGACAGCGACGCACCAATTCGGGCGCTATGGCGAATAGATCGTCATGGCCCTTGAGTTTCAACAACCGCGCGATCTTGCCGATCACGATGTCTTCAGGGGCCAGGTTCAGACTGGCGCGGAGTTGCCGGTCGTTGTCCGCCGCGAAGAAGGGAGCGAGATCGAAGCCGCTCAGGATCCTCGTATATTGGTCCTGTCGGCCAATTCCGGCGGCGAGGTACTGCGCGATCATGGCTTGGGCCACGGCGATGAAATGTGTGGTGCTCCGGGCGGCCAGTCGTTCTGCGCCGCGGAAGGCGGTGTTTGCCAGCGCACCTTGGAACGCGCCGAAGGATGGCCCGTGAATTGTATGCACGATGATCGGGACACGAGCGCGTCGGGCCGCCAGGCGACCCAGCACGCCCGCCTTGCCGCTGTGCGTGTGGACGATGTTCGGCGACTGCGCGCGCAGCGTTTGTGTGAGCCGGAAGAGCGCTCGCGCGTCGTGCCACGGGTGTATCGGACGAACGAGGGAAGGCTCGACGGTCAGCAGGTCCGGCACGCCTGCCACCAACGGTTCGAGCGTGCCTTCCGGGCCGCGCGTGGGACCCGCGATCAGCCGGACATCGAGGTGATGGCGCTCCCGCAGACCGAGGACGGAGGCGATGGTGTTCTCCTGGGCCCCGCCGACGATCAACCGGGTGATGATGTGCGTGACGCGCATCGCGTCCTCGCTACGGGCCGGCCCGTTTCAACTGATTGAGGCGGTCCCGGACGAGCGTGGCTTCCGGCGTGTTCGTTGGAGCGCTGGCGAGGTAGAGCTCGTAGCAGCGGATGGCATCGTTGGTGTTGTGCTGGCGCCAAGCAATTTCGCCCAGGCCGTAATGGATTCGGAAGGCGTTCGTGAACACCATGGCGAGGGTACGGTAATCGCGGGCGGCATCTTCAAGGTGGTCGGCCTGAAGATGAGCAATGGCGCGGTTGAGCAGCGCGGCATGGTTGGTAGGCTGGAGCGTCAGCAGCAGGTTAAAAGTCGGGATGGTTTCGTCGTACATTCCGGCCTGGAGGCCGACGATGCCCCGTTTCATCAAGGTGTCCACGTTGTTGGGATCGAGGCGCAACTGGAAGTCAAGCAGGCGCACCGCATTCGTGTAAAGGCTGTTCCGCACGTAAAATCGCAAGCTGCCGGCCAGCAAGTAGGAATTTGTTGGCTCACGAGTGATCGCATTCCAGAGCAAGCGGTCCGCAGCCTCCCCATCCTTCAATCCGAACCGTGCAGAGGCTTCCAATATGATCAAATCGGTCTGGTTCGTCGTCGTGAGCGTCGGGAGTTGTGGACTGGTCTTGATTTCCTCCAGCACCGCCAGCGAGCGGTCTGGCAGCCGGCACGTGTCATAAATGTGGCCGAGAGAGAGCCGGGACAGAACGTCGTCCGGCACGAGGGTGCGGACGCGCTCGAATTCGTGAATTGCCTGACGGTAATGGGACATTTGCTCCATTCGGCGTCCTTCCTCATAACAGAACGTCGGTTCGTCGAAGGGGCCATTGGCGGCTAGGACTTGGCTCCATTCCTTGTAAACGCCGAACTGATCCTCGATGGCGCGGGTGATAGTGACGCTGACGTGGCTGCCGGAACGGAGGCTGCGATTGAATTCGCCGTTTATATGCGCCACAACGTTGCGCGGGTTCAATCGCTCCGCGTGGGAAAACACTTCGCCAGCTTCCTCTGGCCGGCCGAGCCTCTGTAGTTGGACACCCCAAGTATTGAGGCTGCGGGAATGGAATTCAGCAACCAGCAGCGCGTCAGCGAACGTTCCCGGGGTCACGCGGATGGTGTTGAGCGCACGAGCGAGGAAGTTCGTGGAGCTGGCGTCCCATCGCGGGATTGCGCAGCGAACAAGGCCGGGAACATCGGTCGTCACGACCTCATTCCAGAACTTGAGATTCTCCCGAATCAGGTCATCGGTCATTGGGGGCGGGAACAGCTCGTTGGTCGGGTAACACGAGCAACGGTACACCGGACCGTGAGGCTCGGCGTAGAGGCACTCGAAATAATAGCCGAAACTCGGATGGAGATACCACACCTCGCGCTGCGTAACTTGCTGCACCATGCGTTGGATGAGCGTGAGCGAGTCCACCACTAGGGGGCGGTTGGTCGGCGGCAAAGGCCAGAACCCGCCGGACTGTCGGTGCAGCACGCGGTGGTACTCGGGCACAAGCAGCTTGGCGGTGTTCACCGGCAGGGGCTGCGGGGCCGACGGGCGGCGGGCCAGCCAGGCTTGGGCCAGCCAGAGCCGCCGCGGATCGTCGCTCAGCAGCACGGCCGTCTGGGCCGGCAGTCCACGGACGAGCGCCTCGGCATATCGCTGCAGCACGCGCCCGTTATTCGCGCGGATCAGGGGCAGATTGCGGTGGAGGAGGATTCCCACAACGAGAAAAGCCAAGACCCACACGCCGGCGACGATTCCAAGGTTGGCCTTCTTCAGGGTTTCACGCCACCGGCCGGAAATCCGGGCCCGTGCACCAAAGATCAGCAGGAAATAGCCGCTGAAATACCCGATGCTCAAGGCAGTTGGGAATTGGACCGGCAGGAATTGCGCCCCAAGACTTGACTCCGAGAAGCTGAACGGTGGATCAAGCGTAACCCAGGCGCACACCACGAGAAAGGCGCCGTGGAAGACGTGGAAAACCATTGTTGTCAACGAGGTGCCGAGCCGACTGGTGTCACCGAACGAACTTCCAAATCGCAGCCCGATGATCAGCATGGGCAGCAGCGATGGGATCGCCGCCAGCACCATCAGCCTGCGCACGGATCTCCAATGCAATGCGATCGTGTTCTTCTGGCCGGCGAGAACGAATTTGAGGGTTGGCCAAAACTGAATCGGCGGATCCTGCTGGACCCATGCGCAAAGGGGAAGCAGCAGGTAGAGCGTCAAGCCGGCCAGCGCCAGCGCGCAGGCGCTCAGCAAAAACCGCCCGTTGAAAAAGCGCAGCCCCATCACCCAAATCACCGAGACCATAAACGCCGGCAGCAGGAAGACCATCAGCCAGCTTTCCGTCATGCCCAGCGCGTAAACGACCACCGCCCTCAGCATCCACGAATCGCGTCCATTGTGGCGAAATTCCAGCAGGCAGCGCACTACATAGGCAAACAACAACTGGTCGAGCATTTCCGGCCCCCCGGCGGTTGCCCGCTCCCAAAACGTGAAATTCAGCCCGCAGGCCAGCACCGCAAAGACCACCGGCAGCCACGCCGTCCGGATGGTCAGCCGCGAGTCAATACTCCGCTCCCGCGACCGCTGCAGGTGGGTCCGGTCATGGGGCAACAGCGCGACCGCCCGCGCGAGCAGCGCCAGCGTCAAGGTAGCGCACAGGGCGGAAAACAGATTCAGCGCCAGCGGCAGCACCGGACTCGGAAGCTGCTTCAGCGGCCAGGTCAGCACGAAGTACACCGGGCTTGAGAGCGTCGGCTGCCACTGATAGCCGGCCACCTGGGCAAAATGTGGCAGGCTCGTCGCGGTAATCCAATGACTGAGAGTGAGGAGATAGAGGGCGAAACCGGCAGCCGCAACCACCCAAGGCAGAATGGCCGGCACGAATCTGTTTTCCCGTTGAACTTCCGGATCGGGTTTCATTGGGTGTCTCAGCTTGACCCACCACCCGCCGGCTTGGCAAGTTCCGATTCGCTGGCAGGCCGCGCGCGAGGCTGCCCCGCCAGACGCATGTCCGCCACGCATTCCACGTGCTGGGTTTGAGGAAACATGTCCAGTGGGGTCACGCGCATCAGTTCAAAGACACCCTCCCCGCACAAGACGTTCAAGTCCCGCGCCATCGTTGCCGGGTGGCACGACACGTAAATGACTTGTGCCGGCCGCAGCGCACGCAGGTGTTCCAGATTCGCGCGGGAAATGCCCTTGCGCGGTGGATCGAGCAACACCGCCGTCGCTTCGGGCGAAAGCTTCGTCAGCAAGTCCGGTAAGACCTCCTCAACTTTCCCGCCAACGAACTGTCCGTTTGTCACGCCGCGTGCAGCCGCGTTCTTCCGCGCCGCCTTGACCGCCTGCGCGTCGTATTCCACGCCGACGAACGATTCCACGACTTCCGCCGCCTCGATTCCGAAGAACCCCACGCCGCAATACAGGTCCACCAAATGCCGCGTGCCCGCACCCCGCAGGGTTTCGCGTACGACCTCGACGAGCTTTGGCAGCAGGAAGAAGTTGTTCTGGAAAAACGAATCCGGCGGCACTTCCCAGCCTTCCGGTGAAATGCGCAACACCACTTTCAACCCGCCCTTCGGCGGCGGATGCGCGCGGACGCGCCGAATCTGTTCGTTCAAGGCCGGTTCGGCGATCTTGCACTCGAACACGTCCTCGACCAAACCACAGTCCCAGCGCACGAAGCCGATGTTCAGCCGTTGCTCCGGCTTGTTCCACTGGCTGCGGATCATGATGCGGTTGCGGTAGCCGTAAGGCCTGGGGCAGGGGATCACCGGCGCCACAACCTCCGGCGAAAATCCGCCAATTCGCTGAAACAAGTCCGCCACCTGCTTTCGCTTAATCCGAAGCTGCGCCTCATAACCAACATGTTGATACTGGCAGCCCCCGCACGCGCCGAAGTGCCGGCAAGCCGGTGCGACCCGTTCCGGTGAAGCTTCAGTCACACGCACCAACCTGGCCCTGGCGAAATTCTTCTTCACCTCCGACAGTTCCACCTCGACCGTCTCGCCAACGATCACAAACGCCACGAACACGACAAAGTCCTCGACGCGGCCCACGCCCTCGCCGCCGAACGCAATGTCGTCAATCACCAACGTCAACTTGTCGCCGATGCTCAAAGCCACCGTGCGAACCTAGAATCCGCGGCGGTGTCATAAAAGAAATTTCGTGTTCATTCGTGTCCATTCGTGGTTACTTGCTCCTCGTGAAATTTCTTTTCATCGGTGACATCGTGGGCGAACCCGGGCGCAAAGCCGTCAAGTCTCTCTTGCCACGTCTGCGCGAGCAACACGGACTGGATTTCGTCATCGCCAACGGCGAGAACGCCGCCGGCGGTTCGGGTATCACACCCAAGACGGCGGACGAGATCTTCTCCGCCGGCGTGGATGTCATTACGACCGGCGACCATGTGTGGGATCAAAAGGAAGTCATGGACTTGTTGGCCAAAGAGCCACGCTTTCTACGTCCGCTGAACTATCCGCCCGGCACGCCAGGGCAGGGGAGCGGCGTGTTTCAAACTCGAAACTCGAAACTCGAAACTGGAAACCCCGTCTCGGTTGCCGTGTTGAACGCCCAAGGCCGCACATTCCTGCCGGCCATCGAAAATCCGTTTCTGGTTGTCCCGCCGGAGATCGAACGGTTGCGCCGGCAGACGCGAATCATCTTCGTGGATTTCCACGCGGAGGCCACGTCCGAAAAGATTGCCTTCGCGCGGATGCTCGACGGCAAGGTCAGCGCTGTCATCGGCACGCACACGCACGTGCAGACGGCGGACGAACAGATTTTTCCCGGAGGCACCGCTTATCTGAGTGACGCTGGCTTTACCGGTCCGCACGAGAGCGTCTTGGGCCGCGAGATCGAGCCGGTCATCAAGCGTTTCGTCACCAACCTCCCCCAGCGGTTCGAGGTGGCGCGCCATCGCGTGCTGCTGCACGGCGCAGTGATTGAGATTGACGATGCGACCGGCATGGCGACGAAGATTCAACGCCTGGCAGAAGCACCGGCGGCGTGAGGCTCCGGGAAACAACCTTGACTTGGTTTTCCGGGCGGGTGAGTTTTGCCGCCGCGAATTGCGGTTGTGGAAATAACTTTGAAAACGTTGGTTCAGTTCGTTCACGCATCAAGCCCATGAAAAGAACATCCATCCTTATCGCTCTCACACTCGCTGCGTCCGTGGTTTGGGTCGTCCGCGCCGCCAAGGAAGACGGTTTCCGGCCGCTCTTCAACGGCAAGGATACGACCGGCTGGCATTTGCGGAATCCGCAGGGCCACAACAGTTGGAAGGTTGAGGACGGCATCTTGAAGAACATCGTCAACAAAGGCGAGCACGGCACGGACTTGGTGACCGACGCCAAGTTCATGAACTTCACCGTGAAGTACGAATACATGGTGCCGGACGATTCCAACAGCGGCTTCTACCTGCGCGGGCGTTACGAAATTCAAATCCTGGGCGACGCGGGCAGCGGCACGGCCACCAAGTCGTGCAACGGCTCGCTCTACAGCTTCAAGGCGCCGGACAAGTTCGTCTCCAAACCGGGCGGTGAGTGGCAGACGGCTGAGGCGACGATCATTGGCAACAAAATCACTGTGACGCTCAACGGCGTGAAGATCCATGACAACGTCGAGTGCACGCGGGGCACCGGTGGCCAGTTGGACAACAACCTGGACCAGCCCGGGTCCATCTTCCTGCAAGGCGACCACGGGACGGTGTGGTTCCGCAACATTCAGATCAAAGAGTTGAAGTAGGCGTTCCACGATGCAAACCCCATTGAACGGTCCGTATGAACTTGCGCAACGGCTCAGTGGCTTGAATGCGCGTACCGCTCGACGGGAGTCGTTTTCCCGTCGTCAATTCGTCGCTCGCTCCGTACTGGCGGCGGCCACGTGCATGATCGTGCCCAGTTGCGTGCTGGGACGGGGAGGAACGAAGTCGCCGAACGAGAAGCTGAACATCGCCGGCGTCGGCGTCGGTGGGCAGGGCGGGCACGACATCGGTGAAATGGCCAAGGAAAACATCGTCGCGCTGTGCGACGTGGATGCTGCGCATGCCGGGCACACGTTCCGCCAGTATCCGAACGCGAAAGTTTTCACCGACTACTGCAAGATGCTGGAGGAACAAAAGGACATTGACGCCGTGGTCGTGGGCACGCCGGACCATCAGCACGCGATCATCTCGATGGCGGCGATCAAGGCCGGCAAGCACGTCTATTGCGAGAAGCCGCTCACGCACACGGTTTGGGAAGCGCGCCAACTGGCCCAAGCCGCGCGCGAGCACAAGGTCGCCACGCAAATGGGCAATCAGGGCCAGGCCTCCGAAGGCACGCGCCGCTTGTGCGAATACGTCATGGACAACGCTATCGGCCCAGTGCGCGAAGTCCACATCTGGACGGATCGCCCGTCAAACGGCCTGTTCAACGTGTACTGGCCGCAAGGTGTGGATCGGCCGAGTGAGACGCGGGACGCGCCCAAAACGCTCGAATGGGATTTGTGGCTTGGCCCGGCGCCGGCGCGGCCGTACCACCCGGCGTACCTGCCGTTCAGATGGCGCGGTTGGTGGGATTTCGGCACCGGCGCGCTCGGCGACATCGGCTGCCACGCGTTCGATCCCGTGTTTCGCGCGCTCAAGCTCGGTCATCCGCTCAGCGTGCAGGCCAGCTCAACCCGCGTGAACAAAGAAACTTACCCGCTCGCCTCGATGGTCACGTACGAATTCCCGGCGCGCGGCGAAATGCCGCCGATGAGACTCGTCTGGTATGACGGCGGTTTTCGTCCGCCAAGGCCCGAGGAACTTGGAGACGGCGCGGAGATGGGAACGAACGGGCATCTGCTGATTGGCGACAAAGGCAAAATCCTATCGAACCGCCGCGACTACGCGCTCATTCCGGAGAAGCGCGACAAGGAATACGGCGACCCGCCGCAGAAACTTGCCCGCTCACCCGGCCACTATCAGGAGTGGATCAACGCCTGCAAAGGCGGCCCGGCCGCTGGCTCGAATTTCGATTGGGCCGGCCCGCTCACGGAAGTCGTCCTCCTCGGCAACGTCGCGCTCCGTCTGCAAATGCGCGAGGAGTTGACCCGCAAGAAACTGTTGTGGGACGGCCCAAACCTGCGCTTCACCAACTCCGAGGAGGCAAACAAATATTTGAAGCGCGAGTATCGCGAAGGCTGGGCGCTGTAAATGCCGGCGAACCGAGAGGCCAAATCGCAGTGGGACTTCGGCGAGCTGTTTCCGGCTGAACAGACGCGCCGTGTGTTATCCGTCAGCGAGTTGACCGCGCAGGTCAAACGCCTTCTCGAACAGCAGGTGGGCCAGGTTTGGGTGAGCGGCGAGATCACCAACTTCCGCGCACAGGCCTCTGCCCACATTTACTTCACACTCAAGGACGCCATGGCGCAACTGAGTTGCGTGCTGTTCCGTGGCGAGGCAGTCGCGCATCGTGATTTGCTGGCGGATGGCCAGAAAGTCCTCTTGCAAGGTGACATCACAGTTTACGAGGCGCGCGGTCAATACCAACTCATCGTCCGCGCGGTGGAGCTAAAGGGAGTCGGGGCGCTGCAAGTCGCGTTCGAGAAACTCAAGCAGAAGCTGGCGGCGGAAGGATTGTTCGCGCCGGAACGCAAGCGCCCGCTGCCACGCTTTCCCAAACGAATCGGGCTGGTGACTTCACCCACGGGGGCGGCAATCCGGGACGTGCTCCACGTCGTCCACCGCCGAAACCCAGCCCTTGAAATCATTTTCGCCCCGTGCCAGGTGCAAGGCGAAGGCGCGGCGGCGGAAATCGCGGCGGCCATCCGGCTGCTGAATGAATTCAACGTCTGTAGCAGCGGACGTGAGTTCGCTCAATCTCAACTAGCGCCGAAGAGCGCCAGCACCAGCATCGGATTACAGAGCGGACTCACGTCCACTGCTACAGGATTGGATTTGATTCTTGTCACCCGCGGCGGCGGGAGCCTGGAAGATCTGTGGGCCTTCAATGAGGAAGTCGTGGCCCGGGCCATCTTCGAGTCTGCGCTTCCGGTGGTTTCCGCTGTCGGGCACGAGATAGATTTCACCATCAGCGATTTTGTGGCGGACATCCGCACGGCCACCCCCAGCGCCGCGGCGGAGATCATCACGGAGGACGTTTTTGCCAGCCGCGAGTTTGTGGCGGAGGCGCCTGCGCGGATGTCGCAGCGCGTCCGGCAGCGGATTGCACGGGAGGCCGAGAACTTCCAGAGCCTCGTCGAGCGCCTGACCCGCGCCCACCCGCGTCGTCGGTTGAACGAATGGTCACAGCGACTCGACGATTTGCACGTTGGCCTGCTGCGCGTAGCGAAACAGCGGGTCCGTGAGGGCCAGGTAACCTGTCGGAATGTTGCGCGGCGACTGGTCCAGGCTCGGCCGGCGCTCCAGGTTCGTCAGCAGCGGGAGCTTCTGAAGCAGCATCGGCGCTCGTTGCACGAGGCCGCGCGACAGGGCTGGCGCGAAGCGCAGCATCGGCTGGCCGCGGCCTCGGCGCGCCTGGGTTTACTCGGCCCGGAACAGGTTCTCGGCCGCGGCTACTCCATCACGACGGATGCTGCGACCGGGGAGATTCTTCGTGACGCGGCCAAGGTGAGGCCCGCGCAGCAGCTGAAGACGCGGTTGGAACGAGGCGTCGTGGTCAGTCGCGCTGAACGCACCGAATGAAGCGGCTCAAGTTGCGGGGTGCGGCGCATTTTGCTTGCGCGGATCGGTCGCCGCGATGATGGCGCTGACGGCCTTTTGATTGAACCCCTTGAAACCGCCGTGGCGCTGGAGGTTCTCCAAGTGGCTGCCGATGGCGCCGTCGCGCAGGAAAGCTTCAGCTTGTTCGCGACTGAGCAAACCCGCCGCCGCAAGCCGTTCGACACGTTCGCGCCGCACAGGCCAGCGTTCGCCCTCGGTGAAGACTTGACGGAGGAACGCGAAATCCGAAAACGGCTTCATCGTGTTCAGGCCTTGCTGCTGGAGTTGATCGCGCAAGCTGTCGAACTCAAAGCGCGCTTCAAGATGATGCATGCCGGCCTCCAGAAAACTCTCGCCGTGCAGGCCCACCCAGAGTCCCACCGTGCCGAGCTTGGAGGCGGGTGGCAGCTTGCGCGTCGAGAAATCCACGTCCGTCTCCTCCGGCAACAGGTCCACATCTGCGAAAACGACGATGCCGGCGACGGATTGTTCCAACACCTGCGCACCCCAGCCGGCTTCGGCCCCGGCGTAAAACCGCTCGCGCTTCCGGAAACCGAGCTTCATCAGCATTTGGATCAAATCCGCGAACTGCTCGCGCGACGAGCGGAAGGTGTGGTGGTCGTGATTGCCCCAACCGAGACCGAGTGCGTCTTGCCGAAACTTCTGGATGCGGGCGGCACGGTTGCGGCTCTCCCAGTAACCTCGCTCGGCCTCGAAGAACAAGTGGCAGGCGACATCGCGGCCGACGAGATTGAGGGCTTGGTTTAACAGCTTCTTCGCGATTGCGAAGCCTTCCGCGTCATACGCGAAGCGCCGCGGGCGCGTCTGGAAAAGCTCGCGCGTCTGAACAATGGCCTCCAGTTCACCACGCCTTAGCGGTGCGGGCACAAAACCACGGTAGGCGCGGCGCTCGACGGCTTCGAGCCGCGTTCCGTTCTCCTCCGCCACCAGCACACGCCGGTAGCGCGAACGTGGTTCGCCCTCCGGCTTGGCGCGCAGGTTGTGTCGTGCGATGAAGTCCGCCACGAACTCGGGCTTCATGGCGACAACTGAAGGGCGTCGCTTCGCTTTACGCAGCAGCACGCGGGGCAGGACGGCGCGGGGGTGCTCGAACACGAGTTCGCCGCACGGTGTTTCTGCCTCGGCATCGAGCGCGAAGCCGGCGCCCAACAGCGTTGGTTCGTCCTCCGGCGCAAGGGCGAGATGGTCCACCCACTCGAAGAAGTCCGTACCGGTTTCGTCGCTCATGCGACGGGTGAGTTCGCGCGCGAACGAGTTCTGCGCGAGGAAGGTGTCGAGTCGCTGACGAATCAAGGCTTCGGCTTCGTACGCCAGCGGCCAATCAAACCGGGGCCGGTTGTGCGAATCCCCGGCTGCTGATGCGGCTGAGGTGGTCCTTACTGTGGCCATCGGTCGAATCTCAACAGATTTGCATGCCGCCGAAAGCTAGCCGCAAAGGGTTGATACGACAAACGACACCCGCGTCAGCGTGCGGGACCAATTTGTCTTTCAAGGCTGGAGCGGCGGCACGTCCACCCACGTCCGCCCGGCCCAGGACTCCAGCCCTTTCTCCGCGAGTTGCACGCCCTTGGCCCCCTCCAGCAAGCTCCATGGGAACGGTTCGTTCAGCACGACGTGGCGCAGGAAAAGTTCCCACTGCACTTTGAAGGCGTTGTCGTATGGCTGATAATCCGGCACGCGCTCCCAATTGTCGTAGAAGTTGATGGGGTTCGGGATGTCGGGGTTCCAGACCGGGCGCGGCGTGGCGCTGGCGTGTTGCACTAGGCACTCGCGTAAGCCCGCCACCGCCGAGCCTTTCGTGCCGTCCACTTGGAGCGTCAGCAAATCATCGCGGCGAACGCGCACGCACCACGACGAGTTGAAATGTGCGATGACGCCGTTCTCCAGTTCGAACGTGGCGTAGGCGGAGTCGTCGGCGGTGCAGTTGTAAGGCTTGCCCGTTTCGTTCCAGCGGTGTTTGACGTGAGTGGCGCCGAGGCAGGAAACCGCCTTCACTTTGCCGAAAATGTTGTCGAGCACGTAACGCCAGTGGCAGAGCATGTCCACGATGATGCCGCCGTCATCTTCCTTGCGATAATTCCACGATGGGCGCTGGCACGGCACGATGTCGCCCTCGAACACCCAGTAGCCGAACTCGCCGCGCACGGAGAGCAACTCGCCGAAGAATCCCGACTTGATGAGCGTCTGGAGCTTGAGCAGACCTGGCAACCAAAGCTTGTCCTGAACAACACCGTGTTTCACTCCCGCGCGCTTGGCCGCTTGGTAAAGGCCGTAAGCCATGGCCGTGTCGGTGGCGGTGGGTTTTTCGCAATAGACGTGCTTGCCGGCGGCAATGGCCTGTCTCACGGCAGGCGCGCGGCGACCCGTCGTTTGCGCGTCGAAGTAAACCGTGTTCGCAGCATCGGCCAGCGCGGTGTCGAGATCGCTCGTCCAATACGCGCCTTCACCCATGGCCGCGAGTTGCTGAAGCTTAGCCTGGTTGCGGCCGACGAGCACCAACTTGGGCATGATGTTCTCGTCACCACTGATCTTCACGCCGCCCTGTTTGATGATGGCAAGCAGCGAGCGGATGTAGTGTTGGTTTGTGCCCATGCGTCCGGTGACGCCGTTAAGGATGATGCCGAGGGTGTGGGTGTTCATCGTGAGTCTAAAGTGATGGTTCCAAGCTGAAGGCTCTAATTGCTCAGGTCGGTTTCACAGTGCATTGTGGCTGCGCGCCCGCCGGTAATGATGGGGCTTCCACGCCGGCTTTGGGCAGCGTGCCGCTCAGTTCCTGTCTCCAGTGCGCCACGTCGCCTGCCGGGCCGTAGCAATAAAGCAGGCGCAGCGGTGTGTCGCCAATGTTCGTGAGTTGGTGAAAGACGCCGGGCGGAATGTAAACCGCCTGGCCGCTCGTGATGGACTGCCGTTCCTCGCCCAAACACATTTCCCCCGTGCCTTCGATGACGAAATAGATTTCCTCCTGCTCCTGGTTGTGCCACGGCACCTGGCCGCCCCTGGGATCGAGCGTTACATTGCCGATGCAGAAGTTCTTGCACTGGATGGGCGCGACTCCACCAACCAGGTTTTGCGTGCGGCGCCGCGCCGGATAGCGACGGCCTTCGATTTTGCTGAGGTCCGAGATGATCATCGCGCGCAAGGCTTACCGGCACCGAACACCGGAGGTCAAGCTGTCTCAATACCCGCTTTTGCCCATGCGAGCCTTGCTCCCGGTTGGAGTTTGGCCGGCTTTTTCCGCTGCCTCGCGCCGACGGTACTCATCCAGCATCGCAGCGGTGGCTGTGGCACCGCAACGTGTTGCACCGAGATCGCGCGCCTTGATGAGGCCATCGAGATCGCGCACGCCGCCGGCGGCCTTGACCTGCACTGTGGCGGAGCAACTCGCGCGCATCAGCTTGAGGTCGTGCTCCGTCGCGCCACGGTAATTGTAGCTGCCATCCGACTGCTTCACAAAACCGTAACCCGTCGAAGTCTTCACCCAATCCGCACCGGCGCGCTCGCTGATCTGGCAAAGCTTGCGCTTGAAATCGTCGCTGCTCAGGCCTGCCCCGCCGTTGGTCAGGTAATCATTCTCGAAGATGACTTTCACCTTTGCGCCGTGCCGGTGAGCCTCGTCGCACACCGCCTTGATGTCGCGTTCGACGTAATCCCAATCGCCGCTCAGGGCCTTGCCGAGGTTGATGACCATGTCAATCTCCGCCGCGCCATCCAGGCAGGCCAACTCGGTTTCGTAACGCTTCGATTCGGTCGCGCTGTTGCCGTGCGGAAAACCAATGACCGCGCCGACGAGCACGCCGCTGCTCTGGAGCAATTCCGCCGCGCGCTTCACGGTGTAGGGCTTGATGCAAACCGACGCCACACCATATTTCGCCGCCAGCCGGCAGCCGTCCTCCATTTCCTGATCCGTCATCGTCGGATGCAGGAGCGAGTGGTCAATCATCTTCGCGAGCTGTTCGTAGGTGTATTTCATGGCACACGGTTGTATGAATCAACCTTGCGCAGGGTATGGTTGCAAGTTGTGCTCGGCAATCTTGATTGCCTGCCGGCTGTAGCGCCGACTTTCGAGTCGGCGAGTTGGAAACACGCCGGTTGGAAAACCGGCGTCACGCTGCCGTTTTGCTCACGGGCGGCGCAGGCGGAAGAATTTGGCGGGGACGATGGCGGGCAGTTGCAGGTTGCGCTCCCTCCCGCTGACGGTGGGGGTATTGGTGACCGGATTCCAGGCGGAGCCGGGCGCGAGGTTCGTGGCGGCTTCCAGCACGTAATTGGTGGCCTTCGCGGGCCAGGAAAGTTGCCCACCCTCAGCCGAAGGCGCCATCTGCATCGGCGGTCGCTCCGAAAGCCGTGCCACCACAAGGGTGCCGTACCCGTTATAATTAGGATTCGGGACGAGGTTTATCCCGTCAAAGCTACCAAGGCTACCATTACCCCCATAAGTATAAATCAGCGCAGTCAGAAATACATTCCCCGCCGAGTCACAGGCGACGGGACGGCTGTAGTGTGAAGGCCAATCCTCCGATGGTCCTCCACCCGCGATGGCCCACAAAACATTTCCATCAACATCGGCCTTGGCGACGAAGAAATCCAACTCGCCCCTAGAGCGCAGCGTGATCGCGTCAAACTGCACCGTCCCTTCGAACTCGCCGGAGAACACAGGCTGTCCCTGCTCATCCAGCGTAAGCCCATACATGAAGTAGGCCGGCAAATTCTTTTGCCACAGCAGATCACCGTTGCCGTTCAGCTTGGCGATACCACGCACGGCTTGCTGCCACCAGACAAACGCGACGTATATGTCCCCATGTTTATCAACGGCGAGGGACTGCGCATAGTCTAACGTAACCCACAGCAACTCCCCGTTGGGGTTGTATTTCGCTATGAACCAATCAGCGCCGTATTCGTGGACCGCCCCGGGATAGACGGTGGTTCCTCCAAAGTCCGAACTGCCCTCGCGGAGGAAGCCGCACGCAATCACGTTCCCGGAGCCATCCAGCGCGATGTCATTGCAGCTTAAAGACCACGGGGTGGTAAATTGGCTCGCGACTTTTCTCGCCCACAGCAGATTGCCGTTCGCGTCATACTTGCAGAAGAATGGACCTCGGTCGCCATCACTCTCAAACGCCCCCAGTTTCAACCTGCCCGTGGTGATTCCGCCAACGGCGATATTTCCCCCGCTATCCACACTGATACAACTGGGGGAAGTCTCACTGCCATTCTCCTCCGGTATTTCGTTATTCCTGACCCAAAGCAGATTGTTCGTGGGACCGAACTTCGCCACGAAAAAGCCCCGGACGGTGGGAAAATTGAAAGTGCCATTTGTGTAAACTGTGCCTATCCAGTACTGGTTTCCCAAAGCATCAGTCGTGCGCCCCGAAAGACCGGCCCCCGTCAAAGTGTTGGTGTTTATCAACTCCAACTCTCCCTGCGGATTGAACTTACGCACGGCGCCATCGCCTCCGTAGCCGACAAGGCCGCCATCTCCAGTCACCTCCATAGACACCCCGAAACCTCCGAAAGCATCCGCCACGGTTTTGGCCCAATGGACGTAGGGTTCTTCTGCGGAAAGCGGAATTGCGCTGAGCCAGGCCAGGGCACAAGCGCTGCCCAGCGTCCGGAGTCGGTGCTTGATTTGCCAGAGGGTTTTCATCGTGGCTCGCATATCGTTTCCAAGTTGGGTAAAGGCCGCCTGTTGTGGTACAGGTTTTTCAGGGGTAAGCGGGAGCCGGGAATCACGGCGTCAGCTTGCGGACGATCCAGTGGTCCACGCCGCTGGCGTCGGCGGCGCGACCACTAACGAAGACGTTCCCGGTCGCATTGGCGGTGATGCCGTTTGCCATCGCAGGCTGGCCGGAGCCGAATTGGAAAATGTCGCTGGTGGTCCACGCGACCGTGGTGACCTGAACCCAATTGCCTCCCTGCTTCACCAACTTCGTGGTCGGGGTGCCTTTGCGGACGAGCCAGTAAAGTCTTCCGGAACTGTTGGCCGCCTGGCCGCAGACGAAGAGGTTTCCCGCCGCATCCTGCGTCATACCGTTGACCTGCACGGTCGAGCCACCGTAGCTGAAGCTGTCGGAGATGGTCCATGTGGTGCCGCCATCCGCGCTGGCGCGGACTATCCAGTGGTTCTTCCGGGTCTTGGAGCTGTAGGCCCAGCCGGCGACGTAGATCGTTCCTGAATTGGCTACCTCGATGTCCAGGGCGTGGCCTGATGTCCACTCCGTGCGGTTATAGAAAGTGTCCACCGTCGCCCAGGTGTCCGCGTTGCCGGAGGCGCTGCGGCGCACAGTCCAGACCGAATACGGATCGCCCACCACGAACACGCCGCGGGTGGGATGGAACCCAATGGCCCAGCCGGAGCCACTCGGAAACGGAAGGTCCACGGTTGTGAATTGCGTGTCACCCGGCGCCCGTTTGCGGACGATCCAGCCGAGTGTCGCGCTGGATGATCCGGACGCATACACATCGGCGGTGGTCGAGTTGACCTTGAGGTCGGCACAGCCAAACTCAAAATCGTCGGTGCTCGTCCAGTTGGCACCACCGTCAACGCTCTCGCGAATGATGCAGCTTAATGGTTGTTGGGCGGGCCAGTCCGCCATCCTGCCGTTACCGCCGACGTACAACCGGCCGCTAGCATCGGACGTGAAGGCCCGGTAGTGCGCCCACGACCAGCCGGGTTCGGCGAATTCCGGGAGCGTGGTCCAGGTCGCCCCTTGATCGGCACTCATGTTGATCATCGCGACCCGCCCGCTGCCATCGGCAGTCGTGGTGCCCGATCCCACCGCGTAGATATTGCCGTTGGGGTCGGTGCCCATGTCGCCACTGACAGCGGAGAGCCCGGGTGTGTATTGGAAGTCGTCCACGGTTTGCCACGTCTGGGCGTGGGAGGGAAGGACCGCTCCGGCGAGAAACGCGGCGGCGGCGAGCGCTGGCTTGGTAAGCAAGTTTCTTTGTTTCATAGAATCAGATGGTTTTGACCGAGTTCGATTATTGGTTTCATTGGTACTGGTTTCGGGCACGGAGATGTAATCGCACGCGGGGCGAAAATCTTTCACGGAAAGAGGGGGGCACTTCGGAGGGCCGAGTTCCACGAGGCCCTGTCTGAGCTGAAGGGGAAATATTTGGGACTCGTGTAACTCGTCCCTCCGAGCGGGAGATATGGGGATACGCGGAGCTTGTCCCTCCGACTACCCGTTCCTCCGGGATGGTTTTTGGATTGTGAGAAGGATCAGGTGTGGATAGCGTCGGCCCGATGAGCCACGCAGATGAACCGGGGCGAAAGCACCTCCCACACTTGGCGTCGCTGGAGTTTCCAAATCAGAGCGTGATCATCTACGTGACACAGGTGGTGGCCGCGCGTCGCCCGTTGCTGGTGCGTTCACCAGCCGTCGAAACGATTCTCAATGCGTGGCGAAAAGCGGATCACTGGCTGGTGGGCCGCTACGTGTTAATGCCCGATCACCTGCACCTGTTTTGCGCGCCGGCGAGGTTTCCGTCCACGCCTTTGAAAAACTGGATGGCATTCTGGCGTGCGGAAGCGACGCGATTCTGGCCATGGCCGGAGGAGAAGCCGATCTGGCAGAAGGACTTCTTTGATCGTCAGCTTCGCCGTGGTGAAAGCTACACGGAGAAGTGGCATTATGTGCGGGAGAATCCAGTGCGCGGCAGTCTTGTATCCGATGCCGCTGCGTGGCCTTGGCAGGGGGAGATTCATCCTTTGATGTGGCACGAGGCGGGGTGCGATTAGCTCGGAGGGCTGAGTTCTACCAGAAAGGGGAAATATGGGGACTCGCGGAGCTCGTCCCTCCGGTTTTTTACTCGAACAACTGCGGGGCGCGGGCGTGGAGTGAGCGGCTGAGATCGGCCAGTTCGTCAGGCTTCAGCGGCAGCAACACTCCGGCGGCGTTGAGCCGGCGACCGGACACCAGCTTCGCGTAGTCGGCGATCACGTCGGCGGGCAGGCGGGTTTCCATCAAATCCAAAGCCAGCACGAGGTTCGGATCAATGCCGAGGATGAGGCGGTTGTTCGCCCGCAAGCACGCGAAGCGGACGTAGTTTTCCTGGCGGAGCTTGGGCGTGACAGCCTCGGCGGTGGCGGCATCCCACACGCGCACGAGTTGGTCATCGCTGCGCGTGACGATGAACCGTCCGTCTGGACTCCAGCGGGCGGCCTGAGTGGGTTCCGTGCTGAGAACCAGCGGCGAGAGAAGTTGTTCGCCCGTCGTGGCATCCCAAATCCTCGCCTCTGACGACAGACCCGCCGTGACCACCCGGCGGCCATCCGGACTCCAATCCAGGTTGAGCGCGGTGCCG
>Ga0315277_10000705_pt1 | contig 51298 bp, 45 predicted proteins | sample YL17G05_15_MG_FD_203695 | JGI IMG/M metagenome (GOLD analysis project Ga0315277, IMG submission 203695) | Sediment microbial communities from Yellowstone Lake, YNP, Wyoming, USA - YL17G05_15 | ecosystem: Environmental > Aquatic > Freshwater > Lake > Sediment | place: USA: Wyoming | collected... | reverse complement strand
TCGATGTCCGGCTTGATGAGCTCCACCCCTCCCACGTCGTATTTGGAGTCGTATATCTTCATATCCCCGCCCACGACCTTCAGGCTGTGCAATCCAGGCAGGGTGGTGGAACCCGCGGGCTCCACCGTGATCTCCTCCTTGCCGTTCACATCTCGTTTGAAATAGTAGACGGGGAAATACTGGCGCTTCACTCCAGCTAACTGCGCCAATCGGTCCAGGTTCTTGGCCTTGGTGCTGCCTGCCGCCCATCGCCGGAACACGCCCACGGCGTCGTTCTCCTGCACCATGAACGGGATGATGTAGTAGAACCCGGCGCCAGAGCGGTCGATGTATATCTGGCTCGAGCAGTATGAGCACTTGACGAATTTGCTCCCTGCTTCGAACTCCACCTTGGCATTGCACTTCGGGCACTGGACTGAGGCCATCCCATCCCCTCCTTGATCCTAGCTCACGCGGTCTTTCCGCACTCCGGGCAGAACTTGGAGCTGGCGGGCACCTGAGCCCCGCAGGAAGCGCATTTCTTGCTTGCTCCCAGGGTGGTCCCGCAATTGGCGCAGAACTTCGCCCCTTCCGCCACCTTCTCCCCGCACTTGGGGCAGGGAACCGTGGCCGCTGCTATCTTCCCACCGCACTCGGAGCAGAACTTGCTCGTGATCGGGTTGGGGGTCCCGCACTTCGGGCATGGAAGCATGGGTATTTGCTGCGCCGGGGGCTGCTGTCCCGGGGGCGAGCGCATGGAATCCATCATCTGGTAGCCCATGCCGATGCCCGCTCCCACGCCCACTCCTACGCCTGCCGCCCCTCCGGACGGGTTCTGGGCCGCCTCGCGCATGGCCTGCCCGGACTGGTATTGCATATAGTTGGCGTTCAGCACCTGCATCGACGAGCGGGTGTCCACCGCCTTCTGCACCTCGTCCGGAACGGAGACATAGAGTCCAGAGACCTTGTCCACGCTCAGTCCGTAGAGGTCGAAGTGGTCCTTGGACCGGGAAAGCACGACCTGCTCGATGCTGGTGAGGTTGGAAGCCAAGTCCACCACGCCCATCCCCTGGTTCTTCATGTCGCCCAGGGAATCGTAGACCAGGAGCACCATCTGCTCCTTGATGCGCTCCTCCACCTCGGCGGAGGAAGCGAAGTTCAAGGTGCCCACGAACTGGTTCACGAAGTTCGCTGCCGAGGACAACTTGTACCGGAACTCGCCGAACACCCGCAGGTTGACGATGCCAAAGTCCTTGTCCCGGAACTGGTAGGGCTGCTTAGACCCGAACTTGCCGTCGAACACCCTCTTCTGCAGGTAGACGACCTCCGCCTGCTGCTGTGCCCCGGAAAGGAATTTGACGATCTTGCCGACGATGGGTGCGTTCAGTGAGGTGAGGGCATAGCGGTCCGGTCTGTCGATGTAGTCCAGCACCTTGCCGTCGCGGAAGAAGACCGCGATCTCGTCCTCTCTTACCACGATGTTGTCGTTGAACTTGATGTTGCGAGGGATGCGATACATGATGTTGCTGCGCTTGTCCACATCCTCCCACTTGAAAGTGTCCGCCCCGATGACGCTCATGTCCTCACACCTCCGTGTTGGTTATGACCCGCATTCGCCTCTCGAAGCGGTCCTCGAAATCCGTGATGCCCTGCTTCACGGTCACCAGGTCCGTGTTCGCCTGGGCCGCGTCCTGTGCCCGGAGGCTGCCCTTCAACGACTGCACCGCCTGGCCGATCGCACCCAGCATATCGATCATGCTGGTGTCGTACTCATAGAGGCGGTTAAGCTCCGTCTCCTTGACTTGCACGTCGGCGGCGATGCCCGAGTACCCCGTCTCCGCATGGGCCACCATTCCCTCCACCTTCTTGAAGCGACTGATGAGCCCCCCGATGGTGTCGAGCTGAGGCGAGCTGTAATTCTGAACGATCATGGTCCGGCAGTCCTCGAGGCCGCGGCGCTGCAACCCCAGCAGGCGCGCCAGCTGGGCACGGAGCATGCGGTCAGAGTCCCTTAGGTCCTCTTTCAGCCTGTACCCCCGGAATCCCGGAACGAAGGTCTGAATGGTCTTGAGCAGACCCCTATCTTCCGCCACCCTGTCTCTGATGTCTGTCATATACGAGTCCTCCCGACCCTGGCATCAATATCTCGTCCCGCTCTTAAAAGTGTCGTCTTGGGGTGCGCCCGGGTGATGGATGCCAGACCAACTCTTTCTGTCCCGACCCGTCATCATCACTAGCAAGGATAAAATAGCCCTACTGACGATTCAGATGCATCCAGTCAAGGTGATGGGTATGGACCAGAAGCGAATCGCTCTCGTGGGCTACGGGAATGTGGGGAAGGCGCTCGTTGATATGCTGTCCGGGGTAGATCCCTCGGGCAAGCGGTTCGTGTTCTCGGCCGTATGCTCGCGCTCCCTGGGCGTCGTGCGGCTCAAGGATTCCTCCCCTAAGGGCGTGGAGAAGAAGCTCAAGTCCCAGAAGGACGAGGCCAAGGCCTACAATCCGGAAGCGAGGGTGGCGGAGATCAAGTCCTATCTGAAGGATGGGGACTACGACATCCTGGTCGAGGCGACCTCCGCCGACTATCGCACCGCTGAGCCGGCCAGGACCTATATACTCACCGCTTTGGACCGAGGCATCGACGTCGTCACATGCAACAAGGCGCCTATCGCTCTGGATTTCAAGGAACTACGAGAAGCGGCCGCCCGGTCCAACGCCTCCTTCAAGTTCGAGAGCACGGTCATGGATGGCACCCCCGTCTTCTCGATGTTCAAAGGAATGCCTCCGGTGAGGCTGATGAAGATCCGGGGCGTTTTCAACTCCACCACCAGCATTATCATCGACACCATGCGCGAGGGAAAGAACTTCACCCAAGGTCTGAAGAAGGCCAAGGCGGCAGGGGTGGCGGAGACGGACCCGGACAACGACCTCAGCGGAATGGACTCCGCGGCCAAACTGGTCATTCTGTGCAACGCCCTGGGAGGCATGCAGATCGGATTTCGGGACGTGAAGACGGAGCAGATCACCGAGGACCTGCTGAAGCGGACCATTGCCGGTGTCAAGGGCGACAGATGCGTGCGCGTGCGCCAGGTAGCCTCGGCGAACTTTGAGAGCAAGGAGTTCAAGGTGCAGTTGGAGGTGCTCCGGCCGGAGGACATGCTATTCTCATGCACTGGGGCGACCAACGCCGCCATATTCTCCATGGACCTTTTCGGAGAGCTGGTGATCGCGGAGCGAGACCCGACATTGCGGGAGACGGCGTTTGGCATCTACTCTGATATCGTAGATCTCTATACGAAGGATGCTTGCTACTATTGATCCTGGCTAAAAGGCGAAAGGATCACACGAAGAACGTCATTCGTGAACGAAGTTCGCAAAGTATATTACGCGGTGGTTTCCAATAAAAGCCGAGTTGGAGAATGATATACTGAAGCGCAAGTCCTTGATACTCATCTCTTTCACGGTGGCCATTTTGACCCTCACCACCATCGCTGCGCCCCTCATGGCCAATCCTGGAGGGGTGACCAACGGCGATTGGCAAGCAGGGTGCACCGAACCCTGCCATGGTTCCCCCAGCACGGTCGCGCTCCAGGTCTACTCCGACAACTATAATCCCGTGGAACGAGAGATGTTCAACGTCACCTGCAATGCCACCGGGGGCCCGACCGGCAAACCACTGGGAATGATGCTCCTCGTGGCCTTCTCTGGCAATACCCATCCCTCCAGCCACGATTTCGTCATAGTGACCGACCCCTCGGGAGTGACCAATTACAACTACAACCAGGTGGACCTCTACACTGGCTTTGCATCCTTCAAGTGGACCTTGCTTGCGCCGGGCAACCTCCAGGGCATTGGCTGGCACAAGCTCTACTTCAAAGTGGTGAACGGCGACGCGGGGGTAGGTTATTCGAAGTTCGATACCCAGAACTATCTAGCTATCGAGGTGAAGGCGAAGGTTCCTCCACCCATAGTCACCATCACCGCTCCAGCCAATGGGGCATCCGTCTCCGGCACCATCCCGGTGACGGCAACCATCACCTCGGGAGGTGCGACCCGCATCGTGCTTTGGACGCTCTACGTCGATGACATCCAAGTGAACACATCGTCGTTCACGCCCACGCATTGGACGGTGAATACCACCCAGTACTCCTTCGGGTCTCACACGGTAAAGGTGACGGTCGAGGACTTCTACGGTCAGATGGGAGTGGACCAAATTGCCGTGTACGTGAACAATGGCATTCCTCAAGTGAACTTCCTATCCCCCAAGAACGGGGACGTGGTGAAAGGGGAGCTTCCTGTGAGCGTCGATGCCAGTGGACCTGTGAACATCAGCTACATAGAGCTGTGGATTGACGGCCTGCTGACCCAGAACGACAGCGCGGCTCCTTTTGATTTCCTTCTGAACACCTCTCAATACCAGGACGGATTGCATATCCTACTAGCCAGGACCATGGACGCGGTCGGGAGCCGAGGTCAGCAAGAGATCTCGGTCATCTTCAACAACACTGGAGAGGCCGTGATCGTGCCGGCGGTGCGCATCGACAACCCTCTCAACGACGCCGTTCTGACCGGGATGGCGGCGGTGAACGTCACGGTCCAGAGTCAGAGAACCCTCAACTATGTATCATTGAGAGTAGATGGATCGGAGGTTCGCAATTGGAGTATCGGGCCCTACGACCATGCCCTGAACACGCTAGCTTTCGCTGAGGGACCTCATTCGTTGCAGGTCGTGGCAGTGGATGTGAACGGAAGTGTCGGACAGCAAACCATCCAAACGATCTTCAGCAACGCTCCCCCAGTGGCGGTGATCTCTAGACCATTCAACGGTGAGACGGTGACAGGGGTCGTAGTCGTGAACGCCACCAGCCCTCTCCCGGACGCCGTGATCTACGCCCACCTGAGCATCGATGGCATACTGGTGGCGAACAATACTGCCTATCCATATACATGGCAATTCAACAGCAACAACATGAGAAATGGGCAGCATTCTCTCAATGTGACGGTGTTCGGTTCCAATGGGAAGAAAGGCTATGACGAGGTCATCGTAGTAGCAAGCAATCCCGGTCCCCAGGTACTGATCAAGATCCCTTCGCCGAACGCCATCGTGAAAGGACAGTTGAACATGCTGGCCAATGTCACGAGCGCCCGGCCGGTGGCCTACGTGCTTTTCCGTATCGATGGGGGAGCAGTGGCCAATGTCTCAGCGCCCCCATATTCAGCGTACATCATGAGCGGGGACTTCACAAACGGGGGGCATTTCTTGAACGTGACGGCGGTCGACGACCTGGGTCGCGCGGGCTCGCAGCAGTTCAATATCAGCATTCAGAACCCTGCATCCGCTCCTGCGGGATCGGCACAAGACTCCACTTCATACCTTTTGCTAGCGGTCGCAGCAATTCTGGTAGTGCTCGTGGGCGTGCTGGTATGGAGAAAGGAAAGGAGATGAGAGACCTGGAGACCGGCCGAGGAGGGTGCCCATGTCCCTGATCTCCTGGAAGAAGTCATGTATCTCGTTATTCGTGGCAATCATCATCTTGGCAGTGGTGCTCTCGGCCCAGGGCGGGGCAGCCCACTCTCCCCTGTTCCCTCGGGACAACGACACCCTGGCCAAGGCCGTGATCGTGAACGAGCCGGCGAAGTCCTGGGCAATCTACTCCCAACTGACCTCGGGTCAAGCGCAGTACTTCAGGATCGAGATGAAGCTCGGCGAAAGAATATATGTATCAGCTCTCACGGCACACGATCCGGGAAAAGAGGGGCTGATGCCCTCCTTCGCTCTCATGGGACCGGGTCTTCCACGCAATGACCCCCTGCCTTCCTACGTGGAGAGGCCGATGGGCTCCGAGAGCGGCGTTATGAGGTTCAACGGCTCCGCCCCTAGCGAGGGGACTTTCGAACCGTTCACTCCAGGGGCGTACTTCACCGTCTCCGAGGCGGACCTGAACGCCACCGCCACCGGTACTTTCTACATCGCTGTATTTGCCGATGGAGGAGGCAGCTACGGTCTGACCATCGGCTACATGGAACTGTTCTCACTGGATGAGATCGTCCTCCTTCCCATCAACATCGTGAGGGTGTATCAGTGGGAAGGACAACCTCTGCAGTTGGCATTGTCGCCCCTGTTTCTTACTTTGGTCCTCGGTGGCTCGCTACTGTTCCTTCAGCTCAGACGAGAAGGGAAAGCCATCAAGGGAAGGCAGACCTGGGCCGCCATCTCCGGGCTGGTGTTCCTGGGAACAGCCGCCTCGATATCCTATCAATCAGCCCTAGCGCTCACTGTGGTCCCATATTCTGGAGAGGTTTGGCTGGCGGTGGGATTCATCGTGGCGTCTCTGGTCTTCGCCATCCGGATGCTGTGGTTCGCCCTGCGAGGGAAGGGCGTGGCCAGCTGGGGAACGAGGGTGGCGTTCGTCGCCATCGGCCTTCTCGGGCTGGGGCTCTGGAGTGGTTACTACATCGGTCCATTGCTGGCTCTCATACTCGGCCTTGCGCCGAATAGATGGATGCGCAGAAACGAGAAAGCCATAGCCTGAATAGCAGACCATTCCAGCGAATCGGAGGCAAGCAATGAGACAACTTGTTCATACTAGACATTTGTCCATTTGAAAGGCCTATCGACCGTCGATAATAGACAAAGAGCGTTGATAGTAGGGGCTTCGCGCAACAAAACTTCATATACGGTCATGCAATCGACCTTCGTGTCTTGCCATAGCTTGGCAGGATTCGAGCAGGGAGCGAATTGAGAATGCAGATAATAGAGAATTCTAGGTCTACGACCGGCACCAAGACCAGAGTGCAGGACGTGAACCCGACGAGCGGGATGTGCCCCATATGCATAGAGGAATGCCAGGTGATGTGCGAGGTCGGCAAGTCCGCCTTCCGCGGTCGCGAGGTGCTATACCCCAGTCCGGAGTACTTCGGGACCAGCACCGCATCCGCCAACAAGGACTACTTGATGGATTGGTCGCACTTCCAGATATTGGCCGAGCTGATCGGTGCCTATGGCATCGAACCGAACCCGGACAAGGCCTTCTTCGAGAATGCCGATGTGACCACCACGGTGGCGAATTCCTCCAAGAAGCCGATAAAGCTGGGAGTGCCGTTCGTCATCGCTGGCCTGGGCTCGACCGCCGTGGCCAAGCGCAACTGGGAATCGCTGGCGAAGGGCGCAGCGATGACGGGCATCATCGAGACCGTGGGTGAGAACGTCTGCGGTATGGACCATGATTCCACCTATGCCAAGGGCAAGGTGCAGAGGTCCCCGGACATGGAGTTCCGCATCAAATGCTTCCGGGAGCTATGGGACGGCAAGACCGGAGACATCGCCGTGCAAACGAACGTCGAGGACCAAAGGGGAGGCGTGGACGAATACGTGCTTTCCAAGCTGGAGGTCAACATCATCGAGCGCAAGTGGGGCCAGGGTGCCAAGGCCATCGGCGGCGAGGTGCGCTTGGATAGCCTGGACCGCGCCCTAGAGCTGAAGAAGCGCGGCTATCTGGTGCTGCCGGACCCGGAGGACAAGATGGTCGTCGAGGCCTTCAAGGCCGGCGCCTTCAAGACCTTCGAGAGGCACAGCCGGGTGGGCTTTCCGAACCGCAGATCGTTCGTGGAGGACATCGAGTCACTGCGCGACAAGGGCGCCAAGTACGTCTTCTTGAAGACCGGCGCCTATCGACCAGAGATCGTCGCCTTCACCATGAAATGCGCTTCCGAGGCCAAGATCGACATGCTCACCTTCGATGGCGCGGGAGGCGGCACGGGCATGTCCCCCGTTCCCATGATGAACGAGATGTCGACGCCCACCGTTCACCTGGAGGCCGAGCTCCTCGCCTGTGCCAAGATCATCAAGGACCAGGGGCGGTTCATGCCCGACATGGTCATGGCGGGCGGCTTCGTCAACGAGACCCAGATGTACAAGAGCATGGCCATGAGCAACATCGGCGGCGGACCGCTGATCAAGGCCATCGGAATGGCCCGCTCACCCATCCTGGCGGCCATGAAGGCCGGGTACTTCGCCCGATTGGCGGAGCAGGGCAAGTTGCCCAAGTCCTTCGCGGACGAGTATTCCACCGATCCGAACAAGTTCTTCGTCATGGCCTCGGACCTGCAGGACCGATTCCCCAAGGCGAAGCTGGGCCAGGACATCCCCTGGGGTGCGGTCGGACTGTACACCTACTTCGACCGAATGGCCATTGGACTGAAGCAGCTGATGGCCGGTTCGAGGAAGTTCAAACTGGAGAACCTGGCCAGGGATGACATCTGCGCCTTGAGCGAGTATGCCAGCAAGGTCACTGGCATCGAGACCTTCGACTCCATGTCGGCCAGGGTCATGCCGGGCATCCTCGAGTTCTGGGACGAGTGAAGATATCGATCCACGGTTCGGATCTCTCAAACCCCTTCCATCCATTCTATTCCCATGGTCTAGACCCGGCCCTGGAATCGCGCAAGACTTAACCACGCGAATGGTCATTTTGCCTCCACCGTGCTCAAGCGCGGGAGAGGGATTCAAAGGGCGGCCCCGATGGGTCCGGCATAGGAGGAGACAAACACCTCAGAAAGGGTCTGGCCACAGGTCCATTCTCGATCGGTGCTCAGACCCTTTCCCCTTCCTTCACCTCGGATTCTTTGACGGTTCCAACGAAGCTGTTATTATCCCTCTGCTCCACTAATCTGAGCCATGAGCAAGAGTGGGAACAACGAAGGACCCTATCCGCGCACTAACCATCTTGTCAATGAGCGGTCGCTCTACTTGAGGCAGCACGCACACAATCCTATCGATTGGCATCCCTGGAGCGCTGAGGCGTTCCAGAAGGCAGAGCGAGAGGACCGGCCAGTGCTCCTCTCAATCGGCTACTCCGCCTGCCATTGGTGCCATGTCATGGCTCGGGAATCGTTCGAGGACGAGTATGTGGCCAGCCTCCTCAACCGCTCTTTCGTGTGCGTCAAGGTGGACAGGGAGGAACGGCCGGACATCGACAGCATATATATGGCCGCCTGCCAGCTTATGACCGGGGGAGGGGGCTGGCCTTTGACCTTGGTGATCACCCCGGACCGCAGACCGTTCTTCGCGGCCACCTACCTTCCCAAAGGGGGCTCACCAGACTCTCCTGGACTGGTCGACATCATGACCCAGGTGGACTCCCACTGGAAGCTCGATCGGAAGCCTTTGATGCAGACGGCCGACCAGGTCTTAGGCGCGTTGAGGCGATTCGCTGAGCGTCGGGAGTCGCGGCCAATCCAAGAGAACGTGTCCGATCAGGCATACCGACGGCTTGCCGATTCCTTTGACGACGTCAACGGAGGATTCGAACTCGCTCCCAAGTTCCCTTCGCCCCACCGGCTGCTGTTCTTGCTTCGCTATCATCGATCGACCGGTGAGCGCCAAGCCCTCGACATGACCACCGCGACCTTGAGCAGGATGCGCGAAGGAGGGCTCTATGACCAGGTTGGGTTCGGGTTCCATAGGTACTCCACGGACGCGCGCTGGCACCTTCCCCACTTCGAGAAGATGCTCTACGACCAGGCGATGCAGGTGCTGGCGTACACGGAAGCCTATCACATCGCCCAAGATGAACGTTGGAAGAGGACGGCCTTGGAGGTGCTGGCCTATGTGGAAAGGGAGATGACGTCGCCCCTCGGGGGTTTCTACTCGGCGGAAAGCGCGGATAGCGAGGGGGAGGAAGGGCGCTTCTACGTTTGGACCTGGAAGGAGCTCGATTCGATGCTTTCCCCCGAGGACATGAAGATCATGGTGGACGCCTTCGGAATCACCAAGGACGGCAACTTTCGGGAAGAGGCGACGCGCAGACGAACGGGAGCCAACCTCCTTCACCTGGTCCGGTCCGTTTCCGAACTGGCCAAGGATCACGGAATGAGCGACGAGCAAGTCTCCGCTTCGCTCTCTCGCTCCCTTTCTAGAGCTTTCGATGCCAGAGAGTCAAGGCAACATCCGGATAAGGATGACAAGGTGCTCACCGACTGGAACGGGCTGATGATAGCCGCCTCTGCCCGGGCCGCCCGGGTGCTCGGATATCCGAGGGCGCTCGATTCGGCTCGAAAGGCGGCCAACCTCATCTCGCGCCGCCTGATGCCAGATGGCCGTCTGAGGCACCGGATGGTGGGAACGGAGGTGGCCATCGATGGCTTCCTGGACGACCATGCCTGCTTCGCCTGGGGGCTGATGGAGCTGTTCGCTGCCACGGGGGAGAGAGGTTATCTGGCTCGGGCTGAGAGCCTGGTGGACGTCATGTCACGGCGATTTTGGGACGAGCGGTCGGGCGGTTTCTACCAAACGGCTGAGGAAGCGGAAGATGTGCTGGTGCGAATGAAAGAGTCTTATGATGGAGCAACGCCAAGCGGCAACTCGGTGGCGGCATTCGTGCTGGCGGGACTGGCCAGGCTGACAGACAAGAAAGAATATGCGGAAAGAGGTGTGCGCACCGTGCAAGCGTTCGCCGAGGATGTGGAATCGAATCCCGCGGCCCACGCCTTCATGCTCTGCGCCTATCATGATCTCAAGGCGTGGCCAGAGTGATCCTAGACCAGATCGAAGGCCGCGGCCAGCGCCCCGTCCTCAGCCCGATCGTAGCTCGAGGCGGTGCCTATGATGACCACGTCCCCTTCGTTCAGATCGAAGGTGTCCCGCAGGTCCGCGGTGATGCCGGGCTTCTCTTCGTCCAAAGAGTAGTCGGGAGGCACCACGAGCCTACCGCCGACCACTATGATGGTGGTGGCACCCTCCGCCCCCGCCTTGATGGCCGCGTCCCTTTGTTCGATCCCAAGGCTGATGCGCCTGGACCTGCCCTTGACCTGGACCGCCACGTTCCTTTCGCTTATGGAGATGTCCGAGGGATGGAGCCGCTGCACCTTCAGCGGGACCTGTTTCAGGAACTCCAGGCCTTTGTTGGAGATCTTGATCCCGGTCTGCTTGATCTCGATCGTCCCTTTCTTGCGCAGGTACTCGACGATGGTCCTCATCGAGCCCTCGCCCAGACCGACTGAGCCAGCAAGCTGCCTACGTCCCCTCCTGCGCCCATCGGCGAGCACCAGGAGGGTGCGGTAAACGTGGTAGTCCGCGAAACGGTGCAGCGGGCCGTATTTCGGTAGGTCGAGGAGCTTCATCGACCTTAGAATACGGTTATCTCGCCATTTACAACTTTCTTCGTCACCGTGTCGATGTTGTCCAGCCAGTTGTCGGCTATCGACCTCGCTTCCTTCTCCCACTTTTTGTAGTTGGCTCCAGGAGCGATGATGAGCTGCACGCTGCAGGTCTGCGGGTTGTCGATGGGCTTGCCGATCTGGGAGAGGATGCGCACCTCCGCTTCCAGCACGTCCCCGCCGGCGGCGATCGCAATGTCCTCGGCGATGAACTTCGAAAGGATGTTGTATAGCTTGCCCACGTGAGTGATGGGGTTCTTGCCCGCTGAGGCTTCCATGCTCATCGGCCTGAAGGGAGTGATGAGCCCGTTCACCCGGTTGCCTCGGCCGACGGAACCGTCATCTCCGTTCTCCATGCTCAGGCCCGTGGCCGTGAGGTAGTACACCCCTGCCTTGTAGTTGTCCGCCGTATTGACGTCCACCTTGACATTCAGGTCGGTGTACTTCACCGCGTTGTCCGCGATCTTCTCCTTTATCTCAGCGATGGCGTTCTGATAGTGGTCCCCATCAGGGATGTAGCGGTCCACCATGGCGATGGCGCAGGTCAGGTTGATGGTGTCGCCCATGCGCGCGGCCATAACCTTGACGTCCTCGCCCGTCTCCTTGTACTTGCGCTTGAGCGCGCCGTTGATGTATCTCTCGCTCTCCAGCACGACCCTCTCCGTCTGGCTATAGGGAGCGTATCCCACGCCGAAGGAGGTGTCGTTGGAAAGGTGCTTCTTGCTCTCGTAGACAGCGCATAGGTCACAGGAGCCCTTGCCGATGCGGCAGTCCACCATGACATCCGTCTCCAGGTCGAGGTTGGGGAAATGGTTCTTGAGGTACTCGTAAGCAGAATGGACTGCGGTGGAACGATACGGGAGACGATCGCCACCGACCTCGGTGGTGGCCCGACCGACGAGGAGGATGTAGACCGGTTCGAGCACATCGCCGCCGCCGAAGCGGGGGTTGGACTGTCCTCCGACGATCTGAGTCTCATCGGTGTTGTGATGCAGCACTCGGTCATATTTCTCCAGATACATTCGGCATAGCGCTCGGCTGACCGACTCGGAGAGACCATCGGCGATGCTGTCCGGATGACCGATGCCCTTGCGTTCCACCAGCTCCACTCTCTGCTTCTCTATCGGAGTGTAATCTATCTTCTCCACGATGATGTTCTTGGCCATTTGATCTTCACCTTACTTATCCGACTAGCTTCCACGGGCTTGAGCAAAACTCGTGGCTAGCGCGGTTTAGCGGTCGAAGCGGTTGCAGGGATATATAGGTGCTTGACAAAAATATTCATATGTGAATAGCAATGGAGTACAAGATGAGGTTTCCACCCGCCACCGAGATCAAGCGATTGCGACACGCGCTTGACATCACCCAGATGCAGCTGTCCTCCATGTCCGGGGTCTCGCAATCCACCATCGCCAAGATAGAGAAAGGGGCGATCAACGGCTCCTATGAATCGGTGGTGCGCATCTTCGACGCACTGCAAGGTGAGATGGACCGAAGGCGGAAGGGGAGGCAGGCGAAGGACGTCATGTCCCGCAACATCATCTCCATCCAGGCCAGGGAGCGGGTGAAGAAGGCATCGGAACTGATGCGCCGTTCGGGATACTCCCAGCTGCCGGTCTTCGACGGCTCGCAGCCAGTAGGGAGCATCAGCGAGTTCGGCATCCTGGCACAGCTGCGGGATGGCACGAGCATGGACGAAGTGCGCGATCGCCCTGTCCGTGAGATCATGAACGAGGCATTCCCGGTGGTGAACGAAGATACGCCCCTGGAGACCGCCACGAGCCTGCTGTCCACCTCCAAGGCGGTGCTCGTGGGAAGAAAAGGAAAGATCACGGGCATAATCACCTCCTCGGACGTGCTGAAGCTGATGTAGGTTTCATTCCCCTTTCGGAGGGTCGACCTGGACCACCATCAGGTCCTCCGCCACATAAGAATCAGGGAATACCTTTCTAGCCTCTTCCTCTAGCTCGCTAGCCTCATCGTAGCGGCTGCTCAGATGGTAGAGGTAGAGGCGCTTGGCTTCCGATCTCCTGGCCACCTCCGCCGCCTCCGCAGCGGTGGAATGCCCATACTCTCGTGCATCGGAGATGAGACCGGAAGCGACGGTGGCCTCGTGCACCAGCACGTCGGCACCCTTGGCCGCCTCGATCAGAGCTTCGCAAGGTCGGGTGTCTCCAGAGATGACGATTTTCCTTCCTGGTCTTCTTGGCCCCATGACCATGTCCGGCGTGATCGTGCGATCGCCCACTGAGACGGAATGGCCTTCCTGCAGACGTCTGAACGACGGTCCGGTTGGGATTCCTAGAGATTTTGCCTTGTCGAGGTCGAACCTCCCCGGGCGCGCCTGCTCTTCCAAAACGTATGCCAGCGAGGGCACGGAATGCGTCGATCGCACCGCCTTGACCTTGAAATGCTGGAAATCGACCTCGTCCCCATCCTCGAGGTCCTGTGTCGTCACCGGGAACCCCGATTGGAAATAGCCAAGGCGCAGCATGGCTGCCACTGTCTCAGCGGTGCCTGCCGGCCCGAAGACGAAGAGCTCCTTCTCCCTTCCGCTGAAGCTCATGGACTGGACCAGAGCAGGAATGCCCAGGAAATGATCTCCATGCAGATGGGTGATGAAAACGGTGTGCACCTTCATGAAGGAGGCCGAGGACCGCATGAACTGCCTTTGCGTCCCTTCACCGCAGTCGAAGAGGATGATCTCCGAGCCGGTCTGCACAGCCACTGCGCTCACGTTCCGCTTTGGAGTTGGAAGGCTTCCGCCGGTGCCGAGGAACACTATGCGCACGCCGGTCCTATTGACCGGTGGGAATTAAGCCTTTTTCCACGTTCTTCGACATCCAGCGGTCCGTGACTATGAAAATGATCAGGCCGAGGATGCCCATGCCGGTGGCGATGTACATGCAGCCATGGTATCCATAGATCTGAGCCGCGATGCCTCCGACCAGAGCGCCAATGATGGCGGACATGCTCAAGGCCGACTGCAGCAGCCCCGCCGAAGTGCCTTTCTCATCGTTTCGTTCCATCACGTACTTGATTGAGCCTATGTACAAGGTGGACCACGCCAAGGCGATCATTATCTGCGCCGGGATGATCTCCCAGTAGACCCTCGCCAGGGTGTATGACGGGAAGGTGATGATGGACATGATGAAACCTATGTTCACCAGCAATACGGAGCGATATCTATCGCAGAACTGCATGAAGACGAACTGCCCTAGGGCGTTGATGGCGTAGATTGCTCCGATGAAGACCGGGTCGGCCCCCAGGTCCGCCAGGAAGAGAGGATAGATGACCCAGATCATGTTCGCCCCAATGTGACGGAACATCACTGATGTGTACACCGGGAAATTGCGCTTCATTATCTTGATGGGGAAGATAGGGACCTTATGGTGCGTCTCCTTGCCGAAAGGCAGGTAGAGAGAGACCAGGAAGGCTCCCGCCATCATGATGGCCGCGAACAGGAAGATGCCGTCATAGATGCTTATCAGACCGGCCACGAAGACCCCGAACCCGAAGCCCAACGAACCGAAGCTGGTGAACTTGCCCACTTTCTTGTCCGTTTCATAGACGTGAGCGAGGAGGGCGGAGGGGAATATGCCAGCGCACAGACCCACGAACACCCGCATCATGAGCAGGACGAAAGTGCTGTCGGCGAAGATCTGCAGGGAGGCGGCGATGATGGACAGGAACAACCCGGCCTTTAGCACCGATCGCCGACCATAGACGTCCGAGACCCGGCCAAACACATAGGAGGAGGCGAAGATGGCGGCGCTGTAGGAGGCGACGATCACCCCTATCTCGGCGGTGCTGGACTGGAATTGGTCCCTCGCCAGATTTGGGATCAGCAGCGAGGACGCAGACAGCCCCGCGCTGGAGAACATCTGAATGGTCGATGCCTTCATTCGCGGTTCGAACCATATTGGGGCTATTTATATGTCTAGCCTGACAGCCGCGGAATCAGTGACCTAACGAATCCAGTATGCGGTCCTGCTTGGTGGCCTTTTTGAATTGGCGATAGTGATCCTTGCACAGGTGCGCCCTCTTGGTCCCCTCTTCCACTTCAAGTCCGGCATCTCGTGCGCTCTCGCCAGAAACGGACCTCTCGGCCTCCTTGCCGCAGTCCTTCACCATGCACCTTTCAACATCGCGGACTGCGCTCTTCCTGTCTTCCATGAGTCCACAATAATATAACAACAATAAAAAAGTTGTTCGCCCGGAACAAGGCGTCAAGCGCTAGAATGAGCGATACTTCAGTCGTCGCCCCTTTCCTTCGAAAACCCAATGACAAATATAATTAGTCCTGGACGAGATAGCAGGCCAGATGATCAAGGTCGCCCCCTCTATCTTGTCCGCCAACTTCGGTGCGCTCGGCGAAGAGGTGAAGCGCCTGGAAGATGCGAAGGCGGACTGGGTGCACGTGGACGTGATGGATGGTGACTTCGTCCCGAACATTACCATCGGTCCGTGCGTGATCAAATCCATCCGGGCTTTCTCCAGGCTACCTTTCGATGTCCACCTGATGATTAGCCGACCGGAGCGCTACCTGGACGTCTTCGCCGGGGCCGGTGCGGACATCATCACGGTGCATCTGGAGGCGACCAGCGACGTGGAAGGTACTCTAAGGCACATCCGTTCGCTGGGAAAGAGGGCGGGACTCTCGATTAACCCAGGTACTCTCTTCTCCGCCGCAAGACCGTTCCTGCACCAGCTTGACCTGTTGCTCATCATGACCGTCAACCCAGGATTTGGAGGGCAGCCTTTCATCCCCGAATGCCTGCCGAAAATCACTGAGGCACGGGAGTTCATACGCAAGAACGAGCTTGACGTGGAGATCGAAGTGGACGGCGGCATCAACGCCAAGACGGGGAAGATGTGCGCTCAGGCCGGGGCGAGCGTTCTGGCGGCCGGTAACGCCCTCTTTGCATGCTTGGATATGAAGCGAGAGATCGCCCTCTGGAAGAGCTTCTGAACCTCATTTCCGAAAGAAGAACCGTGGAACCGAATGGCAAACCTTCATAAACGGTTCCTCTCATTCAGCCTCAAGTGGACAAATGGTTGAGCTCTCCAGAGACAAGCTTGTGATACTATTCGCCGTGGTGTTCCCGCTCGCCCTGATGCTGACGGCGATCTACCTCGGTTCGGGGGTATGCGTAATCGTTCCCCTGATGGTTTGGATAGGAATCGCTTTGATGATGATCTATTTGCCCACCGAGCAAGATTGATCAAGGCACTACCTGGGCGAAGGCCGATTTGTTGCCCACCCGGGTGATCTTGATCTTGACCGTCTGACCGACCTTGGTCTCCGGGACGAAGACCACCAGCCCTTCCATCCGGGCGATGCCGTCGCCCTGGGAACCGACATCTGTAATCGTGACGGTGTACTCCTTGCCCTCTTCCACTGGTTTCTTCCCCTTGAACCCATGTTCGAACGCCATGAGGCCGAGATTCCATCTAGCAGTATAAAGAAGTGGCGCAGGCAAGGCTTTTTCCCGGGCTGGTGCCTTCATCTACTGGGAACATGGGCGTCAATCTCTCCGACATCGTTCCAGCTCAGAGAATAGAGCTGGAATCGCTTGCTGGCCGCACGGTGGCCATCGATGCCTACAATGCCATCTACCAGTTCCTGTCGGTAATCAGGCAGCCGGACGGCACGCCCCTTCGCGATCAGAGAGGTAGGGTCACTTCGCATCTGGCGGGACTGCTGTACCGAAACGCCAACCTGCTGGAGATGGGCGTCATGCCTGCCTACGTCTTCGATGGCCTTCCTTCCAAGCTGAAGCAGCGCACCATCGTCGAGCGAAGCGAGCGTCGCGCCAAAGCGAAGAAGGAGTGGGAGGCGGCAGTGGAGAGAGGAGACTACCAGGCGGCGTACTCCAAAGCCACGCAATCGTCCCGCATCACCAACGAGATCGTGGAATCGTCGAGGCTTCTGCTCACCCATCTGGGCATTCCCGTGGTCCAGGCGCCAGAGGAGGGAGAGGCCCAAGCGGCCTTCATGGCGCTGAAGGGGGACGTGTGGGCGGCCTCTTCGCAGGATTTCGACTCCTTGCTGTTCGGAGCACCACGCCTGGTGCGCAATCTCACCCTGACGCAGAAGCGCAAGCTTCCGGGCAAGGAGATAGCCAAGGAAGTGAGCCTGGAGATGATCGATCTGGAGTCCACCCTTCGGACCTTGAACTTGAGTCGGGAGCAACTTGTGGACCTCTGCATCCTCATGGGCACCGACTACAACGAGGGAGTGCTCGGCATCGGACCGAAGAAGGGGCTGAAGCTCATCCAAGAGCACAAGGACCTGGAGAGCGTGATGCGCTTCCTGCAGGTGGAGATCGAGGACCACCAGCATATCCGCGACCTCTTCCTCCGCTACGAGAGCACGTCCGAATACAAGCTGGAATGGAAAGCGCCCGACGAGGCGAAGGTCATCGACCTCCTGTCGGGGCAGTTCGATTTCTCCCAGGCCCGGGTGGAAGGGGCGTTGAAGCGCATGATCACCCTTCCCGGAGGGAGGAAGAGGGTCGCCACCGCAGGGCAGAGGAGCTTGGACCTGTTCTGACCATGGTGACGAAACGAATAGCCAGGACCACCTGTTTTTAAAAGGGGCAATGTATATAGGGGCGTCGGGACGGCGATGATAAAGCAGGTCCAAGCGAACTACGATCCCGCGGAACTCGAGAAAAGGGTTCGGGAATACTGGAAACAGAGCAATGCCTACAGAAAGACCAAGGAGTTGCGGTCTTCCGGGACGGACTTCTATTTCGTGGACGGCCCTCCTTACACTACTGGCTCGATCCATCTAGGCACGTCCTTGAACAAGACACTCAAGGACACTTTCATCCGCTACAAGCGCATGCAGCGCTTCAACGTGCGTGACCAGCCCGGGTACGATATGCACGGGCTTCCGATCGAGGTCAAGGTCGAACAGTCCATCGGGGTCAAGAACAAGAAGGAGATCGAGGAGTACGGCATCGATCGCTTCGTCAGCACGTGCAAGGACTTCGCCATGGACTTCCAGAAGAAGATGACCGAGCAGTTCAAGGAGCTCGGGATCTGGATGGACTGGGACAATCCCTATCTCACTATCACATCCAACTACATCGAGGCGGCCTGGTGGACCCTGAAAAGGGCATATGACAAAGGGCTGCTCATGCCCGCCAATCGGGTCCTCTCCTGGTGCCCTCGCTGCGAGACCGCTCTGGCGGAGGCGGAGATCGAGTACCGAGACGAGAAGGACCCCTCCATCTATGTGCGCTTCCCGCTCAAGGACGATGAGAACGTTTCATTGCTCATCTGGACCACTACTCCCTGGACGCTGCCAGCGAATATGGCGGTAGCGGTGCATCCGGACCTCGCCTATGCCAAGGTCAAGTACTTCAAGGAGGAAGGCGGCGAGACGGTCATCTTGCTGGAGAGCCTGGTGGAGCAGGTAGGGGAGCTGGCAGGCTACGAGGGCTACGAGGTTCTGGAGGGCATCGAGGGCGATGACCTCATCGGCCTGGAGTACGTGCCCCCGTTCCTGAACGAGGTGCAATTCCAGCGCGAGACCACGGGGAAGTGGGTGCACCGGATCATCCCCTCCACCACGGTGGCCGCGGAGAACACCGGCTTGGTGCACATTGCACCCGGACACGGCCCTGAGGACTTCGAACTGGGCAAGGAGTTCAACCTAGCGCCCTTCTGTCCGGTCGATGAGTCGGGGAAGTTCAGCAAGGACATGCCTCCGAAATACGCGGGAATGAACGTCAAGGAGGCCAACAAACACATCATGGAGGAGCTCAGCGAACGTGGCCTGATGTACTCCATTGGAACGATCGTCCACCGCTATGGACACTGCTGGCGCTGCGATTCAGGAGTGATATTCCGCAACACCACTCAGTGGTTCCTCAAGATCACCCAGATAAAGAACCTCATGCTGGAGGAGATCGACAAGGTGCGCTGGACGCCGGATTGGGCCGGGTCGTCGAGGCAATACGACTGGACGGTGAACGCGCGCGACTGGTGCATCTCCAGGCAGAGATACTGGGGCATTCCCCTGCCGGTCTGGACCTGTTCCTGCGGAGAGATGAGGGTCATCGGTTCCAGCATGGACCTGGAGAAGGGCGATGGCTACCGCAAGGACATGGAACTGCACCGCCCATGGATCGATGCCGTCACCTTCAAATGCGCCCATTGCGGCAAGACCATGAAGCGTGTGCCAGATGTCTTGGACGTTTGGTTCGACTCCGGGGTGGCCTCTTGGGCTCAGTTGGGCTTCCCCAAGAGCCGAACCGAGTTCGACAAGTGGTGGCCAAGCAAGTGGATCACCGAGGCGCATGATCAAACCCGGGGCTGGTTCTACTCTCAGCTGGCAGCGGGTTGCATCGCTTTCGACCGAGCGCCCTATGAAAGCGTACTCATGCATGGCTGGGTCCTCGATCCGAACGGTCAACCGATGTCCAAGTCCCGGGGCAACGTCATCGAACCAGAGAAGGTCATCAAGGACTATGGTGCGGACGCCCTGCGCTTCTACCTCATGCGCACCAACGCTCCCTGGGAAGACACCTGCTTCCAATGGGATGGGGTGAAGAACGCGCGCAAGACCCTCAATATCCTTTGGAACGTGGTGAACTTCGCAACCACCTACATGTCCATCGATTCGTACGATTCCAGCAAGATGTCCGTGGACGCTCTGCGAGGGAGCCTCCGGCCCGAGGACCGGTGGATGATCTCGCGCACGGAGGGAATGAAGAACGAGGTCACCAAGCACCTCAATTCCTACGAACTGCACAAAGCCTGCCGGGCCCTGGAGGACTTCGTGCTGGAAGATCTGTCTCGCTGGTACGTTAGATTAATCCGCGATCGTATGTGGAAGGAAACCGGCGACCTGGACAAGCTCGCCGCCTACCGCGTGCTGTTCGATGCCATCTCCGCTCTCAATCGGGCCCTGGCGCCCTTCTGCCCTCACATCACCGAGGAGATCTTCCAGCACATTGAAGGGAGTAAGGAAACGGTACACATGCTGGATTGGCCGGTCTCGGACCAGACCAACCGCGATGAGCGCCTGGAGCAGAACATGGCCACGGTGCAGGAGCTGGTGGAGATCGTCACCAAGGAGCGCCAGTCGCGCAACATCAAGCTCCGCTGGCCGATGATGCGCATCGTGGTCCGGGCGGCGAACAACGACGCCTTGGAAGCGATGAAGGCGCTCGAGTCCGTCCTCCTCTCCCAAGCCAATGTGAAGAAGGTGGATTACATTGCACCGGGTCAGGAATGGAACGAGATCATCCTCTCCGCGATCCCGAACCCCAATGCCATTGGGAAGGTCTACCGGCAATGGTCCAGCAAGATCGCCGTCCTTCTCAAGTCCCGGCCGGCAAAACAGATCCGGGAGTGCATCGAGAAAGGCTCGTACTCTCTGGGCATCGAAGGACAAATGATCAAGATCGAGCCCAACATGGTCACTTTCACAAGCTCGCTACCAGAGAAGGTCGTGGGGGTCAAGTTCTCCAGCGGCGACCTCTACATGGACTTCGAGATAACCCCGGAGATAGAGGCCGAAGGATTCACTCGAGAGCTCACCCGGCGCATCCAGCAGATGCGCAAGGACATGAAGCTGGACGTGGAGGAGTTCGTCCGAGCAGAGGTCAACGCACCGGTCCGCCTGGTGGAGTACTTCCGGGTGTGGAAAGAGCATATCATGAACGAAACGCGCTGCCGGCAGCTGGAGTTCACCGAGTCCCCACATGGAGATCACACCGCGGAATGGGATGTGGAAGGTGAGCATCTGCAAGTCTCGCTGGTCTCGCTTCATTTCAAGGAAGCCATTGTCCAGTTGATGACCATCTCGGGTCTGTCGCAGAACTCGGCCATCACCCTCATCGAAGCGGGGCACCGGACCCTCAACGACGTCAAGCCCTTGACCGAAGACCAGCTGGTCGTCAGCGGGCTTCCCAGGACCGAGGCCAAGAAAGTGGTTCACTTCCTTAGCCGAGCAGGGGTCGAGGAGATCAGCACCGCACCCGCTCAGGCCGCGACCACGGTCATAATTGCTATGCCTAAGGAGAAGCTGATGCCCTACCTCCTGCGGGTCCCGCGCATGAACGAGGTCAAGGCTGAGATGCTCTATGAAGCTGGATTCAACGCCCTGGACAAGATCAAGATCGCGAGCAAGGAATCGCTCCGCACCGTCAAAGGCATGGGCGGCAAGACCGTGGACGAACTGGTCCAGTATGCCGCTCGCGGCGGTTTCGAGGCCGTGGTGAAATGCAATTCCTGCGGTGCCGATGTCGGGCCCGATGCGGTCACCTGCTCGAACTGCGGAACCAAGGTGCCGTCCGAACACCTGGTGGAGGGGGAGGAGGAGGCTGAGGCAGCCCCGAAGCTGGCGAGCCCGGAGATCGAGCTGGAACGCTCGTTCACCTACCTCATAAAGGAGGAAAAGTCGGAGCGCTCCTACCACATGTTCGAGAAGGCCATGACCATGGGGATGAGGGGGTTCTGCGTCACCCGCAACTACCCGCTCAAGATAAAGGCCAAGTACAACTTGGGCGAGACGCCCATACTATGGCTCTCCAATGTGGGCAAGGAGAGCAGCATCCGGCCCAAGGACTTGGAGAAGCTGAGCGTCTCACTGGAGCAGTTCCTGGGGACGGAGGGCGGAGTCATCCTCCTGGACGGCCTGGAGTATCTGATCACCAACAACAACTTCCTTACTGTGCTCAGGCTGGTGCAGTCGCTCAGGGATCAGGTGGCAATCAACCATTCCATACTCATGCTGGCTCTGAACCCTTCGACGCTGGACGCGCACGAGCTCAATCTGTTGGAGAAGGAAGTGGACGCCACCATTTGAGCATCTTTGGCTCAGAGTAGGGACCTCAGGATGCGCAGGAATCCAGGCACCGCGGACAGTTCCGATGCCTGATGGGGATAGATCCAACGGTACTCGGTGTGTTCCCAGTCGAGTGTGACCAGGTCTGTATCCACCTCGAAGAGAAAGGGATGGACGCGCCACACCCGGTCCTCAACGCGTATCGACTGGACCAGGGCGTCCTTGAGCAGCCGAGGCGATTCGACCGACACTTCCTCCCTGATCTCCTTGATGGCGGTGTCAATGGGCCGTTCTCCAGGCTCTATGTACCCTGAGACCCCGGCCCACATGCCCCTATTGGTCGAGACCTTGTCGCTCCGCTTCAAGGCGAGCACCTTTCCCTGGTGCATGAGGACGCAGGTGACCACCTTTGACTCCTGGACCGAAGGAAGCTCGACCGATCCCTCAGATCCGTCGACCTTGACCCGGTCTCCATCTCGTAGCAATAAGAGATCGATGGAGTCCACCATAGGCAGTCCGGCCATGATCGCACCCGTGGCCACGATCGTCTCCGCCCGCTCGTTGATGATGGCGATGGGCAGCGTGCTGTTCTTCCTCATTTGCAGAAGGGTGTACGAGCCCACGGTGCTCCCCCTCCCATGGGGGAAGCCGAAGACCGCGCCCGTTATGTTCCGCCCCTCCGCTCCAGAGGTGCTGCTGAGTTTGCCGGTGTTGACATCCACCCCTCCCAGAAAGCTGAAGGCCTTTTCCAGCAGGACCAGTTTACCTTCGCCCTGGCCGTTCGATATAGAACGTCCTCGGAGGATCAGAGGATCATCTCCAGTAGAGCAGAATATGAATCGCAGATCACCTTCTGGGAGCAGAGACCAGGAAGATAGGTGCAGGCCTTGGCCGAGTTGGTGGCGGTGCATTTGTGAGCAGGTTCGATGGGAGCCACGATCATGCAGGTGTCGCAAAGGACCTTGCCGAAACGTTCCAGCACCGCCGTTTCCTTGGGGCACCAGGTGCGCACCGTGCGAGAGGTGCAGAACCAGACCTCTGGCGCATCGGGTCGCTTTCTCCGTCCGTCGAGCCTGGAGGCGAGCATCTTCATCTCCATCCGCGAGAGGTGCGGACATCCTAAGGCTATGAGGTCCGGATCTCTTCCGGTGGTGAGGGAGTCCTTGGCCCGCTCTATCTCCTCTCTTCCGATCTGCACCCTTTCCAAGCTTTCGAGTTTCTGAGCGGAGGCTTTGGGCGTGATGCCTTCGACATGGAACAACGCGACGGACCCAGCGGCCGCCATGGCCGCCGCCAATGTTTTCAGGCCGTTCACGTCCGGCCGGATGCCTTTGAAGTAGGGCACTGCTCCTCCGAGCCTCAGTCCGACCGCATGACCGAGAAGGGAGTAGTCGGTTATCTCGTCCTGGACCTCCGCCTCGATGACCACTGTGGCATGTCGGTTCTCTTCGAGGTGCAGGCCGTACATCGGGGTCTTGCCGACGATGGCCGCAGCCAGAGCCCCAGGACCACCTTCACGGTTCGTCCGGGCGTCCAGCACGGAGTTGACGTAGGACAACGCCGAGCTCTCTGCCCAAGCGATGGTCTCCCCCTGCCTCGGCGTGTTGCCTGTCAAATAGGGAGTGCAGGTGCAGTTCGCCTCCACCCCCATCTTGGCATAGGTATCGATGATGGCGGTCTGCTTCCGGGCGAACTCCGGGCTCACACCCATCTCTCCCCACCGCTCGCGGTCCATTCCCGCGGGGTTTAGGGTGGTGCGCACCGAGACCCGGGCATCCTCTGCCATCTGCATAAGGAAGTCGAGCCCGCCATCGCCGATGGTCTTGTAAGAAACGCCTGAGAGATGGGCGGAGGTCACGGGCACGAGCCGCTCCGCGTCATAGATCTTTCCGATGGCCAGGAGCAGTTCCATGGCTCGTTGGGACCCGACCCCTTTCTCCCCTGCCAGAATCCGTTCTTCTTCCCTGGTCAGAAACATGACACGGCCAAGTACCCCCTCATCGGATAAAACCCTTTTGCGCCAGCCTTACGGGAAGAAAGGAAATGGCGGGCCCGCCGAGATTTTCGTCCCCCGAAGGGGATTTCGAACTCGGGTTCGAGGCTCTCTCCGATCCGTTCCGGACCGCCGGAGGCCTCTGTGATATCCAAGCTACACTACGGGCCCGCAGCCCACGCATGACCGATGTCGGGGATAAACCTTGCTATGTCCAGAGCGGCAAGATGGCGCTTTTATATCGTGGACAGTATTTATATAGAGTGATGACCGCTACCCAGTTGAATACGAAGAAGGCTCAAGGGGTTGCTTCGAGAGAGGCGAAGCACGGTGCTGTACGCGCTGTTCGCCCTCTTCCTCCTGCTGGACGCTGGGCTGGCCTACTATGACGTCACCTCTGCCACGGCCAAGGTCGAATCAGCGAAGGACCAACTCCCGTTCGATCTCATCGATCTTCAGACCTCTCTCTCCGATATGGAGCTCTATCTAGCTGGCACAGGAGTATTTGTGCCCACGAGGAGCGGCTACTCCCAGCTGAACGTTGCCGGAACGGCAAAGGAGATCGCCCTGGGCCAGGCTAGCGACTCTGCGGCCGTGCTCACGACCGATGGGAAAGTGCAGTTCTTTCCCGCCGGAGCTTCGAACCCCGGCTTCACGGTGGCGCTCGACGGCGACCTCGCCCTGATCGGCATCATGGAGATGTACGGCCCCATGCAGTACGTGCCCATGGTGGTGTCGGTGGTGAGACACAATGGGTCGGGCGACTACCTTCTCACCCTCTCTGTGACCCAAGGGGGAAAGATTGACTTCACCCATCATTTCGAGGCCAATATGACCTCTTTTTCGCAGTCCTCGACCGTCACCATGATGGCCTTCGGCATCGACAACGGCAAGACGCTCATGTTCCGCACCTCGGACCGCAAGATCACCAACACCATTTCCAGCCCTGGTGGCGTGGGAGAAAAGGATCAGGCGCCTTGGATTTGGGCTCCTATATGCCGGTATGATTGGCGTGCTGGCGGGAGCAGCCACCGCGGCCATCTTCCAGGATGCTGCAGCCATCGCGTGGTTCGGTAGCGAACTGGCATATCTTGGAATAGCGGCTGCGGTTGGGACGGTGGGATGCGTGCTCTCCTGGAACGCGCAGGCTGGACCCCTGGGGCTGGTGCTTGGGGCGGCGGGGGGTCTGATCTCCTCCGTTCCCATCTCCATCGTGGCCGCCTTCTTCTTGTGGTTCTATGGCTACAGTTTTCTAGGGCAGGACCCGATCATCGGAAGCGCGCTCAATGGGATCGGGACCGGCTTCTGGGGCGGATTGGTCGATGGGGCCGCGGGTTGGGTCGCCACCCGGTTCGTGAAGTAGGTGCTCGAGGAGCGAGATCATCGAGCGGTGGCCTAGGTAGACGTTGGGGATCGAACTCGAGAGAAAAAGAAGGAACGATTCCTTCGTGATCACTTCTTCCTGAACTCGGTGTATCCGCACTTGCCGCAGGCGAGGCGATTCTCGTGCTCGCCCAGGAATACTCCCGGTCCGCATTTGGGGCAGTGCTTCTTCTTCCGCTCCAGCTTGCCTTCCTTGTTCACGGCATAGCAGTCCTTTTTCGATTTCCTAAGCGTCTTTGGGCCCTTCTCTTTCTTCTCTGCCAATCAGATCACCTTCACTTCGCCTTGGGGGCAACTCTCGCCTTGGGGGCTGCCTTGTCCTTCACCTTCTTTTCCGCCATCTTATTGCGGACCAGCTGGTGATGGCGCTCAGAGCGCTTGATGGCCTCTGGGCTCTCGTATACCTTGGCGTAGCCGCGGCTTATTCCCACCCCATACTCTGAGTCCATGTGGTCGATGATGACCCGGTTCTTGGAAGCGTCCATCATACTGGCTATACTGGACTGCACCGCCTCCCGGGTGGGCGTGGGCTCTCCCGCGTGCTCCACGGAAAAGACCACTTCGATGCGTTCCTGAAGCTGGTTCTCTTTCTTGCTCTCGATGTTCATCTTCAAACCGATTCCTCCATTGAGTCCATGAACTTTCTCGCCTTCTGCCTGACGCCCTCGTCAACATTGACGAAGACGATCCCTTTGCCAGGGAGCCCGTACATCACGCAGCTGCCGTCGGGCGCGACCGCGGCGCACACCAGGGTCGCCAGGTCCTCTTCCCCCTCCACTCGAAGCTTCGTGACCTCTTTGCTGGCGAACGATTCCTCGATCGCCCGAACCATCTCGGGCATGATACGTCCCGCGGGATTGCGGACCAATACGTCCGTCCCTTGCACTCGGCCAAGAGCGCCCTGAAGCGAGTCCGTTCGCTCTCGACGCGTGGCCAGGTCGAATATTATAGTTCTCGGAACGACGCCGTTCTCGAGCATGCGCAGGGAGACCACGTCGCCAACGGTGATCAGACGCGGGCACTTGACCGCCTTCTGCAGCGCCGTGCTCTCGTCCAACAGTTCTCCGAAAGGCATGATCAGTTCTCCCCTCATTCGATCCGGCAACATCAGTCCCTTGGCGGGCAGGCGCAATCTAGCGCACCCTGAGGGCGAATTTGCCGTTGACATTGATATGCATCCTCTTGGCGATCTCTGACCGGGTGTGATCCAGGATGATCACGTAGCCCTGCCATTCCTTCGAAGTGGTGTTCCCGCACAATGGGCAGGTGTCCTCTTCGGTTATGAAGCTGCAATGCTTGCAGGCTTTCAGAACCTTCATGCCGCCTTCTCCCCCTTCTTCTTGCGATCCTCTTCCAGCCACTCCATCTTGCCCATGCCCGGCTGCCGCATGGTCAGACCTATCTTGCTCTCCCGGGGGTTTCGCTCGTTCATGGACAGGGCCACGATCCTGGCCCGGACCCGGTCCCCGACCTTGAGGTCGCGCTTGGTGTCCTTGCCTAGCAGCCTCTGGTTCACATCATCGATGTCGATGCGATCGTCCATGATCTGGGAGATGTGCAATAGCCCATCCAGAGGGCCGAAGCGCACGAAAGCGCCGAACTTGAGCACCTCCACCACGTTTCCTTCCACGACCTCCTGCAGCATCGGCCGAAAGATGAGCGATTCATACGCCACTTTCTGATACACCGCCCCGTCCCCGTGGACGATGCGACCCGGGCCCTCGCGCTTGATGTTGCGGACGAGCACGGTGAGCGAGTCGCTTCCCTCCACTTTGCCCTCAAAGGACTCGCGGGCGAGCTGTTCCACCGTCTGATCAATATCTTCAGCCAAACGGTCAGGGGGGATGCGCACAACCTTCTCTCGCTGCGCTAGCAAATACATAGGTTACCCTCTCGGTGAGTGTGGCATGCGCCAACCCTTATATAAAGGTTCACTGAAGCGGGACGAGGTCCAAGCTCATCTGGACATAGAAAGAAAAGAAGAAGAACGAAAGGGGTTTAGGGCGCCACCACGAAGATCGAGGCAAAGACCAGGGTGATGGTGGAGAGCAGCTTCACCAGCACGTGCAGGGAAGGCCCTGCGGTGTCCTTGAAAGGGTCACCGACCGTATCGCCCACGACCGCTGCGGCGTGCGTCGGGGTGCGCTTCAATCCCTTGGCCTCGATGTACTTCTTGCCATTGTCCCAGGCGCCACCACCGTTGTTCATGAGCAGGGCCATGAGCACTCCGACGATGGTCCCGACCATGAGCAAGGCTCCTACCGATTGGTAGGGGATGTCCGTGTTGCCGGTGTAGGCGAAGCGCATGATCAGACCCAAGCTCACTGGGACGACCACGGGCAGGATGCCCGGAAGGATCATGGCCTTCAGGGCGCCCTTGGTGCTGATGTCCACACAGCGCGCGTAGTCCGGCTTGTCGTTGCCTGCCAGTATGTTCGGATTCTCCCTGAACTGGCGGCGCACCTCGGCGATCATATCGCCCGCCGCCTTTCCCACCGCCCTGATGGCCAGGGAGGAGAACAGGAACACGAGCATACCACCGATGAGCGCCCCCACGAACACTGGCGGGTTGGCTATGTCCACGTGGAAGACCTGATCGGGGGTCTTGTGCAGGATCTCCGCCACCTTGTCGAAGTAGGCACCGAAGAGCAGATAGGCTGCCAGAGCGGCAGAGCCCATCGCATAGCCCTTGGTGAGCGCCTTGGTGGTGTTGCCGATGGAGTCCAACCTGTCGGTCCGCTTGCGGATCTCCTCGGGTTGATCCGACATCTCCACGATGCCGCCCGCGTTGTCCGTGATGGGACCGAAGGTGTCCTCGGCCAAGATGAACGCGCAGGTGGCCAGCATGCCCATGGTTGCCACGGCCGTGCCATACAGACCGAAGATGAAGTTCATGCCGGGCTCGGGCGAGGCCATCTGGCCCAAGGCGAAGGAGCTGAGCAGGGCGACGGCGATGCTGATGATGGGCAGCATCGTGCTCTCCAGACCGACAGCGAACCCAGTTATGATGTTTGTCCCCGCGCCGGTCTCGGAAGCTTTCGCGATCTCTCTGACCGGTCGATACTCGCCCGAGGTGTAGTACTGCGTGATGTACACTATGGCGATGCTGAGAATGATGCCGATGATACCACAGATCAAGAAGTAGATCCAGTTCGGACCGAGCAAGACATTCGCGGAATAGGCGAAGAACACGGCTGCGATGACGGCTGTGATGTAATATCCCCGGTTCAAGGCCTTCATCGGGTTCTCGTTCTCATTCCTTAGCTTGACGGTCATTATGCCGACAAGACCAGCAAGCAGACCGAAGGCTCGAACGATGAGCGGGAAGAGCACGAAGCCGACCATGCCCGTGACCGCATAGACCGAGAAACCGAGAATCATCGCACCGATGTTCTCGGCAGCGGTGGACTCGAAGAGGTCAGCCCCACGTCCGGCACAGTCGCCCACGTTGTCCCCAACCAGGTCAGCGATGACCGCGGGGTTCTTGGGGGAGTCCTCGGGAATGCCCGCCTCTACCTTGCCGACCAGGTCAGCTCCCACATCCGCTGCCTTGGTGTAGATCCCTCCCCCCAGCTGCGCGAAGAGGGCGGCGAAAGAGGCGCCAAAGGCGTATCCAACGGCGGCAAACAGGGCCGCCTGGATCCCACCATCGGTCCCGGGAAGGGAACCAGTGGGAGCGGGAGCGTTAGGGAAGATGAAGACCCAGAACAGGAAGAACACGCCGGCGACGCCTATGAGGCTCAGGGTCACGACCGCGACGCCCGACACCGCACCACCTCGGAACGAGGTCTGTAGCGCCTCGTTCAGGGTGCGTCGGGCCGCGCTCGCCGTCCGGACGTTCGCGTTCACGGATACATACATCCCAATGTATCCTGACAGGACCGAGCAGAAGGCGCCTATCAGGAAAGCCGCACCAGTCTGCCAATTGATGCCAACGGTAATGATGGCACCCAATATGACGCTGATGATGCTGATCGTCTTGTACTGGCGTGCAAGATAGGCCATGGCACCTTCGCGAATGGCGTCCCCGATCGCCCTCATTTCGGGCGTCCCGGTATCCTTCTTGAAGATACTTCGGGTGAGGAGCCCCACGAAGATAAGACCTATGATGCCCGCCACGGGTATTGAGTAGACCAGTGGATCCAATTGCATAAGTCAAACCTCTCTATATGGGGGTTTTTACGCGGTAATGCTAATCCCCGTATAAATGTGTTACCGCCCTTGGCCAAACATATTGGTACGTCTGGATTGCCAAGTCGTGTCAAGACCTGACGGTGAAGGGCGGCAGGGCGCTCTCTTTTTCTGCCCGCAGCGCTCTACCAAGCAGTCGTGGTCAATGATATCGAATTCCTCTACCACCTGATCATCGCGGCAGGAGTAGGGGCTCTGGTGGGCGTGGAGAGGGAGCACCACAAGGGCGATGACGTCATCATCGCTGGCATCCGCACTTTCCCTCTGGTCTCGCTCTTGGGCTTCATGCTCGCTTTCCTGGGCATGAACGGCAACGCCTTGGGAGTGGACGGGGGAGGGTCGTTGAACCTGGCCGTGCTCATCGGGCTGCCCATCGTGGGAGCCTTGGCCATGGGCCTGCTCTACATCCGCTTTCAGATAGGCGCACCTGGTCTGACCACGCCCATCGCCCTGGTGCTCACCTACATCAGCGGTGTACTGGTCGGCTATGGCCTGGTCATGGAAGCGGTCGTACTCTCCGTCACGATCACCTTCCTTTTAGTATCCAAGCGCAGGCTGCATAAGTTCGCCCAAGTCCTGGACGATGAGGAGCTCATCTCCTCCCTGCAGTTCATCACGGTGGCGTTCATCGCCTACCCGCTGACTTTGCAGATCGCGCTTCCCGCCCCGTACGACGTGTTCAACCGGGGAATGGCGCTGGACATCAGTTCCCTCTTTCTGATCGTCATCTTCGTCTCCTCCATCTCCTTCGTATCCTTCCTTCTCATCCGCTGGAAAGGCGCTTCATTGGGCATGAAGTACTCTGGCCTTCTCGGAGGGCTGGTCAGCTCGGAGGCGGCCACCATATCGCTGTCCAATCTAGCGAAGCAGAAGAAAGAGCTGGTCACGACCGCAGCGGCGGGCATCCTCATGGCCAACGCCACCATGTTCGTGCGGGACCTGGCCATCTGTGGCTTCGCCGATCCCAGTCTGGCCACGGCTACCATCCTTGCTCTGCCGTTGGTGCTGTTGTTCGGGGTGAACATGCTGCTCGGCCTGACCTTCAAGGTGCAGCAAAGCAAGGCGGAGCTGGAGGTCCGCTCGCCCTTCTCCATCGGTCCGGCGCTGAAGTTCGGGGCGTTCTTCGTGGCCATATCAGCCGTGGACGTTCTGATCCAGAACCAGTTCGGCAGCCAAGCGATCTACCTGATCGCCCTGGGCGGCATGGTCTCTTCGGCGGCGGTGGTGGCCTCGGTGTCCACCCTAGCTTTCGTCGGTACGATCGACCCGGGGACCGCAGCGGTCACGGCCATCCTGGCCACGGCCATCTCCTCCATCAACAAGCTGGTCCTGGCCCGGGCCACCTGCCGGGATGTGTCCAAGGCGGTCCTGGGACGCATGACCCTGGTAGCTGCGCTGGCCATAGTGCTGACGGTATTGGTCCTGGTGCTCAGAATCTAGCCTTCAGGACGACGATGCCCTCGCTCCGGGAGATGTCGATGGACTGCTTCCCCGTAAGGTGGTTGGTGCCACGCATCTTGAGCACTTCCAAGTACTTCCGCCTGGCTCCACCCTCTTCTGAGAGCATGAGCAGCACAATGCCATCCACCGCGTAGGAGACCTCCGGCGGATAAACCTCACCCGGACCGACCTCACCTGTGACCAGTGTGGTCGCGTTCCAATTCTTCAAACGGTTGAAGAGATCGAAGAGGAACAGACGATAGTCCCCCTTGAGCATGCCTCCCACCACCGTGATGGGGTCGATTACGATGCGCTGGGGCACCACCTCAGCGATCTTCTCCTCCATGGCCGCCAGGATCTGGCCAGCGTCCAACTCGCGCATCATGTTGCCCAGGTCCATGTACACTATCTGATCTCCGAAGAAATCCCTGTCCATGAAGTCGAACTGCGAGGCGTATCGTAGCATCCACTGGGTCGGCTCGCTCAAAGTAGTGAAGTACAGCCCTTGCTCGCCTCTCTTCGCCCCCTCGCAGAGATACTTGAGTGCGAAGGTGGTCTTGCCCGTGCCCGCGGGGCCAGAGATGAGGACCACGGACGGGAACGGGAATCCTCCTTCAATCATCTCGTCCAGCCCAGGGATCCCCGTAGGGATGCGAACCAGGTCCATCCTCTTCGTACGCTCATCGCTTTTCTTGTCCATCTCTATCCCTTCTTGCAGTAGGTTATGTCAGTGATCGTCTTGACCCCTGAGTCTCCGGATGCTTTTACTTCGATGGTCTGCCGGAAGCTTATCTCGCTCGCGCATAGCGTCTTGGCCAATTCATACAACGGAGCGCTTTTCTCTTTATCGATGACCAGAAGCACCAATGCGTTCCGGGGACTCTCGAACACTTTCACGAAGTTGCGGAGGAAAAGCTCCACCGATCCGAAGCTGTTGTAGGTCAGGAGCGCCGAGAGATTGTCGATGATGGCATATCGGCAGTCCTTGAGCCCGGTCTTCTTGCCATCGTCCGAGGGGTTGTACTCGCTCATGGCGGCCGGTAGTTTGTCGATGTGGAACGGGCCGTCGACGAAGCCTACGTTGGCCGGAGCGATCTTGCAATCGGCGGAGAAACGAGAGATGGCGTCGATGTACATCAATCGCTCAGCCTTAATCTGATGCATGGAAAGGAGATGCACCATATACTGATGCGGCCGGTCCACGGAAACGAACAGGCCGGACAGGCCTCTGTCCTGCGAAAGGCCTCGAAGGAGCATGATGTTGAACCGCACGAACTGAGTGGATGGCACGTCGACCAGGATGGCGCCGTTGAGGCCGCTTGCATCCATGGCCTTCAGAAGCTCCTCCATCAGCATCAGGTCTTTCTCGTTCATGCCAGTCGCCTGATGGATTCGGGTGGTCCGCTTATAAACCTTTTCGGTTGATTATCTCATGTGATTCGTGTGACCAGGGACATTCAGCCTTGCGGTCGGATGAGGGGTCGCTCTCCCACGAAGGCGTTCGGAAAGAGAAATATAACCATCATCCCGATTCGGTGGCCATCATGTTCACCCAGGGGGACATCGTCGGCCTGGTCGCCGTGTATGCCTACGTGGGCCTGGTCATAGTTCTGGCGGCTAAGCTTAAGATCGTCCGCAATGCCAAGATGCACCGCAAGTTCGTGCACATCATGGTAGGTAACATCGTCTTCATCTGGTGGGTGTTCGACTCCTCCTATGTAATGGCCCTTCTGGCCGCCGCGCCTTTCATCCCTTTGCTCATCCTCGCCTCGCCCTACTCCCCGGTGAAGAAAATCCGCGATTCCTTCATCGGTCAGACCACGGGGGAGAGCCACGACCTGGGTTTGGTCTACTATGCCATCGCCTGGACCGTCCTGGCCTTCTTCCTGTTCGACAAGCGCCTGATCGCCTCCATCGCCATCGTCTCCATGTCCTACGGGGACGGCATGGGCGGCCTCATCGGGAAGAGGTTCGGTAAGAAAAAGATATGCGGCCCCAAGACCCTGGAAGGCACCACGGCGGTATTCGTGGCCACCACCCTAGCCACGTTCGTGGTCTTCGTTTTCTACGGTTGGCTGAACGCGCAACATCTGATCATTGTCCCGGAGTTTTCCCTCGCCGCGGCGGGGTCGTACTCGCTACTCATCGGAGCATTCGTGGCCGTGGTGGAGCTCCTCACACCCGGGCAGTACGACAATCTGGTCATCCCCTTCGGCACGGCGGGGCTGCTACTCGTGGCCGGGTTGTGATGAAGCATGCGCTGGATCGTGGTGGATGGTATCGATGGCTCGGGGAAGAGCACTCATGCCCGCTGGATCAAGGACCTCTACGAGAGGAAAGGGTGCAAGGTGCTCCTTCGCATCCACCCCTCGGACGGCTTCCTAGGGAAGGTGGCTAGAGGAGGCTTGGAGGGAAGAGGGAGGGCCATGCGCACGGTCGCGACCATCTTCTTCATCTTGGATGTGCTCTCGTCCGTGCGCAAGCTCAGGCGCGATCGAGCGGAGTACGACGTCGTCATCTTCGTGCGCTATCTCATGGCCACGGCCTATCTGCCCGACCGGTTCGTGCAGACGGGCTATGACTTCTTCGCCAAGGTGCTTCCCGTCCCCCGACGCCTGCTGCTCATAGATGTGCGGCCGGAGAACGCACTCGAACGCATCTTGCAGCGGGAGCATAGGAAGGAGATGTTCGAGGACCTGGGCAGTTTGAACAGGACCCGGGGCAAGGTCCTTCGCCTGGCCCGACCGCCCTGGAGGGTGCTGGACAATAACGTCGCCGAGGAGGACGCCCGGAAGGCGCTCATCTCGGTCCTGGAGGATTGGGACGCCCAACGACCCGAGGACTGATCGCCCGTACCGTCAACCAGGTTGCGATCAGGGCGAGAGTGGCGATGAACACGCCGATCATCTGGATCGAATCCATGCCCAGGGAGACATAGACCGGACCGAACAGCACGGGCGCAACGGCATATCCAAGGAAACGGCTGCTGTTGAAGATGGACGAGACCGTGCCTCGGCTCCTGGGCATCACCTCCACGGTCAGGGTGAGGAGAGAGGCCCACACCACCGAGGAACCGCAGCCTAGAAGCGCCAGGGAGGCGGAATAGGTCGGGAATGAATCGGCACGGGTGAGCACCAGGAAGGCCACCATCATGATGACGAAGCCGATTATCGCGGCCTTCAATCGACCTAGATTGTCCACAAGCCAGCCGCCGACCGGCGCCATGAAGATGCCGGCGATGCCCGCGGAGGCGATGGCGATGCCTATCAGGTCCTCCGCCAAGGACAACGGAGGCAGGGAGAGCACGTCCGACATGAATGCCAGGGTGCTCATGTAGCAGAGGAACGTCATGAAGCCCGCCAAGGAGAGGGTGATGACCTTGCGTTCGCCCAACGCCTCCTTCATGAGCGTGGCGAAGGCGCCCGTGCCTTTCCTATCCTTCTTCACCTCCAGATGTCCCTTGAAGGCCACCAGGTACAAGACGTTCATGAACAAGGAAAGGATAGAGATGGTGATGAATGTCAAGCGCCAGTCCACCTGGCTGATGAAGCCCGCCATGAACGGACCCAGGGCGATGCCGGCGGTGGTCGCAGCTCCGAGCAAACCCATCGCCCGACCGATCTCCTTTGGGTCCACGATATCCCCCAGTAATGCGACCAAGACAGGCGACACGAAGGCGAACCCGAACCCCTGTAGGGCGCGGGACATGTAGAACGTGCTCAAATCCGGACTGAAAGCGGTGCAGAACCCACCCAGGGCGTAGATGATATATCCCAGGGTGAGCACTTTCCTCCGACCATGGATGTCGGAAAGGGTCCCAGTGAACAGCATGCTGACCGCGAAGGGCAGCATGAAGAAGGTGATGGATAGGAGCACCTGCGGTCCCGTGGCGTGGTACTCGCTCTTGAGTATGGGGACCAGGGCGAGCACCGCGTTGCCGGCCAAGGGACCTATGAACGAGCCCCCGTATATCGCCACTCGCCTAAGGTCTGCCATCCAGCCCTGCATTCCCGGCCAGATACTTAATATGCGCTAGCTCGGGTCCTCGTCACTTCTTCCCCGCATCGATCTTGACGAACTTCTCGCCCTTGATATAGGGGCAATCCTTGTCCTCGCATGGCTCGAGATGGATGAGCACGTTGGTGTGGGGCAGCCTCGCCTCGATGTCCTTCTCCAGGTCCTCGCACAGCTGGTGGGCGTCCAGGATGCACATCTGTCGGTTCACGACCAGGTGCAGGTCGATGAAACGCTCCGCCCCGGATTTCCTGGTCCTGAGCGCATGGAAGTTCACGAACTGGAACGAGTGTTGGTCCAGCACCTCGCGCACGACCTTCTCCTCGTTCGGAGGCAAGGATTCGTCCACCAAGCCCTTGCTCGATTCCCTGGTGAGTTCGTACGCCGCCCGGATGATGAGCACGGCCACCATGATTGCCACGAGAGGGTCGAGAATGGGGAGGTTCGTCACTTGGATTATGATCAAACCCAGGAACACTCCCAGAGAGGTGTAGACGTCGGTACGCAGGTGCATGCCATCGGCGATGAGGGCTATGGAATCCTCCTCCTTCCCGACCCGGATGAGCTGCCGCGACACCAGGGTGTTCGCCACGACCGATATGCCCATGACTACGATGCCCGCCCAGACGAACTCCACCGGCGCGTTGTTGAAAAGGCGGAGCGATGCCTCGTAGATGATCAGGCCAGCAGCGAGGAGGATTAATATCGCCTCCACCACTCCGGCGTAGTTCTCGTACTTACCATGACCATAGGGATGATCGGCATCCGCCGGGATGGTGGCCTTGCGCACCGAGTAGTTGGCTATGATCGCGGCGATCAGGTCGATCATGGAATGGATGGCCTCGGACAGCACGCTCACCGACATCATCATGATCCCGACGACCAGTTTTAGGCCCACCAGAGTGGTGTTGCTGTAGATGGAGAGCATCGCTGCCCGGACTTTCTTCAAGCTATCCTCCTTCCCGAGAGGGCTAGCCCGATTTAGGCTTTTCTGAGCTGGTTCTGATCAGGTGGTCCATATCCACCGTTCCCAGGTAGCGGATGACGTCCGCCCGGGTGAGGATGCCCACGACGCGGGTGCCTTCGACCACCGGGATCCGATTCACGCCGAAGGCGTTCATGATGAGCACGGCCCTTTGGATGGTGTCCTCCGGTCCTAGGACGTAGACGTCGCGGGTCATGACCTCCTGCACCTTGATGTCCTGGATCCGCGCGATGGCCTCGGCCATCTCGGTTTCCTTGTAGCTGGATTGGAATGAGACGCCGAAGAGCGATGCTGAGGGATAGACCATGCTCAATCGTTTCTCATAGGTCTTCACCGCTTTGAGAACGTCGGTCTCGGAAATAACGCCCAGTATCTTGCCCTCATCGTCCACCACTGGCGCTCCCGAGATGTGGCGCTCGAAGAAGAGGCGGGAGACCTGCTGCAAGGTCATCTCCGGTCTGACCGTGACCACTTCCTTAACCATCACTTCCTTGATCAGGCTCGCCGGCGTCATCTTTCGTCCCTCCCGTGGTCTATCGACGTTGGCAATATTTATTTTGCTGAGGATGCCTCTCGTCCAAGGCGGAGTAGATGCAGGATGACGAAGCAGAGGCCGGTTAGGGACATACAGCTGATCGATGGCATGACCGCCGACTCCTTGGTCAGGGAACTGAAGCAATCAGGAGGCTTCACCGGCCGCAAGCTGGCAGATGCGGTGGACATCATCGAGAAGATGATGAGGCGAGATTGCACCATCTTCCTTTCGTTCCCAGCTTGCATCATGGCCACTGGCACCCGCGGCGTCATCGTAGAGCTGGTCAAGAGGAAGCTGGTGGACGTCATCATCACCACCTGCGGCACCCTGGACCACGACCTGGCCCGCACCTGGAAGAATTACTATCACGGCGATTTCTTCATGGACGATGCCGACCTCCGGCACAAAGGCATCAATCGGTTGGGCAACGTGCTCGTTCCTGACGAAAGCTACGGCCTGATCCTGGAGAAAAAGCTCATCCCCATGTTCGAGGAGATCCTCCGGGGCAAGGATTCCATCTCCACCTGGGAGCTCATCGATCAGGTCGGCTCACGCATCGAAGATGAGGGATCGCTCCTGCATTGGTGCCACAAGAACCGAGTGCCCATCTATGTCCCTGGCATCACCGACGGCTCCTTCGGCAGCCAACTCTGGATGTACTGGCAGACCCATCGCGCCCTGAAGATCGACCTCTTCCGCGACGAGCAGGAGCTCTCGGACATCACCTTCGAGGCCAAGGAGACGGGCGCGATCATCGTCGGGGGTGGGATCTCCAAGCATCATACGATCTGGTGGAATCAGTTCCGCGGAGGCCTCGACCACGCTGTCTACTTGACCACCGCTACCGAGTACGACGGCTCGCTCTCCGGCGCTCAGGTCAGAGAGGCGGTCTCCTGGGGCAAGGTCAAGGAGGGGGCGGACCAGATAACGGTGGATGGGGACGCGACCATCACCCTGCCCATGGTGGTGGCGAGCCTCATAGACAGGTTGGGTGGCTCCCGGTGAAGCGGGTCGTGGTCATCAAGGGGGACGGCATAGGCAAAGAGGTCATCCCTCAGGCGGTGCGGGTGCTCCAGGCCGTCACCAGCGATCTGGAGCTTGTCCCGGCGCATATGGGACTGGAGTGCAACGCCATCTACGGCTGGTTCCTGCCGCCCAAGACCTTGGAGATCATCAAGGGCTCCGATGCCGTGCTGTTCGGAGCTATCACCACCCCTATTGCCGACCCCGACTACCGATCTCCTTTGCTCTTCCTCCGGCGAGAGCTCGATCTCTACGCGAACGTCCGACCGGCCAAGAAGATCATCCCGAACATCGGGGTGGTGGACATCGACATGATACTGGTGCGTGAGAACACCGAGGGCATGTACACTGGCGTGGAAAGGGAGGAGGGCGATGCCATCATCCTGGAGAGGAAGGTGAGCGAGAAGGCATGCCGCCGCATCGTCCGCTACGCCATCGACCTCTGCATGAGACGTGGGCTGAAGCGCATACACTGCGTGCACAAGGCCAACGTCATCCGAAAGTCAGATGGTCTATTCCGGCGGGTGTTCTTCGAAGAAATGGAGGGGACCGGCCTGGAGGCAAGGGAGATGCTGGTGGATGCGGCGGCGGCCGCGCTGATCACGAAGCCACATGAGTTCCAGTGCGTCGTGACCTTGAACTTGTACGGAGATATCCTGTCAGACGAAGCGGCTGCGCTGGTCGGAGGCCTGGGTTTCACCCCTTGCGGCAATATCGGAGATCGCTACGCTCTATTCGAGCCGTGCCATGGTTCAGCCCCGGACATTGCAGGCAAGGGCATCGCGAACCCTACCGCCACGATACTATCGGCCACGATGATGCTGCGGCATCTAAGGATGTGCGATGAGGCGGACCGCATCGAGAAGGCGCTCATTGCGACCTACACGGATGGAATCGCCACGCCAGATGCAGGTGGTGTCCACAGCACGACCGCGTTCGCGGATGAGGTCGTGCGCCGCCTAAGACCAGCGTGAAAGATCCTTTTCATGATGGGGCTCTTCATAAATGCCGATGATGCATCGCGGTCGATTCGAAAGGCTTTCATGAAATGGACAGGAACAAACACTTGCATTGCATTCATGGCTTGAGAAAAGATTAACGATGTGGACCTCCGCATTTGCCGATTGCTCTTCAGTAACTCAAGGCGTCCTCAGCGCGGGCTTGCCAATATACATGGAATAAGCGTCGCAGTGGTTCATCGACGCGCGACCATTTGATCGAGCATCGATGAAAAATATCCATCCGGACCTATAAGGAACAATAATTAAGTACTTCTTGACTAGTGCTATTGACCAGGTCCCTATTGGGGGGAAAGCGATAGGGTCTCGAATACCAGCGATCTCATCGTCCGAGGTCGGGCTGCACTGATTGCGGCGCACGCCCTACGATCCAGCCCCTCTCCAGGGGGCTCAGGCTCGGAGGACAAGAGGTGGGGATGGTTTGAGGTCGTTCAAGGCGGTCATTTACGCTTCGATATTCATTATGGCTGCATTGATCGTGCCGGCTTGGTTCGCGACGCCGGCGTCCGCGCAGGTCAGCTCGACCAGTACGGTGGACAGTGTCGATGACGTCGGCATGTACTCCTCTATCGCTGTCGACAGCAATGGCTTCGTGCACATGGTGTACTTCAATGCCACCAGCCACACCCTCAAATATGCCAACAACTCACTAGGCTATTGGTCCGTGGAGACGGTGGCCAGCGAAACCGGTTACTGGAAGGGAGAGTACTGTTCCATCGCCCTCGACTCCTACGACCACCCTCACATCTCCTACCTCATTTACGAAGAGGCCACCGGGGATGCCTGGGTCGGCTATCGCAATAAAACCGCCGACTGGTCTGTTGAGACCTGGATCGGCAAGGATGCCGGCCACTACCATGGCTACTGCACCGACATCGCCATCGACCCGAGCAACAACGTGCACATCGTCTACGGCAACTCCGATGGAGAGTCAGTCCATCCATTCTACGCCACCAATGTGGGCGGGTCGTTCTCGGTGGAGATCATTCAATCATCGGACTACTCATATGGAGGGGGCTACAACAGCATCGCCATCGGCCCGGACGGCGTGCCAAAGGTGGCGACCTGGGGCACGCAGACCGAACACGGACCCGTCATGCCAAACCCCTCCGCCCCGGGCGAGGACCCGAACCTCGGATTGTGGTATGCTGTCAGGTCCGAGACGAACTGGTCCTACACACAGGTGGAGGCAGGGGATGTAGGCGTGGGGGCGCAAATCGCCGTCGACAGCATTAACCGCGCTCACATAAGCTATGAAAGCAACGCCACCCAGTATATACGATACGCACACCAGGAAGTGGCCGGGGGAGCGTTCACCCTTGAGAACGTGACGAGCAACGGCGGGGACGCGTACGGTGGCTACACCGGCATCGCCGTGGACTCAGAGAAGCAAGTATTCATCTCATATCAGAGGGTGCACGGCAGCGGTCCCCTCACTCACTGCCACATTGAGGTGGCCGCTTATCGAAACAATGGCTGGACATTCGACGAGGTGGACCAAGGGAGCGTCTTCTACTCGAGCTTCCAGACCTCCATCGCCACCGATTCGGACGCAGGGGCGCATCTCGCCTACTATGATTCCATAAACAATGATGCCAAGTATGCCAAGTTGAGCTACGTGCCGATGGCACCGGGCGAGTTCCAGGCCACCGGTGGCAGCGGAAAGGTAACTCTCACCTGGCTGGCGCCCGCGCTCAACGGGGGCTCCGCCATCACTGGCTGCAAGATCTATCGCGGCACCTCATCGGGCGGAGAGACGCTCTATCATACCATCGGCATCGTTGCGCTTTCCTACAACGACACCAGCGTGAGCTGGGGGGTCACCTATTACTACAAGATCAGCGCGGTGAACGCGGTTGGCGAGAGCCTCCTTACCGGCGAAGACTCGGCTACGCCCACAGCGACCGTTCCAGGACAGCTAGGCGATCTCCTGGGCACGCCTGGCAATACGCAGGTTACGCTGACATGGAGCGCCGCTGCCGATCATGGCAGCGTCGTCACCAGCTACAAGGTATACCGCAGCCTGACGTCAGGCGCCGAGGCACTGCGCGCCACCTTAGGCAACGTGCTCACTTATGCTGATACAAGCTTGACCAACGGACAGACCTACTATTACAAAGTGAGCGCGGTCAACGCCGTTGGCGAGGGCGTCCTCTCATCCGAGGTCGGTCCCGTCATGCCCCGCTCTACTCCAGGCATTCCAACAGGACTAGCAGCCACCCCCGGTGACGCCCTGGTCGTGCTCGACTGGGCCGCCCCGCTTGATGACGGCGGGCAGGCAATCATCAACTACAAGGTATATCGTGGGACCTCGTCCGGCGCCGAGACGTATCTTACCACCGTCGGCAACGTGCTCACCTTCACCGACACTGGCCGCACCAACGGAGTGACCTATTTCTACAAGGTCTCGGCCGTGAACTCGGTGGGAGAGGGAGCTTCGTCCTATGAAGTCTCGGCCACTCCTTCCACTGTACCAACCGCCCCGACGCTTACCTCGGCCACGCCCGGCAACGCTCAGGTCGTCCTCGCTTGGGTGGCTCCTTCCAGCGATGGCGGAGCCTCGATCACCAACTACAAGATGTATCGCGGCACGACCTCGGGCGGGGAGACCTTGCTAACGACCGTGGGTAGCGTCCTCACCTATATAGATACCTCGCTCACCAACGGCCAGACCTACTATTATAAGGTCAGTGCCGTGAACTCGGTGGGGGAGGGGGTGCAATCAAACGAGCTCAACGCCACCCCCGCCACCGTACCGTCGGCGCCGACCATGGGTTCAGCCACGCCGGGCGACACCCAGGTCAACTTGACTTGGTCCGCTCCCGCCAACGACGGCGGCGCCTCGATCACCAACTACAGGGTGTATCGCAGCACGACCTCAGGCGGGGAGACATTGCTAGCGACCGGGGGTAACGTCCTCACCTACACAGACACCTCGCTCACCAACGGCCAGATCTACTACTATAAGGTCAGTGCCGTGAACTCGGTCGGAGAAGGGGCTCAGTCAGATGAAGCCTCGGCCACCCCCGCCACCGTGCCATCGGCGCCGACCATAGATTCCGCCACGCCGGGCGACACCCAGGTCGTCCTAGTTTGGTCCGCTCCCGTCGACAACGGCGGCGCCTCGGTCACCAACTACAGGGTGTATCGCGGCACGACCTCGGGAGGAGAGGCATTTCTCACGTCGCTCGGCAACTTCCTCACCTATACAGACACCTTGCTCATAAACGGCCAGACCTACTACTACGAGATCAGCGCCGTGAACTCCATTGGTGAGGGAGCTCAGTCCAACGAACTAAATGCCAACCCGATCGGACCCCCGACCGCACCTCAGGATCTTCAGGCCAGTCCTGGCGACGCCTTCATCAACCTCACATGGCAGGCACCCTCCAACGAAGGTGGTAGCGCCGTCACGGACTATCAGGTGTGGAGGGGTGCGATATCCGGAGCGGAGACCTTCTTCGTTAACGCCGGCCTCAGACTTTGGTTCAATGACACCGGCCTAACCAATGGCCAGACCTATTATTATATGGTGAGGGCGGAGAACGCTCAGGGCGCAGGACCGAATTCCAGCGAAGCATCGGCGACGCCCCGTCTGACGGTCACCGTGCCCTCCGCCCCACAAAACCTGCAAGCGACGCCCGGATTATTCCAGGTCAACTTGACTTGGTCCGCTCCCGCCAACGACGGCGGCGCACCGATCACCAATTACAGGGTATATCGCGGTACGAGTTTGGGCGGGGAGACGCTGCTCACCACGCTAGGTAGCGTACTCGCCTACACAGACACAGGCCTTGCAAACCACCAGACCTACTGGTACAAGGTGAGTGCCATGAATTCTGCTGGCGAAGGAACCTTATGCTCTGCGGTAAGCGCGACCCCATCCTATGATTTTGATTATAGGCTCATCAATGGCGACACCGAAGTTGAAATCATCGGATACCACGGGCCCGGTGGTATCGTATCGATACCGGGGATGATCGATGGGAAACCTGTTACGTCTATTGGGGATCATGCATTCGACTCCTGCATATCCCTGATATCCATGACCATTCCTATCGGCGTCACCTCCATCGGGGATTCTGCGTTCTACTACTGCACCTCCCTGACCTCCGTGACCATCCCTAGTAGCGTCACCTCCATCGGTAGCTATGCGTTCGCCACATGCACCAACCTGACCTCAGTGACCATAGGAAGCAGCAGCACGTCCATCGAGGAACGTTCGTTCAAAGACGGTGTGTCCCTCTCCGTGGATATCCCCAGCAGCACAACGTCCATCGGGGATTATGCGTTTTCCTATTGCACCGCCCTGACCTCCGTGACCATGGGAAGCGGCGTTGCGTCCATTGGCAACTATACATTCTACTGCTGCACCGCCCTGACCTCCGTGACCATGGGAAGCGACGTCACTTCCATCGGGGACGGTGCGTTCTATAATTGCACATCCCTAACCTCCGTAATCGTACCCATTGGCGTCACCTCCATTGGCAACTATGCATTCGCCGTCTGCACCTCCCTGACCTCTGTGACCATAGGAAGCAACGTCACGTCCATTGGGAATGGCACGTTCTACTCCTGTACATCCCTGTTATCAATAACATTCCTAGTACTCGATGCGCCGACCGACGTTGGTGAGGATTGGATACTCGGTACGGACGCAGCAATAAGAGGCCACGCATACGCCACCTCGAATTTCCCGGCTCCAGGGGGCGTTTGGAATGGATTGATGATGGGTGCAGTAATACCCATGGCCCCAGGCGCTCCCACCAACCTCACTGCTGCGCCGGGCAACACCTCGGTCACTTTGACCTGGACCACGCCGGCAAGCGATGGCGGCTCGCCGATTACCGGCTATAAGCTGTACCGATCCACGACCTCCGGCGGCACCTATTCCTTAATCGCCTCGCCCTCTGCGCTCACCTACACAGACACAGGCTTGACCAACGGCCAGACCTACTGGTATAAGGTGAGTGCCGTGAACGCTATCGGGGTAGGGACCAATTGCTCAGCTGTCTCAGCCCTGGTGTCTCAACCTGTCAGCCCGGCAGGCGATATGACGATGCTCATATTGGCGGCTGTGCTCGCCATCGCCTTAGTGCTGGTGGCCGTTCTGCTCTACATGCGAAAGAAGAAGTGACGCAAACCCCTTCCTTTCTATTTCTTTTTCAAGACTTACTGGTAGCTTAAAGCCGCATCAGCACGCAAAAATGGTGGTGCAGGGGGTGCGATTTGAACACACGGACCGCTAGGGACTAGACCCTCAATCTAGCGCCTTTGGCCAGGCTTGGCTACCCCTGCTTGCGCTGTTGGGAATACTGCATGACTAATTAAGCTTTCGTAGTCCAGTGGTCGATCCATTCCAGCGGGCCGAAGAACAGGCCAATAGGCCTCTCCCACGAAACTTAAATACAGCTTCCGAGCTAGGCTGCGTCGCCAGGAGAGGGAGGGCGGCCGACGGTAGGACTTCGGTCCGGCTGAGGAAGGTCCCCCCTCGATGAGAAAGGTGGACCACGCGAGTGGTCAGGCGAGAGCCTGGGCAAGGGCACAGAAACGGCACAGCCCCGACCGAGGATGATCCGCTTGGCGGTGACGTTGGTCAGGGATCTGGTGAAACGGCGACTCCCCACCCGAGCAAGCCCAAACAGCCGGGATGACCTCTCAGGACCGGCGGGTAGGGTGCTTAGTTGAATGCCGCCTGAAACAGAAGGGGGCCTATTACCCTCACCTGGCCCTCACCTTCATCCGGTCAGCTTGCTTGTCGATGAGCCGTAGGCGGTCGAGTGTGTCTCGCCTCTGCCAGGTCGACTCGAAGGATGTGTCGATCAACGCAGGTGGCGAAAACAATCCGTTCGTCCATTGAGATTGAATGAATTAGATAGATGCCTAGTCAAAATGGAATTACGTAATCATTTGTCCTCGTTCATCGTTCGTTCTTAACAATCGTTTTTTTGGCGGGAAAACGAGCGATCGCCCGACAAAGAGACGGGCAACCTAATTGAACCGACATAACCTCGATTCCTTCTAGGAAAGGGGAGGACAAGGGTGAAGATTACTTCGGGCAGGCTTTACTTGTTCAAGGAGAGAGTGCCGCTGCGAACGCATCAGATCCTAAGAACGGAGCTCCGCGGGGGACGGCCGACCCTGTACATCTCGAAGCATTCGCCCGCGCAATTGAGGACGCAGTTCGATTTCGATCCGAGCATCCTGCATACCTTGTGGCTCAGCCCGAGACAGGAGCCGGATTGCATCCCGCCGATGAACCTAGGGATCTTCGAGAAGAGAGTGGACGAGTTCCTAGCGGAAAGCCCGGACGGGATCATCGCGCTCAACGGCATCGACGTGCTGGAGATGTGGAACGGACTGCGCCCGGTCATCGACGTCCTGCGACGGGCTCAGAGCAAGGTCTCGTCAAATGGGACCAACCTGCTCATCTCCCTGGACCCCAAGATGTACCAAGAGAACACGCTCACAGAGCTGGAGAAGATCTCCGACGAGGTCGTCAGCTCAGTCTGCGAAGCCGACTCATAAGTAACGACTAGATTCGCGGAGCGTACCATGCGAAAGGCATGGACGCCTGCCTTCAGCCCATTCTGGACAGAGTGATCGCGGACCGCACCATCGACAGCCGTGCCTAGGGTGATCGAAAGAACGTTGGCAGAAAGTTGGAAGCGCCTTAGGCTAGGCGAAGGAAAACCATAAACCCAAGCAAATCCCTAGCGAAGACGTGAAGCTCATCGGCCTCAAGAAAGAGGATAAAAGAGTGAGCGTGCAATTCTATGGTTGTCAGCTTCGTTGCGGTTATTGCACCCACCTGAAGCAGCCGAGGATGGAGCATGAGCTTCAAGAGGTGCTAGATCTCATAGCCGATCCGAAGGTGGAAGAGGTCTACATAGGTGGCGCAGAGCCCACGGTCCAGAAAAAAGAACTGCTAGAGCTGCTGCGACGCCTGAAACGCATGAACCGGAGGGTGACGCTGAAGACCAACGGCCATGACCCCCAGTTCCTGCGCGATTCCCTCGGTCTAGCGGACATGTATGTCTTGGAGATCAAGTGCCCCTTGGACGATCTGGACTGTATGGCTACCCTCACCGGGCTTTCCCGGGAGAGGGCTGAGAAGTATGCGTCATCGTTGAAGCACAGCATGGAAGTGCTCCGAGGCGCTAAAGTGAGGGTCTGGATCCGGGTCATCCCAGGATACGTCACCCTGGACAAGGTAGAACGCCTGGGAGACCAGATCGCGGGAACGGCCACCGAGGTCTACCTCATCCAGTTCTTGAGCGTACCGGAGAACGACGCCCCTTTCGATGGCATCGACACTCCTTCCCCGGCCGAAGGGGAGATGGTGGCCATGGCACGGAGATTGCTGGAGTTCGTTCCGAACGTCTACGTGCGCGGCAGGGATTTCAAGAGCGACTTCCGAGCGGGAAGGCAGTAGCTTCTATTCTTCCGACTTCTTCTCCGTATCGCCCGCCGCCTCTCCTTCGACGATCCGCTGGGCGAAGGCGCAGTTGCGCCCGAGTCGCGTGACCAACACCCTCACCTCATCTCCAGGCGCAGTGCCGGGCACGAACAGTATCAGTCCGCCGACACGGGCGATCCCATCACCTTGCTTTCCACGGTCCACGATGCGGACGGTGTATTCTTTCCCCGGTTCGATACTGACCAGATTGCCGGCCGATCCTTTCTCGTCCATCCTTATTCCCTCATCATGATATGCGTTGGAGGAACTGCTTCACCTGAGCGTTCCATTCCTGGGTGACGATGTCCACGTCGGTCTCCTTGCCAGCACTGGCGCTCAGGTCGATGTACCCGCCTCCGCCTTCCATCAGCAGAGTGCAGGCGTCGCGTTCTTTGACCTCGAGCCCAAGCTTGCCAAAAAAGTCCACGGCCTTCTCGATGACCTTCTCGGGAGGAAGTCTCGTGCTTATGCCGTAATGCATCGTCCCCGACTCCAAGACCATACCTTCCTTGGCGGTATATATGCGTGCGGTAGGGAGGGCGACACGCATATCTACCCTCAGCTTGAATAGCGTCCATTATGGCCGGAAGCGCCTTCGCCGAGTTGAGCGAGAACGCCATGGTCGTGCTGGAAAGACGCTACTTGCTTAGGGACGCCACCGGCCGGCCGATCGAGAGGCCCGATGAGCTTTTCCGTCGAGTGGCCAGGTGCGTTGCCGCCGCCAACTCACTTTACGATGATGACCGGAACGTGGAGCAGGAGGAAGAGGAGTTCTTCCTCGCCATGGGACGGTTGGAGTTCCTGCCCAACTCCCCCACGCTGATGAACGCGGGCACGGACATGCAGCAGCTGGCGGCGTGCTTCGTCTTGCCAGTGGAGGACTCCATCGAAGGCATCTACGATGCGGTCAAATGGGCCGCCATCATCCATCAGACCGGCGGAGGCACTGGCTTCTCATTCTCCCGGCTGCGCCCGGCAGGCGACCTGGTCCGATCCACCATGGGTATCGCCTCTGGTCCGGTTTCGTTCATGCGCGTTTTCGACGCGGCCACGGAAGCAATCAAGCAGGGAGGAAAGAGACGCGGGGCCTCCATGGGCATCCTGAGGGTGGACCATCCAGACATCAATGTCTTCATCCACGCCAAGGATGATCTAAGGTCGCTCACCAACTTCAACCTCTCCGTGGGAGCTACGGACGAATTCATAGAAAGGGCGAGCAAGGGCGAGGATTATGACCTAGTCAATCCTCGCAACATGACGAAGGTGGAGAGGAGGAGCGCCGCCCAGGTCCTCGAGGACGCATGCAGAGGGGCCTGGCTGACGGGCGATCCCGGGGTGGTCTTCCTGGACCAGATCAACCGGGCGAATCCCACACCGGGGATGGGGGAGATCGAATCCACCAATCCGTGCGGCGAAGTGCCTTTGCTGCCTTTCGAGGCCTGCAACCTGGGCTCGGTGAACTTGGACCGCATGCTGATGGAGCGTGGTGGAGCCTTCGAGGTGGACTGGGCGAGACTCGGCGCAGTTGTGGACATGGGCGTGCGTTTCCTTGACAACGTCATCGACGTCAGCAGGTATCCCCTGCCCCAAATAGAGAAGATGGCCCGAGGGAACCGCAAGATCGGGCTGGGCGTCATGGGCTTCGCGGACGCCCTGGTGCGCATGGGAGTGCGCTATGGCTCATTCGAGTCTTTGCGGATCGCTCGGGGGCTTATCTCTTACATCCGTCGTCGTGCGGACGAGACCTCCAGGCGCATCGGCGAGGAACGAGGGGATTTCCCGAACATCGAGCTGAGCGTGCACAAGTCCCCTCGACGCAACGCCACCGTGCTCAGCATCGCTCCCACGGGGACGATAAGCATGATCGCCTCTTGTTCCAGCGGCATCGAGCCGCTCTACGCCCTCTCCTATGTCAAGCACGTGATGGATGGGGCGCACCTGCGAGAGATCCACCCGTATTTCCTGGAATTGGCCAGGAAGAGGGGCTTTGACGACGAGAGGCTACAGGACATCTTGGCGGCATCCCGTTCCATCAAAGACCTCAGCTCGGTCCCCCAAGATGTGCGAGATGTCTTCGTGACCGCATTTGATGTGACCCCAGAGGAGCACGTGCGCATGCAGGCCGTCTTCCAGGAGAACGTGGACAACGCCGTATCGAAGACCATCAACCTGCCTCCCGATAGCACCTGGGAGGACATTCGCTCGGTATACTTGCTGGCTCACCATCTCGGCTGCAAAGGCATCACCGTCTTCCGGGAGGGCTCGAGACCAGCTCAGGTGCTGACCGCAGGCACGACCTATGGCTCTTGCCCGGACTGCGGTTCGTCCCTAAGACTGGAAGAGGACGCCCTGGTGTGTCCAGCATGTGGCTATGCAATCGGCTAGCTGGCTATCTTGAAGCCCTGGGAATCAGGCCTGATTGCCGGAAAAGCATGTTTATATGCCGGGCGGTAGAATAGAATGTCGCTCCGAGGTGACTCGGGGCGAGTCCGCTCGAAGGGACGGACAACCGGCTTCACCCCCCAATGGTACAAGCTTTCCTCCCAATGCTTTTCCCCCCCTCATGAATCGATGAGGCGTGAAGTCGGTCTCTTCTTCTTAGTTCCTTTGACATGGTTGTATCGTGTCATCTGGTAATTTGCTTATTGAACAATAATATACATTGTTAGACAGAAATGTTATATATGCCTCCGTTGTTATCCTCGGCCAATGAAGCATCAAAGCTCCGATATCAGAGTGACCCTCGGCATAGAGGACATCCCCAAGAAATGGTACAACATCGTCGCTGACCTGCCTGAAAAGCTGCCCCCTCCCCTCAATCCAGGGACGAAGGAGCCGATCAAGTTCGAGGAGTTCCGAGCCATCTTCCCGGACGAGATCATTCGGCAAGAGATGTCAGAGGAAAGGTATATCGACATCCCGGACGAGGTGCGCCAGGCGCTGATAATGCTCAATAGGCCCAGTCCGCTGGTGCGCGCCATTCGCCTGGAGAAAGCGCTCAATACGCCCGCGAAAATTTTCTTCAAACGCGAGGACCTCAGCCCCACTGGAAGCCACAAACCCAACACCGCGGTGGCGCAGGCCTACTACAACATGAAAGAGGGCATCGAGAACCTCACCACGGAAACGGGCGCCGGGCAATGGGGATCGGCATTGGCCCTGGCGTGCAGCATGTTCGGCCTGAACTGCACGGTGTTCATGGTGCGCGTCAGCTACGACCAGAAGCCCTACCGCCGCTACGTCATGGAGACCTACGGCGCGAAGGTGCATCCGTCGCCCAGCACGGTCACGGACTTTGGCCAGAAGCTCCTTAAGGAGAACCCGAAGAACACCGGTTCCCTGGGTATCGCCATAAGCGAGGCCATCGAGACCTGCGTTAAGGGTCAGAAGACCAAATACTCGCTCGGAAGCGTCGCCAATCATGTCATGATGCACCAGACCGTCATCGGACAGGAGGTGGTGAAGCAGATGGAGATGATAGACACCGTGCCTGACTACATGATCGGCTGCGTCGGCGGCGGCAGCAATTTCGCCGGCTTCTCCTTCCCCATGATGGGGCTGAAGATCAAGGGCAAGGTGCATACCGAGTTCATCGCCGCGGAGCCTGTGGCCGTTCCTTCGCTCACCGAGGGAGAGTATCGCTACGACTTCGGCGACACGGCAGGCATGACCCCCCTGTTCAAGATGTACACCCTGGGCCACGACTTCATGCCCTCGCCTATCCACGCCGGCGGACTGAGGTACCATGGAATGGCGCCTACCGTCAGCGCGGCCACCAAGCAGGGATTGGTGACGCCCATGGCCATAGATCAGAACGACACCTTCTCCGCTGGCCTGATGTTCGCCAGGATGGAGGGCATCATCCCCGCGCCGGAGAGCACCCACGCCATCCGGGCCGTCATCGATCTGGCCTTGAAGGCGAAGAAGGAGAACCAGAAGAAGGTCATCGTCTTCAACCTCTCGGGCCACGGACTTCTGGACATGTCCGGATACGCCTCGTACCTGAGCGGGCAGATGAATGGGCATACTCATTGAAACTCGAACGCCTGCTCCTCGGCAGGCGCCCTTTCCCCCTTTTTTTCTTCTCCAGTCCGTTACTGAGCAAAAGCAATTATCCTGCCCGCGGCAATCAACCATCCTGCGAAGGTAGACGCTCACGGAAGTCCGACAATGAAACCATGCATCATCGTCCATGGAGGCGCTTGGGACATACCGGAACGGACGTGGGAAGCGCACAAGCGGGGCTGTGGCAAAGCCGTCGAGGAAGGCCACTCCGTCCTGGTCGGAGGAGGCTCAGCCCTGGATGCGGTGGAGGCAGCGGTCAAGGTGATGGAGGACGATCCCACGTTCGACGCCGGCAAAGGCTCGTTCCTGAACCTGGAGGGCGAGGTGGAGCTGGACGCCATCATCATGAACGGCGACACCCTCAGCTTCGGCGCAGTGGGGGCGGTGCAGCATATCCTGCATCCGGTCACCCTGGCCCGAATGGTCATGGAGAGGACGCAACATTGCATGCTGGTGGGTGAGGGGGCCTTGAGCTTCGCCCGTTCCATAGGCATGGATCAGGTTGAGACCCATGAACTGCTCACTGACAGAGAGCTGGAGAGATGGAAGGAGATACAGCAACGCCAGAACTTCCGACCAAAAGAGGTCTTCGAGGACTCACGTGGACGCTATTCACGCAAAGGAACGGTGGGAGCGGTCGCCCTGGACGAACGAGGCAACATCGCCGCCGCGACCTCCACGGGCGGGACGCCCAACAAGATGGCCGGCAGATTGGGCGACAGCCCCTTGGTGGGCTGCGGCAACTATGCGGACAATCGATCCGCTGGAGTGTCCGCCACGGGCTGGGGCGAGTCGCTGATGAAGGCCGTGATCGCCCGCAGAGTGTGCGAGTACGTGGAACGGGACATGGATGTGCAGGAGGCTTCCGACCAAGCGATAGCCTATCTGCAGGAAAGAGTGCAGGGACTAGGAGGTGTAATCGCCCTTGGCCGTGAGGGCAGCATGGCCTACGCGCACAACACCCCGATGATGGCCGTCGCCTCCATCGACCAGGCGGGCGGCAGGGTCGTCCGCATCTGAGAAGCAGAGACCTCGAACCGGGCATGACCAGCCTCGGCGAGACTCGATGGAGCTATGAAATGCGTACAAGGGCATCCATAGCCCGCTGGGCGATGCGATAAGTATTTGATACCTGCTAGCCATTAATTGGACGCCCGTTCGCCAACGGTCGCGGCCCAGGTCGGTGTGTTGAGGTTTGATCGCTGAGACGCCCAGGAACGCGGATAGCCGTTACGCAACCGTAACCCT
>Ga0315277_10000703_pt1 | contig 51418 bp, 46 predicted proteins | sample YL17G05_15_MG_FD_203695 | JGI IMG/M metagenome (GOLD analysis project Ga0315277, IMG submission 203695) | Sediment microbial communities from Yellowstone Lake, YNP, Wyoming, USA - YL17G05_15 | ecosystem: Environmental > Aquatic > Freshwater > Lake > Sediment | place: USA: Wyoming | collected... | reverse complement strand
ACGGTTACTATTCGCGAATCGGCAGAATCCCAATATCAACCCGAAAGGCGTATGCCGGTCCTCTTCTTTGGAAGTGACTATGATTTCTCTGCTCGAGTACCTGGCACGTGCGAACCCTACCTTTCCCCTTCCATGACACTACTTTCGAAGGGTTACATGCTCCTGTGGCAGTGGTATAACGGTTACCTGGGGACCTTATTGTCCCTGAGAATCGGGGGAAAAACTGTGATGCGGCTAGTCGTGACAACTGAAGCGGCGATAGCGATCCTGGCCTGGGCTTTCCGCAAGGTAAACACACTATTGAGGAAGAGTTGACAGATGAACTCGGAGATAATCCTGAAGCATATCAATCAAATTGCGAGTCGGATGCCGCCGGTTTCATATTCCGATGTGACAGATAACGACCTGATACGGCTGTCTCGGAATGATGATGACGATGCCTTCGCCGTACTCGTCACACGCTACAGGGCAAAGGTGTTCAGCCTTGCTTTCAGGATGGTGGGCAACTACGAAGAGGCTGAAGACGTGTCTCAGGAAGCCTTCATCAACGCCTATCGAGCGCTGGGCACCTTCCGTTTGGGAGATAGGTTCTCGTCATGGATCTACCGTATCGCCACCAACCTTTCGATCGATCATCTGAGGAAGCGTCCTCACAGGGAAATATCGATAGATGCGCCGGCCAACGCGGAGGGTGACATGTTCATACAGCTGCCCGACACGAGCAACGACCCTGAACGGCGGGTGGTCGAAGCCGAGTTCAAGGCCATGGTCGAGAAGGCCATCCAGGAGTTGTCACCAGCTTACAGAGCAGTCGTGGTACTGAGGCACGTCCATAACCTGTCGTACGAGGAAATCGCGGATGTCATCAAGATACCGCTCGGCACGGTGAAGACGCGCCTCTTCAGAGCACGAGAGATGCTAAAGACCAGAGTTCAGGCTTCGAGCGGCCACGTGCCCATGAGCGAGAATCGCCCTTGGCCCCGGCCTGCCTGCTGAAGACGCTCAGCGCTGGCAGCTAAGGCGGGTGTCCCAGTGATCTCGTTTCACGGGCGAGCGGACTTGAACCAGCGACCAATGGTCCCGAATCGTGGGAGGTCAGGTTCGCACATGATACTGGCCTCCTCCTACACACCCTACCGCCTCAGGGCACGACCGATGGGGTGATCTCTGTGGACTGTTGACCGGTTGTTGGCCACAGCCGCCGCAGATGCCGGCGCACCGGTTGAGCCCGTCGCCTGAATAGAGGCGCTGGGAACGGTAGGCCGATTGCCATCTGTCACCGATTGCGATCTGTCAAAAGCCAGCGTTCTACAGCACTTCCCACAGATCCTCAAATCTCTGGGCTCCTGATCCAGCACTTCCTGCACTTCCCTCGGTCGGTTTTGCTTTCGCCGAGTTACAATGACCGCAAACAATGAGAAGTGCCGTGCCGAAACAACTGGAGGGAATGCTTCTTGCCGAATGCCTTCCCGCGTAACGCATCCTTGCCGGCGCTGAAAGCGCGGAGCTACTACAGCTTTTGCCAAGGCGTTGCTTCGCCTGACCGGCTGGTCACGTACGCGATGGAACTTGGAATCAACGCACTGGCGCTTTGCGATCGCGATGTGCTCACCGGAGTCCCGGAGTTCATTCGCTCCTGCCGCCAGAATGGAATGAAACCAGTGGTCGGGTGCGAGTTCGAACTTCCCTCTGGTTCAGGGCTCACTCTGCTTGCGCGAAATGCGGAAGGGTACCGTAACCTGCTTTCGGTCTCGACTCTCGCCTCGTCGGGGATCGAGATGAACCATGAACTCCTGGACGGGCTCACCGGCGGTCTCGTCGGGTTGTTAAGCCCTTCATCGTCGGAAAGCGAGGCCGGTGTCAGGATTCTGTGCGATCTTTTCGGGTTATGCTTTTCGGTCTGTTGTGGCAAGTTGTAAGCATCATGCCATCCCGATAGCCGATAAGAGATCACTGACCTCATCCAGCGTGTTATAGAAGTGGAATGATGCCCTGAGCGCTCCAATGTTGGCCACGGTCCGGATGATGAGACGCTGGGCGTGCAGGCGCTCCTTCAGCTCGTCAGGGTTCGACCCGTCGACACGGAATGCAACCAGCCCTGCGCTTTGCTCAGGTTCCATCGGTGTTATGCAACGCCCCCCAGGTATGGACTGGAGGCCTTCCTTGAACGCGATGCACAATAGCCCGACCCGCTCATACACCTGGTCACGCCCAAGCTCGTTGACATAGGCTATCGACGCCCCGAGGGTTATGAAGTCTAGGGCGTTCATCGTGCCTGTCCCCTCGAAGCGTCTGGCACCCTGGCGCAACTTGTATTGCCCGTCAGGCAAGCGTTCTGAGGCCCGTGAGGATACTCGATAGGGGCTGTACGTAGTGGCATTGCTCACATACAGGGCAGCCGTCCCCTCAGGACCGACCAGCCACTTGTAGCATGAGAAGGCGTAGAAGTCGCACCTGCGGCCCGGGACGTTGACCGGGATTGCGCCCACCGATTGGGCGCCGTCGATGACAGTGACCAATCCGCGTGCTCGGGCCAGACTGCATATCTCTTGGACCGGAAAGACGCCGCCGGTCATGTAGCTGGCATGGCTGATGACAACTGCTCGGGTCCTTGGGCCGACAGCTTCAGCCACGTGCTCGGGTCGTAGCACTCCCTGGACCGTCGCCAGCCTCGTGACCTGAACGCCGAACCGGTCTTGGAGGTACTGCAGAGGCGCGTTCACAGCGGAGTGTTCCGCGTCGGATGTGATGATCTGATCGCCTGAGGTCCAGCCAATGCTAAGGAGAGCAGCGTTTATCCCATCCGTGGTGTTCTGAACGAGGGCGATGTCACAAAGCGGAGAGTGCACGAGGTCTGCGATCCTGCGGCGGGTGTCTTCGAACTCTGACTCCACGTGCGCCTCTATGGCCATGTCCAATGGACTACCGAAGTGGAAGTGCCGTTCTAGAGCCTGGTGTCGCTCGAGAACGCACCTGGGCACTGGGCCGATCGTGCCCGTGTTCAGGTATGCCACTGCCGTCGTTGCAGGGAACTCGCTCCGTATGCCGGCTATCTGAGTATCAAGGGGCAGGTTTGTCATCTCGTGCCCTCGCGTTTCGTGCATCGCGTCTCTCGCTGATTCCACCTCTCGGACCTAACGTCCTGCTCACAAGACCTGTTTCCAATGTGCTTGGACCATGGGGGCACTGGCCATGTCGGTGAGTCTCTCTGCCCAGTCCTATTCACTCACACCTATCAAGAGTAGCCGTTTCCGGAACGCCCCACGGGCCTCAGCCTTACCCAGCCTCATTGTCTCAAACTGTTGCGGAGAGACTCCTTCGCTTTCTGCCAGGGCGCGAATGATCTCAACGACGTCGACCAGCTCCTCTATAGTCCCGCTTTCCTCGTATTCAGCAAGTTCCTCCCTCAATTTCGTCTGAAGGTGAGTGCGGTACTCGACTAGGTCGAGCACCACAGTCTCACATGTCTTCCCGGAGGCAGCAATGATCTCCGGGATCCTATCCCTCACCAGTTTGTTGTAGATTATCACCCTCTAGTCTCCTCCCATGTGTCACGGGGAATCGGGAAACACACAATGAGGTCTCTCCCCCGATCAATGGACTGTCACCACACGCAGTTGCCATCGTCAGTACTTCAGTGATACATCTACTCTTTTCCTTGTCTGGCCTCATGAAGCATTCGAGGCACCCTTGACCCTTCGGAGAGGGGTGCCTCGAACTTGATCGAGATGCATAACGCGTTCCGGTTGCCTGTGACCTGCAGCGAAACATGCATGCGTCGGTCAGCAGTATCGCCGCCTTATCCCAGCCGTGCTCACGGCCTTGGGGCTTTGAACTCCACCTTCGCCTCAAGTAGTCTCTTCCGCACTGCCTCCGCGTTTTGCAGCGCCGTGGGGTTGTCGCCGTGCAAACAGATGGTTTCCGCGGAGATCTCGCGTACGTTGCCGCCCTGGACCCTTACCCTTCCTTTCACGACGATGTCGAATGCCTGGTCAGCCACGCGAGCCGGGTCGGCATATATGGCGCCCGGGACATGACCCGGGACCAGCCGGAGTTCTTCATCGTAGAGCCTATCCACAAAAGCTTCCGCAATGACCCTGAGACCAGCGTCGCGCGCCCGGTCTATGAGATGCGTTCCTGACGGCAGGTAAATGGGCAGATCCATTTCAAGGGTCTTGACAGCCTGGATGAAGCCTTCTGCAGTCTGGTCATCGATCACAGCCGTGGTGTAGAGCGCCCCGTGGGCTTTGATGTGCTTGAGAGTTGTGCCTTCGATAGAGCAGAATGCAGCCAGAGCGCCCACCTGGTAGATGGTGTTGTTGACAATCTCCTTGAGGGTGAGTTCCATCCGCCGACGCCCGAAGCCGTTCAGATCAGGGTATCCGACGTGCGCGCCGATGTTCACCCCAAGGGCTTTCGCCAGTCCGACGGTATGACGCATCACGGATGGGTCGCCTGCATGGAATCCGCAGGCCACGTTGGCGGAGGTGATGTAGGGCATGAGCTCGTCGTCCCGGCCCATCTGCCAGCTTCCGTAGCTCTCCCCCAGGTCAGCATTTATGTCGATTGTTCTTCTGTTGTCCACTGCGGTCACCTCTAAGAGAGAGGCGTAGTCCCCTCAGGGAGTATCCCTATGAGCCTGGCATATGCCCACCGTTTATTGCGCATTTGCCCTGTGCGCTCCACAAGTATCCCAAGAGCCTCAAGTCTCTTTATTACACCGTGAGCAGTAGCGGAAGTCACGTTGAGTTCTTCAGCTACCCTTTTTGCAGTGATCAAAGGAGTCTTTAGCAGCAACCTTAGGAGAGCCGATCGGCATCGAGCCTTAGTTCAGCAGACTATACTAAGGCCGATTCTCAGTTCCCTTAGTTTAGAAAATGCTGGACTTTTAAACTAAGGTTGACATTCGCGCACTCGAGCACAGAGCTCACGACCCCGCCGCCTGATGGAACGCAACAATCGCCCGGGCGACCTCCGCGGTGATGACCTGAATGACGCGCTGCCCGGTTCCTGCATTCGCACCTACCGGCGCGTCGCTGTACCCATTGATCCGCTTCCACTCGCCGTTGCGGACTACGAGCATCCCTGGTGCGATTCCCTGGTTGCTGATCGACCCGGGGTGGCTGGTATCATCAGGCATGTGTTCCCGCCGGACCAGATCAGGCCGCAGAGCCATCATCAAGGATGTCTCAAACCCACCCGCGTGGCCCGGAAGGCCCCAGTTGGGGTCCAACTCGACTGCTCTCAGGGCATCCTGTGCTATGGCCCAATAGGAACCAGCCCCGATCGTTACCTCGGACCGGAGCACCTGGTCCCTGGCAATCATCCTGATTGCCTCGTCGTTGCCGCCGTGGGAGTTCAGGAAGAAAAGGCGGCGGAACCCCGCCTGCACGGCGCAATCTACCAGGTCTCCCAGGAGCGACACGTAGGTGCTGCTCCGAAGGGACAGCGCACAATAGATTAGGTGATGGTGGGAGTTGCCGAAGGGAACCACCGGCGCGACCACTACCGGCACCTGGCGGGAGGCGATAGCAGCGGCCCGGACGGCGATTTCCCCAGCAATTATGCTGTCCGTCGCCAAAGGAAGGTGGGGGCCATGCTGCTCGGTGGAAGCTGCGGGTAGGATCAGGGTGGCGTAAGGCGCCGCTTGCTGTACCTCGGCTCGCGTCAGCTCACTGAGAAGCAGCCTCTCCGGGACAGGGCTTTCCTCCTTGGTCAGACGGCATCACCGTCCCGCTCGTTCTCAGCCGCGTGGTACCGCAGTTTGTCCTCGTCGATTGTCACGCCGAGCCCGGGTCCGCCTGGAACTGGCAGAACCCCACCCCGGACATCGCGGAGGGGCTCGTTGATGATATCGCTTTCCTGGAGGGTAAGCGTGGTGTCCATGGCATGGTCAATGACGCGTGTCGCAGCTGCCACATGCAGGTGCGCGGCAGTGGAAATGCCCAGCTCAGACCCGCTGTGCATGGACATGCTCAGGCCCAGGAACTCACATGTTGCGGCAAGCTTACGGGTTGGGCTGATGCCGCCCCATTTGTGGACGTCGGCGAGGATCACATCGACGGCGCCCAGCCTGAAGGCGACGGGCACATCGTCAGGCTTGACGACGCACATGTTGGTGGCCATGGGCATGCGGGCCTCTCGCCGGACTCTAGCCATGGCGTCCAGTCCCTCCACCGGGTCCTCAAGGTAATCCATGTTCAGCTTCTGCAACCGGGGCAGAAGGCGGAGGGTATCGGCCACTGCCCAGGCAGCGTTGGGGTCGACCCGGAGTCTCACTTTTCCCTGCAGAGCCTCATCCAGGGCTTCCATGTTGAGCACATCCTGCTCGGGATCATGGCTGCCCTTCAGCTTCAACACCTTCACCTGCTGGCTTTCCACGAGAGCCTTGCCGTCCTCGGCAAGAGCCCTGGCCAGCTGCCTTCCCTGCATACCGCGGTGTTCGGGCTTCTTGAACACCAGCCCGCTGACCGCGACTTCCTTGCGTGCGTACCCGCCGAGCAGGACCGCCAGCGGCTGGTTGGATGCCTTTCCAAGCAAGTCCCAGCAAGCCATCTCAATGCCTGTCAGGGCGGAGAAACCGACGTACCCGTAGAAAAACGGCACCATCTTGAACTTGTGAAGGAGGGCCTCGATGTTCAATGGATCCAGTCCGGTTATTTGCGGCAACAGTGTTTCAATGATGTGCGCAGTTGGACGACCCCGGAAAGTCTCGCCGATGCCCTCGAGGCCCTCGTCTGTCTTGAGGCGAACCACGGTTCGAGTCGTGGCCGCACGCGTCCCCACGCTGCTCGAGAACGGCACGGACAGAGGCACATTCACTATGGTCACGCCAATCTCCGTGATTCTCACCGCACAGCACTCTCCTTCCGAGCCGCAAACTCTCTCCGGACTTCTTCCAGCATGCCGGGGGCAAAGACCAGATCGGCGGCCGTAAGCGCCAGAGCCTTGACACCCACCAGCATGACATCCAGGGCTTGCGGGGTGCCGGCCGCTTGCGCGAAGGCATGGGTGTGACCTTTGACGTCACCCGAGGCGAGTTTCAAGTACGCATGGATCATCGGAGCGACGTGGCTGACGTTACCTGCATCGCTTGACCCGACGCCTTTGATGCTACTGGGGTCGATGGTTGGGACCCCGAGTTCGTGAAGGTTGCGGATGTAGGCGGCACCGAGCTCCGGACTCTCGACCCGCTCCCGGTAGGTCAGCATTTGCTCGACCTCAACGCTGGCGCCTGTCGCAAGGGCAGCACCCCTGGCACAATCCACAGCCTTCCGGTAGGCTTCCTCCATCACGGACATCGTCGCGGCTCGCACATAGTAGTAAAGCTCAGCATACTCCGGCACAATGTTCGGCGCGCTGCCTCCGTGGCTGAAGATCCCGTGTATGCGCACATCTGTTGGCAGGTGCTGGCGCAGACCATTGATCGCAACGTATGTCTGGACCGCCGCCTCAAGAGCGTTGATGCCGTCTTCAGCCCGCCCCGAAGCATGGGCAGGCTTGCCGTGGAACCTGAGCTTGAACGGGCGCATGGCGAGGCTGGTGCGACCGCAGGTGCTGTAGTTGGACGGGTGGACCATCATGGCGGCATCGAGGCCATCAAACAATCCGGCGGCCGTCATGGTCACTTTTCCGCCGCCTGACTCCTCAGCGGGGGTGCCGAACAGCACGATCCTGGCAGGAAGCTCCGCCGCCTTGCAGGCGATAGCTGCCCCGGCTGACATGGCGGCAATCAGGTTATGGCCACAGGCGTGACCAAGGCCGGGCAAGGAGTCATACTCCGCCAGGAAGCCAATGGCAAGCTCTTGCGCACCCTGCCACTTCGCCCGCAGTGCCGTGGGAAGACCGGCGACGCCGCGCTCGACGGCGAAGCCGTGCTCCGCCATGATCTGCGCCACACGGGCGGAAGCTTTCACTTCCTGGTAGCCAACCTCCGGGTTAGCGTGGATGTACATGGCCAGATCCCGGAGTTCACCAGATACTTGACCAGCAGCTGCAAGGACTCGTTGGCGTGCTTCCTGCCAGTTCATAGTGACACTCATCGCACCATATGTCTCTCGACCGATCTCTCATCCAGGACCAGACCGTGACCCGGGGCTTTGGGCGGCGATATCTTGCCGTTTCTTGCCCGGACCGGGTTTTGGAGCAGGACGCCGAAGTTGAAGATGTTCTCGTCCATATCGAAGTACTCCATGATGTAGACGTAGGGCGACGCGGCGCCGACCTGGACGTTCACGTCGTGGGTCCAGTGCGGGCAGAGCGTAATCCCATAGGAACACGCAAGCCCCTGCAGCTTGAGCCACTCTGTGATCCCGCCCATGAGTGTCGGGTCACCCTGGAATATGTCTGCGGCGTTCTTCTCAATCATCTCCCGGAAGTCCCACCGGGTCGCGTGATTCTCCCCTATCGCAATGGGCATCGACACTTTGGACCGGACCCGCGCGAGCCCACAGATGTCATCCACCGCGATCGGTTCCTCGTACCATTTGATATCATACGGTTCGTACTTGCGGGCCATCGCAATTGCTTGCTCGGGCGAATAGGCAAGGTTACAGTCAATCATGAGCTCGGCTTCGTCGCCGATCACCTCACGCGCTTTCTTAACCCGCGCCACATCGAGCGCGGTTCCGCCTCCCCCAACCTTCATCTTGAAGGCGTTGAAGCCTTTGTCCCTGTACTTGCCAAATTCCTCCTCAATATACCCGATGAATTCCGCGTCCCTGGTGTACTCAAGCGGGTAGTACCCGCCGCTATAATAGGCTGGGACTTCCTCGCGGTAGCCGCCGATCAGCTGGTGGATGGGGAGCCCTGCGACTTTGCCTTTCAGGTCCCAGAGCGCGACATCAACAGTGCCGAGGGCTCGAGCGGCTACACCACGGCGCCCATAGGGCGAAAAACTTGTGAACATCTTCCTCCACAGGTACTCCCCGTTCAACGGGTCCTCGTCAAGCAAGAGAGGTTTGAAGTTCTGCTCGATGACGGTGGCAACAGCTGGAGTGGACCAGGAATATCCCCACCCCGACAGGCCTTCGTCCGTGTGAATCCTGCATATGACGTAGTACCTGTCACTGATCTTCTTTTCCGCCGTCCTTATGGCCCGCTCGATGTTGACTTTGGTCAGGATGACCTCGACATCGCTAATCCGCACTTGTCATTCCTCCGGTGTTGAGTTGCCTGTTCTATTCCCTCAGCGCAAGTCGACCGAAAGGCCCAAGGCTTTCCACATGGACTTCCTCGGGCCTTTTGGTGTTGTTCGAGAACGAGCAGGCTCTGTTTACTTGAGGATGTGGAACCACTGCTTGAACACGAAGTCGATCCTGCCGATCAGAAGCGAGGTCCTGAGCATCGCGACAGAGCCCACCATCGAGCCGAAGGCGACCATCAGGAAAGACCTGCCCACCAGGGCGCTGCCTCGCTGGATGGCGGTGGTCGGCTTGAAGGTAAAGAAGAAGTAGCTCAACACCGTGACGACTCCCGCCACGAACACTATGTTGTCGAACGAGTTAAGCGGCAGCATCGTCGCGCCGATTTGCTTGATAAGTTGTTCTTTGATTGTGCCCGAAAGGGCCACGGCAGCGCCTATGCAGACCATGAGCGCAATCGGGTACCTGGAAAGCCAGGCCTGTTTCCTCGAGAACCTCGTGAATAGCAAGAGCCCCAGCACAACTGGTATCAGGACAGCTATCTGACCCTTCTGCAGCGGCTGGATCGCCTTCTGAAGAATGTTGGTCCATCCGACGACCAGCGCGTAGCCGGCCCCGACGCCGACCAGCAGGTACTCGGCGAGCCTGTAGAACGGGTTCTCCTTATAGAGAAACGAATACGCACAGAGAGTCAGGATTCCAGCCAGCCATACCGTCAAGTCTGTGCTCAAATTGCTCACTCCTTTCCCTACTTCGTCCTCGCTCGTTTCCTCTCGATGTAGTAAATGACGTTGCCCGCGATGACTGCGCCGATGAACACGGTGTAGGCCAGGGACTGAGAGTCCATCGCAGTCGTAGCGTAGGCCAGGTGCTTATTGAGCATCTCGTACTCGGCAGCGCCCTGAAGGCCGGCGATGAGGCCCAGAGCCTGCTTGGACTGCACGTACGTCACCGACGTCGCCATCGCTCCGGTGGACACGCATTCAACAAACGTGATCCCGTATGGCCCCAGCTGGCGCACATATTCGGCAGTACCGGGCAAGCTCTGCGCGAAGTGGATTAGCAGCTTGACATCGCGTGCAGTGTTGATGTTCTTCAGCAGAGGGATGTCGGCCGTCGCGGTGCCTCTGGCGTCTTTGGGGCACGCCTTTTTCATGTCCCCGAAGAATGCCGCGAGAGCTGTTTCCTCGCCGGCAAGGAAGCCAAGGTCCACAAGGTCAGTGCCGTACTTCCGCCCGGCCGCCTCAAGGCCTGTGATAAACTTCTTCGTCTGCTGGGTTCCCTGCGGGACGAAGGTGACAAAGATGGCCTTGACGCCTTTCTGCCCCAGGTGATATATGAGCGCATCGCGCTGAGGACCGAGCTCGCTTTCGATGCTCGGGTTGAAGTCAGGACAGATCAGGAGGACATCGTTTGGCGTGAGTTTGTCCAGCGTGTCCCATACGACCTTGGTCCACGTACCCATCTTTAGCGGCAAACCCAGTGGCCGTGCCATCGGGACGATAATGGAGAGAAACAGCAAGATGTACAGCCATCTGATGTCTAGAGCCTTCTTCACGGATTTCACCTCCCGTTGGGGTCTCGAGTTATTCCTCGCTACCAAGGTAAGCACGGTCGATACCGAGCATAAGCCTGACTCCCGAACTCAGAAGGCCCAGTGAGGCGCCAATGAGGACTCCACGGTCTGCGGCGGCGTTGGGAGTACCCAGGAACCACTCTGCCAGGCCGGGGAATCCCTCCCAGATGAGTGATCCAATCGTGGCCCTACCGAGCATGACAGCGAGAGCAGACAGTAAGAGCAACGTCGCCTCGTAGCTTCTCGCCCGGAACGTTCGGAATGCCGCGGACAGCAGGTAAAAACCAAGCATTCCATAGAAGCTCGCGCTCACCGGCTCCAGGATTCCTTTGTAGAAAAAGGTGAACCCGGCTGAGTTCTGCCCCTGGAAGAGTCCGGCAAGGGTGATGCCGAAGAAAACGATCAGAAGAGCCAGGCTGAACGGTGCGACCGGCTCCTTGCGGGCAATTTGATTGACGTGCTTACGGACAAGGTTAACAGATGCCAGGCACAGGGCGAACGCAGACATGATGATTCCCCAGTTCATGAGTTCCGCGCTCAGTGTCGCCAGCGGTTTGTAGTTAATGAAGTACGCCGCCAGTATGACCACTCCGGCAGCAGATCCGAGAAAAACGGGGACCTCTCTACGCATCTGACTCCCTCCTTCTGGGTCACCTGGCCCGCTAGCTGAACAGCTTCACCAGGGCCTTGTTGCCGGCAGAGACCATCAGAGTGCCGACTATTATCGCCACGATGGCCGCCAGTTTTCCGAAGTCCTGGCTCCTGATGCACGCAAGCTTAATCTTGTTCTGAGACAGGTAGGCGCCGGCCACGTAAAGCTCCTCGCCGATGAGGATGTAGTCGCAGCATGCAACCATCATGGCAAGCTGATTGAACTTCACCATTCCGCCAACGGTGATGGCGCCGGTCTGGGCTGCTCCTTCGGCGAGCATCACGGCTTCCGCCTGGAACCAGCCCAGCATCAGAATGGCCGACGGCCTCTCGCGCTGGAAGTACCCGACACAAGATGCCGCATACGCGAATTGCTCGGGGCTGTAAAACTGCACTATGTCCGGACTGTAGAGATCGGGCTGGCCCGCCGCCACGTAGGCTTCTTTCACGGTCTGGTCAGCCACGGCATATGTGTTGGCCTGCCTGATCCCGACGGTCAGCTTGAGTTTGTACTTCGCCGTCATCGAGGCCACATAGGAAAGGACTTCGACCGCCGCCATCGTGTCAACGGCTGAAGCGCCGCTCACAACGTCGCCGCCTCCCGGAGTGAAGAACACAGGCCTGCCCATTTCGGTAGCCCGTCCGATCGACTCCTCGATGGCGTCGAGGCCTGCGATCTTCCTGACGCTCCAGGACTGCTTACCCCTCCGCATGAGGTAGATCGTCATCACGACCAGTAACGCGAACACCAGGAAAGAAAACTCGCGTCCCTTGATTATCAACCAGGTTCACCTCCGGCCCGAGATTTGTTCCAGATACACATTCCAGATGGGCAGCAACTATCTGACCACCTCCTATGCCCGAAAGGGAATCACGCCGGCCGCCGTGCGCTACGGAGCGCCTTGCCGGCCAGCGCTCTTGTCTCTTTACCGTTGTCCACTGCCACGATGCCGTTGACGAGCACGTACTTGATGCCTGTTGGGTGAGCGTCAGGATTCGCCCAAGTAGCCTGGTTCGTTATCTCGGCGGGGTCGAACAGGCAGAGATCAGCGCAACACCCTGGCCGCAAGAGGCCCCGGTCCGTGAGTCCAAGGAGACTTGCAGGCAGAGACGTCAGCTTGCGGATGGCCATCTCGAGCGAGATCAGTTTCTCCTCCCTGACGAACTGCTGCAGAATCCTGGCATAGGAGCCGTGGTTACGTGGGTGCATATCACCCGAAGGCTGAGTCATATCTACCGGCACATCAAGTGTGGAACTATCCGTCGAAACCGCTGCCCAGGGATAGGACACAAGCAGCCTGATATCCTCGATCCACATTGGCCCTCCAGCTACAAGCGTGCACCCACCGTCATCTACGTAGAGCTTCCTCAGGCCTTCCCTGTGGTCTGTGGGGTATCCCAGCGCAGTAGCAGCAGCGCGCAGGTTCAGGCCGATGACTTCTGGATGTGCCGGTGAGTGGACGACCACCCGCCTGCCTATGGTATCGCGCCTGGGTGGTGCAGTGACGCCGGACTTGGCAAGGCCCTGAGCCCGCGCTTCGGCGAGCCGGAAGTTCTTCTCCTCACCCTCGAGCAGAGCTGCCCTAAGGGACGCCCATTTCGCATCGTCCTTGAGGACGCCCAGAAGCTCCTCGGTGTTTCGTGGCGACCATGTCCCGAACTCGACGGCGAAAAATGACCCCATGTTCTGCTCGTGTGAGTGCTCCCACGGGTAGAAGTCGCACATAACGTCAAGGCCGCGACGCCTTGCTTCATCTATGTGGGCAAGAGTTGACCTGATCTTACCCCAGTTCTCCTGGCGGAATGCCTTGTGGTGTGTGACGCAGGATGCAACTCCAGAACCCTCAGCTATTGCGATGATCTCCTTGACAGCGGTGAGGAGCAACTCCTCCTCGCTTCGCATGTGTGAGATGTGGATGCCGCCATACTTGGCGACCACCTTGGCAAGTTCAATCAGTTCGCCGGTGGTGGCATACCGTCCAGGCGGGTATTCGAGGCCCGTGGACATGCCGGCAGCGCCCTGCTCCATGCACTGGCGTAGCACATCCTTCATGCCTTGCATCTGCTCGGGAGTGGGGTGTATACTCTCTCCCCCCGAGCCTTCCCGGCCCATGACGACGGTTCTGATGGTTCCGTGCCCGACGTATGGCACGATGTTTATGCCAATGCCTTTGTGGTCGAGCATCTGGAGCCAGTCGTCAACACTCTCCCAGCTGAGGTCTATCGCACCCCCGGCTGAGGAGCCCGACTTGCTGGCCATTCGGGATGCAGTTACGTCTTTCGCCTGTCCAGTCGCTGGAGCGACACTTGAGCCACACTGGCCAGTGGCCTCGGTCGTTACACCGGCGCGGAGGCTATTCGTGGCACGGTTATTCTTGATAATCGTTGTATCACTGTGCGTGTGAACATCGATGAACCCGGGGGCACAGACAAGCCCACGCCCCCCGATGACTCGTGCTGCTTCGCATGGTACCTCGCCCCTGTGGATGAATGCGATGCGCCCGCCGGCGACCCCGACGTTCGCGTGATACGCCGGGTTGCCGGTTCCATCAACGACCGCCACATTCCTGATCAGCAGATCTAGCATCACTTTTATGCCTCCCGCGGCCCGCAATTGGTGCGAAGACCAGCAAACTCTTTCAATACATGTCCTTAGCAACTATCGTGCCAGCGCATGGTGTTGCTTGGGTAACGGCCTGCAAGACGGTCAGGCAGGCAATTCTCGGGCATTCCGGTCACCACCACCTGGTGCCGGAATGCGTCGCCAGGAGCGACAAGTTCGCGCGCTGATATCGCAAAATGCAAGAAACCGCAGTTAGATGGGCTTTTTGGACGACTGGTTCAACGGTTCTCCAGTCTCTAGAGAAGGCAGGAAGCCTGATTCCTAGCCGGGCGCCATGACCTGGCACGTTTTTTGCTAAAGACTATGAATGGACGGCTAAGTGGCTGTTGGATAATTAGCGGAATCGTCAGAGGAGGCGGGCTGTTGGACCTTATTCTCAAGAACGGACGTGTAGTTGATCCCAAGAACCGGATTAACGAGGTGCTGGATGTCGGGATCATGGGAGACCAGATTGCCTCGGTCGGCCACGCTTCGCCGGAGTGGGACGGGCCGGAGGTTGACCTGCGGGGCAAGATCGTAATCCCTGGTGTCATCGATGACCACACTCATCTCGCCGCAAGAAAGCCTGACCAGTTTGCGGCTGGACTCCGCGATGTCGTCAGGATGGGCACCACGACGGCTATAGACTTTTCGGGCCCGGTGGATGCGTTGATGCAGAACGCGGCCCGGTACGGGACGGGAATCAATATCGGTGTCCTCAATGCCATACGGCCCACAAAGGAGGTCCCCACGCGAGACCCGTCCCGAGCCGAGATAGAAGCCTTCCTGGACAAATCGCTCCAGGATGGAGCTATCGGGCTCAAGATCCTTGGCGGGCAGCACCCGTGCACCCCGGATGCTACGCGGCGGATCATAGCGACTGCGAATGATGCCGGGGTATATGTCGCTTTTCACTTCGGCACCACAGCCAACGGGTCGGATTTCAACGGTCTCAGAGAAGCCATTTCCTTTGGCCGGGAAGGCCTGCGCCTGCACATCTGCCACATCGGCGGCGCCTTGCGGGCGCTAATACTTGACGATGTGATAGAAGAAGCCCAGCAAGCGCTCGGTCTTCTTGAGGGCCTGGAAAACGTGGTCACGGAATCGCTGCTGGGCGAGATCAGCTGTGACGGGGGCAAGTGCAGCGGGGGCAGGCCGGAGAGCAACATCGTCATGACGCGCATGAAGATGTTCGGCTTCCCGCCCACAGAGGACGGTATCGAGCAGTCCATCCTGGCCTCAAGGACTCTCGTGCTCGCGAACCGCGGCGGCTACAACTGCTGGATAACGGGCGCGGAAGGTGTGGCCGAGTGGCGAAGGCAGAATACGGACACCTACATAGGCTATCCGATCAACGACCGCCGGATCGCGTTCCTTTGCGCCACGACCAGAGGCAAGGACGGCCGTTTCATCGTCGATGCTCTGGCAAGCGATGGAGGGGCCCTGCCCAGGAACTACAACATACTGGAAGGTATGGCGCTCGTGCGGTTCACCGGCCTATCCATAGGCGAGCTGGCCTACAAGGTGTCCTATGCGCCATCCCGGATGCTGGGGCTACTGAACAAGGGGCACCTGAGTCCTGGCGCCGACGCCGACATAACCGTGATTGACGAACCAACCGGTCTGCCGTACATGTCCATAGTGAGCGGCAGGATCATCATGCTGGAAGGGGTTGCGCTGGGAAGCGGGGCGACGTTCCTGGTCACGGAGAAGGGCGCTGGCGCCGCGGAGCGGAGCCGTGTCCCGTACAAGGTTGTTGCCCCTTCAAACGGCTGGCTGTACAATCCCAAGTTCGCTGATAAGGTGTGGCAGGGCCTGAGGTAGGCAAAACAAACGGGAGGTATCGGACATGAAGATCACCAAAGTCGAAGCCAGATCGTATCGAGTGGCAGTGAAGATCCCTCTGCTTACAAAGCCAAACATCCGTGAGCTGGTGCTTATCAGCATCGAAACCGACGAGGGTATCGCCGGCTACGGAATGACCAGCGGCGGCCAGCGCGCGGCTGTCGAAACGTTTGTTAACCACGAACTCGGGCCAGCTCTGGTCGGCCGGGACCCCCTGCCCGCAGAACGGATCTGGGGAGACCTCTACCAGTTCAACCGGCGCGCGAACACCGCCGTCTGGAGCCTTGGCACGAGTGCAGTGGACATAGCTCTCTGGGACATCCGCGGCAAGCACTACGGTGTGCCGACGGCCGATTTGCTCGGCGGAGCGAGGAAGAAGGTTCCCGTATATATCACCTATGGCGTGCTGGACTTCAGCCGGGAGCAGCTGGTTGAGGTGGCGAAAATGTGGGTGGCTCAGGGGCAGACCAGGCTCAAGATGGTCGTCGCCATCCACGGTGGAGAGGACCCGGAAGAGGACGCAGCACGGGTGCACGCCGTGCGTGAGGCCATCGGAGACAAGGTGCAGCTCATGATAGACGGCAACATGGTCTTCAACTTCACAACCGCGCTCCGCCTCGCCAAGCTGGTCGAGGACTGCAATCTGACGTGGTTCGAAGAGCCGGTCTACGGAAACGACTTCCGCCTCATGGCGGACCTGCGGCGGAAGACGACCATCCCGCTGTCTGCCGGCCAGTCGCTGGGCAATATCTGGGAGCACCGCGAACTGATAGTCAACCAGGCTCTGGACTACGCGCAGCCCAATGCCGTCAACGTCGGGGGATACACTGAGGGTCTCAAGGTCGCGGCTCTGGCGCGGGCGTTCAATATCCCAATAGCGAACGGTGGCGGCTTCCCGCACCACAACATAGCCCTGCACGCTGCGGCGCCAAACGGCTCATATATAGAATTCCACTACTCATGGTGGAAGGTTGCTGAGGCGCTGTTCGGGAACGTGGCGCAGCCTGTCAACGGTTGGGTTGAGGTGCCTCAAGTGCCCGGCCTCGGGATGGAGCCCTCGCCCGACATCGAGAGGTACAGGATCCAGTGATCGCGTAACGGCATCGCCCCACCCGGTTTCACTGAGATACACTTCACTAACGAAAAGGGGTGCCCGGTGCGGGGGCACCCCTTGCCATCAGCGTGTGTCTAGCCCGATGCTTCGTCACCGGGTTGCGGTATGCCATACTTCCGTATCTTGCGGTAGAGTGTGGCAACATTTATCCCGAGCGCCTGTGCCGCCCGGCACTTGCCGGTGTAGGAATGCCCGAAACGCTTCAAAGCCTCGATTATCGTCTCGCGCTCGATGTCCTCGAGAGATCCGGCTTCGCGCAAGTCGCCCAGGGAAGGAGCAGCATCTCTTGTCGCCGGCCTGAGCCAGCCGGGGAGATCGCCGAGCATGATCGTGTCTCCGGAGGCGAAGGTCGTCGCATACTCGATGGCGTTCTCCAGTTCGCGAACGTTCCCCGGCCAATCATACGCGTATAGAGCTCGCAACGCCGGTTGAGAAATCGTGGTCGCAGTCGTTTTCATCCTGCTCAGGAAATGGCGAACCAGTATGGGAACATCTTCGGCGTGTTCCCTCAGTGGCGGAACCGCCAGGCAGATGACATTCAGGCGGAAGTACAGGTCTTGACGGAACTTGCCCTCAGCCACCATCCTCTCCAGGTTCTTGTTGGTCGCCGCGATGATCCGGACGTCCAGCTTCTTCGGCTTAGGCTCACCCAGCCGTTGGACAGTCTTCTCCTGTAAGAACCGCAGCAGCTTCGGCTGTATGGAGAGGGGCAAGTCGCCTATTTCGTCAAGAAACACCGTGCCCCCATCCCCCGCTTCCAGGCGTCCCAATTTGCCGCGTTTGAGAGCTCCAGTGAATGTGCCCTCGGAGTACCCGAATAGCTCACTCTCGAAGATGCTCTCCGGCACGCCAGTACATTCGATCACCTGGAAAGGCCCCTTGCTCCTGGGGCTTAACGTGTGCATGAACCGTGAGAAAACCTCCTTGCCGCTGCCGGTTTCCCCGGTGATGAGCACGGTCGCACCGGTCTGCGCGATACGGCTTGCCTTGTCCTTCAGTTCCTGGATCATGGCGGAACGCCCCAGGGGCTCGCCCGGTTGGGAAGCGATGCTGGTGATGTTGTCCTCTCTCAGAGCGTAAATGCAGGACCCGCTTTCCGAAACGAGTGTCCTGATCTGGAGTCGTTGGTCACCCCTACCTGAGATGTACCTGGGTACAGCGCCCTGCGCGCCGCCGGCCACAGGACCGGCATGCCCGAGAACGCGCGCGATGGATTGCGGCCCTCCGATCAGTTCCTTGACAACTGGGCTATAGGCCCTGACTTCGCCGTCGGTGCTGGTCGCCACGAGGCCGTAGCCGAGGTGTTCCACACCCCGGAGCATGGTATCGAGAAGGTCCTGGGCGCTGGTCGCCGGCTCGGTCTCCTGGGCTATCCACCGTGCCATGCGATCAAGGAGCTCCAGTGCCGTACCCTGCTGAGAGCTGAGGAACTCGCGCTGCTTGTCGTCAAAGGCAACAGCCGAGATCACACCGACAGGGCGGTCTCTGGAATAGATGGGATGGCAGATTTCGGCCACTTCGAGACACTCGCCCCGGTTAGGGCAATAGGCGCAGAGGGTGTCTGAGTGCTCCCTCATCATCACCACTGTCTGGTTCGACTGCAGGGCGGACCTGTAGAGAATCCCGGGGCCAGTCCGCTCGCCGATCATGTTCCTGTGCCTACCGGACGCAGCCACTCTCACCAGGTCGGTGTCCACAACGTCGATCTCGGCGGGAAAGACGGCCGCCACCAGGTGCACCATGTCGCGGACCAGATTGCGCCTGACTGTAAGCAGGTTCATGTGGGACCCCCCCTTGAGACCGCCGGTAAGCGATTTATCTTGACGAGGCGGTGAAACGACTGTACTCGAGCGCTTCACCCCGCTGATTGATTCTCGTGCACGCATTATTCATCACGCGGGTAGTGGAACCCTTCTCGGTGTTTCACGTAGATGCCCGCGGCCCGTAACCACGGTCTCCAAGAACATGATTTCGTTGCCATTGACAACTATCTCAAGCGAAACGCAGTCGCATGCTGCGGTGGAACCACGGCCAGGCAATGCCTGGTGATCACAGAGCTTGGCAGAAGCGGCAGCATGACGCTGGTCGAGCTGGGGCGGCGCCTTGGCCTTGATAAGGGTTGGCTCAGCCGTGTCATCGATGCCCTTCGGACGGAAGGCATTGTCGTCAAGAAGGCCGGCACCGGCGACAGGCGCACGGTGGAAATCTCGTTGTCAGCTGACGGCGAGGAGAGGAGCCATGCCCTTAACCAGACGCTCAATGACCATTCAGACCGGATCCTGGCGAGGATCCCTGCAGAGGAGAGGCCTGGAGTCCTCAGGGCTCTTGGGCTTCTTGAAGCTGCCCTGCGGGCGGAAGTGTCTGCTGGCTCCGTAGACTCGAAAAAGGAAGGTAAGGTCGGAAATGCGTGCAGTTGTCACAGATAGGATCCCGCTTCAACGTGTGGTAGTCCCTCTTCCCCGCCGGCTCATGCACCTTTCTTGCCGGGCTTGGCGTGTCGAAGCTGGGGGATGCGATTTATGCTTTCTCGTTGCCGAGCTGTGATGTGATCAGGGCCATGGTGGTTGCTTCCATACCCATGCTGCAGCTCGCCGGCCATCTCGCCGTCTGGCACCTATACGCCGCCGCCTTCGCGCTTGCGCTGGCGACTCTGGCGTTTGACATCGCCTCCACGGCCGTCATTCCCGAGCTGGCTGAGGGTGAGCTCACGAGGGCAAACGCTGCTCACCAGATGGTCGGGCAGATTGCGTCCATGGCCGGGCCTGCTGTGGCAGGGATGGTTGTCGGGTCCCTGGGCGGGTTCCGGGTCCTGTGGCTCGATTCCGTATCCTTCGCGGGCACCTTCGTTGCCTTGGTGTTCATGCCCAGCATCGGGAAGGTCGTGGCGAAGAGCGGGCAGAGCCTGATCAAGGGGATCTCCGAGGGCTTTTCGTGGCTCTGGCAGTCGCGGGTGATCAGGGCTCTGGCCCTGCAGGCGATGACCGGGAATTTCGGGTTCGGTATGGTGAGTGCCGTCTTGATGTACTACATGAGGGCGACGCTGCGTCTCGACGCGCAAGTCATCGGGGTGAACTATGCGATGCTCGGAGTCGGCGGCCTCGCCGGAAGTCTCGTGACAACTCCGCTGTCTCGCCGCTTCCGGAGAAACCGGCTTTACCCCGCAATACTGGGCTTCGGCTTCAGTGGGCTCATCGTCATGGCGTCTGTGCGCCTGCCGTGGGGACCGGGTCTCGGCTTCGGCATGGTGGCCGCCTGCAACGTGGCCTGGGTTGTGTTGAGCACTTCTGTCCGGCAGGAACTGATCCCGAAGCAGATGATGGGCCGAGTCCTCAGTTTTTCGCGGATCCTCTCGACTACCGCAATGCCTGTCGGCGCTTCGCTCGGAGGCCTCCTCTCCAAGAGCTTCGACCCGTCTTTTGCGTTCCTGTGTGCTGCGGCATGCAAGCTTGTGGAGACCGCGATAGCACGGTTATCAGCGATGAGAGACCTTTGAGGGATTCCCGAAACCTCTTGTCGAAACCCACAGCGACTTGTGAGCGGTCCCGTCAGAGATGCTACATGGGGAGTTGAGTATATTGAAGACCGCAGACGCAGTAATCGTGGGTGGAGGCGTCATGGGCTGGTGTACGGCGTACAGCCTGCTATCTGGCGGATATAACGGCAGCGTCGTAGTGCTTGAGCGGGACCCGCTGCGCCGGAACACTTCTTCTTCGCTGGCGGTCGGTGGGTTCCGCCAGCAGTTCGGCACTGAGATCAACATCCGCGTGGTGCGTTACTCAGTGTCCGTCTATGAGAACTTCGGCGAACTGATGGAGACGCCGAACGGTAAGCCGGACATCGCCATCCGCCAGAACGGGTATCTCTTCCTCGCCACGGAAAGGACGTGGCCGACCTTCCTCCGCCGGCACGAGTTGCAGACCAGGCTCGGGGTTGAGGTCAACCTGCTGAGCCCGGAACAGGCGCGCGAGCTGGTCCCGGAAATGGACCCCGAAGGAGTGGCCGGCGCCGCATTCTGCCAGCGCGACGGTTATCTGGACCCCTACTCTGTGCTGCAAGGGTTTGAGGCGAAAGCCCGCTCCCTGGGGGCAACATCCATATATGATGAGGTCGTCGGCATCGAGAAGGACGCCTCCGGCGTCGCGTCGGTCAAGACCAGGACTGATGCCATCGCCACTCGCACTATCGTTAACGCGACAGGAGCTTGGGCGGGTGAGTTTGCCCGGCGCATCGGGTTGGACCTGCCCGTGCGCCCCTGGCGTCGCCAGGTCTATGTCTGCCGCATACCGCTTGCCGACCGCGAGTTTCCAATGGTCGTGGACACAACCGGTGTCCACTTCCGCAGCGAGACGGGAAGCCGCATCGTGGCCGCCGGAGTCACACCGAGCGACCAGGAGACATTCGAGGTGACCTGGGACAAGCCGGCTTTTGAGGACGCTATATGGCCAGCGCTGGCCAATCGCATACCGTGCTTTGATAGGCTCCTGCTCGAAAACGGCTGGGGCGGTCTCTACGACGAGAATCCAATAGACCATAACGCCATCATAGGCTGCCATCCGGATCTTCCCGGTTTCTACCTGATAAACGGCTTCTCCGGGCACGGCATAATGCAGGCGCCGGCGGCCGGTAAAGGACTTGCGGAACTCATAATGTGGGACGAGTTCCGCACAATCGACCTGTCCGACCTCAGCCCGACAAGGTTCGCGAGCGGAAAGCTCATCGTGGAAGAAGCAGTGATCTGAGGGCATTTCGAGCCCACGTGACAAGCGGGTACCCTTCTGAGGGGGTACCCGTTTTTACTTGCGATATCTGTCTCCGGCACGATCTCAGTGGCAGGTCGCCAGAGTATTGTCGAGAATTGCAGGACCCACTGCGGAGGTGGTCGTTTTGATCGGCTCGATCGCCACGCGTGTGTCCGGGCTCAAGACAGCCACGGTCGGGAGGCTGACGGTGGCAGCCCAGGTTGGGGGTACCTCAGGGGTGGCAGACAGTTGCTCCGTGAATTCAGCAACTCCAGGAATCACAACATGCACGCGATAGGCGTTGAAGTCGCCAAACGCCGAGGGAGGCGGTAGCGTGGCTCCAACGGTCACAGCCTGGGCTCCTGTGAAGAAGGTGTGAACGAGCGCACCCGCACTCGTCCCCTGAGGTACCGGAACCCTCGGCAGTAAAACGACGCAGCACGGGAAGGGAACCTGACCTGGAACGCATAGCACGTCTCCAGGGAAGATGAGGTTGGGGTTCTGGATATGGGGATTTGCCCTGATGAGATCTTCCAACCGGACTCTGAAGAACTGGGCAATGATGAACATCGTCTCCCCGGGCAGGACCACATGGCGCCCCAGGAACCCCGGCGGACAACTGGCCGGCACGCGCGAGAACTGGCTCACCAGAACATCCTCCTCCCCACCTTCAGCGGCAGCTCGCCAAGGATCCTTCGAGAATGACCGGGCCGGTAATACCGATGACTTCTCTGAATGGCTCAATTACGACACGAGAGGTCAGCGCGAGCTGTGCCACGGGCGGTATCTCAATGGTCGTGGCGAAAGTCGGCGGTTCTTCAGGTGTCTGAAAGAGTACATCGCCGAAGCCACCACCGATCTCGGGAATGAGCACTGTCGCCAGATAAACGTTGAAATTGCCAAAGGTGGAGGGAGGCGGCAGGTTAGCGACTACCGTAACCGCCTGGCGGCCGCTGGAGTCGATATGGACGATGGCCATGGCACCGGTTCCCACCGGCACTGGAACCTGCGGCATTAGCGTGACGCAACAGGGGATGGGCAACACTCCAGGAACACAGAGGATGTCGCCCGGGAAGATCACGTTAGGGTTCGGTATATGGGGGTTGGCGGCTACTAGCTGGGAGAGGGGGATGTTCAAACCACGGGCGATCAAGAACATCGTCTCGCCGCTCTGGACCACGTGACGTCCACTGAAGCCCGCTGGGCAGGAACTGGGAATCCTGGGTGGAAAAACGCTCACGGCCGTCACCTCCGGCACGCGTAGCGTACTGGTCTCCGGTTATCTTATTAGCCGCATGTTCGGTAGGCATGGGAGGGGTGTAGCAATTCCTTCGCTGGCCCCAAAGTGCTATGACACCGGCCCGGAAGGTACTGAATACCGTAGGGTGGGTCCATTCCGTGTTTCAGGTAACTCAACAGAGGTGAGAGACACCCGTGTGTTGCGGAAGTCATCTGAGTGATGATGTGATCAGCGCGCTCCAGGTTCAGACTTGCCCCACCGGGCCGGCTCCCACGGTGTGCCCCGGGGGCTTTCTCTATGGGGTGTTGCCCGGCGATACACTTTTCACGATAGGGCGAGCGTTTGGCGTAGGTGTGCAGGCGGTGATAAACGCCAACCCGCAGGTCTCCAATCCAGGCGTCCTGCTGCCGGGGCAGGTGGTCTGTGTTCCGGTGGCTTTTCCTCTGGGGCGCCCGCCGGCACCACCGGCGTGCGTTGGTGGCTGCCTATATGGTGTGCAGCCTGGCGACACCTTCTTCTTGATAGCCCGGAGGTTCGGGGTCAGCCTTCAAGCAATCATCGCGGCCAACCCGCAGGTCGTAAACCCAAATGCAATTGTCCCCAGCCAGGTTGTGTGTGTTCCCGCGATAGTCCCCGCGATCGACGTGTGCGTCCTGCTTCTCAACCGGACGGCGCTGGTGCCTCAATCGGCTACGGGAGTCGCCCTGGTAATCCAGGTTCCACCGGAGGCAGCCAGTAATGTGCTGGTGACAACGCTGCTGCCGCCTCCAGGCACAATCACTCCCGGCGTGGGCTTTACAGTCTACATCGCATGGCTAAGGGGCACGCCGAGAGGCACGATAAAGATGCCACTCGAGGTGAACTCACAGCCTCCACTCCAACGCTGGGAAGGCGGTGTTTCGGCGGGCGGAGCCGCAATCATACCGTTTTCGGACTTGATCGTGACCGTGGAGCCAAATGCGCTTGTAACCACCCCATCGGGGCCCGTTGTGTTGCGGGCGTCATTCAATGAGTGTAGGTGAATCGAGGAGGAGTACTGGTCGCGACCCTTCCTTCTCCCATGCCACCGGACTCGCGTCCGTGACCTAACGGGGGTAGACTAGAGAGGAAGTGACGAGAGCGCTGGGCCGACCTGCAGAGGGCATATTCGCAGGTGGGCAATGACGGGTGGTGATCTTCCTGGATTTTGGGGTACGTTCTTTCGAGACCGGACCAGATGTGAGTGTCGCGCCGGAGGTCAGGCGCAATCTGGAACACCTATGTGAAGTAGCATACCCCGCACTCCCCTGGTACGGGCGTGGTGTGCCCCCTCCACTCCTCCAGCAGGTGGACAAGCATGAGAAGGGCGGCATCTGCTTTGTCGCCGGTGCCGGCCGGATCGTGGCGGCGCACGGCTTCCATGAGATGGAGACCAAGAACAGGCTGACATCATGGGGGCCTGCTTGCGAGCCCGGGCACGAAGTTCTGGCCCGGCCGCTTATCCAGGACCTGCTGGAGCGCGGGCGTGTGCTCGGAAAGGAACGCGTGGTCGTCGTCCTGCGCGGCGAACCGGGCGGCGAGGATGCCCGGTGGTACATCGAACAACACAGCAATGCCGGCATACCTGTCATCATGACCCGCCTTGACATGGAGGCGGATGTCACCCAGGTGAAGCTGCGGGATATTCCCGAGCCGGCGGGCAGTGTGTGGCAGCCGGTCGACGTGTCGAAACTCGACGAGTTCCTCCCGCTCTACGGAGAGGTATTCGCCACATCGGAAAGCCCTCTCACCAGGTCATGGGCTCAACGGATAGAGGAGCGCTGGTGGTGGTTCGAGCAAATGGCACAGGGCGAAGAAGGTGAACTTGTGCCGGGCGGCTGGGCTACTCTCATCATCAATGGGAAGCCCGCCGGGTTTGTGTTGCTCACAATGGAGGATAGCAGGACGGCCCACATAAGCGACCTCGGCCTCGTGCATGCGGCCCGGGGTAGACACCTTGGATGGGTGCTCATGGCCAGGGCCGTAGCAATGGCAAAGAAAGCCGGCGCCACCCGTCTCGGTCTTGGCGTCGAAATCGAGAACCGTGTGGCCATCAGGTTGTATGAGGCTGCGGGCTTCAGGACCGCATCCAGGACTACGGTTCTTCTCAAGTACCTGGATGCTCGCGGCTAGCCCGTCCCCGTACACCGGAGCCGGCCTCTCTGGCCCTGCGCCTGGGAACACACATGCCGAAAAAGGAAAAGGCCCTTGACGGGCCTTCCACTCGAATCCTATGCGTATCTGTTGTAACCAGGATTCACGGTATTAGCGGTCGGGGTTTATCTGGTCTTAGTACCTACCGTACGGACGGCGGCCTGACCCGCCACCTCTTCCGCCTGACCCGCCTGACCGTTCCTCGCGCTCTCGGGCCTCGTTCACGGTCAGCTGCCTGCCGTGCCACTCAGCGCCGTTGAGGCCATCGATCACCTTCTGCGCATCTGCATCCTCGACCTCAACAAAACCGAATCCGCGAGAGCGCCCTGTGTCCCTGTCCGTGATCAAGCGTGCGGACAGCACAGTTGCGTGTTGCGCAACGGCGTTGCTGAGTTCTTCCTCAGTCACGTCCCAGCTGAGGTTTCCGAAATAAAGTCTCTTGGTCATGTTGACCCTCCTTTTGTTTGGCCGCATGTCACTCATGGGGTCATAACCCTATGGTGTCGTGCAGCAAGTCAACAGAACCAAGAGCTATTTACCTCAAGATGGACTTCCGGCCAAAACAATTATACCACGTTTTGCTTGTTCATATGTTGCTTAGCACGTAGCAGTGCGCGGCCTGACAGTGTTTCCCTGGAAGGAAACTTCAAGTCGCACCGCTGGGCTCAGCCCACCAGCGTCAGTACTATGAGAGCGACGTTGAGCAGTACGACGAGCCCGGCGATCACCCAACCAAAGACGCTGGTCACCCGCGTGTTCCTGAACCGGCCCATGACGTCCCGTCTGCTCGTGACCAGGAGGAGAGGTATGATTGCGGCGGGAAGCGCGAAACTCAGGGCTACCTGGCTCAGGACCAGCACCTCGACCGGGTTTCTCCCGAGCGATATTACGATGAGCGCTGGAAGCATCGTGATCAGGCGCTTTGCCCACGTGGGAACCGTAAGGCCCTTGACGAATCCTCCGATGATCACGTCCCCGGCCATGGTGCCGACGGCAGACGATGACAGGCCCGAGGCCAGTAGCGCCACGGCGAAGGCGCCAGCAGATAGCGAGCCAAGCAGCGGCTCCAGCGTCCTGTGGGCCACCTCTATGGAGTTCACCACGAGACCTCGCGCGTAGAAGGTCGCGGCCGAGACCACGACCATGGCCGCATTGATGACGAAGGCGACGTTCATCGCCACCGAGACGTCCACCTTCTCGGCGAAAAGATGCTCCTTCATCGCTTCTCCATCCCCGGAGCGCCTGCTCTGCACGAGATGCGAGTGAAGGAAGATGACATGCGGCATCACCGTCGCGCCGAGCATCCCTGCAGCCACCAGGATCGAATCCTTGCTGAGCGCCGGCACCAGCGTGTGGTACGCGATCAGGCTCCACTGGGGCTTCGCGAGGAAGAGTTCCAGCACGTACGAGATACTTATCACAGAAACAAGGGCCGAGATGGCCAGTTCAACCCATCTCTGGCCATACCGGTCGAGCGCCAGGATAAGGTAGCTTATGGCAGCAGTGAGAAGAGCGCCCCAGGTTACAGGGATCCCGAAGAGCAGGTAGAACCCGAGCGCCCCGCCCAGGAACTCCGCCAGGTCGGTCGCCATGGCGACCACAACCCCGACAGCCCAGAGAAACCAGTTGACTTGAGCCGGGAACAGGTCCCGGCAATGCTCCGGCAGGCTCTTGCCGGTGGCGATCCCGAGTTTGGCCGACAAGGTCTGGAGCAAGATGGCAAACACGTTGCTCCACAGGATCACCCAGATGAGCTGGTAGTTGAAACGAGAGCCGGCCATGATGTTGGTAGCGAAGTTGCCGGGGTCCATATACGCGACGCTGACCACGAAGGCGGGGCCAAGGAAAGCCAGCACTCTCGCGAATCTTGCGGCCTGGGTACCGGCGATTGCAGGCGTACGGGGTGCGCGGGCGATGGCCGGTAGTGAGCCCTCCACCACCCCGGGCAGAAGGGGCCGTGCCACTGCGGGCAGGGGAGCCGTCGAAAGCTCGGGGTATGTCCCAGCCATGGTTTCGTCGAAATCGCCTGGGCTCACGGCGTATCCTCCGGTGGGGCTGCGGCGCAGGCGTGGTGCGATGGCCGGACGTCGAGCCTTATGGCCACGTGCGCAAGATAGAGGCCCCGAACAGTGTTAGCGGTGATTAACTCTCACGCCATGTTATGAACCCGAGGGGTGTTATGTCACAGGTGGCGGGAGCGGGAGGCGAGCCATTCCTCTTTGTACTGCGGGTGCTGCCGGAAGAACTCAAGCAGTCGCACGATGCCTGCCATAGCTTCATCGCTGATGTTGTGTTCGATACGCTCCGCATCCACCAGGGGATCAGCGACACCCAGCAGGATGAGAAACTCCTCAAGCGCCACATGCCTGTGCAGGAGGTAGGCGCCGATCTCCTTCCCTTCGCCGGTCAGCGAGATTATGCCGTAGCGTTCATAGGCCACAAGACCTTCATGGGCCAGTCGCTGGATCATGGTTGAGGCCGACGGCGGTTGAACATGCAGCGCCGACGCAAGCTCCAGCACACGCGTGTATCCCGCCTGCTGTGACAGGCGGAATATCATCTCAAGGTAGTCCTCCATGCTCGCCGAAAGGGCCTTTCCGCCCTTCAGGCTGAGCATTGTGTACCCACGAAACGTATAGAAGTCGCGTTCTTTGTCCACCTCTGGCGCCTCCGGGGGCCGGCTTTTCTATACCAGTATATGAGGCCACAGCGCGTAATCACCCGTGCGAGGGCACCTGGAAGACGGCGGGAAAGAAGGAATAATGGCACAACACACTGAACGCCTATAGCACAACTAGCAGGGGGAAAGTCGAGATGAAAGTCTTCATTTCTTCAGACATCGAAGGTATCACAGGCGTGACCGGCGGCACCCAGTCAACGATGCGCGGCGCCGACTACGCACGAGTCAGGAGGTTGATGATACAGGACATAAACGCCGCGGTTGAGGGCGCCTTCCGGGGCGGAGCCACCGGCGTAGTGATAAATGACGGCCATGGGGCCGGGACAAATGTGCTGATTGAGGAGCTGGACCCACGGGCGCAGCTGATCAGCGGCGAAAAGCTCTACCTGTCGCAGATGGGCGGGATAGACGGAAGTTTCGGGGTTGTGCTGTTCGTCGGGCACCATGCGATGGAAGGCACAGCTGATGGAGTCCTGAATCATACCTTCCTGGGCAGGACCATCAACGGGCTCACAATGAACGGCCGGCCGACCGGCGAAATGGGCATCAACGCCGCGATAGCGGGGCATTTTGGTGTGCCGGTCGGACTGGAGACAGGTGACGATAAGGCGTGTGCCGAGGCTTCAAGCTTCTTCCCGTGGATAGAGACAGTCGTGACAAAGCGCGGTATCAGCCGCACTGTCGCCGAGAGCCTCACGCCGGGCGAAAGCCACAAGCTCATCACCGCCGCAGCCGCGGCCGCTATGCGAAAGGCCCCTTTCCTACCGCCGTTCCTGGTTGACCTACCCGTTACTTTCGAGGTGGAGTTCAAGACCACAGCGGAGACCACTTTTGCCACGGCCTTCCCGTCAGTGATCAGGACCGGCCCAAAGAGCGTGAAGGTGACCGCGCGTGACGTGGTCAGCGGCTTCAAGATGCTCTGGGGCGTGTTCGAGCTGGGGATGGCGGGCGTATGACGGTGGAGAGTGTTCAATCTGACGGCGGTGTGACGGTGGAGCGCTTTGACCTGAAATATGGCGATGGCTGTGTCGAGTTTGCGGTACCCAGGAGACATCTCGCCGGCGTCATAAATGGAAAGACCCCGGCGGCCATTCACGACATTCCGGCCGCGGTCAGAGTGGCAATCCGGAACCCTATTGGCACAGGGCGACTTGGTGAAATCGTGCACCCGGGCGAGTCGGTTGCCGTCCTTGTCAGTGACTTGACCCGCTCATGGTGCAGGAGCGATGCCATGGTGCCGGTCGTCGTTGACGAGCTGAACAGTGCTGGGATCCCGGATGAGGACATACTCATCGTCATCGCGGTCGGAACCCACCGCGCGCAGACCAGAGAGGAGCACGCGCTGCTGGTGACGCCGCAGGTGATGGACCGGGTGCGTGTGATCGAGCACAACTGCCGGGACAGCGAGATGACTTACCTGGGCACGACTGGGTTTGGCACGCCGGTGTCGATCAACGCGGCAGTGGCCAAGACGGACCGCCTGATCCTCACAGGAGGCATCGTCACGCACGACATGGCGGGCTACGGCGGAGGCATGAAAAGCATACTGCCAGGCACATCCTCATACTCCACAATCATGGCGCATCACAAGGTTTCGCTCGGTGAGGAGCCCGGTACTCTGAACGAATCCATCGGCTGCGGCAAGACCGAAGGCAACCTCTTCTATCAGGATATCGTTGAGGCAGGGCGGCTTGCACGGCCGGATTTCCTGGTGAACACGGTCATGAATCCGGATGGGAGCACCGGGCGGGTTGTGGCGGGTGACCCTGAAGCGGCGCATCTTGAGGGCCAGAGGACGGTCGACGAGCGGTTCAAGGTGCCCATCAGGGAACTTGCGGACCTGGTCATCGCTTCATGCGGCGGCTTCCCGCTGGACATGAGCTTCTACCAATCCACGAAGGCACTCTACAACGCTGCTGCCGCGCTTAAGCCTGGGGGCACGATGGTGTTGCTGACTGAGTCGCGCGAGTCGTTCGGCCACCCGATGATGGAGTTGATCGCGACCGGGTTCCCGTCGAACATCGAGAGGCACCGGCACCTCCAGCAGGACTACGACATCGGCAAGTGGGTCGGGTTCCTTGCCACCGTGTATGCCGAGAAATACCGGATACTGCTGATGAGTTCATTGTCCGACCAGGAAGTCAGGTCATTGGGTGCGATCCCGGTGCACTCGGCCACTGAGGCGACCCAGATGGCATATGCATTGGCCGGAACGGGGGCACGGACATACGTGATTCCGAACGCTTCGAGCGTCTGGCCTGTGACCAGGTAGAATTTTACTCACCATGCTGTATATACATACAGAGTCAAACGTGCTATTCTTTTGTATAAGATTCGCGGTCAGCCACCGCCAAACATAGTGCTCAGACGCATTTTAGTGTGTGACCGACCAGCCAGGCGCCGCCACGGCGCCGGAGCGTGCGGTTGCATAAGGGTCGCCAATACGGTATTGAGCATAGGAAATTCGAGATGAGGAGGTTGATTGGCAGAGCGCACGCACACAGGCAAGACATCACTGGTCCCAACCGGTTTCCGGATAGGTTCACCCATTCTGTACAGGAGGAAGGCACAGCATGACTAACAAGATTTTCAAGATGGCCGCGGCACTTGTGCTGGTCGCGTTGCTCGTGACCGCCTGCGGCACGCAGCCCGCCGCACCGCCACCGGCCGCCAAGCCAGAACCCAAAGTGGACCCCAAGACCAAGACCCTTATCACGGCACAGGCCATAGATATTGACACACTTGACCCACAGCAGATGACCACCGCGTATGACCCGCATAACATGATGTTCGGCTACCCCGTCACGCTCGGTCTCAAGAACGACCAGCCCTATCCTTTCACGGCCAAGTCCGTGACGGCGACGCCGGATGGCCTGACCATCACCTTTGTGCTCCCCGATGATATGAAACTCAGTAACGGCAAAAAGGTCACCGGTCAGGACTGGATCAAGTGCATCGAGAGATACAAGAAAGTAAGCCCATACGCGAGCGACTTTGACGAAGTCAAGGAAATGAAGGCCGACGGCCAGAAGGTAACGCTCACCTTCAAAGGCCCCAACGCATATTTCTGGCCGGTCCTGGCGTCGTCGTACACAGCGATCATAGACTGGGAGGAAGCTGAGAAGGTCGGGAAGGAAGCATTTGGCCTGAAACCCACCGGCGCTGGCCCATACAAACTGAAGGAGTGGGTGCGCGGCTCCCAGGTAGTGCTCGAGAAGAACACCAACTTCACAGACTTCATCCCCTTCGTGAAAAACCACGGAGCGTACAGCTTTGACACCATAATCATCAGGATAATTCCCGACAACTTCACGCGAATCAGCGAGCTCGAGGCCGGTAACGTGGACTATGTCTACGACGTGCCCGCCGAGTTCGTCGACAAGATCAAGGCGAACTCGAATCTCAAGCTCATCTCGGCCGTCAGGGCCGGCGAGGCCTACTTGAGGCTCAACACCACCAAGGCCCCGTTCAACAATGTGAAGTTCCGCCAGGCCTTGAACTACGCCATCAACAGGGACGAGATCAAGACGGCCTGGAAGGGCGGCGTCGAGCCGGTCTACACCCTGTTGTCGCCGGCCCAGCTGTGCTACTCGGCTGAGACTGAGGCAGAGAACAAGGCGCTGTTGAAGTCCGATCAGGCCAGGGCGAAGGCACTGCTGGCCGAGCTCGGCTATAAGGACACGAACAATGACGGCTACCTGGAAAAAGGCGGCCAGCGCCTGACGCTGACGCTGCAGGCGATCGCATCACACCGGATCGCGCTGACGGTCCTGCAGGCGCAGCTGAAGGCAGTGGGCATCGAAGTCAAGACCCAGGAGCAGCCGGGCGGTGTTGTCACGCAGGCCGTGAAGGACCGCAAGTTCGACATGACCATCTCTACGTGGTGGTGGACCGATCCGGACATCTGGTTCTACGGCCTCCACAGCACCGGCTCAACCGGCGTTTCCGTCTGGTCCAGCAAGGAGACCGACAAGCTTCTTGAGGAGCAGCGCAAGACGGTGGACATGAAGGCCCGGACCGCAATCTGGTCCCAGCTGTCGAAGAAGGTCGCTCAGGAGCTGCCGGTCATACCGATGTACCACCTCTATGACTACAAGGCCATCCGCTCGAACATCACGGGATACCAGGTCTCTGTTGACGGTGCCATCTACTGGAACGACGCGGTGAAGAAGTAAAGGCTGAAGACGCTCAGCGGGAGACTCCGCAGGTGCTCTGCGGGGTCTCCCCCGGATGCAGCGCTTCCTTTATCTATAGCGACCAGGGAGTACGCGTATGACCTGTCAAGAGCTGGAGCACAGAGTCGACTCAATCATGCAGGAATTCGTCTCGCCTGCCGGTCCCGGGGTGGCGATCCTCATCGGCCGGGACAGTGACGTCCTGGTCAGGAAGGCGTATGGGCTTGCCAATGTCGAGCGGCGCGAGCCTTTGACGCCCGAGAACCGGTTCATCATGGCCTCGGTCACGAAGCAGTTCGTCGGGATGGCCATTATGCTGTTGAAGCACAAGGGCCTCCTAGCCTATGACGAGACCATTGCTCGCCTTTTTCCCGGTTACCCGCCCTGGAAGGATCAGGTCACGATCAGAAACCTGCTGAACCAGACGTCCGGCCTGCAGGAATACCTCACGAAAGCGTTCTGGCAGGAGGCAGTTGAGCACGGCGGGAGCATCGACCTGGACGGCCTCTTGCAGATGATCGGGACTTTCACAGAGCTTGAGTTTCCGCCCGGCACCCGGTGGCGGTACTCGAATACCAACTACGTCCTGCTCGGGAGCATAGTCGAGAAAGTCTCCGGCATGGCCTTCCGCGCGTTCATGGACGAGAACATCTTCGGGCCTATTGGCATGAAGGACTCGTTTGCCGGTGACTCAGGCGAGATGCCGGAGCGGCAGGCGACCGGTTACGAGTTCAAGAGCAAGACCGAGTTCAAGCCGCGACCGTTCAATCGCGAAGTCGTTGGCTGGGCCGACGGCAACGTCATTTCCACAGTGGACGACATGTTCACCTGGGCCCAGTCGCTGTCCACGGGTGCCGTGGTGCCACTTAGCGTCAAGGCCCAGGCCTTTGTGCCCTGGAACCCGCTCGATCCGGCCGCGACCAGGTACGGTTTCGGCCAAACGATTGGCGAAAGGCGCGGCGTCAGGGAGATACACCACAGCGGTGGGACGCTGGGGTACAACACCAGGCTCTCTAGGTTCCCGGACGAGAAACTGACGATCATCCTGCTCTCCAATGCAGAAGGCATCGGTCTCGACCGCATCCATGGGGCTATTGTCGAGAAACTGCTCGGCGACAAGATGGCGCCGCTGGCACCGGTCGCGCTTTCGCCGGATGACTTAGCCGAAAAGGCCGGCAGATATGCCGGAAGGCCGCGTGACCACGCGGAATCTCTCGAGGTCACATACGCGATGGATACGGGGATTCTCTTTGCGACCAGGCACCAAGAGTACGAGGGCTTTGCGACAAGTGAGACGACCGTACTTGTCCCGCTGTCCAGGGACTTGTTCCTGATGGACAGGCGCGCCGACAGGTACGTCCTATTCATGAGGGAAGGCGGGGCGATCTCCGGCGTACGTATCTGTTGTGTCGGAAGTGTCATGAGCCTGCCTCGGGCGGACGTCAAGAACCGAACGTGAGGGGTCTTTGCCAATGTTCCGGTACGCACTAAAGAGGATCGGGGTCGGGGTGCTGGTAATCATCACGGCGAGCATAATCCTCTTCGCCATAATGAAGATGATGCCCGGCGACCCGGTCCGCATGATCGCAGACCCCCGGCTCCCTGAAGAAGCCCTGGACCGGCTCAGAGAGCGCTGGGGGCTCAACAAACCTGCCCATATCCAGTACCTGTCGTGGGCGGGCAACCTTCTCCACGGTGATTTCGGCACGTCCATCGTGGCTGGCCAGTCAGTGAGCGGCCTGCTGGTGTCGCGGCTGCCCTATACACTGGGACTTGCAGGCCTTTCCATGCTGCTCAGGTATCTTATCGCCGTGCCGCTCGGTCTCATCGCCGCGGTTCGCGCAGGATCCGCTGTGGACAGGGGCCTGGTGCTGGGCACCACGTTCCTGACGCTGGTTCCCGGCTTCTGGCTGGGTATCATCCTGATGATCGTGCTGGCCATCAACCTCAAGCTCCTCCCCATCTCGGGCTACCAGGGACCAATATCGCTGGTGCTCCCGCTTCTGACGATGGTGCTGCCCGGCATCGGCGGCACCTTGCGCGTCACCCGGTCGGAGGTCCTTGAGACAGTTGGAGAGGCGTATGTGACGACAGCTTATGCTAAGGGACTCGGAAGCAAGGTCGTCCAGGTGCGGCATGTGCTCAGGAATGCTTTGATCCCGGTAACAGTGAGCTTTTTCCTCTCGTTGCCGTGGATCATCAGCGGCTCCGTCATCATCGAAAACGTCTTCGCCTGGCCCGGGATGGGACGGCTTGTGTGGAGCGCCATACAGAGGCAGGACTATCCCGTCGTGCAAGGCGTGTTTATCATAATCACCGTGTTGACCGTTATCTCGAACGTGATCGCCGACGTGGTGTCCGGGTTTTTGGACCCGCGGATCAGGATCGAGATCGAGGAGGCAGGCAGGTAGCGTGACGTCCTTCCTCAAGACGGCAATGCAAAACAAGATGTTTTTGGTGGGAAGCTTGATCTTCCTTACAGTGGTGATCGCGGCGGTATTCGCTGCTAAGATCGCGCCTTTTCCCTATGACCAGATTAATGTGTTGAATGCGCTGAAGCCGCCCGGCGAAGGGTACTTGCTCGGGACAGACCAGTACGGCCGCGACATATTCTCGAGGCTCGTCTTCGGCTCCCAGATCGCCATCAGGATAGGAGTCATGGTCGTCGCCATCGAGGTCACGCTCGGTGTTGCTCTGGGGCTCATGGCCGGGTACTACGGCGGTAGAGTGGATACTTTCCTGTCGTTCATGACCGACGTGACCTGGGCATTGCCCCCGATAGTGCTTTCGCTCGCGATAGTCACGGCGCTGGGCCCCAGCCTGAACAACGTGGTCATCTCGACCGCCATCATCAGCTGGCCCGGCATTGCGAGAATGGTACGGGCCAAAACACAGAGCATCAAGAACATGTCCTACGTCGAGGCGGCCCGGGCGCTCGGTGAGAGCGACTTGTCGATAATGTACAGGTACATCCTGCCCAACACGCTGGGCATCGTGATAGTGCTCACCACGCTGTCGCTGCCAGGCGCGATCCTGTCGACGACCGGGCTGAGCTTCCTGGGCCTTGGCTCACAATCTCCCGACCCAGATTGGGGGGTTATCCTGAGCGAGGGCATGAACTACATCGGCGTCGCGCCCTGGATGTCCATCTTCCCGGGCATCGCGCTGGTCTGGACGGCGATGGGTTTCAACCTTATGGGCGAAGGGCTGAGAGATATTCTCGACCCACGCCTCCGGACCTAGGGGGTGTCGAGGTCGGCCGAGCCGCTTCTTAGCGTCAAGTCTTTGTTCGTGGACTACGTCACCAGCCACGGTAGAGTCAGGGCTGTACGCGACGTCTCCTTCGAGGTCAACCGCGGCGAGGTCTTCGCGCTGGTTGGTGAATCCGGCTGTGGCAAGTCGACGACCGCGCTGGCCCTGATGCGCCTTGTTCCCCAGCCCGGGCATGTTTCGGCAGGCCACATCATGTTCCAGGGCACAAACCTCACAGAACTGTCCGAGCGCCAGATCACGCTTGTCCGGGGCAAACAAATCGGCATGATATTCCAGAACCCTCTGATCGCTTTGAACCCGGTCTACAGCAGCGGCTGGCAGGTCGAGGAGGCTGTCCTGCTCGACAACGTGTCGCGACAGGAGGCCTGGCGGCGTGCATTCGACATCATGGGCAGCGTCAAGATACCCGACCGGGAAGAGCGCATGCAGAGCTATCCGCATGAGTTGAGCGGCGGTATGAGACAACGAGTTATGATCGGCATGATGATCAGCCGGGCGCCAGAGCTGTTGATAGCTGACGAGCCGACCACGTCCCTGGACGTAACCATCCAGGCACAGATACTGGACCTGCTGATGGACTTAAAAGCCAGGAACAACATGTCGCTGCTCATCATCACTCACGACTTCGGCATTGTTGCCGACATCGCAGACCGCGTCGGAGTGATGTATGCCGGGAGCCTTGTCGAGCAGGCCGATGTGTTCAGCATCTTCGAGAGCCCCCGGCACCCCTACACCCGGCTGCTGATGCGCGCGCTGCCCACGGGCACCAAGACCGAAGGACGGCTTGAGACGATCAAGGGGAGCGTGCCGAGTCTCACTGAGGTGCCTGCGGGTTGCTCTTTCAACCCAAGATGCCCGCTGGCGCAGGACATTTGCATACAGGAGAGGCCACCGGAACGTGAGGTTGCGCCCGGCCACAGTGTCAGGTGCCATTTCTCGGCGGAGTAGAGCCCAGATCCGGCAGGGCCATCCCGGCGAGTCCCGGGGTGGCTGCTTCCAGGACCGTTACAGGAGGACCCGATGGAAGATCTCGTCAAGCTGACCGCTGTTGAAAAGCACTTCCCGGTATGGGAGGGATTCTTTTCGCGTCGCCGGCGCTATGTGCGCGCGGTGGACCGGATAAGCATGTCAATAGCGCGAGGTGAAACGTTCGGGCTTGTGGGAGAGAGCGGCAGCGGCAAGACCACGCTGGCGCGGCTCATCCCAAGACTTACGCCGGTCACCGGCGGGAAGCTCCTCTACTCCGGGACGGACATAGCCCGGGCAACCACGGGCCAGATGACGACAATCCGCCGCCGGATGGGTATTGTGTTCCAGGACCCTTCATCATCGCTGAACCCAAGGGCGACCGTCAGGACATCTATCCAGCGGCCGCTGGAGATCGCCCACAGGCCGAGACTGGAGATAGATAGCCGGACCCTGGAGACTGCAGAACTCGTGAACCTGGGCAAGGAGCTGCTGGACAGGTACCCGCACCAGCTCAGCGGCGGCCAGCAGCAGAGAGCAAGCATAGCGCGGGCGACAATACTCAGGCCGGAGTTTCTTATCCTGGATGAGCCTACGTCGTCGCTGGACGTGTCCGTCCAGGCGCAGATACTCAACCTGTTGCTCGACCTGCAGCAGGAATTCGGGCTCACCTACCTGCTCATAACCCACAACCTGACGGTGGTCAGATACATGTGCGACCGCGTCGGCGTCATGTACCTGGGAAAGCTCGTTGAGATCTCCCCTGTCGCCGACCTGTATAAGAGCCCTCTTCACCCGTATTCGGTGGCGCTCCTTTCCGCGTCGCCGCCCCCCTCTCCGAGGAGCCGCAACCGCGAGCGCGTCAGGCTGGCGGGCGACCCGCCCAGCCTCATCAACCCGCCCCCCGGCTGCAGGTTGAATCCCAGGTGCCCGTATGCTTTTGACCGCTGCCGGGTCGAGGAGCCCAAGCTCGTGGAGTGTGCCCATGGGCATCTGGTGGCGTGCCACCGGGTCTAGAGCTTGAACGCGGGCAGAGTCAGCACGCGTCCACCCGCCCGTACGACGTGGTAGGGCACCCAGGCCACAGCGAACCTCTCCACGAAGATGTCCTTGCGAGCAGGGGGTATTGAGATCTCGCCGCTTTTCTGGATGATGCGTTCCCACCGGCTATCGACCTCGCCCAGGACCTGAGCTTTCTGCTGTTCGAGCCCGTCAAGTTCGCGCTGAAGCGCCTGGAGGTTGGCCTGGGCCTGCGGCCTGTGATGCAGGCACTATGCTCTATGGTCGCTCCGGCGCCTCGATGACGTCTTTCATGCTGTACAGGCCAGGGGGCCGACCGGCGAGGAACCTGGCAGCCCTCACTGCACCGTAGGCAAACACATCCCGTGATAGGGCGGAATGGTTGACCTCGATTACCTCACCCTGCCCAGCAAAAATCACATTGTGTTCTCCGACGATGGCTCCTCCGCGTATCGCGTGCAGGCCGATCTCATTCTTCTGCCGGCGCTGGTTTTTCGAGTGCCTCCCGTAGACATACTCCCTGGTGTTGTCGAGAGCGGAGTTCATGGCGTCAGCGATCATCAGCGCAGTGCCGCTCGGGGAATCGACCTTCTGGTTATGGTGCTTCTCGATGATCTCTATGTCGAACCCGTCATGCAGAAGGGCTGCAGCCTGCTTCACCAGCGAAAGCACGAGGTTTATCCCCAGGGACATGTTGGCCGAGTTCAGGATGGGGACGGTCCTGGCGGCCTCGGCCATCGCCTGCTTCTCCTCGGGGCTGAATCCCGTCGTACAGATGACCAGGGGCATTTTCCTGTCCAGACCGAAGGCAAGCAGGGCCTCGAGGGACGTGTGATGAGAGAAATCGATCAGGACATCGGCGCTTTCCTTGACATCAGGCAAGGAAGCATAGACCGGGTACGTGTTGGCGACCCTGGCTGGCTCTATGTCGACTCCGGCGACAACATCCATGCCCTGCGTTTCACCAAGAATCCGGGTCATCACCCGGCCCATCTTTCCATTGCACCCATGCAACAGCACTTTCATTTTCCCACCCCCTAACATTGATACCAACGAGAGTGGACGCTTATGCGCGGTCTGCGCCGAGGCCACTGAGCCAATCCCCTGCAGGAGGTAAGCGAGCCCGACCAGAGAATTGCAGTTTGACGGCAGGAAGGTATGCTTTGACTACCGGCGTTCACGACGGCGTCACGACCGCCGGCCGCGTAGCCCGGTCCACAGGAGGAACAGATTTGCCAGCACAGGCGTCACAGGCAGCGCCAGGATCACATGCAGTTCAGGCAGCGGCCGCCGGACTCCGGCAGCCCACGCTCTGGTCGTACTTCCGGCGTCACTGGCTCCGCTTCGTCAGGGGCGGCATCAGCGGCATTGGCTACAACACGCTCATCGTGCTGGGGCCGATTTACCTCGGTCGGGCACTGGACGCGATCGCGGTCATCCCTTCGCAAGGGTGGGCTACAGCCAGGCCGCTGCTCCTCACAAGCCTCTCGCTCATGATACTGCTCACGGTCGTGTTCCAGGGCCTCCGGTCGCTCAAGAGGTACGACCTGCGGCTCATGTCGAACGCCATTGGCAACGACCTGCGCCGCGACCTGCTCAGCAGCACTTTCACGTGGGATGCGCCCCGGTTTGACAAGGAGAGCATCGGCGACCTGATGTCGCGCGGCGTCGGAGACGTGGAAGTGGTCGTAGAGACAATCATGAGCACAGTCACCGAAACCTACGACACGCTGGTCCTCATGCTCTCATATTTCTTCGTGATCCTGTTCTACGACCCCGGACTGACATTGCTCGCGTCCGTCCCAGTGCCACTCATGATGATTGCCGCGCAACTGACCGGCCCACTGCAGACGCGGGAGTCTCACAAAGCGCGCCGCGCTGCGGCTCAGATGACTGCGCACGCGACCGAGTCTCTCAACGCAGTCCGGGTGCTCAGGCTTTTCGGGCGCGAGCCTGCCGAGTGGGACAAGTTCAGGCAGACGTGCCGCGAGTACCTGCGCGCCAGCCTGAGGGTCACCGCTATCCAGAACGGCCTACTGCCTTTCTACACAGCGCTGGCTTCGTTGGGCATCGTGCTGGTCATCGGCCGCGGAGCCGGCCGGGTGATAGACGGGTCGTGGACACTCGGGCGCTTCACCGCGTACTTGAGCCTCTTCCTCAGTATGACAGGGCGCATGCTCATGGCCGGCAGGGTGCTGAACCGCGTCCACGCCGCAAGAGCCGCGTGGGCGCGCATCATGGAGAAGATGGACATCGAAGCGCCCCGAGGGCTCCCCTACGAGACCCCTGCCGGTGGTAGGCAGGGTGTGCGCCTGACTGTCAGAGACCTGTCGTTTTCCTTCCCCGGCATGCCGGAAAGCGCGTTGCGGAACATCTCCTTCGACCTGGAGCCGGGCGAACTGCTGGCAGTGACCGGGCCAATCGGGGGCGGCAAATCTGCGCTTGTCACTGCGCTGTCCGGGCTGTACCCGTATGAGGGTAGCATCGAGCTCGACGGTACGGAGCTACGGAGTCTTGACCCGGGCGGGCGCGCCTCGTTGATAGCGATGGTGGACGAGTCTTCGCTCCTGTTCTCGGGGAGCGTCACGGATAACATCACGTTGTTTTCGGCAACTCCGGATGATGGGCGTGTCAGGGACACTGCGACGTCCTCGGCGGTCGACTCGGACATCGCGGGTTTCCCCAAAGGTTACGCCACTGGAGTTGGTGAGTCGGGCGTGCGCGTCTCAGGCGGGCAAAGGCAGCGCATCGCTCTCGCCCGTGCCCTGTACAGGGATTCCCCGCTCCTGGTGCTGGATGACCCCTTTTCCGCCGTGGACCTGCTGACGGAAAGACGCGTTCTCACCGGTCTCAGGGAACAGCAGGGCCGGCTAACCATGGTGCTTTGCTCGCACCGCCTCAGCGCCTTCGAGACCGCCGACAAAGTGCTTGTGCTTCAGAACGGCACGGTGGTTGAGCAGGGCACGCACAGGTCTCTTGTTGCCCAGGGTGGCCTGTATGCCAGGATCTTCGCAGCCCAGGGCACATTGGAGGCTCAAGCTGTATGAGCGGTGACCAGAGCCGTATAGGCGATAGCCTGGGCCGCGTGAACAATGGCCGGCGCGTGACGCTGCTCGGCATTGCAAAGCAGGCCCTGGTGGGCCAGCAGTTCCGGCTGGCGCTGCTCGCAGTTTTCATAGCCGGCTCAGTCGTTGCCGAGGTCGCCCCGCCGGTCATCCTCAGCAGAGTGGTCGACTACAACATCAAGAATGGGACCGTAGACCGGCTCTGGTTCTGGGCCACCGCGTACCTGCTCGCGATATTCGGGCAAAGGCTCATCACATTCGCGCAGACTTACACCACCGTGGTGGTCGGGCAGCACGCCCTGCTGCGGCTGCGGTCCATGATGGCCACGCACCTGGCCCGCCTGCCCGTCCTGTTCTACGACCGGGCGCCCGTAGGGGACATCGTGAGCCGGGTGACAAACGACGTCGAGCAGGTCAACGTGCTTTTCACCACAGGTGTCATCGCCGTGCTCACAGACCTGTTCAAGATAACAGGCGTTCTCGTTGCCATGTTCGCCATAGACAGCTCGCTTGCGCTGCTTGCCGTGCTGTCTTTGCCCTTCGTGTACGCAGCAACCGAGTATTTCCGTAGGGGTATCAGGCAGGCCCAGCGGGCATCTCGAGTGTGGGTTGGCGCGATCAACACATACTTGCAGGAGAGCTGGAGGGGTTTCAGACTCATCAAGCAGTACGATAGCGCGGCGCGTTTCCTGGAGCGCTTCGAAGTGCCGCAGCAGAAGTACCTGGATTCGAGCAATCGAGCCGCGGGGTTCAACGCGTACTTCCCCGGGGTCCAGAAGACAATTGAGGCGATCACGACCGGGGTTGTGGTGTGGGTAGCCGCAGTGAAGCTCGCTACGAACCCGACCCTCAGCCTCGGCGCCATCGTCGCCTTTTCCCAGTTGATTACCCGGCTGTTCTCGCCGGTACAGGAGATCAGCAATGAGCTCCAGACATTCCAGCAGGCCATGGCGGGTGTGGACAGGGTCGTAGCTTTTCTGAAGGAAGAACCAGATGCGGGCCAAGGCGACGCCGCGAGTGGCGTCACGGAAGCCGGCGGCGTCGTCCTCAGGTTCGAGGCCGTGAACTTCGGATACGGCAGTGATGTTGAGATACTCCACGGGATAAACCTGGCTGTGAGCCCCGGGGAACGTGTCGCGGTGGTCGGGCGGACCGGGGCGGGCAAGACCAGCATAATCAACCTTGCCGCAGGGCTCTACCGGCCGTGGCAGGGGTCTGTGACCGTGGTGGGCAGGAACCCGGCGACACTCACGGCCTCCGAGAGGCGTCACGTCATAGGCGTCGTGCCGCAGACCGTGTATGTTGCGCAGGCGACCGTCGCGGAGAATATCTCGCTTGGCGACCCGATAATCACGCGCGAGCAGATTGTCCAGGTATCCCACAGGGTCGGTCTTGATCAAGTGCTTGAGGCACTGCCGGATGGTCTTGACACAGTGCTCGGGCGCGGCGGCCACCAGCTCTCACATGGCCAGAATCAGCTGCTCTGCCTCGCCAGAGCTATGGTCTGCGCTCCGCCAATCCTGCTGCTGGACGAGCCGACGTCAGGTATCGACTCTGAGACTGAGCGCGCCATCGCGAAGACGCTTGCGGGGTCCCGCGACATGGCCCTCATCATCGTATCCCACAGGCCGACCAACCTGTCCGGGATAGATCGCATCATCGTCATCGGCGACGGCCGGATCATCCAGGAAGGCACGCAAGAGGAACTGGAGAAGGCCCCTGGTTGGTACGCGTCCATGCAGGAGATAAGGCGGCTGGGGTGGATAGTGTGAGGCGCATGCTTCAACAGATACGCGAGCCTGTAGACCTGCACAAAGTGAGTAAGTGAGGTAGTGAACGTGGAAGGGCCCACCCAAGAATGGTGGGCCCTCTGGTTCTGAGTCCAAGTTCGGGTCTCTACCGCTTCCGCAGCACCTTCCCGCTTCGCGAATGGGTGAGTTTCCCGTTCTCCATCGCCGCGACGCCATTCACGAATACCCAGCCATAGCCCTCAGGATACCGCCGCGTCTCGATGTCGTCCTGGCACTCCTTGATCGCTTCAGGCTTGAACACGACCAGGTCAGCTTTCTTCCCCACCTCAATCGCTCCACGGTCGGCTAGCCCGAGCCTTGAGGCAGGGAGACTTGTCAGGCGCCTGATGCCTTCCTCGAGACCCAGCAGGCCGTTTGCATACAGCCTGATGAACCTCGCCATGCCGCCGAAGGTATTGAGGTTCGGCAAGTTGTATGGCAGCACTTTGCTCTCGAAGGTCTCGTCAACCACCAGCGTATCGCAACCGACCATAGCCAGCGGGTGCTGGTAGAATACCCTCAGCGCGCCGTCCGTTGCGAACGGCCGCTTGCTGCCCCCGCCCGCGCGCGGGTCTTCGGATATCACGTCCATCAGCGCATCAAGCGGGTCCTTGCCCTGTTCGCCTGCTATCTGGGCGATGGACTTGCCGTCATACTTGTCCAGCGTGCTCTTCGTTACCACTATGCCCTGAGCCCAGTTGGGCTGCAGGTTCGGGTTGAGAGTGTACCACCGGCCTGAGACGATATACTGCCTGATCTCAACGCGAAGGTCCGGCGCCCTGAGGTTATGCGCGAACTGCTCGAACGAGCCTGCTTCTTTCAACCACGGCGCAAGGGTACCCGCGAGGTATCTCTGGTGAGTCGTCCCGCCGGTGAGGTGGTTTGGTATCACGTCGAAGCTCAGGTCAACGCCATCGTCGAGGGCCTGCTGGACAACCCCAAGTGTCTCCTCAGCAGCCACGACTGCAAGTCTGGGGGTCGGCTGGGGCGAGATGAGGTACCCTGAGCTCAGGTGCGCAATCTCAAACCTGCCCCCGACTTTCTTCGCGACATCGATGGCCTCTTTCAGTCCCTCAACCAGGCCGGCGTTGCCGAAGCCCTGCCGGAGGCCGGTGCGCCGCCAGTGGCTGGAGAAGATGCCGCCGCGCCTGGTAACCTCTCCGATGACCGCGTAGTTCTCATCCTGCGCGCAGAACACACCGGGCGGGTAGTCCATGCCGTTGGAGATGCCCGCTGCGCCGTTGTCCATGGCCTCGGCGGCATGGCGCTTCATGACATTGATCTCATCCGCCGTCGCATGCCGCTTGTAGTTGACTCCCATGGCTGCAGTCCTGATGGCGCCGTGCCCCACAAGAGGCACGACGTTGATACCCGGCTTTGCCTCCTCAACCTTGTCCATCCACTGTCCGAATGTGGTCCAGTTTATGTCGAAGCCGTCGATTTCCATCGCCGCGCGCTTTACCTTTTCCAGGTCGACGGCGACTTCCGGGTAGTACTTGGATGGCGCAACCTTCTCCCGCCAGGTTTCGCCCCACATGCTGAGGTTTATGTACTTGTTGAGCGGTCCCGCGGACGACCCGCACTGGCCGCCAACCGATGTCGTGATGCCCTGGCCGACTGAGCTTTCCCCGCCGGGATATTGCAGGATCAGGCGGTCCGAATGCGAGTGCACATCTATGAAGCCTGGCGCGACCACGAACCCAGAGGCATCTATCATCTTCTCGGCGCTTGCGGCGGAAAGGTCTCCCACGGCGGCAATCGAGTCTCCCCTCACGGCGACATCTGCCTTGACGCGGGGTATCCCTTTGCCGTTCACAACGTCTCCGTTCTTGATGAGCACATCGAACATGGCTGCTCCCTCCTCGGGACGACTATTCGTCGCGCCCGGCGAGCAACCTTCACGCGTGCTGCCGGCGCGCCAGACAGGATTTGGCTGGGGTATGTTCGGAAGGGCTACGTCCGGCGGGCTATCTCCGGCGGGCTATGCTCGGCTGGTGAAGGTAGATGCCGATGCACGGTCATCTGGTGAACGCGGATCACGCGCTATGTTTACGTGCTGACCATAGTTGCAGTGGCGGTCACCTGGCGAACGTCCACACAACGGTATGTTCACCACGTGACCGTACCGCCCGCCTAACTTGGCGCCGCGGCCTTGGCAGAGTCCGACCCCGGTTGCTCAGGGCGCGCTAGGCGGTACTTTCCCGACAGCAGCCGCGTAGATCACGAACCTCTCTTTGCCGTCAAGGCCCAGAAGGCGGTTAATCACGCCATCATGATAGCCGCCGATGGCACAGCAACCCGCGCCCACTTCGAGCGCTGCGAGATACAGGTTCTGGCACACATGTCCGGCATCGAGGTGCATGAACCGGTAGGCGCGTTCGCTGTACCGGTAAACGGACCTGTAGGCAACGGCAACCCAGATGAAGGTAACAGCATTCTCAGTGAGGATGGTGAGCGGCTGGTCGCATATTGCCTCCGTGAACCGTGCCGGCACGCCACCGCCTGCATCAACCTCGACGAGCTTGTGGTCAAGTGCAGCATACTTGTAAAGGCCTGGCGTCAGCCCTTCGACACGATTGCACAGCAGGTACGTCTCAAACGGGTGCCGCGATCCTGCCGACGGGACAGGCCTGAGCGTGGCCGGGCGGTCTGTAACGCGTTGCACACCCTGAGTGGCCCAGAGGAGGTATGAGAGTTCGACCAAGCTGACAGGGGCGAGAGAGAAGCTTCGGATACTCCGTCGCTTGCGCAACGCTTCAGAAAGCGAGAGGCCCGCAGACGTGGTCGGAGTGTGATCGGGGAGGTTGAGAACACGAGCGCCGGCCGGTATCTCATCGGCCAGCGGAGGCTGGGGCAGACCCTTTCGCTGGTCGGGCTGGTGCATATTCCTGAACGTGGACGCTTCCATGAACTTGTCCACAACGTCGAACCTGTCCCGGGGGCCTGGATTGCCGGTCACTCCCGGTTTGCCTTCATCGAAGTGCATGGCGGATGCCTCCCGCAGTGACGTGCCGGCGACCTGCGGCCGGACGGCCCTCTACTTCGATGTCTGCTGGGGCATCACCTCGGCCAGCACAGATATCTTCTCCCACCGCCGGTTTGTCGCATCAAGCACTGCCTTGACCGGAGCGAGCTCAGCATTGTCCTTAAGCGACACGGCGCCGACCAGCTGTTCCTCGGACTGCCCGCGACGGGAAAGCCGCACCACGGCTACTGTCACGCGCCAGGAGCCCAGCGTAGCGTTCCCGAGATGGCTCAGTGAAAAGAAGTAGCCTTCCGGCAGAGTGGCGTTGAGCGCGTCGATTGTCGCGCGGGCATAGGCCTGCCTCACTGACGGCTTGTCCGACGTCAGAGTGAACGCCGTCCCCACCGCACGCGTTCCGCCCGGCCCAACCAGTGATACGCGCGCCACGTAAGGGCGCCCGAGCTCAATCTTGACCGATTCTACCTGCAACCTCATCGAAATCGAGACTCCTCTCGTCCGGAATATCGTGGAAGGTGCGCCACCCCGTCAGGCCCCTACGCTGCCTTTCTTCGCCGAGCTGTCGTGAGTTGCCTCCTCTACCGATATGCCGGAAAAGGAGGTGAGACTATGAGACGCACGACACTGGTCACGATCCTGGTCACCGGGTTCTTGCTCCTGTGTGCAAGCACAGTGGCGGCGGGCAATGTTGAGCCTGCGGGGCCGTACTGGCCGAACGGGACGAAACTCGTCGTGGACGCCGCAGGGTCCACCGTGACAGTATCATTCCCGAGTGCCCTGAACAGTCCGTACTATTACTGGATAGGTGCGTACCCAAGCAAGTCCGGCTTCCCAGTGGCATCTGCTCGCGTGGATTCCCTGGGCACCGGAACAGTAACGGTCCAGTTGACCCTGAATCCCGGAGCGTACGTGATCAAGGCATACGTGTACGATTCTGCATGTATCCTGACAGATGTGATCAGGTGCCATGCAAAGGTTCCGTAAGTCCTGATGTGCCAGAGCGGACGGGATGGGCAGCCGTATGGGCTGCCCTTTTTTGCGCTGGCAGGCATCCTGCCGCCTGCCGGGTGAAGTGGACACTATCGAGAGGCTGCCCCGCGCGGTCCAGGATTTCAAAGTGGCCTACGTGGCAGGGCCGTCGTTCTACCCGGACCGCTCGGGAAAGAGCAGCCTGCGGATTTGCCTCAGCCTTGTGAAAGAGGACCTCATTCCGGAAGGCATCCGGCGGCTTGCCCAGGTACTCGCGCCATAGGAGGCAGGGACAACAGGGTACGGGCCGGGATATGGCGAAAACAACCTAGCTTTCAGAAACAGGTAGAGAAGACGAGTTCCAACGACCATGCCGCAAAACATGGGAGGCAAGTCTATGGCAAAGAGAGCACCTGAGGCAGAGGATATTCTCAAGTTTAAGATGGTTTCTGATCCGCAGATCCGGCCGTGCGGCCGGCACATCGTCTACCGGCTGACGGAAATAGACGGCAAGGAAGATGCTTACGTGTCGTCCATCTGGGTCGTCGCTACGGCCGGCGGCGAGCCCCGGCGCCTGACGCAGGCGGGCAAGACCAATACAGGTGCACGCTGGTCGTCTGACGGCACGAGGATTGCGTTCGTATCGGACCGGAGCGGAACACCGCAAGTATGGGTGATGCCGTTCGAAGCAGGCGGCGAGTCGTACCAGGTGACACACGATCTGGAGGGTGTCAGCGGGCCTCCGGTTTGGAGACCCGACGGGAAGGCGCTGGCGGTGCTTGCTCTTGGGCCGGCAAAGCCTGGAGACGCCGTACCGAAAACACCGGAGATCAGGACCGTTGACGACATATGGTACAAGATCGACGGCGCCGGCGTCTTCGGTCCGGCCAAGCAGCACGTATACGTGGTGTCGCTGCCGGGTGGCGAGACGACGCAGGTCACCGAGGGATCCTTCAACCACAGCCTGCCGGCCTGGTCGCCGGACGGCTCAAGACTTGCCCTGACCTCATCTCGCAGGCCGGACTCCGATGCGTCGACCCTTGCCGAGCTCTACGTACTGGATCCTACCACCAGGGAGTATCACCTGGTGCTGGATGGCTTCACCGGCCTTATGCCGCCGGGCCCAGTGTGGTCGCCCGATGGAAAGCACCTGCTATTGGTGACGGGCCGTGAGCCGGTGTTCCGCCATCACACGACAGGCATCTGGAACGTGGACGCGTGCGCTGGGGCCTGCAGCAACCTTGTCGCGGACCTCGATCGCCCGCCCTCACCCGTCGACGGAGGCGACATCGCCACATTCGAAGAAGACGCCTCGCCGAACTGGAGCCCTGACGGCAGGTATGTCTATACGCTGGTGGGCGATACGGGAGCCAGCGAAGTCTTCCGCATCGACACTTCAGCCGGCGGCCTGGAACGCGTGACGACTGGTTCCTGCCGGAACGTCATGGGGTTCTCGGTGGCAACCGGCGGTTCTGTGGCGTTCACCGCCACGGACCCGGCGTGCCCAGGCGAGATCTTCTGCGTCGACCGGGCAGGCCGCGAGAAGCAGCTCACGAGCGTCAACGCAGACTATTTCGCGGAGACGCGTGTCTGCCCCACTGAGTCGTTCACGTACCCATCCGTTGACGGCCTCGAGATCCAGGGCTGGCTGGTCAAGCCCGAAGGAGAGGGACCACACCCGCTGATCCTGGATATCCACGGTGGCCCCCACGGCGCGTATGGTCATGCGTTCCATCACAGGTACCAGTGTTTCGCGGCCCAGGGGTACGCCGTGCTCTACACAAACCCGCGCGGGAGCCAGTCGTACGGCACAGAGTTTGCCAGGGCCTGCATCAAGGACTGGGGCGGCCTGGACTACCAGGATATCATGGCTGCGGTCGACCTGATGATCGAGCGCAGAGTCGCGGACCCGTCGAGGCTCTTCGTCACGGGATACAGCTATGGCGGGTTCATGACGAACTGGATCATCACCCACACGGGCCGGTTCAGGGCAGCTGTCGCGGGGGGTTGTGTTTCGAATCTCTACAGCTTCTTCGGTTCGTCAGACATTGGGCCGGACTTCATGACAGAGGAAATTGGGGGACCTCACTGGGAGACGCCTGAGCCCCTCATGAAACACTCGCCCCTATCGTACGTGGCGGCAGTGACGACGCCCACCCTCTTCTTGCATGGCGAGAGGGACGACCGGTGCCCGATAGACCAGTCGGAACAGATGTATGCAGCGCTTAAGGTCATGGGCAAGACGACTAAGTTCGTGAGGTATCCGAACAGCAGTCACTTGTTCTTCCTGACCGGCAAGCCGAGTTACCGGGTTGACTATGTCAGGCGATCGTTGGAGTGGTTCGGCAGGTATGGGCAAGCGTAGCCACATCGCCTGGCGGGTCGTGTTGCACATGGTGTTGCCGGCAAGCAGATAGGGGTAGAGAATTGCGACGGGGTCCGAGTGGGCCCCGTCAGTATTGTTCTACTGGTCAGATGGCGCTCTGGCGACCGACACTGCCCAATCTGCCCGCGGACCCATTGCCGGGGCGCCACTGCTTGATTCTTGATCAGTCCGGAGCAAAGCTTGCGCGAAAACCAGTCAGACGCCCGCAGGCATTGCCTACTTTTCAGGCACTGGCAGTCCGAATGTACGGTTTTTGGTCAGCCGACGGGAGGGACTGCCTGATTTCCAGTCAATGCGCCGGCGCGACTGCACAAACTCCGGGCAATGACGCTCAGGACCCGGTGACGAGATTCGGCGACCGACCCCTGGCGCGGGCAGCTCCAATCTTCGGAAGGCGCCGGCACTCCCCTTTCCTAGGGCTCCCGGCGGCCCGTCAGGTGCCAGTACAGGTCGGGTCGCCGGTCGCGCATATAGAACCTGTCCTTCCTTATGTGATCGATTATGGAAAGATCACAATCTGCGACCAGGACTTCCTCGCCGGAGCCCGCCCTCTCGACGACTCTCCCGTCAGGTCCCGTCATGAAGCTCCTTCCCGCGAACGTTCCTCTCCCCTCTTTTCCAGTCCGGTTACAGAACACCGTGAACACCTGGCTGTCGAAGGATGCAGCCTGGAGTTCCACTTCGTACATGGCGAAGTCTTCGCCTTCAAGGCACGCCGTTGGGGCGAGGATGATCTCCGCTCCGAGCACGGCAAGCGAACGGAGATGCTCCGGGTAATGCCGGTCGTAGCATATCGAGATGCCGATTCGCCCTGCCCTCGTGTCATAAACCTGCGGCGCGGTATCGCCGGGGCAATAGTAATACTTCTCGTGGAAGCCCGGCTCCTCGGCGATGTGCGCCATCCGCACAACTCCAAGGAGGGTGCCGTCCGCATCAATTACCGGCGAGGTGTCATAGTACTCGCCCGGTCCCGCCTTCTCGTAGACGTTGATGACTGTGACCATGGCATATTTCCGGGCTGCCTCCTGGAACTGCTCGACGATGGGGCCGGGTACTGGAACTGCCCACTCGAAGTACTTCGGGTCGGCAGGATCAGCAGGGAAAAACGGCAGAAAGGTCAGTTCTGGGAAGACGATCAGGTTCGCCCCAGCGTCGCCCGCCTGACCCATAGCGGCAAGCGCCCGCTGCTCGTTTTCCACATGGTCCGGGCTCATTGCCATCTGGACACAGGCGACTCTCATGATTATCGCGGCCTCCTTCCGGCGACCCTGTAGCCTTCGAATAGCCTCCCACCGGCCAGCTCCAGGACTCGCTCTGTGAACGTGATCAGCGGTTCCTTCGCGCCGCAGCTGCGAAACCCAGAAAGCGCCGCCCGCAGTTCTGCGGCGAATCCAGGTTCGGCCCGCTCGAGCGCTCTGAGGGCCCATTTCCCCTTCCCCCTCCACCGGCGGTGATGGCTGAGGACGAGATCTGCCGCTGCAGTGGCCAGGGCTGCTGCTATGATCAGCGTTTCAGCCTCGTCCAGTGAGCCCTTGAAGTCCTCCAGCAAGTCCGTCAGGAAATACCGCTGGCTGTGCATCTCTTCTGACGTAAGAAGGACCGGCCCTTCGTCCACCAGGGCTCTGGCTTCCTCCTGAATCCGCCCTGCCAGCCCGCCCACGTCTTTTAGCACTACTGCCTCAATGCACATGACGGGTAACGTGGGCATACCTCTTACCACATCGGATGAGAAGTAATCTCGGCAGGATCGTACAGTATGGACGAATAGCTCAACCGGCCAGCCGTTGAACACACGTGAATCCCTGTATGGGGCCTCCTCACTGTCGACGATGATGACCATATCAAGGTCAGACGTTGCGGTTGCGTCCCCGCGTACCACACTCCCTGAAAGAAACGCAGCCAGACAGTCAGGAAACCACTCACGGATCAGCGCCGACGCAACCTCGGCCCCGCTCGGCCGACCTGCAGGCCCCGCAGGTTCGTTGAGGGTGTCTCCCGCCATGGACATCTCTCCCATCGCAGAGTAGGGGCCAACCTATCCGGTCACCAGGTTCCGGAGTCGTAACCCTCATGACTGTAGCTTCCCGGTCTTGCGGCACAGGTAGCGTTCGTGCAGCAACTGCACGCTATCCCCGCTGCAGAAGAACTCGATGACCTGCCTGTGCCCGCTCCCGTAAAGGTAGAACCGCGGGTGAGCCGGGTCGAGGTCGAAGGGGACGAGCGTTGATGAGACCGACCCGTAGTTATGCTTGTTCTCAACGATGAGGTAATCCCCATCGCGGCGCACTTCGGCCCTGTGTGTACCCTTGTAGGTCTCGTAGTAGCCGGTGAGGCCTTCCAGTACCTTCTCCGCGCGCAGGGCTTCCAGTTCCCAGGGGTCCTTGCCGATAACCTGTGCCAGGGCGAAATCCACCATGGTCATAGGCGCATAGCCAGAGCCGTTGACGAGGGCGACGCCACCAATCCGGAGTTCCGGCAGGAACCGCATGCCTGCTGTGGAGACATACATGGCACCGCTGTGTCCGACCGATCTGTGGCCGAGGAAGTCGGATATGTTCAGTCCCAGCCCGTAGAAGGCAGCCGGACTGCCGGTAGCGATATCTTCGTTAGGCGTGCGGACGACCGGTGTGGACATGGTGGCAATCGACTCCGGGCTGACGATGGGCCCACCGGGCCCTCTGCCGTTGTTCAAGTACATGGTGACATACTTGGCCATATCCAGCGCGTTACTGATGAGGCCTCCGTCCGCCTGGGCCTGCCCCCAGGGATATTCCCGCGCGATGTGCCGGTTATCCTTATCCAGGGCGTAAGGAGTCGCCATTTGCTTGTCGGCTTTGGCCAGATCATAGTCGTGGAAAGACCGCGTCATGCCAAGGGGCAGGAGGATATGCTCGCGGATGTATGTCGCATACGGCTGGCACGACACCTTCTCGATTATCCCGCCCAGCAAGATAAACCCTTCGTTCAGGTAGAACCACCGCTCACCCGGTTTCGTAACCACCCAGTCCGCAGCCCCGTTGACAAACGCG
>Ga0315277_10000702_pt1 | contig 51444 bp, 46 predicted proteins | sample YL17G05_15_MG_FD_203695 | JGI IMG/M metagenome (GOLD analysis project Ga0315277, IMG submission 203695) | Sediment microbial communities from Yellowstone Lake, YNP, Wyoming, USA - YL17G05_15 | ecosystem: Environmental > Aquatic > Freshwater > Lake > Sediment | place: USA: Wyoming | collected... | reverse complement strand
GTTTAGGTTCTAGGGGAGTAGTCGATTTGGGTTTTTTCGGTTCATCAGGCAGTTTGGGGGGCCCTTTCTTAGGTTCTGAGCTCCCAGTCAGTTTATCGTCCGGGGAAGTAATTGATTTTGGTTGGGATAGGTTTCGAATTTTTTTATTGAGGCTCAAATAAAGGATAAAAGTGAGAACGACAGTTCCGAGGAGAGCAAACGCTAGAATCCAGATTAAAGGATCGAAACTGGGAGGAATTGTTGTCTTATTAACTTGGATCGCGCCGGAGGTCGTATTCCAATTTCCTGTACCATCCTGAATGTAAAGTGTATAGGGTTTAACGCCTGTATTGCTGGGAATCCATGTGTTATAGCGCCAGGTGCCGCTGCCGACATTTGTCATCGTATGGTTACTCCCCTCGAATTCGAGCAATACTGCCTGGATATTGGAAAGGTCCGCCACGCCGGCGAGTGCGATCATTTCGGTCCCCCCGAGTTCCAACGGATCGGCACTTTCGATCACAGATAGATAAGCTGGAGGAGTGGAATCGATAACCTGAATCGCCCCGACGGTCGTATTCCAAAATCCAAGATTGTCTTGGATGTAAATCTTATATGGATAGGCGCCGGCGCTGCTGGGCGTCCAGGTGGTATAGCACCAAGTGCCACCGCCTAAGTCGATCATGGTCTGGTTGTTCCCCTCGAATTCGAGTAGGACCGGCTGAATCCCCGAAAGCGAGGTCACCCCAGAAATCGTAATCGTTTCCATGGCGCCGAGTTCCAGCGGATTGGCGCTCTCTATGACAGTTGCATAAATAGGCGGCGTGGGACCATAGACCTTGCCGTCGTTACAGCCCACATACACGCGCCCGCCTGCCACCGCCGGGGACGACCACACGGGACCTCCCACAGGGTAGCTATAGAGGAGCCCCCCGGTGGTAGCATTCAAGCAATAGATATTGCTGTCATAGCCGCCCACGTACAGGCGCCCGCCCACCACTGCCGGGGATGAATATACCGCACCTCCTGTTTTATAGGTCCAGATACGCGCGCCCCAAGCACCGAGATCCACGCAGTGAACCACGCCATCGTCGCTCGCCACATACAGGCGGTCGCCGACTACCGCGGGTGAAGACGTTATAAAATCTTCGGCGGTATAGGTCCAGGATCTCGCGCCCGTGATGGCATTCAGGCAGAGGAGTTGGTAGCCGGTGCCGATAAACACAAGTCGAACTCCCGAAATGGTTACCACTGCAGGGGAAGAATAAATGGGATAATTTGTGGCATAGCTCCAGAGGAATTCGCCTGTAGTGGCATTCAGGCAATAAACATTGCCTATATTGTAACTAGCACATATATACACGCATCCGCCCGCCACTGCGGGAGAGGATTCTATCGTCCACCAGTCAAAAGTAGTAGTGTAGTTCCAGAGTTGCCTACCCGTGGTAGCATTCAGGCAGTAAAACTTATTGTCGGCACAGCCCACATACACGCGTCCGTCCGCCACAGCCGGGGAAGAATGCACTTCATCATCCATTGAATAGTTCCAGAGATGCACCCCTGTCGTAGCATTCAGGCAGTAAAGCTTATTGTCGTCACAGCCTACATACACGCGCCCGCCTGCCACCGCCGGGGATGATTCTATTATAAATCCCGTGAGATAGCTCCAGAGGAGCCCCCCGGTGGTAGCATTCAAGCAATAGATATTGCTGTCATAGCTGCCCACGTACAGACGCCCGCCCACTATCGCCGGGGATGAATACACCTGAGCACCCGTCTGGTAATTTGAAAAAGGAATTGTAGGATTGATCAGGGAGGAATGTGCCTCGCCCGTATGATTGAGCTGCCCGCGGAACATGGGCCACTCGTCCTGGGTTGGGTCGCTACTTCCGGGTGCCATGAGATCCAAAACGTGGATCGACCCACTGACGATGAGCATATTATCCCAATTATCCTCGATGTAAATGGTATAGGAAAGAATACCTACGTTACTGGGATGCAAATTATCACGGGTCCATTCAGTATAGCTGCCCATATCATGGTAGGTCATAGTATAGTTGCTGTCCTCAAATTCGAGCTTGACTGTTTGGATTCCAGAGAGGTCTGCTACATCCCGAATCATGATCGCTTCCGGATCAGGCCATCCGAATTGTATTGGATCGTACCTTTCATTTACGGATGAATATGTGGGAGGGGTGGTATCAATAACCATAATCGCCCCGTCGGTTGCATTCCACTCTCCCGCAAAGCTCTGCATGTAAATCGTATAAGAATGAATACCAAAACTGCTGGGAGTCCAATTGTTATAAACCCAATTGCCCCCATTAGCATTAGTCATGCTATGGTTAGCCCCTTCAAATAAGAGCCGTACTTGAGTGATTCCAGAAGGATCAGTCACGCCTGCAATCGCAATCATTTCTGTCCCACCGAGTTCCAACGGATCGGCACTTTCTATCACGGTCATATAAGTAGGCCAGGAAACCTGGAGTCTAGTGTTCTGAGCTCCCATTGTTTGAACTTTTAGAGGCATTAGGCTCTCAATTGAAAAGAAAAAACAAGCAGTCAAACAAATTAAGAGAATCGGAACCAAAATCCGCTCCGCTTTTTTCATACACATTCCTCTCCTAGGAATTATTTTACGCAATAATTTTTGAATTAATACTTAAATTGTCTTTTTTAATTCAAATAACCCACATTTTAAACATCCTTTAGTGCATCAGAGTAGTATTTAAAATATCCTTAGTACCTCGGAGTAAAGGGAGATTATGAATGCTTCCCTTATAAATAGCCCCTATTTTGTAACTGTTTTTAAGACAAATAATTGAGTGTAAAATAAGAAAGAGATTGTTTTAATTCTCATTATAACGTGGAATTCTAGAATAAGAGAGGCTAGTTCTGATTATTTGGCTTGGGGTTCCCCCTTGATGCGAAAAAGCAGCACGACTAAGATCACGAGGAACAGGGGTAACGCTACCAAAGCAAGTGTTAAGTAGATTGCATTGCCTGTAGCTTGCACGATCAGGAAGGCATCGGCTGCGGTTATCAGCATCATCAAGCTGAGCCCAATAATCGGTAATAGATCTTTCTTTATCTTCATCTTTCACACCGTCCAATTTAGGGGATAGGAAAAATACTCACATCCGCGAAGAAATTCCGAATGATCAGGACTTCAATGCCGCTAAGGACGACGAGGCATGTCGCAAGCAAGAGCGGCACGCAGCCGTAGAAAATTAGGGTTGTTTTTCGATAGCCCCACTGGTCCAATCGCCGGGGGACCACCTTCCAGAGGATGGCAAATAGGAAAATGACGAGGAACCAACCCAAGAAGTTCATGAGCGGAATGCCAAAGAACTTTAGGGTGTGTTCCATACTCCAAACCCACATTCCAACATCGGCAGGGATGGCGGAAGCAAAATTGAGATTGACCATCACGGGATCAGTCCAGAGGTCCAAGTCCATAGCAAGAAAGGCGCCAAGAGCTGAAATAGCAAGGAAATGCCATTTAGGGAGAAGTTTCTCAGCCAGAAAGACGCAAGCATATGCAACGACAAACCAACCAATGCAAGTGTAGAAGGGGACTTCGAAGAACCAGAGTCCGCCGCGGGTGAAGAAGTAGGATGGAAAAACCAATCCAAAACGACCGGAGAGGATCCACATCGCTTCCTCGAGCCCCGTAAAAATAAAAGATCCTGAGAAAAATAAGAGGCTTCGCCATAAACCGTATTTATGATAGCTATGGTTAAAAACGATTAGTGCAACGATTACAGAGCCAATATCCATCACGATCAATTCAATCGTAGGAGAAGTGGAAAGATATGCGGGATTCACATCGGGCACCTGGAATATCCCAGGGAATAAATGATGAATAATGGTTGATACCGCAATGCAAATGCCGAGAATTGTTAAAATCACTATGCTAAAGGTCCGTGTGAATTTATCCATACCACCACTTCGGATGTGAGAAATCGAATCTAAGTGTCTTATGGGAGTTTATTTTTTTAAAAGTATCTTTGATGGGAAATTTAAAAAAATTAATTAGTGCCAAGAAGTAATAGAATTCACATTATAAGCAGAGGTCCTAAGTATGGAAAAGCAGATTCGATTCATCTTACGAGAGGAATTTTTGTATATTAGCGCCATGATCAATGAGGGAAAAGTGAATTGTAAGGATAAGGGGGCTGCAATCGTGGCGTATCTGACGGATCGATTGAGGAACTTAACGGAGGTGGATTTAAAATCGATTAGGGACGATAAGAAATTGGTCGAGCGGGTACAGGACCTTGCGAAAAACCTTTCCTTGAGCTGTGAATGGGTTCCGTTCATCGAGTATTTTCCCTTTTACAATGAGAACATGGGATTGAAGTTTAATAAGTTGGGGTATTTTAGGTTTGCAATCGAGTATTTTTCGGACAATCCTAGCAAGAGAGAGGCAATTACGCCCACTATAATTCAGCACATACCGATGTTAGCCTTAAATATCTTAAAGGAGTTCTGTGGGCAATACGTGAATCAATACCTCTTTTTAGATCTGGAGAGCCCCATTTTCATTTTTGTCACGTCGGATACCATCAAGGATGAGAAGAATAGCGCAATCGATATCTCATGGACGGAGGAAAATATTCAAAAATACAAGAAGATTCTCGCGTATTGGACGGTAATCTATTCAGGGCAATGGGCGGATTATTCGGATGATTTATATACAAAACGGGTCCAGCATAATCTTTCCAATCGTTTATCCGAGCTGCACTTCATTTTTCGGAATTCGGGATTCATTTATATGGCGAAAGATAATTACGAGAGACATTTTGAGAATTATATGATAAAATCCGTGTTAGAGCCCACGGCGCAAGTGCGTTCCATGCTATTTGCGTTAATGGCGGTTAATGAGTCGTTAGATACCCTGTTTTCAATGAAGGATTACTTGGCCATCAAGATGATTGAGGAGAAGATTGAGAGTTTAAGAAATACCCGAGGGATGATCCAGACAAAAATGAGTATCATTTACAATGAATTGGATTATAACAGGCGGGAGCACTACACCAGCGTATTGACTCATTTAATGACGATTTTCAATTTGAAGGATATTTTAGAGCGGATTCACAGCAAATTCGATGTGATCTCGGATTCCATGGATGTCCGCTATCAGAAAGCCAGTCGCGAAAATCAAGGTCGGGTGGAGCATAGCATGACCTATTTAAACATTCTCTTTGGCTTGGCGGGAATCTCACAAGTCTTGGTCTTTGTATTTACCGAAGAACATTTGATCTTTGGTTTAAGCAGCATTATTCTCATAGGAATTATGGCAATTTTTCTGTTGGTTTTGAGATCGTATATATCCATGAAGCGGAGCGAGAAGAAAGCGAATGTTAAGAAAACAGTGGATGCCGTCATTTTCGACGCAAAAAATGAGAGCGTGGTGATGATAAAACGCAGGTGGCCCCCGTTCAAAGGGCAATGGGCGTTACCAGGGGGCTTTATCGAGAAAGGCGAATCGCCTGAGCAGGCTGTAACGCGGGAAATTGAAGAAGAAACCGGCTTAAAGTTGAAAATCGAAGGTAAAATTGGGGTTTACGATGATCCAGAGCGGGATCCGCGAGGCAGAGTAATAACAACAGCATTCTGTTGCTCTATCGTCGGGCCAACAGAACTTAAGTGTAGTGATGAAAGCCTCGACCTAAGATTTATCCCCTTGAAAGAGTTGAAAGGGGTGAATCTAGCCTTCGATCACGAATTGATTCTGAAGGATGCGGTGGTAAAATTCTTGAAGAAAACCGATTGGAGTTAAAAGAAGAGAAAGAAATATAAAATAGTAGGAGTGAAAATTATGAGTGAAAAGAATGAAAAAGAACAAGAAAAGGAGAAAGGAAAAGACCAGAAACATAAAATGCGGGGTTTCATTGGTAAAGGAGCAGGAGCTGAAGGAGTATCTAGTTCACTTGATAAAGATCTAGAGACGGCACTCAAGAAAGATAAGAAAAAAGGAAAATAATTTAGCTTTTTCATCATTTTTTCTTTTTTATAGAAGATTCGGAAGAATTTAGCCTATGGTTCCGGACGTCGTAACAGTCGGCGATATCAATCTCGATCTCATCACCGAGCCCATGCAGGTGGATTTAGCGAAGCAGAAAGAGATGGAGATCATCTCGAAGGGGTTCTGGCAGGCCTTAGGGGGCAATGCGGGGAATTACGCCATGGCGGTGGCGAAGTTGGGGTTGAAGAGTCGGTTAATAGGGGCTCTGAGTGATGATCCCATCAGTAAGTGGCTCATGGAGATTCTCGAGAAGAATGGAGTGGAGTTTCGCATTTGCTTCAAGGAGAAGTCGAGTGCCATCACGTTTGCGCTGACCTATGCGGATGGAACTCGGACTTTCATCTCCGATTTAGGGGCCAATCAGTTGCTGTCCTTGGAAGACATCGATTTGAGCCTCCTTGAGGGAAAGCATTTGCATCGGGCAGGGTACTGGTGGGCGCCGAAATTTATGGGACCGGGCACTAAACGATTATTTCGCATTGCCAAGGAAAAGGGACTCACCACATCTTTGGACATTGCGTGGGACCCTCAGGGGTGGACCCTGGAGCGGCGAACGGGGGTCTATGATTGTTTAAAGTACTGCGATATTTTATTTTTAAATAACAAGGAACTGCAGTCCCTCACGCTGTTAGATTTGGATGAGGGCGCTCATTTTTTATTGGAGAAAGGAGTGCAGCTGATTGGGTTGCACTACGGCGAGAGGGGATGTCGAATCTATGACGGTCAGAAAATATTGCAAATCCCGAGTTTTCGAGTGCAGTTGAACAATCCGACGGGAACGGGGGATGTTTATAATGCGGCATTCATTTATGGTTATCTTCAGAAATGGGATTTAGCGAGGATCGGAAAATTTGCCAATGCAAGTTCCGCGTTACATCTAAGCGATCGCGCCAAGCCCTATCCGACGCTGAAAGAGGTCCAAGGGTTTCTGACTTCTTATAAGGAGTAATGAGGGAGCGAAATGGAACCGATTGGGAAGAATACATTAAAAGAAATTGAAGAGCAGCCAGAGGTTATTCAGAAAACCATCGAAAATTCGAAGGTGTTTGAAGAGCTGGCGGCAAAAATAAACGAAGTGAGCCCAGAACTAATTGTGCTTACAGGGAGTGGCAGTTCCTTCAATGCAGGCTTTGCAAGTCTATATATGCTCAATAATGTGGCTAAAATTCCAACGTGGGTGGTCCATTCCTCTGAGTTTCCCTACATGATCGAGCCCATCCTGAAGAAAGAACGACACCTTCTGATAGCGATTTCGCAGAGCGGGGAAAGTCTTGGAACGGTTTCGGCCGTTAATATAGCCGCAGCTAAAGGGGTTCCGACGATTTCTGTGACGGCGCACCCGGAAAGTCCTCTTGGGCAACAGAGTTCAATGGCTTTGCCTTTAATATGCGGGGAAGAAATAAGTATCATGGCAACTAAGACATATATGGCACAAATTGCAGCCTTAACCAGACTTGCAATAGAGTTGGGGACCTATCGCGAAGAAAATAAACCTCAGTTCATAAAGGACCTCCTGAATTCGTTAAAGCTTATTCCAAATGAAATAAAGAAAATGGACACGCCCTTAAAACAAACAATAAAGAATATCGCGCCCTACTACAAATTTGCGAAGCATGCCTTCATTTTGGGGACTGGCCCGGATTATGCTACCGCGATGGAGGCGGCATTAAAGTTGAAAGAGGGCGCTCAAATTATTGCGGAGGCATATAGCACGCCAGAATTTCGGCATGGTCCGATTATTCTCGCTGATGAATACACGATGATTCTGGCAATCATTCCCCATGCCTCTAGTAAGCGTTACGAGTCAGTGGTTTCCCTTCTGGAAAAAGTGAAGCGGCGGCATTCTTCGATCATCGGGATTACACCGCATCAAGAGCTGCCTTTGGATTTCTCAATTCAGATGCCGCATCTCAAAGAGGAATTGAGCCCATTGATCAATATCGTCCCGGTTCAATATCTAGCGTATTTCATTGCCATCCTCCGCGGGTATGACCCAGATAAGCCGAAGTATCTGACCAAAGTGGTGACGGAGGAATAAACTCCAGAGGAACAGCTATGGTTCAGAGGCGAGAAGTTCCAGTCATACATTCCGCAACGGTGATCAACCCGAATTCTGGAGAAGTTTTGACGGATCACGATATCTACATTGAAAGGGGGATTATTACTAAGATTGAACCTTCAAAGCAGGGGGTCGCACCGAAGGGATTGGATGCTACAGGGTTATTTGCCATCCCCGGCTTGATTGATTCACATGTCCACTCGCTTGGCTTTATGGACGAAGATATCCCCGGAATTTTTGATTTGAGATGGATGTTTCGACAGCAAACTAGAAATCTAACTGCGTACCTTCATAGCGGGGTCACCACGATTCGAGATATGGGATCCGCTCTGTATTTAATCCGAAACAAAAGTCGAAACTCGGCTCACTTGAAAATAGAGGCGCCCCGGATCCTTTATGCGGGGCCGCTCTTCACGGTTCCACAAGGCTATCCGCATTATCTTCCCCACTTGCCCTTTTTTCTTGAATGGATCACAGGTCCAGTTCGGATTGACTTGAAGGAGAAAAGTGGAGCAAGCCAGGTAGAGACGCAGGTAGATAAAGTAGTAGCGGCAGGCGCCAGTTGCATTAAAGTAGGCTACCAATCAGAGAAATACGACGAAACTCACACTAAAATTCCTATTATTTCACTTCCATTACTTGATATGCTAGTGAGATACGCTCATAAGCACGGGCGCCCAGTCGCAATCCATCATACATTCCGAAAAGACCTGCAAAACCTGCTCTCCTCTGATATTCCGTTCGATTCCCTCGAGCACCTAACAACGGATGAGGAATTAAGCAATGAGGAAGTTGAAAATATTGTCCAGCGAGGCATTCCTGTTTCCACGACCCTGAGTACCTATGGGATTATTCATCATGTCGATGAACTCGAAGCCTTAATCCATCAGGAGCCGGAACGATTCGAACCGAAGCCCACCCGCTTTTTCCAGCAGATGTTCGATGCCGTTCGGACCGATGGCACCCCAATGCGTAATATGACTAAGAACTATCTCAAAACGGCGCTGGGATTTATGAGTCGCAATCTAAAGAAGCTGATGACTACAGGGGGAAAGATTGTATTCGCCACGGATACTGGCATCATGTCGCCCCCGGGATGTCCGTTGTGGGAGTTAAAGGATATGATACGCGCCGGTATGACCCCGTTAGAGACTTTAAAATCAGCGACCAATATTGCAGCAGATGTTATAGGCATGCCGGAGTTAGGGCGGTTAGAACTTAATAAGGTGGCGGATATTGTGTTCTTGCACAAGAATCCGCTCGAGAATATCAAAGCGGTCGGAGATGTGGCTGCAGTGATTCGCGATGGATTTCTGGTTTATGATCATTCACAAAAAAAATGTAGGTGATTGAAAATTTTTAATTTCTATTAAAAATAAGAATGAGAATATCTTTCTATTTAGATTGTTTTTTAAGAAGCTCCCATAAATCGCTTGTGGAATATATTTCAATTTCATTTTGCTTCGAAAAATGTTCATCATCGGACCAAATTCCATCCAGCTCTAAGGCTAATCCAATTGCAATAAATGGGGCATCTTTAATATCAATGTCATACATGATTTTTATTGCGCTCTCAAGTTCTTTTTCATATTTTTCAAAAGAAACAAGATAAATTGGTTCTAGCAGACTTATATAAATGCTTTCAAATGTAATTAAATCCGTTTTTGATTTTTTGATTAAATAATCTTTATATTTTTCGAATTCATCCAAGATTTCGAATGGAGCATAAAATTCAAATTTTTTACTTAATAAAATTGCCCGACTAACGGATTTCTTAATAAATGCGGCGAAAAGACGATTGGAATCAATAACCAGTTTCATTGTCTCTTCGCCATGATTCGTTTAAAAATATTTTCTTTCACTTCATTGTCAATTTTTAAGACATCTTCTTCAGATAATTCACTCTTTTGAAGTATCGTATTAAATAGTTCTAATTTTTCTTCATAATCGATTTTATCTATCAGTTCAAGCTTTTTTGAAAACTTTTCGATTGCTTGTCGAGCTATCTCGCTCCAACGAATCTCCTTATATTTTTTCATAATTTCATATGTTTTATCGGGAATAGAAAGTGTTATATTTGGCATTTAGTTCACCTTATTATCATATGTGATTTCACATATTTAAGGATTCTTTATTATTAACGTATATTGTATATCTTTATTGTAGAATTATGAAATTTTAATGAATTTAAAGAATTAGACTTGCTGAAAGACATGAAAAGGCTACATTGAAACGAATTTTTCCTTCAAATTTTACGAATTGCCTTTTTGCATGATTTTTTAACTTATTTTTCTTTTTGATTTATTTCCTTAATAATCGGAATTAATTCTTTCAAATTCTTTAGTTGATAGTCGGGGGGCTTTTGCTTTTTACCGAATTGGACTTTATCATATTTCCCTCCCCTATGGACAAGCACGGTTCTTATGCCTAACTCGATGCAGGGGACGATGTCGCGCTCGTAATTATCGCCAATATAGATAATCTCCTTCGCTTTGACACTCAACCGGTTGAGCGCTAATTCAAACAGTTTCGGATTGGGCTTCCGCATCCCAACTTCTTCCGTGATGATAGTATCGTCTAAGAAATCCTGCAGCCGCAGTCGGAGGATTTTTTCGTACTGCTTCAGCGCATCGCCGTCGGTCAAGACGCAAATCTTAACCTCTAGTTTTTTTAATTCAATAAACGTGGGAATAACATCAAAGAAGGGACGAATACTCGAAAATTTAATATCATGATAGGCAATCATGCCTGCGGTCACGTAAATTTTGGAGTAATGGCCCAACCGCTTCAGCATTTGATCAAAATGATAATTATAATTGCTGCCATACTCCTTAACGACTTCTGTGAGGACCTGATACGCCTCATCAAAAGTAACCGGTAATCCGAGCCCAATCATCGCCCGAACAGCGGCTCGTCGTGCGTGCGTGGAGAGATCCGTTGAATCAAATAACGTATCATCAAGATCAAATATTGTTGCTTTGATCATAAGCTACACTTAATCATTTTTCATACAAAAATTCTAGGGTTATGATAAAAAAGAGGGAAAAATGAAAAAAAAATTGTAGATGTAACTTTATTTTTTCATGACTTTTTTGGCGATCTCCGCGACTTCTTCAATGGTCATGCCCATTTTGTCCATAGTCTCGTCGTAGAGTTGCACGAATTTCTTCAGTTTTTCTTTTTCACGGCTGACCTGTTCTCGCTTGATTTCTATAGTTATCTCTTTTAGCTGTTCTTTCGTTGGATTGATGCCTAACGGCTGAAGGGCATCTTTAAGGACGACGTCGGTGCCGGAAAATTTACCGTAGCGAAAGACGCTTTCTCGCCCAAACCATGCATGGGGAATGGATTCGTATGTATGAGGATGCGCTAGCACGCCCGCAGCATGAATTCCGCTCTCGTGCTTGAAAGCATTGGCGCCGATAATCGGCTTATTCACGGGGATTGGAACGCCGCTGTATAGGGATACTTTCTTAGCGAGGGCATATAGCTTCTCTAAGTCAATTTTCAGTTTGATCCCGAGCAATCCCTCCAGGATGGTGATGATTTCTTCGAGGGCCGCGTTGCCCGCACGTTCTCCGATTCCGGTAACGGTCCCATTTAACCCGCTGCAGCCGCATTCCAAACTAGCTAACACGTTAGCGGTGGCCAAATTGTAGTCATTATGGCAGTGGATGGCCAGCGGTTTCACTTCCGGGTGCCCTTGTTTGGCAAATTCCGCCTTAACGGCATTTATCCACCAGATAACTGTCTTTGGGGTCATTGTGCCAGTAGTATCGGCGAGTCCAAATGTGGCAAAGCAACCTTTTAGCCGTTCCTTTGCAGCAAGGATGAGTTTACACATGTAAGGAATGTCAGCTCGTGAGCAATCCTCACGCCCGAAAACAACACGCAAATCATGGTCGCGCACGTAATCGCAGATTTCCAGAAATTTATCGATATTGGTTTGCCGGTCCATTTTTAGCTTGTATTGGATGTGGAGATCCGAACTCGACGTGAAGAGGTCGATGGCGGGGGCTCCCACATCAATGGCGGCATCGACATCGCTTTTGATAGCCCTGGACATCACGAAATTTAGCCCGACAGGATGTTCGTTGAAAATTAATTTACAGGCTTTCCGTTCGTCTTCAGATACCGCGGGAAAGCCTATCTCAGCCCCATTGAATCCAACGTCTTCCATTAGTTTGAACAGTTCCAATTTCTCTTCCGGCGTAAAATAGATGCCTGTCTGCTGCTCTCCATCGCGGAGGGTCATATCGACGATGTTTAAGGGTGATTCAATCGATACGTCTTTCCATGCCTCTTCAATGTTCCAATTATGGATTAAAGGTGGATCGCCTTCATATAATTTCGCATAATCTGGGGGTAATAACTCCAGATACTTCCTCATTTTCACTTTAACCAAGGTAATTTCACCATTCTAAGTTTTTTTTAATTGCTTAACTTATGTTATATAAATTTTAAAGCTTACATATTAGTTATTAGTGTAATTCTTTTCAATAGAAAAAAATTTTAGAAGGAGTAAAGAGTGGGGAAAGCGATTCGAGAGCAAGCAGCGCAATTAGGGGTTCTTAAACTGCGCGAAACAGTCCTTTATGCGCGAGCTAGAAAAATCCGCGTTAAACAAGAGTTTTTTACTGTATATATTCCGGATGTTATGGATGCAATCCATGACTATATGATATGGCATGACCCGTCACTAATTCAAGATAGATCGGGGATAAAAAATGTGACATATTATTATTTAGCGCCGCAAGTCAAGTTGTATGTGGAGATATCCGACAAACCCTCTTTTTGGACAGTTAATAATCCTGCCAACCATGCGCTTCAAATTAGGATTTTTAGTGAAACGGAGGAGTATATCAGAGGAATAGCGAGTGCTGTTAATGCGCTGTGGGATGATAAAGATGGAATTCTCGTTCATATGGATTGGGATTGGATTGAAAAGCAATATCTGGTTAAAAGAGAAGATTGCATAGCTGTTTGGAAATCCTTATTGTGATTGATGTCAGTCAAATTGAACATCCCAAATGAAGCGGATAGCTCAGCTCTCAAAAATAATCTTAATTTAAAAATCAGGATTTAAGAGAATTAACAATAGAAAAGTGGGGGATTAAATGATTAAGAGCTTTAACGGGACATAGCGGGTATCGGGGATAAAAGCTTCGCCATAACCGCAGAATCCCATTTCACCCCGTAATTTCGCGGTGCGTTCCGCCCAATCGGCAACGCGTTCCAGTTGCTCCACTTGTGATTGATAGACCTCATCGAAAATGCGCATTTTAGCGTCCCATGTCTCGGTGATGTCGCAGATGATTTTGGGCCCCTCCACATACTCGAATTTACAGGAAGGCGATTCATAAAAGTAACAGCCGAGGGGAATCCATTCTTTTTGGTAGCCGCCGTAGGCACGGCCTTGGCTGTGGTAAATCGCTTCGGTGACGCATAAGGAAGTATTTCGGTGAATCCAGTGTGTATCTTCCGGATGGGGGCATAAGATTAATTGGGGTTGTAATTCTCGAATCAGATATGTGAATTCTTTGATGTAAAGTCGTGTGGGCGTGATTTCATCGTAACCTAAGTCACGACTGAGTTCCTGATCGGCGCCCAGTAATTGAATGGATTGCTCGAATTCACGAATTCGAATGTCCTGAATATTGGCTTCATATTCCGTTTTAGAATAGCCGCCCACCCCGCGGGTTACTCCAATTACAATAATTTTGGAGCCTAGCTTCGAGTATTTCAGAATGAGCCCGCCACAGGACAGCAATTCATCATCTGGATGCGGTGCAAATACCATGATGGAATCGGGAATAATATAACTGATTTTTACATTTTTATACATGATTAATTCATTAATCTTCATTTCATTTCATCTTCTTCAATGCGGATTCTTTCAACGGATTGTTCTTCGATCAGATGCCCTTCTAAAAGAATGTAGGTGAAACGCTTTTTTTAAAATTTATCTTTTCGAATTTCATATAAGATCCCTGAGTGTAATCCTTTCTGAGTAATGGAGTTTTTCATCTCTGTGAGATTACAGGATTGGAGTTGTCCTTTTGGAATCCATTTCAAAGCTTGGATTGATGACATTTTTCCAGTGATATTAATTTCATCTAAACTTAAGATCAGCACCTTCTTGATTTTCGCATGGCTTAATGAAAACTCTAAAAATTGAACTAAGTCAGTTGGAACTAATTGGGAATGAGAAAAGAGGATTAATCCTTGCTTGTTACCCTGTTTATCTATAAACGTTGGGATCAGGGCGTCACAGACAACGCAAGGACTAATTATGCCCCAAGCGCCCATAGCCGGATTGTTTTCAGGTTTTTGTGGATTAAATAAGGTTAGTTCATCCCAATCTTTCTCATCCCAAGGATTATTATCGATAAACGACCGAAATTTGGAAGTTAGTTGCTCATATACGATTTTTTGTTCTTTTTCATTCCACTGGTCTTGAGGATATATTAATAAACAAAAATGGGGTAAATAGACATACTTGACCATCAAAGATAACTCCATTTTTTACTGAAGGACATAGTTTCGGTTCTCATTTTAATCAGGGGAAAAAGCACGTATTTATTAAACATTTATGCTTATTTCATTTAAAAGGTGATAGTGGTGTATCGAGATAGAGCTCATGCGGGAGATATTTTAGCGGGGCTATTAAAACCCTATGGGAGGGAAAAACTGGTTTTACTGGTGATTCCTAACGGAGGAATGCCCGTAGGGTTCTCGATTTTCAAAAAATTATCCAAGGAAAATTCTAATATCGAATTCAAATTGATAATTGTGCGGAAAATTCCGATTCCCTATAATACAGAGGCAGGATTTGGCGCTATCACCATCGATGGAACGATCATTTTGAATGAGCCTTTAGTCGCACGAATTGGGTTGAATGAACAGCAAATCAAGAAGGCGGCTTCAACGGTTTTGGAGGATATGAAACTCCGATTAAAGAGATATGGGATTGAGACGCAGCGGTTTGAGTTAAAAGATAAAGTGGCAGTTTTAATAGATGATGGGATTGCGTCGGGCTTCACTATGATCGCAGCGATAAAAAGCATTCAAAAATACAATCCCCGAAAAGTGGTGGTAGCCGTCCCAACCGCCCCGCGAAGCTCAGTCGACCGGGTAGCGCCTCTGGTGAATGATCTTGTGTGCCCTGATATCCAGGATACCTTCTCTTTTGCGGTGGCAAATGCTTATCAGAACTGGTATGACCTAGAAGTTGAAGAAGTTCGGACAATCCTAAAAGAAATTAATGCTTTAAAGAAGTAGGAAAGCGGTTTTTAATGGATATTGAGTTAAAAGCAGGACAATGGATTCAAATTACTGGTCCAGCGAAAGTGCGCGCTCTTACGGGGAAATTATCTCTCTTAGGATCGGTGGTGCCTCCGGAGAGTGAGATCATCATTCGGGAGGGCAAGCATTTTCCGTTTGAAGCGGAGGTTGATTCGAAAATTGAACTAGAGGGAATCAATCCGCAGTATATAATTTCCAATGACCCGTTAATTCCTATGGATCGGAGGGAGTTAGCCCGAAAAATCAGTACCTTCCCATGCCCAGTGAAAATCATGGTCCTTGGAGATGTGGATACCGGAAAGACAACGGTGATATGCTACTTGGCGAACTACTTCTTCAGTTTAGGGAAGAAAGTTGCAGTTATTGATTTGGATATCGGGCAACAGGATATTGGTCCTCCTTGCACCATTACGCTGGGGCTGGTGGAAAGACCCATCTTGAAATTGAGCGAAATTCCACTCCACCGGATGATCTTCATTGGGAAGACTTCACCGAGCGGGAGAATGCTGCCCTTCGTTTCGGGTGCTTGTGAACTCGTGGATGAGGCGCTTCATCTTGCAGACGAGATTTTAATAGATACCACGGGGTGGGTCTTCGGTAGTGCGGCTAGGTCACTCAAAACTGCAAAAATCCAGGCATTGAAACCCCAGATTTTGGTGGCATTGCAGAAGGAGCACGAAATAGACCATCTTTTAAAACCGTTTGAGCTTTCGACGATTCAGATTGAGAAACTGTCAGTGTTTCCGCAAATTCAACCTAGGGACCATGATACAAGGACGTTTCTGCGTGAAAGCGGGTTCAATAACTATTTTAAAAACGCCACTGCGCGCATGTTCAATTTAAAAAATCTCAGACTGCAAGACTGCTTGTTTGGGACGGGGCAGCCTTTAAATGATGAAGCGGTAAGCCTCGTCGAACAGACACTGGGATGCAAGGTGGTTTATGGGGAAAAGGCAGCGGATGCACTCTTTATTGTGAAGGTGCCTCAATCAATCTATAATAAAGAGAAATTGGAACACGTGAAGACCTATTTTGGAGTCCAAGAGATTCGGATTGTCAATAAAAATGAAGAGAAAGGACTCGTTGTCGGGCTGTTGGATAAGGAGTTCAAGACATTGGGGATCGGAATGATTGAGAATATCCATTATCGGGAGAATGAAATGCGAATTTACACTCCCGTTACGGAAGATGTGCAAATTGTTCAATTTGGCTCTCTAAAAATTACGAAAACGGGCCAGGAAATTAAAAGCCAGGATTTCCTCTTCTAAAAGTCCTTAATCGCATATTTAAGGGCTTTTTCTACCGCATCCTTCGCATCTTTTGCCTGAATTACGCGATCTGGAAATTCTTGAGTGATTTCTTTTGCGGTACCACCTGTTACAGGGAGGGTTATTAACGGAATCCCTTGTTTTAAGGCGTATTCCGCTTCCATCCGGGTTCCAGCGGACCCGCTGATGCAAATAGCGGCTTGGACAGATTGAATGATAATATAATTCCTACTTTCACCGAGATTGGTGGGAATCTTTATTTTTACAAATTTATTGGCCTCAGAGGGATCAATGCTCGGTAAAATCCCGATGGATATCCCCGAGCCTTTCTGGCAACCTTTGCAGGCAGCTTCCATCACGCCACCTTTTCCACCACAAATTAGAATTGCATTTCTTTTTGCGAGTTTTTCTCCCACTTCCTCTGCAATCCGATTTATTTGATTATTGATTACCTCGCCGCTTCCGATGACGCCGATTTGTACCATCTATAATTCACCTAAACATATAGATAATCAAAACTTTTATATGATCGCATCAATATATAGATGTGGTGATTCTTTATAACTTCAAAATCAATTTCGATCACAACAGAGGTGTATGAGTTGCTAGAAAAATTTCGTATGAGAGATGAAAGTTTTTCGCAGGTGATTAAGAGATTATTAGAATCAAAGACAGATATTATGAAACTGGCAGGAGCATGGAAAAAAATCCCGGATAGTGAGCCTGCTATAGAAGTAGTTGAAAAAGTAGTTAAAAAAATTCATGAGGAAGAAAGAGAGAAGATTGATCTACTTTAATAGGGAAAAAAATGACAGTTTTGATTGATTCTAATGTTTTAATCGATTTTTTAAAAGGTAATGACGAGGTAATTAGTCAAATTAATGAGTTTGCTACAAAAAAGATTTCGATTTTTATTTCGACGATTTCTATATATGAAATCTATCTAGGCATTATTGCAAATATGTACTTAAAAGAAGGACGTCCATCCAAAGTTCCTGAGCTTTTAGAATCTTATGAAGAATTTCTCGTAAAGTGTGGTATTCTTAATTTTACTCGGGAAGCGGCAGAGAAAGCGGCGGATATTTATGCGCATGCACAGGGAAAGGGATTTCCTATCAAAGAAAAGGATTGCCAAATTGCAGGAATTGCGTTAGTACATGGAATTTCAACCGTTTTCACACGAGATAAGACTGATTTTTCTAAGATATTTGAAATAAGCGGATTAAAATTTTTATCATATTAATGAGGAATTCTTTTCATACGTTTCTTTTTGTATATTTAAAATAATTTAATTTACTGAATTTTATTAATATAAGTACATGAAAAAGATTTTAATTATTCCCGGTTCTGCGGTGGGAATTGGGCCAGAGGTCATTCTGCCCGTTAAAACAGTTCTGAATTCGTTGGGCACCTATGAATGCATTACATATGAAGACGTTAGTAAAATTGCTAGTTTTACACGCGCCACGGACGAAATGAGGCAGTATTATGAAAGCCATTTAGGTAAAGAACCCGATTTCTCGAAATTTAAACCGATAAATTATTATCTTATGGATGGGTTAATAAAACGACATCTTTTTTCCAAAGATCCCAATGAGAGAGCGGAATATGACGAATGTAAATACCGTGGTATCTCACCAGAGCTGAAGGATGAGGTGAAAGAATCGGCGGCTTGTCTATTTGGGTCGGTTGACAATCCGGATGGGATGTATCTCTTGTTTTGGTTTCGGATGGGCTTGGAATTATTTGCCAATGTGCGCCCCGCTAAAGCGTTTTTAAATGTCCCCTCTCTGAATAAGAAAATTGATTTGGTAATCATTCGAGAAAATACCGAAGGGCTCTATAGTGGCATGGAATACTCAAAAGCGGATGCGGTCCTCGCCGTCAGGCTACTCACGAAAAAAGGGGTGGAGCGGATAATCCACTTTGCATTCAATTATACAGCAACGCGAAAAGCAAAAGGGTCTAAGGGGGAACTAATATGTGTGGATAAATCCAACGCACTGCCTATCACGGATGGGTATTTCCGTTCACAATTTCGATCCATTGCAAAGCAATACCCGACCATTAACACGCGAGAATGGTATGTAGATCGGACGGCACTCGAATTAGTTCGCGCGCCTGAAACTATCGATGTAATAGTGACCACCAATCTCTACGGTGATATTCTTTCAGATGAGAGCGCTGCCTTGGTTGGTGGTCTGGGCATGGTCCCAAGCTGCCAAATTGGTTTGAATTATGCTTTATTTGAACCTGTCTCAGGAACCGCTCCTGATATCGCCGGTAAAAATATCGCGAACCCGTTAGCCGCTCTGTTTTCCACAGTTATGATGCTGGAGTACCTAAAAGAAGACCAGCAAGCGAAGGCCTTAGAGACTGCAATCCTCCGGTTCCTCCGGGAGGGACGCGATTTCACCCCCGATTTAAAAGGGAAAGGAACAACCACGGGAATTTTCAATAAAATATTGAGTTATTTGTAAATTATTCAAAAAGTAATAGAAAATAAGGGATTAGTTGAAATCTAGAGGTGAGGCAGTTCCCTACTGCTTTCGTTTAAGGTAGGCCAAGCCTCTAAATAACGCTACCACTTCATTTTTCTCATTGGTGATTGAAATATCGGTAATACTGGTTCTATTGGTGCGCGAGACGACTTCCGCATCGGCGACTAGGGTTTCCCCCAACTCCACTTTCTTAATATGGCTGAGGCTGGTATTCAATGCAACGGCGATTTCAATATCCGCAGAAGCGTTGCAAGCCAACTGAAACGCGGCATCACCTAGGCTGTAAATAGCGCCTCCATGCCCAGCATTAAAAAAGTTCATGTGTTTTTCTTGAAATTTTAACCTGACTTTCGCCCTGCCTTCCTCGATCTCTAAAATTTCCACTCCCATAAATTTGAAGAAATTGTCTTTTTGGTAGTATTCCTTTAGTTTCTTAACATCCAATTAACGAATCCTCCGTTATTTGATGAGTTTCTTAACCGCTTGGATGATTTGGGCTTCATTCGGGACATTATACTGTTCCATGCGGGGTTCGACGGGAACCGGCGCATCTTTTCCGGCTAGCGTAAGAGGGGGAGCATCTAAATAATCAAAGGCATCTTCCACGATCACTTTGGTGAGTTCACCAGAGATTCCACCGGTCCCACACGCTTCATGGACTATGAGGACCCGCCCTGTTTTTTTAACGGAATCCGCAATAGTTTTTCGATCTAAAGGTCTCAAAGTCCTTGGGTCCACGATTTCAGCGGAAATCCCTTCCTTCTGCAATTCTTCTGCAGCTTTCAGCGCCTTCAGTACCATTAGCGAAGTTGCGATGATGGTAACATTCCGCCCTTCCCGTTTCACGTCGGCTTTCCCAATCGGGACGAGATACTCCTGCTCCGGCACATCACCTGTGGTATTATACAGGAACTTGTGTTCAAAGAACATGACGGGATTCGGGTTGCGGATGGCACTCTTCAGGAGCCCCTTCGCATCGTAGGGTGTACTTGGTTGAATGACGATCAAACCCGGGATATGGACAAACCATGCCTCGAGACTCTGCGAATGGTGCGCCCCGTAGTTTCCGGCTGCCCCGAAATTGGTACGAACTACAATGGGGACTGTGGCTTGCCCTCCGAACATATAATGGATTTTTGCGGCTTGATTGCAAATCTGATCCATTGCCAGGGAAAGAAGATCGCCGAACATGATTTCCGCCACGACGCGCAATCCAGTCAAGGAGGCTCCCACGGCACACCCTACAATCGCCGCTTCGGAGATAGGGGTATCACGCACGCGTTCAGGACCGAATTCCTCTTGGAGCCCTTTTGTCACTTTAAAGGCGCCTTGCCAGGCTTTACCGATATCTTCTCCAATCAGGACAAGATCAGGATCCCGCTTCATTTCCTCCCGTAAGGCCTCATTTTCCGCTTCTACGTATTTAATCTGCCGCATCGTCTAGTTACCTCCGTAGACGTCTTCTGCGGCGGTTTCTACCGCAGGTTTCGGGCTTTCTTGGGCGAAATCAACTGCGTGTCCGATAACTTCCATTGTTTCCTTTTCAATGGAACTCAGCACTTTCTCCTCAATGTTGGAACTCAGAAGTTTTGTATGATAGAGCTTAATGGGATCACGCTTTAACCACGCCTCCACCTCTTCCTTCGGGCGATAAGTCGCAGGATCATATTTCGAATGCCCTTTGATGCGATAGGTCTTGCACTCGATGAGAGTCGGTCCCTTGCCCGCCTTTGCGCGTTCCACGGCTTCCTTGCCCTTGAGATAAACGTCGATTACATCATTCCCATCCGCAACGGTGCCCGCAATCCCATATCCAATAGCCCGTTTCGCGATATCATCGACTGCGGTGGCGATTTTAACACTTGTACCCATGGCATATTGGTTATTTTCACACACAAAGATCACGGGGAGCTTCCACACGCCAGCTAAGTTGATCCCTTCATGGAAGGAGCCCGTATTCGAGGCGCCATCCCCAAAGAAGCAGGCGACCACCCGTTTATTATGATATTTTAATTTACAGGATAATCCGGCGCCCGTAGCAATAGGAATGCCGCCGCCGACAACGCCGTTAGCTCCCAAAATGCCTATCTGAAAATCAGCGATATGCATTGATCCGCCCTTTGCCTTGCAATAGCCGGTAGCTTTACCATATAATTCTGCCATCATACGGTCAGGGGAGGCACCCTTCGCCAGAACATGCCCGTGACCACGATGCGTGCTAGTGATGAAATCCTCATCAGTTAAATTTGCAATAATTCCAGCGGCAACTGCTTCCTGCCCCATATAGGTATGCAGGGTTCCGGCAATTACCCCAGTCCCAAAAACTTCATAGGCACGCTCTTCAAAATACCGAATCAGAACCATTTTCTTATATAATTCGAGCAATTTTTCACGTGGAATATCCATACTTAAATCACCTGTCCCTTAAGGGATAATCGCGGTTTTAACCCCTTTCTGGGCAACCAAATTCGCTAATATTTTATCGAGAGCATCCAATTTCAACGTTTCAGTTATAAAAATATCCGTATCAATTTTTTTGTTCGCTAATAAATTGATGGATTTCTGAACATAATGGGGAGTGGTATGGAAGACCCCCATTAAGGTTACTTCATTATAATGTAACAGCGCCGTATTGACGGTTATACTCGACGCTGGTGGTGGACCGCCAAATAAATTGACCAATCCACCCTTTCGGGCCATTTTAATCGTTGCTTCCCAAGTTTCGGGGTATCCGATAGCTTCTACAGCCACATCAGCACCTCTACCTTCATCTGTATTATCTTTGACGGCTTTAACTATATCCTTTTCATCATTTGCGTTCAAAACGATATCTGCCCCGAGCTTTTTCGCTAATGCCAATCGATCATTCTGGATATCAATTTGAATGATTTTTGCGCCCTTATTGTGCACTAGATTCGTCCAAAATAACCCGATAGGTCCTGCCCCATTTATCAGAACCGTATCGCCGAGCTGAATCTGCGATCGTTCCACACCCATCAACACGCAGGAGAGCGGTTCCGTCAAGGCGGCTTCAGGAAATGAAAGCGTTTTAGGGATGGGGACCATATTCCCACATTGGATGATTTCCTTCGGGACTCTTAAAAATTCGGTCCAGGTACCCCAATTCCAGGTGATATTTTCACACAAGCTGTGGCGCCCAATTTTACAATAAAAACATTTTAAACACGGCGCGGAATCATGCACATAAACCGGTTGCCCTATTTCATAACCTTTAACATTTTTGCCAATTTGATAAATTTCACCCGAGACTTCATGCCCAAAAATGGAGGGCGGTTGAAAGTAAGCAGGATATTTTTTATCCGTTCGCATGTACAGTTTCCGATCAGTTCCACAAGTTGTGGCGGCTTTGATTTGCACTAGAATCTCGTCATTGGAAATGTGCGGAATATCCACTTCTTCCAAAGTGACGTTCTGGGGCCCATGGAACATGGCAGCTCGCATTTTCGTTTTCATAGCATCCTCACATGAATAAAGTAATAATGATTAAAAATGGTAAAGAATCATAAAAATCTAAGTGAAGATTTTTTTATAGAACCTAGAGGTCGTTTTCAAGGAATAGAAAAGAGAGGGAAAGCGAATGCTTCCGAAAGAAATTGAAAAGTTATTGGTGAATGTGCCTTCGGCTATCGAACCGAAAAAAATTTTAGAATTGTCAATCAGCCATATAAAGGGAATTTCGCTTGAAGCGCAAAATACCCTCAAAAAAACGCTTGACGTCAAGACCATTGCCGATTTCGCAACTAAAATATTATCCTATTCGAACGTCCACCTCTTGAAACTCTTGAATATTAAGGAGGACGATTTGGAGCGATGGCAAACAATGGCAAATTATATCACGCGGTTTTTACAGGGCAAGGTGGAGATGTCCGTGAAGGTCAAAATTCTGCTGAGCGGATTGGATAATGCCGGTAAAAGCGCGATCCTAAGTATTTTAACGAAACGCTTTAATAATATCGCACATTTAAAGCCAACGGTGGAAGTCAATATAGAACAAGTTCCAATGGCGGATGCTTCGAATATTTCTTTTGTTATCTGGGATATGGGCGGTCAAGAACAATATCGAGCTAAATATATTGAAAATCCAGAACGCTACTTCATCGATGTAAAATCAGTGATCTTTGTCATTGATATTCAGGATAAGGCGAATGCTGAAACTTCTAAAAACTATTTGATTAAAATCCTGGATATCCTGGAATCCTTCGCGCAGTATCCTGATTTCTTCATTTTTCTCCACAAGGCAGATCCACAAATTTACGATAAAATTCAGAACGATTTGAAAGCCATGGAAGATCAGATGAAACAAATTTTCACGAATCGCAGCTTTCAATACCATATCCTGCATACATCTATTTATAATACAATTCTAACCGGAACAAACTTCGCAGAATCGCTGACATGCCTATTTGGATTCACTCAGAAAGAGGGCTCCTCTGATTTACTGAATATCATACAGCGCGTATATGATAGCTTTATTGGGTTCTCATACGCGGTCGAAGAAAAACTTCAGAAATTGGAAAGCAAAATAAATGATCTTGAATCCAAGAATCGTCAATTGTGCGATGTAATTCCGAGTTGTTCGAGCAAACCGGAGGAAGTCGTAGCAAAGCTCGGCTCGATTTTAAAGGAGGAGAAGCCCCCTATTTCACCGTATGAAGCGTTAAATAAGGAAATAAGACAATTGTTAGTTCAAGTAAAAATACCATCGGGGAAAGAGAAAAAGTAGTTCAACTTCGGTCCAATTTTTCGATGCGGGGAAGGAATACGGAAAAGGTTGAGCCTTTCCCATATTCACTCTCAACGTGTATATTGCCCTTATGGAGTTGAACAATATCCTGAGCAATGGAGAGTCCTAAGCCCGTTCCTCCAATGTTAATCACATCTTCGGACCTAAAGAAGCGTTTAAACATGTTGGGAAGGTCCTTCTCTTTGATGCCCACCCCTGAATCGATGACTTGAACCAGCACGCCATCAATCAGGTTCGGATTAAATGCCCCTTTATAGTGATCGCTGGCCTTAATTGTAATGATGGAGTTTTCATGGGAATATTTTATGGCATTATCAACCAAAATGCGGAATACTTGGCTGATTCGTTTAGAATCACCAAAAAGTTGAATAGCCTGGTCGATTTCAAGAACAATGTTTATCTTTTTCTCTAAGCGAGAGGGCTCTAATTGAGTTAAAAGTTCCCGGAAAAGTGCTAGGAGATCATATTGGGCCCATTGTAAATGAATGGTTTTTGCCTCAATACTGGAACTTGTCAGGAGATCTTCAATCATCTCGGAAAGAAGGGTGGAATTTTTGGAAATCATTTTTATAATAGCCTCTTTTTGGTCATCTGACATGCGTTGCGCATAATTTTCTAAATTCTTTATGGACATGTTTATGATAGTTAAAGGCGTCCGCAATTCGTGGGAAACATTGGAAAGAATTTGTTTTCGCAAATTTTCGATTTCTATGAATTCGGTTACATCATGAATGACAATAAGCACGCCGAAAAACGCCTCGCTTGAGAGATGAATAATGGAAGAAGATATTTGATAGTAATTCCCAATTTCCGATTGGATAATTTTGGGCGTTTGAATTCTTGAATTGAAGAATTCCTTAATATTGTTCATTAAATAATTCCCTGGCAACTCCAAGAGCTTATTTCCAATCGAGAAATCTTCATGGTAGGTTTGTTTATACAGTTGCTGAAATTGATAATTGGTCAGGTAGACGCGCCCTTCTGTATCTAGAAGCAGAATTGCGTCGGGCACGGTTTCGACAATTGCTTCTATCTCCTTATTCAAAGTTATCAACTCATTCCGTTCAACTATTAGTTTCTCTTCGCTCTTCTTCAAATCACGGAATAAGGAATCGTAGGGACGGAAAAGAGTGTGGTGAATTAAAGCCTGATAAATGTAGTAGAAGGAGAAGACCATCACAAGATGCCCAAAGAAATTCAGAAATCCATACGCATCCGAGTAGAGAGTGAAGGCGAGTTCCTCTAGGATATTCAGAAGAATTGCTACGTTTATGAATTTAAAATTATCGTGGTCAAACTCTTTTCGGTACCGATAGAAGGAGAATATTGAGCCTAGACAAATGCCAATAATGATATATTCAGCAATCTTTTTAAACGGAGTTAAGCCAATTCCTGATGCGAAACAGGTGGGAAAGATATTAGCAAAAATGGTCCAAGTCACAAAACTTAGTATGATTATATAGGCACTAAAAAGAAGAGGGACCTTCAACTTTCTATTAATAAATAGAGGGGATAAAAGGAATATCATAGCTTGCGTCGATCGTGCCCAAATCCAGAATTTTGCGGCCAAATCGGTCGCTGCAACCTGTTCTGTGTATCCCGGAAATACGTTAAGACCAGAATAAGCCAACGTATGAATAATTTCGATAAGGGCTACAAAGAGGATACCGATACCGATAAATAAGAAAAATTGATTATTAGAGAAGCGGCGAGTATTCCAGGCAATTAAAAAGATGCTTACTGCCACTATAATTGTGAATAATTCTGAGAAAGTATGAAATAAGGTGTAGAATAATTCCTCTGACTCCGGACCATAAGAATTGGCGATATTATAGAGTACAATGAACCCGAGGAGAACCGATACCCCGATTGCGGTTTGTATTATGAATCTATAAATTCTCAACAACTGTTCTCCATCCAATAAACTACTAACTGAATTCTATTATATTTCAACTTTAGGATTATTCCCATTAGAATTTGCTTAAAATAAAAAATGGAGGGGATTAAGATTATGTGACTTTCTCGAAGTATTTTAATTGCGTAATGCACTCTTCTGCATAGAGATCCAGCACGGTGGAGTCCAGTTGACTCAAATCGTAGACATTGGCAGCTGTAGGGGGTAGTGGTTCCATCGCCATGTAGCCTTTAAACCCGATTTCTTTTAAAGATCGGATGATCCCTTTGAAATCGGTGTGCCCACGCCCGACCGATTGGCGGTTGCTATCGCCTACATGAACATGGATTAATTGCTTTCCGGCAATGCGGATTGAGGCAGGGGGGTCCGCTTCCTCAATATTCATATGGAAGGTATCGAGCATCAATTTGACGCCTTCAGAATTCACATCTTTGACGAACCTTAAGCCATCATGGACATTATTAATTAAAAACAGTTCATATCTGTTAATAGGTTCGATGGCAATGGTGACGCCGGTATCAATAGCGGTTTTTCCCAATTTTTTCACCGAATCCACCCCGAATTGCCACTCCTTCTCATGGAGTTTGGAGGTCTTTCCGCAGCCGCCCACAACGCAGATAAACGCTTTTGCACCGAGTTTATTCCCAAATTCCAAAGCAGTTTTCGCATAATCTATGCCTTTAGCCCGGACTTTTTCATTCGGATTGGCTAGGTCTCTGGACTTCATGTGATCAGAGGGATCCCAGGGCCACATTCCACAGACGCTGCCAACTGCCAGCTTGTAGCTAGAAAATAACTCAGTAAGTTTTTTTACATCATATTGACCGGGTTCGCCCTTTATTTCGATTCCATCATACCCGAATTTGGAAAGCCGTGCAACGGTTTTTTCGATTGGTTCACTTCCATAAATCCAGTTTGAAACAGAATACTTCATATTATTCACCTATTGATCCAGATCTTCTCTACTTCTTATCAATTGCCCCCGATATCCTTCGGTTCTCTTTCAAGAATTTCTTCTGTGTTTAAAAACGCTATCAACGTCATTTTTAAGGATATCCACCATATTAATTTTTCAGAAAATACCTAAAAATAATACTATGAATAAAACTAGTTAAAAAATACAAATAAAAAGAGAGTTGTACAGCAATGTTAGATATTCCATTAGAAGATCTTTTGAGCCTTCTTATCATTTTAATCGCCATCATCATCAATTTGATCGTATTTATAAAGTCCTATAAGGCATATAAAGCAAATAAGATGACGCAGACAATCCTTTTTGGTTTAACCTCGCTAACTATGGCATGTGCAATGACTTTTTTGGTCGGCGAAAAAGTTTTTCTTTCCTCTCTTCTGCATGATGGAGAGATGGGGCTGCTTATAGGCGCAATTGCCATTTGCCTCAGCGGCTTTACAGTGGCGTTTGTAGATTCCTTCGCCTTCAACATGGCGTGGCCCACCAAATACAAAATCTTGACCGGTATCGCCATAATCCCCATCGTCATTTATTTACTCTTATGGCTAATTGATCCGTTACGAACTGTGGAATGGTCAGGTATACCCGAATCCGGTGAAATAGTGGTTGGACCAATAACTACAATGGTGGTCTACTTTACGTTAGTGCCATTGCTTGTCATTCCAGTCTTAGTGTTCTTTTATTATGCCATAAAAGTCAGAACTCAATCCCCCATTAGTAGTAAACGGTCTTGGCTCTTAGGGATTGGGGTGGCGCTTATTTCTTTCGCCTATATCTTCGAGATCATCGGGCTGGCGGCAATTTTTGAAGTCCCATTCCTCCCTACCTTCCTGCGAATCTTCTTCAGCATCGGTGCCCTCCTGATGTATTGGGCTCTGTTCAAAATCAAGGCTAAAAAATAATCTTTTTTTTCTTTTTTAGAAGATAATTAAGGCTGCATTCTATTCCTTTTTTTCATTATCGCCTATTATTACTATATCGTCATCTTCTTTCGTTTGCGTCGGTTTCGGCATCTTAGTCAGGAGATAGCGCTGCAGCGTATCATTCAATAGTTCAGGGGTGATATCATCAAAATGGGCGTCCAGCTCACTCCCCCCTAAAATTTGAAGCATACCCTTCTGCTGAATAATAATCAATTGCGGCTTTGTCTCAACGTCCCGATGCGAGGTTTTCTTCCGGACCACCGCTTGGTATTCTTGGGTTTCAGTCTGCTGTGGAGCGGATTCGCCTAGAACATCAGCCATGCGCCCCAAAAAATCGCCCGTCCGCTTCGATATGCGATCGAAGTCGAACCCGAAGTCCGCCGTAGTTTTTTTCAATCGATCTACAATTTCTTTCGCCGCTACCTCACGCACCTCCTCCCGAACTACCTGGTCTGGCTCCTTCATGAAGGCTCGTACCTTCTTTACGCGTGGTCCTAATGCATTGAGAAATTTCCCTAGTGGTGCATTGACTTTTTTATAATACATTTTTTCTGTTCGGCGCCGCTCCTCGGGAGTGAATTCGGGTTTCATGCGCACGACCTCGTATTTCAGCGTCGAACTCACGGGCTTATCGCTTCGCCCCGTGACTTCTTTCAGAACTAGGAAGAATTTATCCAGACCATAGGTTAAGAGGTCGCTACCTAACGTTAACTGAATTTCCGTTCGTAGCTCCATCTCTCCCTGTATGAGCTCGTTTAATTTCCGAGGAGTGGTAATTAATCGAAACCGGGTGACTTTCCCGGTCTCGGTAGTCACTTCCAGCTTCTTGAATCCTGTTTTTTTGACTGGGTCGAGAAAAGTAAAATCCATTTTAATCTCCTATAGTTCTATGGTGTGGTCGGGGGTTGTTGTCCCTCAGTGACTGGTGGAGGGGGCTCAAGCGGGACGTCCTTGAAAATCAGTCGGGCAAATTCACGCCCCTTCCGAGAGGGGTTGGCTTTTGCATTACGAATTAACTCTTTGGCGTCATCTTCATTTAGTTCGATGACAGTGAGTTTTGTTCCCAATTCTTCGCACACATTTAAGAATTTCTTGCCACCAGTCTCTTTAGGGGTAATGAGGCAGGCATGGTCGATAACAGCTGCTTCGACGGCTTGTTTTAAACGAATGATAGAGTAATAAGCCGCAACGCCTGCGCTCTTATCGAAGCTCTTGATGGTGGGAATATCAATTCCAATCTTGTGCCCTTCGATATCTAGGAGGAATACGCTGATGGATTTTGGTTTTCCCTCGACGGGAAATTCAAAATTGAAATCGATCCGGATATCCTTTTTGCGCTCTTTGGCGAAGGTTAAAATCGAATCGACGGCAGCGCTGACGGCCGTTGCAGGAGTGACTTCAATTTTTTCTGCTAATTCGGCTTCAAATTGCTCTTCCTTTTTCTTGACAGCCGCCTCAATGAGCTGATCCAGGTTTGAGAGTATCTTCTCGCCCATTTCACGGGGAGTATTAGATTCCACCGGTTGTAGGGGTGTTTCAACGGGCGGAGCCGCCATTGTTTCCAGTTTTTGTTCGATTTTTAGGGCAATTGGTTCCATTTTCTGTTCGATTTTTAGAGGAACTGGTTCCGTTTTCTGTTCGATTTTTAGAGGAACAGGTTCCACTCGTGATTTCTCGATGAATTCGATTTGTTCTTTGAAATGATCCGCTAGGGACTCATCTGCTAGAATTTGATCGATGAATACCTTCAGCATTTTAATAGAATCACGAGGATTCCCTTTCGTTTTTTGAAAGACGAGCTTAAAAATACCCTCATTTAAGGGTAGAAATTTGTCCGAGGGAGCAGGTAAATTGTTTTCATCCCAGAAGTGTTCCATCGCACGAACGTAGAGGTTTTGAGTATCGGCGAATGTGAATGGCTGCAATTCCAAGTCCATTTCCATGCGAGAACGCATGGCGGAATCGGTAATTTGAACAACACGGGGCCAGATATCACTGAGACAAGCAACAATTATCAAGGAATTAGGTATCTCATTGTACATGCGTTTTTGAACGGAGAGCAACCGCACTTCCGCCTCGGGTCCGAAGGAATTATACGGGATCTCCAATTCATCAAAATAGAAAATCACAGGGCGTTCGCTTTGGCTAGTTAGGACTTTGAGGCATGCAAGTACAATATCATCTTCTTCTATAACGCGCGACACACTTAGCTTGTTAAGGTCGCTTTCCGGTAAGGCTTCACCGAGGAGCCACTGTTCAGCCAGTTTCCAGTTTAAGCCCCTCATATAAAATGTTATCAAAGTTCGCACGAATTCGCTCTGTAAGCCGCTGAAATCTTTGCGAGCTTGGGCTTGAATTTCGCGCGGGTTCCGCTTAAGCGTGAGTAACCCTAAAGGATCTATCTTTTGATAGCTGCCGCCGTATTTCTTAACTAGTTTAGAAGCGACTTCTTTCAATAAAGTATCGCCCAAATCATTCATTAGGCAAGAATAAATGTGATACAACATCCGGACAGGAGCGGGTGGGGAAGGAACGTAAATGATGTAAAATTCTCTGGATGCCGCACTCCGCTCTTTGAGTGCCCAATATAAATGCGTCTTTCCAGAGCCCGCTCCACCAACTATTGGTAAAAATCGAGTTGTATGGTCATTTTTAATTATTTTAAGTAATTTCGTGATGGTAGTATCGATCATTTTATGACATTCGGAAACGTCAACCATATCCTTGGTATCCGCACGTGATACGAAGCGATCAAACGGAGTTACGCCCTCCTTAAGCGTCTCGATATATAACATCTTCTGCTCTTCGTCCAACTTGAAAACCATCCTATTTAAAATATTAATAATAGCATTATTACAAAATAAAACTTAAAATATTAATAAAAGCATTATTACAAAATATAACTAATTCAAAATGATTAGAATTCGCTTTTTAGAACGATAAAAAGTTTTCGAGGAATTAATTTGGAAGAACAAATAAAACAGCTTATAACTCAGGGATTAAAAGCGATGGATGAAAAGAATTACGACCGTGCATTGCAGTATTACAAACAAGCTCTTAAGGCTGCTCAGAAATTGAAAGATCCAGAGAGAAGTGCGGATATTCTCTTGATGATTGAAAAAATTATTGACCAGATCGAGGAAGCAATGGCTATAAAATCCGGAAACATACAATCCTACGCCCCATCGACTGGTATTAATGCGGGTCAGATGGTTAAATTTTTATCATCGAACCTTATTAAACATTTAGAGGAAACTTCTATCGGAAAGATAGAAGAAGTAGGCGCAATACAAAAAGAATATTACAAGGAAAAGGAGAAGAAGGAGAGTAAGGAGGATTTAGAGAAATTCTTAGAAGAAGCAGAAGAGGCGATTCCTCCCCAGGAAGCAGAATTACCGTCGGTGGCCCCTGGCTCTGTTGCGAGTACAACCCCTATTATAGAAAAGCCATCTTCCATAGTAACGCCAGAGGAGAAAGTGGCTCCATCTAAACCTGTTGCAGCGGCTCCAAAGTATCCCGCAGGCCCTGCTGGTGCAGGAGCCCCAATGCCCCAGCCAGCACCCCCGCCCCCGCCCTCGCCTCCAGCAATGGCAGCACCGCCATCCGCCGCGCCGAAATCAGTTCCCAGACCAAAACCCGCCCCAGCAGCAAAAGCTCCAGCAGCAAAATCTGCTGCCAGACCACCACCAGCCCCACCACCAGCCCCAAGCCAACCGCTCCGAAAACCTGAGAAGTCAAAGAAGGAGTCGAGACGAGAAGTTGAGGGAGATGAAGCAAGGTTGGTAGGCGATCGAGGCCCAGCGATTCCAGAGCCCGAGCCAGCGCCACGAAAACGCGCTGCTGTGCCGAAAAAAATAAAACGGTTTGGTGATGTTTCATCGCCAATGGAGATGACGGAGAAAAAAGAGTACATTGTCGCCGTCTGTCTCCGGGTTCTGAAGGAGGACGTGGTAGGGATGCCAGTCCCAATGGAGATCGTCGTCCCAGTGGTTGGACCCCCGATTATTGAAGTGTTCCTCATGGGACAGGATTTCAAAGTGGATCAGGCCCGCCGCAGCCTCATCGTGCCGTTGGATCGGGATTCAGATATTCTGAATTTTCGGGTAACACCTAAAATGGAGGGCTTACAGAGTTTGACTGTGGAGTTCTATCAAGAAGGACGGCTCATTGGCAGAGCGATTCTTAAGATCGTCGTGAAACGGAAGAAGGAGCCGGTGAATGAAGCGCTATCTTCCACATCAGTTACCGTTGCGTCCTATCTGGGAGAAACCAAACTCGATGCCAGTTTACGCATTATCCGATATGAGAATGATTTCTTCTTCTCATTGTTCACCCCACGCGCCAAAGCGGTCGTTTCACAGCAGAGTCTGTTTGGGAAAGCCACCATCGATACGGGAAAAGTCCAGAAGTTAGAAGCGTTAGTGGAAGAAGCGGTCTTTGATCGGGGTAATCCTGAAGAGGCGGTTGAAAAACTGAAGAAAATCGGCACGCAGATTTATAACTATATTCCAGAGCAAATACGGAAGACCATCAAATCCATAGAGCCGAAGTACCTCATGATTGAAACGGGCGATCTACTGGTCCCATGGGAGCTTGCCTTTGATGGAAGTGATTTCCTGTGCATTAAATATTGCTTAGGAAAACGCGTTTTCGATGAAACTAAGGATTTCAGACCCCCACCGTTCTGCATTGGCAAGAAAGCCCTCGATGTGCTCTTCGTCGGGGCGTCGCCTAAAGGGGTTCCGGAAATTTCAGTCAATCAGGAAATGGAACTGTTCGATGTTTATGCCCAAACCAAACGGATAAAACTCGAAAAATTGATCGAACCGAATGCCCTGAAACAGAAAGTAGTTGAATACTTGAGTAAAGGCGATATAGTCCATTTGACGTGCCACGGCAATTTTGAAGAGAAAGAACCGAAAGCCTCCGCACTTCTACTGAGCGATAGCACCTTGACGGCAAGCGAGATAGATAAGTTAGCGATGACGAATTGGCCACTTATTTTTGCAAATGCCTGTAGCACTGGCGCAATTTCTAATAAAATAGTTGGGATTGGGGGCATTGCCCGCTCGTTCCTTGAAGCAGGAGCCATTGCCTTCCTCGGTCCACTCTTTGAAATTCCCGATGACATTGCAGTTGAATTTGCCAAAGAATTTTACAATGATCTCCTGTTCAACGATATGAATGTCGGTGAAGCTATCTTGACTACCCGGAAAAAGCTACGAGACCAATTCGGGGGCGCGTTCTGGGCGATTTTCTCGCTGTATGGCGATCCGACTTTGAGCCTGTGTTCAAAAGCTTAATTCCCCCCTTTTTTTGAAGGTTTGTCCATGGCTGATGTGAGTAATAACCTAAGTCTCATGGTTACCACAACCTTATTGGTGGTCACCTTAATATTTACATTTCTTTTCGGTCAAACATGGAGAAAGCAAAAGCGGTCTCAGAATGAGCAGTTTATCCCCTTAGCTTTAATGCTGCTCTACCTTTTTTTATTTTTAAGTTCTGTAATGACGTGTTATTCGAATTTTTTTATTGATGAAACTTTTTTAGCTTTCTTAAAAAATACAAAGTTCTATTTTATTTCGGTTATTGGTTTTATTGTTATCGTAGCGGGCATTCTCATTTTTATTGCGGAGCGGATCATTCGGAAAAACACCAAACATCTCTTTTTAATCTATTTCATCAGCAGCATTACAGTGTTTATTATTTTTAGGATATTGAATATTGCCATTTTCAGAGGGTTTTTCTTTATCGTGTCAATCCCCCTAGCGGTGTTACTTGTCCTCTTCATCTACAAACTAGTGTGGAAAACCTCGGGACAATTGCGCCAAAAGATGGTTATTGTCGTCGTCGGTTCCACGATATTTATTCTGATTCTTATTTATGAGATCATCTTGCTTCTCGTCGGAGAAGTGGTCGTCCTCTTCGAAAATAAAGGGTTAATTTTAATCGCGGCGATACTAATTGGTTATGGATTTTATACAATCCCATCGTTCACAGAATTCGATTGGGATAAGAAAATTCGCCAGTTATATATTCTCAATCTGAATGGCTTATGTCTCCTTCAGCAGTCTTTCAAAATGCAATCCATAGATGAGGATCTGCTCGGAGGAAGCCTAATTGCGATTCAATCTCTGATGAAAGAAATGATTCAAAGTGATAAATTTCTCGAAGTGATTGATCACGGTGACGCAAAGATCATTTTCGAGCGGACACCGTATGCGATTGGAATAATTATTGCAGATGAAAATCTGTATATCTTACATTATAAATTGCAACAACTTTTGAGGGAATTCGATCTACTTTTTGGTCCGATGATGAAAGTTTGGAGCGGAAATTTGGACGTCTTCAAGCCTTTCCGATATACTGTGAATAGAATTTTTGAGATCAAACCTGAAAAAGAGTTGAATGGAAAAAGCAAGCCCGAACCGAAATAAAGTAGGTTTAGGCTTCTATTTTGAAGCCGTACTTCGCGAGGTCTTTTCGCATCATTTCTTGAAATGGTCCTGGGGTTCCTTCTAAGAAAGCCGCCACCATGTCCTCGTTTTCGATAGTGGTGGACCCGCGTTTCTTCGCCTTAGTCTCAGCTAAGGACCCGATCACCATTCGAGTCATCGGTTGGAATTCTGGGGCAGTTCCTTTGACCATTTCATCGAAAATCCGTTGCGTTGCGGGGTTCCATTCGATGCCTTTCTTTTTCTTTGTCTTCACTTTCGCGGTTTTACTCCCGAATTCCCGGCTGGTGACGATATCGTCCAAGAAAGATTTAAGACTTGCAACATAACTTCCGGCTTGCTCTTTATTAATAGTCACCGCCTTTTTACCCCATTCTTCACAATAATGGCATTCATCGCACATTGCCACACAGTTCTGAGTTTTAAAGAAGTCAATGAACCCATCCAATGCGGAATTATCGATCACAAGTTGGCTTTTCCATTCGGAATCGACCGCTTCTCCAAACCGAGCGCTGACTTCCTTTTTCTGAATGCTGCCATAAGAAAAGCTAAATCCTTCAATTATATCGATAAGATTTCCCTCATATTTTCGAGAGGAATAAGCCGTAACAGCCCTAATAATCCAATCGGCAGGCAAGCGGCGGCCTCCAAGCTTGAAATGATTGATGCCAATCGCCTCATAGTGGGATAAATCTTCAGGACGCACCCAACGCGCTTTAACCACCTCGGTGGGATTGGAAAATTTAATAATACTGCATTCCAGGAGGGGAAAATCAATATTAAAGCCAGGGTTAAGTTGTGAGGCATGTCCTTCCATGTTGTAATGATAATGTCGGAAAGGACATTGATACAGGCAACCATCGGTGACAAGCAAAATCAAGTCACATTTGACAGCTTTTCGCATTTTTTCTAAAGTCCGGAAATCACGGTTAATCATCACATCAGGTGTGATTTCACTCGCGCCGAGTTGCTCATAATACTTCGCTCGATTCACGCTATTCACGTGAGCTATAGTCGAGACCCGAATTTTCAGCTTCGGAAATTGCTCTTTGATGAGGGCAATTAGAAAGGGGTTTGTAACAATTACACCATCAGCGCCAATATCTTGGATCCATTGCAGGTGTTCAAGTATTTTTTTATGATATTCGGCATCATATTCCATATTACCCATGCAAGGTGCATTCAACGCATAGGAAAATTTCATTTTGTTCTCGTGAATTAATTTTACGTGATCTGCAACGGTTGCTTCGGAGATTTTCGGTAAGATCGAAGCAGGGCGACCGCTTCCGATAGGAGTTTTATCCAGAGAGCCATAAACCTCTACAACTGGAAATTTAGTAAGTTCTTCAATGAGTTTCGGGTCCCAATTCGTCGGGACAGTGAATTGAATTCAAATCACATCCTAATTGCTTTTTCTCTAATGAAATGAAAAGGAAATTTATAACTTTTATTGATGGAAGATTTAATATGAAAATCTAGAAAACAAAATAAGGTTTCTATCTAATACCTACTCTTGAAAAATACGGTTTGGAGAATAGAAATTGCCTGACTTGATTATTTATGAGCTAGACCCGACGGGGGGCTTCTGCGGTTTTCCAGCAGAGATTCCGGGATTACCACCCGTGGATATGATGCGGCAGGAATTAATTAGGCAGAGCCGTGTTGTAAATCAGCTCAAAAAGCAGCTGAAGATAGAAATAAATCGGAATTTCTTACGGAACGCAGGGGATGCGGACAACCCAATTGTGAAATCATTTGTTGAAAAATACGGGGTCAAAGCATTTCCAGTGTTTCTGTATGGTGATAAGATACTGCATTCTGGCAGTTTCCCTGCATTTGAGGAACTCGCACAAAAAATAATGGAAATAGAACGCTCTAAATGAGCTATTCAGCTTTTAGTGCGGGCTTTAAACCGTTCAATATCGCGATAGCCAATATCAGAACGGTAACGAAGTCCATCGCTTTTTATTTTGGATATAGCCTCGAGGCATCGCTGATGCGCTTCAATTATGTTTTTTCCACGGGTAGTCACATTGAGTACGCGTCCGCCATCTACGGTAATTGCGCCTTTTTCATTTGAACCAGTTCCTGCGTGAAAAATCGTTACCCAAGGGTTCTTGAAGTAGGGATCATCCAGGCCTAAGATAGATTTATTGAGGTTTGATTTGTAGAAGTCATCTTTTCGTGGATACCCCCGATTCGCCATGACGGTGCAGACTGCCGCGCCAGGATGCCAGTTTAATTTGAAGGGGGAGAGGCTTTCATGGTGTGCAGATGCTTTCAAAATTCGATAAAACTGGGGAGAATCAATTAGTGTAGCAATGGGCTGGATTTCAGGATCCCCGAACCGAGCGTTATATTCTAAGACCTGAAAGGGCCAATCCTTGTTTCCAAGGTTGCGAATTAACGCGACGTAAAGTGTTCCGTAGAATTGTCCATTCAGGACCTTCAGAGTCGGCTCTACCACTTTCTTCAGGATCCATGTTTCGTAGCCACGAGTAATTTCACAGGGGGCGTAGGCGCCCATACCGCCCGTGTTGCTGCCAGTATCGCCCTCGCCCTCTTTCTTGTGATCTTGGGAGAACAGCAAGGGAATGTAGCTTTTCCCGCTGCAGATAACCATGCAGGAGGCTTCCTCGTGGATGACCCCTTTTTCGCCGGCGAACTCTTCGATGATGACGGTATCAGTAGTTTGAAACATCTTATCTACCTCCGCGAGCGCCTCATCTTGGGTTGCACAGGGGTGCACGCCTTTCCCACCCATATCACCGCTGGTATGTTTCACGACCGTATTTTTGGGGCTCTCGCGAACTTTTGCCTTAGCTGCCTCCGGATCTTTGAAGGTCCAGCTTAGCGGCGTTGCGATTTTCGCTCTTTTCATTATCTCTTTCCCATAGAGCTTATCAACTTCAATCTGAGCCATTTTTTGGGGCGGCCCATAGATCGCAATGCCATTCTTCTCGAAAGCATCGACAATGCCTTTCCCTAATTGGCTTTCGGACCCTGTAATTGCCAAATCGATTTTCTCTTTCAGGGCGAAATCGACCAACGCACTGAAATCATTGGGTGAGATATTCACATTTTTCCCGAGTTGCTGCGTTCCGGGATTGCCTGGGGCAATAAAGATTCGTTCTACACCTTCACTCTTCGAAATTAACCATGTAATGGCGTGTTCGCGCCCACCATTACCGATAATTAACACGGAATCTCCATTTGCCATATTCTTCCTCTCGATTAAAATTGACTTACACTTAAAATTAAATCTATTTAAGCATTCTTTTAGTATGTTATGGGGAAAATATCTTAAAAACCAGAATCACCAAGTTAAAAATAATTTATCACTTTCACATCAAGAAATTACGTGATGAAAATGAGAAAAGAGGATATTTGCTTCAGTTCGGCATGCGAACTTGCGGACATGATAAAGAGGCAGGAATTGTCTGCGAGTGAAGTAACCGAACGATTCATTGAAAGAATTGAAAAGGTAAATCCGATAATCAATGCCTATTGCACACCTACCTTCGAGTTAGCACGCGAGCAAGCGAAACAAGCGGATGATTTGATAAAACGGGGCGGAAAAATTGGGTCCTTGCAAGGACTTCCTACGTCAATCAAGGATGTAGTTCAAACAAAGGGCATACGCACAACATTTGGTTCTAAGCTTTATGAGAACTATATACCAGAAATGGATGAGGTCGTAGTTGAACGGTTGAAAGCAGCGGGCTGTGTAATTCTGGGCAAAACGAACACCCCTGAATTTGGTCATAAGGGCGCCACGGATAACTTGATCTTCGGCACAACTCGGAATCCCTGGGACCTAACGAAAACAACGGGTGGCAGCAGTGGAGGTGCCGGGGCCGCAGTCGTCAGCGGGTTATGCGCATTAGCGCTCGGGAGCGATGGCGGAGGTAGTATTCGAATCCCTAGCTCGCTCTGCGGATGCTTTGGATTAAAACCGAATTTCGGCAGAATCCCGCACTATCCACACCTGGGTACACTGTGGACCACGCTGGATCACTATGGCCCTCTTGTCCGGTATGTTGAAGATGCAGCTCTAATGCTGGATGTGATGAAAGGGCCCCATGATGCGGATCGTTTTTCTTTAACAGAGCAAAACATTAATTATTCGGAAGGAATTCGGGCAAAACCCACTAAATTAAAAATTGGATACTCCCTCAGTCTTGGATTTTTGAAGGCTTTAGATCCAGAGGTTGAACGGAACGTGCTTAACGCGGTCCCCAAATTTAGTGAAATAGGCTGGACGGTTGATGAGGCGAAAATAAAGGTGAGAAACCCAGAAACCGCGTATATGACACTTTTATCCACCCCCTTCGGTCATGATCTAAGAGGTAAGCTCAGCACGGCACGAGATAGCATCTCCCCCACGCTGGTCAAGATTATTGAGGGTGGGCTGAAATGGACAGCTATGGATTACATCGATGCTATGCTGGAACGGCAAAAGATTTATGCAGAGCTGGTCGGATTTTTCAAAAATTACGATCTTCTGATAACACCCACCACTGCGATTCCTGCCTTTGAGCTAGGAATCATGAATCCGCCGCGAATTGGTGAAAGACCAGCATCTCCTCTCTCGTGGGTCAGCTTCACCTATCCCTTTAATATGACTGGGCTCCCAGCAGCTTCAATTCCCTGCGGTTGGACGAAAGACGGGCTCCCGGTCGGAATGCAACTGGTCGGCAAACGATTTGATGAATTAACTGTGTTACAAGTGGCGAAGGCGTTTCAAGAAATTGCCCCTTGGCAGGATAGAAAACCTCAATTGGGTTAAAGCAACTTGTACTCAACCATTTCTAACCACTTTTATTAAAAAAAGTTTGAACTTCTCTTATTTTTTTATATTTAATCAAAATTGGAATCTCAAAAGCTTTTTTTGCGATTTTTCCTTAAGAATATGAATGGAATTATCATTAATATCGTAATTGCCAAGGAGAATCCAGGAACCTCAGGGGAAGGTTGTGAGGGGTGTGAAATAATTGTTATGAATACCGTGCTGGCGATTCCAAATAATCCGAGTGAATCATTGTATATAATAGTATAATTGTAGATTCCTATAATTCCGGAATTAATTGCAAAATGAATCGAAGTATTATTTATCCACATATCCCATAGTGTCGGTGAATTGTTAATAAAAACCCTATAAAAGCCCTGACCTTTATCATCAGTTAAAATCCAATCAATAAAAGCCGTTGAATTTTGATAAAGGGTTAGATCTCCAGGCTGATTCGAATGGGGAGGATAATTAATTTCAATTTCAGTTTTGCTTTCGTATTGAATTGGAACAGTAGCGCCAGTCATTATAGCTTTTGGATCATAATAAACAGTATCTCCTTCAGAAATATTAACAAAATTTGCAAGAAAATCGGTACATTTAGGATAGATTATACTCCTTCCACTTAAACTATATGAAAAATTAGTTTGTTTAACCACGGATATGTTATCATGAGTAATCGTGTAATCCTTTTCCATTTCAAGCCCCAAAGTCGGTCTCCCAGCATAATCGAAGTGGCCCATGTTCGAGGTAAAATTGAAAAACGTGTCTGTATACATTGTATATCCGCTTGCGGCTGAGAAGTTTCCTGCCAATTCAGAACTTAAATTGTAGGGAATGAAATTAAAACTCATTTTAATAATTGGATCAAAAGCATTATATGTTAGATTGAGACCAACAAGAAAATTGTAGGTGCAATTTACCTTTCCAAGTATATTTCCTGTTATATATTCATAAATTGAGACATTATTAAACGTGATATTTAATAGAAAATAGGAAACATTATTCGCTCTCCATGCCATTGTTTTGTGTGGAATTATTTCGACTCCTTTTTCAATAAAAATTGTTTTACCTATATAATGATCATCAGCAGTATAGCAGGTAATTAAATAATCGGGGTTATTTGGCGGTTTTGCATAGAAAATACCAAGCTTACCATCTCCATTATTATCTTTATAGAAGGATAAAGTATCTATTGCAACCCCTGATGAAATATGAGTTAACTTCCCAAGTTTATCTGGAATAACGTAATTTAGACCTATCTGAAACGCATATCCCCCTTCAGCTTGAGTGGATTGATGCCCTAGCAAACCGAGAGAGAACTTAAAAAGATTAGTAAATCCCGAATATCCAGTGTATTTAACATTAAGAAGTTCCAATCCCGTTGTTTCATTAAATTTATATACTGAGATGGTTCCTAAATAATCTCCAGCATAGACATAATCATTATAATACCATACACAACTCATTAAATCGGTTCCAAGATAAGAGAAAACATCCGATATGTTTTTTAAATCTATCCCATTGAGCACATGTAGACCGTTTTGCCCATCCGCTACAAAAATAGTTTTTCCCACAGAATAGACATCCCAGCAATCCTCCAAGGTCGCGTTGTAAATAGTAATGGGTGAAGGAAGAAATGGGATTGAGATATTGTAAATCTGGAGACCTTTGTTTCTAACTGCGACATACAGAACTTCATCTGAAATATAAGCATCTTGAATTGTGGCATAGGTATCAATATGATCAACTAGAGTAGGCTCAGTAGGTTTTGAAATATTAAATATTACAATGATGCCTTCTCCAAAGAATAAATAAAGATAATTATCATAAAAGCAATGGGAAACAACATCATCTACACGATATATTCCACAGGATCCATCAAAGAAATTGTAATGATTTTCAATTTTCATATTTATTGGATCAGTAACATTGATTACGGTTAAGTTAAGCAGATAGGGAGCAGTATGGGGATGGCTTACTCCATAAACGTAGCAGCATTGATTATTCAAAGCTGTATGTACATATTGGGAAAGCCCGCCCAATGTTATATTACCCAATCGGGAGGGGTGTTCGACATCTGAAATATCATAAGATAAAAAAATGTAGTTCTCTCCGGGAGTCCCGCTAACATCTTGATACATAGAAAATAAATAGTGCTTATTTAATTCAACATTAAAACAATCAGTTCGATGACCGTCTGATCTCTGAGAATACTGGATTGGCGAATAGGGATCGCTCACATTTATAAATGCATCATCGGCATAGAGGAAAGTCCCATTAAAGTCAAAATCTTCGATCCCAATAAGATTGTTGAAATGAACATCATTTAATGGTAAATAATCAAAATTCAGATCCCAAGTCGGATACCCATCTTCGTAATACAGCTTAAAATCGGGTATATAGACAGCTATTAAGGTTGAGTTTTTATTTGAGATAGTGTAGTTTATTGATTGATTTTCCGAATAAAAGCCTAGAGTATCCTCCCAATGATGAAAGGTCCTATTACAGCTATTTCCATTTTGAGTGTATGTCCAATTAACACAGGTTATATTGAGAAGGGACCCTATTGTCTTATTTAAGACAGTATAGCCAGAATAATTAATTCCATCGATGGTAAAATTAGCAGGAGAATAGACTGCCACCACCACGCTGGAATTTTCATCAAATATTATGATTGAATGATTTGAGTAAAATTCATTAAAATAAGTATTAGCTGGGGGGTTTGAGCCTATTAATAAGGGAGAGAAAATCAGTAATATTATAATTAATATCCCGAATTTTTTATTAATCATATAATCACGGTTCGCCAAATGGTTAATAATAAATTCTTTGAACGATGAAAAGGCATCTATTTAAAGGTTTTTGTGAAAAATTCAATTGATAGGAGTATTCCCCATAATAATTATAGCTTAAGTAAAGGACGAAGCCTTGAATAAAAGTGATTTTAAGTAATGGGCGGTTGTCATCTATAGAATAGTCTTGGATTTGGGATAATAATGCCTTAAGAAGCAGATTCTTAGCTAGAGCAATTTTATTTTGAGCCGAAATAGGTTAGTTCGCCTACAATTTATCTAGAAGTTCTATTAATTTTTTTTCTTCGAGTAGGAGCTGTTTGAGATCAATGGCATCATTTTCTGCCTCAGGATAGGTTCCATCTCTTGCTTTTTTAAGAAAAATCTCAGCGGAATCCTCATTCCATCTCGATAAAATATTTGAAGTGATATTTTTAATATTTCGTAATTTATATTCAATTAATTCTTCAATTATATCTTTTTCTAATGTAACTTTCAATCTTCATTACCCTATAATTACTATATAAAAAAATAAATTCCTTCAATTATATTTTACGAAATTACTGAATAATAAATATCCTTAATTTTATATTTCATAATATAGGAACTAACAACAATGACAGTAACAAGTAAAATCAGTTTCAACGGCGATTGGAAATATAAATGCGATGCAATGCAATCGGGAGAGCAGGAAAAGTGGCATGATGCTAAGTTTATCAAAGAAAGCTGGAGTGGGTTACCTAGTTATAAATTGCCTGCCTGTTGGAACACTATCAATGAAGCGGGAACTCTCCCATATGATCGTTATGAAGGATTCTTTTGGTTTTTTTATCAATTTGCACTAGAGGAAATAGAGGAGGAGGGAGAAAATTTTATCTCATTTAAAGGGATTAACTATTATTGCAAAGTGTGGATTAATGGAACGTACCTTGGAGAGCATCAGGGAGGATTTCTGCCGTTTCAGTTGAGAATACCAACTGGAGTTCTAGGTAAAAACAATTTTATTGCAGTTGAAGTAGAAAATTTTCGGAAATCTGATAGGATTCCTTCAACGCAATTTGACTGGTATAATTGGGGAGGGATTTATCGGGATATTGATCTTTTAGTCCTCTCGAAAAGGAGGATTGAGTGGATTCACATCATAACAAAAGAAATTACTTCGGATTCAGCAATACTCCTAATAGAGTATAAAGTGACCCAAAAAGGGCTTATGAAATGGAAAATTCTGCAAAATTCCGAGAATATATTGGAAGGTAGCACTGATTTTCAACAACATCAGGGGCAGCTTAGTTTGAGCGTACCCCATCCCAAGCTCTGGGCTCCACAAACTCCAACGCTATATGAGTTAGAGGTTCAATTTACGGACGACGGGGGAAGTTATTCAACAAGGTTTGGCATTCGAACCATTGAGGTGAAACAGGCAGGTATTTATCTCAATAATAAATTGATAAAAATAAGGGGCGTAAGTCAGCACGAGGAATTGATGCCGTATGGACGGGCTATTCCAGAGAGTGAACGGCTGAAGGATCTTAGAATGATGAAAACTTTAGGGGTTAACACCTTACGAACCGCCCATTATTCGCATGATGAGAAATTGGTGGCATTGGCGGATGAAGTCGGGATTTTAATTCTGGAGGAGATTCCGGTGTATTGGTTTTGTGACTTCAAGAACCCTCGGGTGCTGAAATTAGCCTTATCCATGGTGCAAGGGTTAATCTATCGCGACTTTAATCACCCGTCGGTGATTTTATGGAGTGTAGGGAACGAAATTCCCATCGAAAATAAAGCCTGCTACCAATTTATGTTTCAATTAATGCAGATTGCAAAGAAAATCGACCCATCACGCATAGTAACATATGTTTCCAGCAGGATGCTTTCAGATGGATTACGCTCTAAATCAGATCTGCCATGTCTCAACGAGTATTGGGGATGGTATTATTTTTCAGAACGAAGTTTGAATAGGGTGCTGGATTTCATTCATCAGACGGCACCCCATAAACCCTTGCTCATTACTGAGTTCGGCGCAGATGCGAAATATGGATTTCACTCAAAAGACTATCAAAAATTTTCGGAAGAGAAACAAGCGTCTATCCTGTCGGAGTCCATCCGAACCTTCAATTCAAAGGAGTATATCGCGGGATGGATTATTTGGATTTACCGGGACTTTCGTTCGCCCATGAGATTGAACATGTATCAACAGGGGTTTAATAGGAAAGGCGTTGTCTCAGATAAAAATGAGCCAAAATTGATTGCCAAGGTGATCAAGGCGCTATTATGGGAAAATCCAAAAAAGCGGAGATTAAAACTCTTGGCAAGATATTATTTCCTCCTTAAACCAGTAGAATTACTCATTTTTGGGATATTTTACGAGCTTTTCCAGAATTTATTCCTCAAAAAGAAGTTTGAAAAATATTACGCGCATGAACCACTTGAGGGAAATCAATAGGGAAAAAAAGCCGTTTGAGTTGAGTTATTTGGAGATATCGAGTTTTTGCGTTAAAAGTTCAAAATCCGGAGGCATTTTGAGCGGGTAATCGCCGGTGAGACACGCAAGGCAGAGCTCAGATCGGGGCATTTGAGTGGCTTGAATCAAACCCTCGAGACTTTGGAAGTTGAGGGTATCAGCGCCCATGTATTGACAGATTTCCTGCACATTGAGCTTAGAAGCTATCAGAGCCGCCTTATTCGGAAAATCGATACCCATATAACAGGGAGATATTAATGGAGGACAGCTAATCCGCAGATGGACCTTTTTAGCGCCAGCATCTCTCACTAATTTTACAATTTGCCGACAGGTAGTTCCTCGAACAATGCTATCATCGACGAGAATGACTTCCTTACCAGCGATTTGTGTAACGACCGGATTCAGCTTTAAAAAGACCGCCGAATCTCGGAGAGCTTGGCTGGGCATGATGAAAGTGCGATGCACATAGCGGTTTTTCATCAATCCTTCCCGTAAGGGAATTCCGGATTCAATGGAATAGCCAGACCCAGCCGTTCTCCCGGAATCAGGGATAGGCACTACTACCGCATTCGATTCATCAATCGCTGCTGGTTCATTCCTTGCCAGATTGCGCCCTAATTGTTCCCGAACGTCATAGACGCAGATTCCATCGAATCGGGAATCTGGGCGGGCAAAGTAGACGAACTCAAACACACAGAAGCCGTGGCGGTTGGCTTTCGGACCCATTTCGTCGGAGAGATGGCCATCCGCATCTATCTTAATGATTTCTCCAGGCGTAAAATTCTTAATAAGGTGACCCCGAATTGCATCTACCGCCACACTTTCGGACGCAATGATATATTTTCCATTAGGGGATTCCCCGTAACATAACGGCTTAAAGCCAATCGGATCTTTGAATCCGAAGAGCTCACCCTTATCATTCAATAATGTCACAGAATAAGAGCCATCCATGACCTTCATGCTTTCTTTAATACCCTCAAGGTAATCATTAGTTTCGAGAATTTTTGAAGCGAGAATATGTGCTAATATTTCGGTGTCACCGGATCCTACGAAAATATGGCCCTCATTTGTTAATTGCTTCCTTAATTGGAGGAAATTAGTCAAGGTGCCATTCATAGCAAGGGCAAATTTCATGTAAGGCGAATCAAATAGAAGTGGTTGCGCATTTTCTAATGTACTTTCGCCCGCGGTCGAATAACGAACATGCCCAATGGCGCGATTGCCAAAAATTCCTTGGAGATTTTGTTTGGTAAAGACTTCTGTAACTAGCCCCATTCCGCGCGTATTTTTTAGTGTGTTGCCTGCGAAAGTGCAGATCCCCGCACTTTCTTGTCCACGATGCTGAAGCGATAACAGGGTATGAAACATATCTTGAGCAACGAAGGTTTGTGTCTTTGAGAAAATACCCATTACGCCACATGCATCACGCAATTTATTTCTATGACAGCAGAAACTGCATTGCTTCATTATTCATCCCTTCATCATTTTTGGAATGGTCTCTAACCAAATTCTTTTCATTTTATTCAATTCACATTTTATCTTCCCAGTCGAATAGGAGAGATTAAAGGTGGGGTCCTTGGTTACTTTACCAAGAAGATAAAATGGTACGGAATATTTCTGTACAAGGTTTTTTACGGTATTAAATTGGTCTTTTTTAAGTGAAAGAATGAATCGTGAGTGGGATTCTGAAAATAGTAGCGCATCTATACGCAGCTTTTCTGATTCCACAGGAGTGAGGTCTATCTGGGCGCCTAAATTCCCGTTCATACACATTTTTACGAGGGCTATCGCTAATCCACCTTTAGAGCAATCATGAGCGGCGGTTACTAGTCTTTGGTCGATCAGGGCTAAAACACAATTTAGCACGTTCTTCTCGCGAACGGGATCAGTCTGTGGCGCAGTTCCACCTTCAAGCTGATGAATAAAATGGTAATATTCAGAGCTACCTAGTTCATCAAAAGTGTCTCCAAGAAGAATTATAAGGTCCTCATTTTGTTTGAAATCCATCGTTACAACTTTGGATTGATCCTCTAACAGGCCGACGACGACAATCATCGGAGAAGGTTTCACGGCTTTCTTGGTGACCTCATCTTCATTGTAAAAACTCACATTTCCGCCGACACAGGGCAAATCTAATCCCTTGCACATATCCGAAATGCCCCGGACTGCTTCAACAAAGGTCCAGAAGATTTCAGGGTTTTCGGGATTGCCGAAGTTTAAGCCATCAACCATGGCAAGCGGTTTGGCACCCATCGCTACTACGTTTCGGCAGCTTTGTGCAACGGCTCCTGCACCGCCATGGTAGGGATTCAGGTAAGTATGCCGGGAATTGCAGTCACTAGCGACCGCAATCGCTTTCTTCGTATCTAAGACCCGTAAGACCGCTGCATCGCCGTGCCCCGGCTTAACAATCGTCCGAACGCCCACTTCGTGATCGTACTGATGATATACCCAACCCATGTCCGCAATGTTGGGCGACCCTAAGAGCCGGTAAATTACTTCGGAGAGGTTCGAGGGCAGTTCAGGGAGCTTGATTTGTTTTAATTGGTCAATATAGTTCGGTTTCCGCGCTTCACGGTGAATGATAGGGGCCTCGTCTAATATTTCAACAGGGAGAGATCCCACTTCTTCCCTATCCTTAAACATTCGGAATTTCCCGGTTTTTACGACGGTCCCAATCACCGCATGCGGGACCTCATATTTCTTAAAGATGTTGGTAATCGTCTCAACGCCCTCGGGGTCGACTGCAAACATCATACGTTCCTGAGATTCAGAGAGCATGATTTCATAGGGGATCATGTTGCTCTCACGGAGCATGATCTTATCGAGATCCACATCGAGACCGGTTTCACCAGCCCCTGCCATTTCCGAACACACGCAGGTTAAGCCACCACCGCCTAAGTCTTTTATGCCATGCACAAAGTCAGTCTTCAATGTTTCCAGAGTCGCTTCAATAATCAATTTTTTAGTGAAAGGATCCGCGATTTGAACGGCAGGGCGGTCCTGTTCGGACTTATCAGTCAACACGCGAGAAGCAAAGGTGACGCCCCCGAGCCCATCTCGTCCAGTGGAGCCACCCATAAGAATTAATTTATCGCCGACCTTATTAGCCATTCCTTTCTTGATTTCATCCTTTCGCCCTATGCCTACACAGCAAACATTCACGAGGCAATTCTTCTCAAAGCTCTCATCAAACTCGACCTCTCCTCCCACGGTCGGCACGCCGATGCAATTCCCATAATCTCCAATGCCTTTCACGACATGCTCAAATAACCAGCGTGAATGCCCACTTGAAAGTGAGCCGAATCGAAGCGGGTCGAGAAGGGCGACAGGACGCACGCCCATACATAAAATATCCCGCACTATGCCCCCGATTCCTGTGGCAGCTCCGTCGTAGGGTACAATTGCCGATGGATGATTATGGGATTCGATTTTAAAGGCGACCGCCAAGCCATCGCCAATATCAATAACGCCCGCATCGAACCCGGGACCAATTAGTACCTGGGGGGCTTTGGTCGGGAGCATCTTTAAGGAGGGGCGGGAACTCTTATAGGAACAGTGCTCGCTCCACATGATATCGATCATGCCGATCTCTACCATGTTTGGTGTACGCCCTAACGTTTTTTCGATGTGGGCCAACTCATCGGGCTTTAAATCGACTTTCGCACCCGAGACCATTGGCATTTTAAGAGCCCTCCAAAAATTGTTTCAGTGATTGGAAAATACCAAGCCCATCAGAACTCTTGTAGGGGCTCAGAATGGGTTCGCTAGCACGCTCTGGGTGAGGCATCATCCCAAGGACATTCCGGTCCAAATTACAAATGCCAGCAATGCTTTCAAATGCCCCATTTGGATTCGATTCGGCAGTAATTTTGCCCTTTTCATCAGAATAGCGAAACACAATCTGGTCATTATTGTTTAATTCTTTCAAAGCTTTCTCATCATTGAAATACCGCCCTTCTCCATGCGCAATTGGAATCCGAATTACTGTTCCTTTCTTGATACGTTTCGTATAAACTGAATTACTCGTTTCTGTACGTATATGAACCCACTTACATATAAACGTTAAACAATCATTCTGAAGGAGAGCTCCGGGCAATAGGCTGGATTCTACCAAAATCTGAAATCCATTACAGATTCCGAGAATGGGCTTCCCTTCCTTTGCCATTTGTTTAACAATATCCATGGCAGGGCTATAGGCAGCGATGATTCCAGCCCGTAGGTGATCCCCATAGGAGAATCCACCTGGCAGAATTGCCGCGTCATAGTCGGAATTCTTGAATTGCGCATGCCAGATTAAATCGGTTTCTATTTTCATTATTTTATTTAGCACATAAACTGTATCAAGATCGCAATTACTCCCCGGGAATTGAATAACTGCGACTTTTATGGGCATTTATTTTGCCTTCTATTTTGATGCTCCTTTTACATTGATTGTGCATACATGCGCAACGGGATTAAAAATGCGTAAATCATTAGTCATCTTGAATACAAGCTCTTTCGCCTCATCAGGGCTCGAAGCCTGAACTTTCATTCGAAAATATTTTCCTGAGCGAACCCCAGAAATCGTATTATACCCCCCGCGATTGATTAAATCCTTCTGGACAGTTTGCCCTTCGGGGTCGCGAGCTGCGGGTTTGTTTTCAATGACTATTTCAACAGTATATTCTGTCATGATTTCACCAAACTACCTAAAAGTGGGTTCTTGCTCTAATAATTGTTTAAACAAGTTGATATATACGGTTTTTACTTCATCTAAGGATTTGCCTTTCCGGTAAACATCCTTATCAAATATCTTGCCATCTTGCGCTTTTGCCCACAGACGACAACTATCGCCATTCAATTCATCGCTCACCAGAAATTTGCCTTTGGAATCTCGCCCCATTTCGATCTTGAAATCCACCAATACAATCCCTTTCGTATCGAGCCACTTTTTTAAGGCAAGATTAACTTTCGAGGTTATCTCACGTAGTTTATCGCATTCTGCTCGATTGGCGAATTTGAGGAGCGCCATATGCATGTCATTCAGCATTGGATCGTGCTGGGCGTCGGATTTCCAGAAAAATTCAATAAGAGGTGTATCAAAGATCTCGCCCAATTTTACAGGCAGCCGTTCCAATACATGCCCAGCGGCTATATTCCGACAGACAAATTCTACTGGTAACATCTTCACAGATCGGACAATCATGTATTTAGGCGCCACATATTTTAGAAAATGAGTAGGCACGCCAGCTTTTTCCAAAACCTCAAAAAATTTCGTAGAAATGGCACAATTCAAGTAGCTTTTTCCGGGTATAACATCGTGTTTCAAGCCATCCCCGGCGGTGATATCATCCTTAAATTCTAAAATGACTTCATTTGGCTTGTCTGATTCATAGACGATTTTCGTCTTGCCCTCTGCTAATTTTTTCCCTAATCGCAATTCAGTAGCCATTTTTCCACATCTTCAATAATGATTTATATATTATCAATGTACTATACTGAATAGTCTTCAGGAATTTAACAATGGAGTATCTTTGGGAAGTTGCTTGTTTTTGTCGCTTTTATCTTCAGTATTATTAATGCTTTAGGCAGCGATGGCACGTCTCTTTTATTCATTCGCTTCTATTGTACGAAACTCTTACTTGCTTATTAAAGGTTTTGAACATAAATGTAAAAAAATCATATATAAGCGAGAGAAATTGACATTTTCATGTCGAAATTAGGATATTCGAATAATAAAATATCTAAAACTAAAGAATTTTTACGAAAATTACTCAAAAAAAAGATAATTATGGTAATTATTTATGAAATAAGCTTTGGATCGAACCGATAACGTTGCTTTTCTTTAGTTTTTTTCGAATTAAGTGCTTGGACAGGACAGACATTGATGCAGCCGCAACATCCCGTGCAAAGTTTTTTATTTTTCATAGGATCCGGTCCCAGTTGAATTGTATTTGTCGGGCAATTATCCACGCAGGCACCACATTCAGTGCAAAGAGTTTCATCACGTTTAACGGTTCCGAGCATCCATCGCAAAGCCCAATCCGAAGAAAAGGTTCCAAGGATCGTGCCCAATATATTGCGCCGTATTTTAGGTGGGGGTTTAGCACCCTGAGAAACGGTATTATACTCGGAAACAAGTGATTTGCCGAATAAAATTGCCCTATTAATTTCATCTTTTTGAATGAGTTCTAGCTCGCCTGGGGTGTCCTTCAAGTTATTCCGCCAAATTGTGTAGGAACTAGGAAAATAAAATACGTCTTTGGCGAAAACCGTAACCCCTTTTTTCTTCAGATTATTCGCTATTCGGAAAAAATAGTTCCCAACAGTGCCTGCGAGGGTGCAGAAGAGAAATGCGGATTTCCCTCGTAATTCTGGCAGATTCAAAATGAACTCGCGCATCGTTTTAGGTTCACGAAAGGCAAAGACAGGAGCCCCAAAACCCAAAAAATCATATTCCGCAAAATTCGGAGATTTTAAATTGTGAATATTAAACAATTCACATTGATTCCCAGCTTCTTCACAGCCTTTTTTTATCATTTGCGCTATATACTGCGTGTTTCCTGTCACAGAAAGATAAAGAATAGCTATTTTCATACTAATCGACTTCAGTATCAATTGTAAATAATTCTGTCGGATTATTTTAAATAGAATAACAAATAAATCATATTTACACAATGATTTATAAAAATCTAATTTTAAGGATTGGTTATTTTGGCGAAAGGAAAAAAGTTAACAGAAGAAAAGAAAGTAGAGACCAAAGCACCTGAGCCAGCTCAAGTTCAGAATATAATGGAGATAGAAGGAATTGGACCGGAGCTGAAGAATGATCTTAAGAAGGCTGGAATAGCAACAACAGAAGACCTGCGGAAAGTTTCATTAGTAGAGGTTGCAGAGGCTAGTGGAATCTCGCCGAAGATCTTATATAAGGCACAATGTATAGCAGACCTTTTCCGAGTGAAACGCGCTGCTCAGGAGTATACAGAATTACTCTTTGAAATGGGCATTGAAACCGTTAAAGAATTGAGCAAACAAAATGCGGGCGAGCTAGTAAGGAAGGTCGAGAGATTTACTAAAGAGACAAAGAAAAAGCCTGGATGGCATGGCGATGTTAAAAAGGTGCCCACCGCTCAGGATGTAGAAGCGTGGATTACCAGCGCAAAAGAGCTTGTTAAAAAGAGTTAAGCCAACTTTTATTTTTTAATCCTATTTTTTAATTTTTTTATTATTCAGATGATTG
>Ga0315277_10000701_pt1 | contig 51490 bp, 40 predicted proteins | sample YL17G05_15_MG_FD_203695 | JGI IMG/M metagenome (GOLD analysis project Ga0315277, IMG submission 203695) | Sediment microbial communities from Yellowstone Lake, YNP, Wyoming, USA - YL17G05_15 | ecosystem: Environmental > Aquatic > Freshwater > Lake > Sediment | place: USA: Wyoming | collected... | reverse complement strand
CGACACGCATCCACCTTACGGTAGCAGAAACGGCGGGATTTGTCCAGCCCCGGCAGGCAATTTTGTGATTTTTTGCCAGAAAGGGCTAAACAGTTACCATTATTTCATCAGCGTAGGGCTCGGCGCGAACATGCTTCTGAACGTTCCGCCCGACCGCCGCGGGCGCATCCACGAGATTGACCTCAAATCCCTGGAAACTTTCGGCACACTTCTGAAGGACACCTTTGCCGTGGATCTGGCGAAAAAGGCGAAGACGACGGCATCCAACATCCGCGGGCGCGACAGCCGCGCCTTCGGCCCCGCAAATCTTATCGACGACAAGCGCGATACCTACTGGGCCACCGACGACGAGATCACCGCGCCGGAGGTAATGCTCGAATTTGCGCAGCCGGTGACCTTCAATATCATCCGCCTGAGGGAAGCGATCCGGCTGGGGCAGCGCATCGACGATTGGGGGCTGGATGCCTGGCAGAACGGAGCGTGGGCCGAGTTTGCCAAAGGGACCGCGATCGGATCCTGCCGCCTGGTGCGCGGCAAATCGATCACTACCGCCAAGGTGCGGTTGCGGATTACCAGGTCGCCGGTCGCTCCCGCCATCGCCGAATTCGGCCTGTTCCTGGAGCCCGGGTAGGCGAATATCTTCGAGTTCCCTTGAGTCCTTTGAGCCTTTGAGCCTTTGAGGTAGCGATGCAAAACTCACCTCCAAGGCTCAAAGGACTCGAAGAATCTCGAAGGGCATTCATTCCAGGGGGATTTTCCTGGTTGCTCCGGAGCAAAAAGCACCTATAATGCGGTTGTCTCGCTGAAAACCTGCGTCCAAACGCCCTGGCAATAAGTTGCGCGGCATTGTCAGTCATTTTATGGACTTGATGATTCCTGCCGGCACAGACGCCTTTGAAAGGAAACTTTTATGAATAGAAGAAAAATTGCGACGGCGGCCGCCATCGCGCTGCTGATTGCCCTGTCGGTCTTCGCCCAGTCCACTTCCATCAAGGTGGACGGGAATGTGATCAAGGGTTATATCGCGTACATGACGGATGCCAAGAACCTGGGAAGAAAGTCACTCACGCCCGGCTATGAGAAAACCGCCGAATGGGCGGCCGGCCTCTTCAAGCAGTGGGGCCTGAAGCCGGCGGGCGACGACGGCACTTACCTCCAGAACGTGCCCATCACGGGCGCCCGGTCGGCATTCAGGTGGATACTCGGGGTGCCGGAGCTCACAATCGATGGCCGGAACTTTTACCTCCGGGACAACGATTTCACTGTCGATCCCAACTCCACGGCGCCCGCAAAGCTGACCGGCGAAATCGTTTTTGTCGGATACGGGATTTCGGCGCCGGCTAAGGGGCTCGATGAATACGATCTCGATGTGAAGGGCAAAATCGTCCTGGCGATCAAGGGATCGCCGAGCAATGCGCCTGCGCAGTCCGGCGGCATGGGCGGCGGCGGCCGCGGCGCCAGAGGGCAGGAGGCGCCCGGAGAAGCCTGGGCGGATGAATCGACTGATGCCTACAAGATTAAAACCGCCTACGACAAGGGGGCTGCTGCCATCCTGCTCTACGGTCTTCCGGCTGCTCCCGCGGGCGGACGCGGCGGCGCTGCTGCTGCTCCTGCTGCCCCCGCGGCACAGGCAGGGGGCCGCGGTGCACAGCCCGCCCTGGCGCCTTCACCATATACACGTCCGTTCATCGCCGTTTCGAACATCGATGAGCGCGTGTTCCGCTGGATCATGTGGCGCAATCCGCAGCAGTCGTCGAATGAATTCACCAACGTCATCTCCCAGATGTGCCGGGACATCCGCGACAAAAAGGTCCGGACGATGCCTACCGGTCTGAAGGCAATCGTGAAAGGATACGATTCCGTCACTCTTTACGGCGAACAGTTCAAGAACAATGTTTCGCACAATGTCCTGGGCAAGATCGAAGGGACGGATCCGAATCTCAAAAACCAGTATGTGATCATCGGCGGGCATATGGATCACCTGGGAGTGACTAACGGGGTAGTGATGAATGGGGCCGACGACGATGCCTCGGGCACGGCGGTGGCGATGGAGATCGGACGCCTGCTGGCGGTCAACAAGGTGCCCACCAAGCGCACGGTCATCATCGGGCTCTGGTGCGGCGAGGAGCTTGGCCTGCTGGGTTCGAATTATTATGGCGACCATCCGTCCGACGGTGTCAGCATGGATCGCGTGGTGGCCAACTTTAATTTGGATATGGTCGGGCTGGGGGATGCCATCGGCGTACCGGGTTCGATGAACTTCCCCGAGATCTACAGCATCATCAAGCGCGACCAGGACCCGGGCATCCGGCTGAGCCAGGAGAGCCAGACAGGCACCGGAGGCAGCGATTATTCGGCGTTCATTCAGCGCGGCATTGAAGCACTCGCGCTGATGACAAGCGGCGGTGTCGGCCATCCCGATTACCATCAGTCGGGAGACGATGTGGAAAAAATCGATCCCAAGATCCTGGCGATGACCGGGCAATTCGTTCTGCAGGGCGTGCTGAATGTCGCCAACGAGATCCAGGCCAACCTGTTGATCCCCGACCGGCAGCACATCTACGATGCGCAGCGTCTTTCCGTTACCGACATGCGCGGCGGACCCGCGCCGGCCGGCCGCGGAGGAGAAGCACAGGCGGGCGGCGGAAGAGGTGGCGGCGGCGGAGCTTCCTGGCGCAACCTGGAAGCAGCCAACAACGCCGAATTGACGAAGCTGGCCAATGACAGGATTACCCAGTTGATCTCTTCGGCGCAGACCCAGGCGACTGCAGCCGCCGGAGCATTCGGCGGCGGCGGGCGCGGCGGCGGAGGCGGCGGGGCGCGTTACAGCCTCGGTGTGCGCGATGCCGGGGTGTTTGACGGCAACCTTCCGTACATGGTCCAGACGGCGGCGCTCCTGAACTTCGGGCGCGTCGATGTCCCGGCCAACGACGGCGCCTGGTTCAACTTCAACAGCGGAGTCAGCGCCAGGGGCCGCGAGGCCGTCAAGGCGATGGAGGCCAACAACATCACCCTCAACCTGATCGATCCGTCCGGCAAGCTGCTGGGCGATGTGCTCGACGCCTCGTCGAAGCCATTCCTGGTGACGGTCACCGGCAATGTCCCGATCGACCAGGCGCTCGTCACGCGCATGAACCAGAAGAACACCTTGCTGCTGTTCGAGTGCGATCCGGCGGATGCGCAGGGGTGTGTGACCAAGCTGCAGAATTACCGGAAGCAGTTCGGTGACACGGACAACCTGGTGGTTTCGATGAAGCCGGCTCAAGGGACGCCGGCGGCTCAGCTCGCGCAGCTCGATACCGCCAAGCGGACAATCTACCTGAGTCTGATCAAGAGCGGTTGGACTAAGGACCAGATCTACGCGGTGTTCGGCGCCAGCGCGGGCGGCGGCGGCCGAGGTGGCGGCGCCGGCAACCTGTCAAGGCTGTCCCCTGCACCCCAGGGCCGCGGAAACTAAGCTAAATCGGGGACGCACCGACAGAAGTTTTTTTAAATCAATGGGATAGACCTCACAAGGGGCCTGAAATCGGGCGCAAGCCCTATTTTCAGGCCCATTTTTTCACTCCAATGGATTTCCTCCTGACTCCCGACTCTTGACTCCTTCTTCTTCTCCATTTCTCGCGTACCGCCACGAAAATATCCTTGCTCGAGACCGAAACAGGATCCCTTGCGGTATCGTACTTCATTTCAGCAATTCGGACTTCCTTTAGTCACCCTTGTTTCTTTGGAGCTCTAAATATGAAGATCTCTGAAGCTTTCCAGCCGCGGGACAAACGGAGTAGAGTATTCACGATATTAGCAGTACTAGCGATTTCGCTGGCCTGGACCAGTGCTCCACCCTGGGGAGCGTACGCACAGGAACAGCAGCAAACCCAGTCACAGCAGGCAGCTCAGATCGAAGCCAAAGCCCAGAAGGACATCACCGATATCCAGTTCACACCGGTTTCCCTTATCGGCCCGATCGAACGCGCCGAAAAGGACGGCACGGTTATCAAGCTCTCCCTGCGGGATGCAATCAAGCTGGCCCTGCAGAACAACCTGAATATCGCGATCGCAGAGACCCAGGAAAATCTGAAGGACTTGGCGCTCCAATCGGCGAAAGCGGTCTATAGCATTCAGTATATCAGCATAAGCGCCTCTACGCAAAAGAGCAATTCCGCCAGCACCCAGGTCACCAACCAGGCGGAATCGGGTTTCATCAGCACATCCAGCACCAACAATTGGGGAGTATCCATCAGCCAGCCGATTGCGACCGGCGGTAGTTTGAGCTTGAACTGGAATTCGAACCGCAGAGATTCGAATAATACCAACGACCTCACCAGGCCGAACTATGGCACCAGCACCAGCCTCTCCTTCAGGCAGCCGCTGTGGAGGAATCTGAAAGTCGATTCCAACCGGAACAACATCAAGCTCGCCAATATGGACATCAAGCTCAACGATGCGCAGTTCAAACAGAGCGTGACCAGCCAGATTGCGTCCGTTCAGCAGGCATATTGGAGCCTGGTCAGCGCAATCTACGCGTATCGGAATGCGGTGGGTTCGGTACAATTAGCCCGGACTTCGGCCGCAAATGCCCAGAAAAGGGTAGAGGTGGGCGTCGCCGCGCCGATCGAGTACACGCAAACGCTCGCTTCTCAAGCCAGGTCCGAGGTCTCGGTGATCCAGGCTGAGGAGAGAATTCTGTCCGCACAGAACGCGCTTAAAAACCTGATTTCCAAGGACCGCAACGGCGAGATCTGGGGACAGACGATTGTTCCCACCGACACCCCGGAGGTTGATGAATATAAGATCGATCTCAACACCGCGATCGCCACGGCCATCAAGAACAGCACGCAGCTGCTGCAGGATGACCTAAACATCGAGAGATCCGATCTTAGCCACTTGCTGAATCTCGAGCAGAAAAAGTGGCAGGTGGATGTCACGGCGTCGATCGGCTCCAGCGGCACCGGCGGCGTTCAGGGATATCGAAACGGCAAGCCGGTTCTAGAGGATAGTTTCGTCGGAGGCTTGTTTACTTCATACAAAACGGTGTTCACCGGCGGGACCTATAACTGGTCGTTTTCTTTCAACGTCCAGATTCCTATCAAGGACACCCGGATTCAAAACACCCTTGCAACCGACAGAATCAACCGCCAGAATTCGTTGATGCAGCGGGTGCAGCACGAGCAGAACCTTGTTGTGCAGATCCGCAACTCGGTGCAGGCGCTGCAGACGGCGAGGAGAAACATCGATACGGCCACCATCAGCCGGAAGCTCTCGGAGGCAGAACTCGACTCCCAACAGAAACGCTATGAAGCCGGCCTGAGCCGGCAGGAAGATGTCATCCGCGCGCAGGAAAACCTGGCCGGCGCAAAAAGCAGCGAGTTGAACGCCATGATCAGTTATCGGACCGCGATTTCAAACCTTCAACAGCAGATGAATACCCTGCTGGAAGAAAACAGCATCAATTTGGGGACTGATATCCCCAAGAACAAACAGCTGTCTTTCAAATAGTTCGATGGCGAAACAACCTGCCTGATTGCGGCGGCCGTTTTCCCCGGGCACGTCTCCCTGACTAGATCGGGGACGCACCGACCGAAGTTATTTAAACTGAATGGGATAGGCATTAAAGGGGGCCTGAAAAACGCGCTTGCGCTCGATTTTCAGGCCCATTTTCTTGCGCGCAAGGATTCCGATTGGGATCCATGCGGGCTGGGATCATCGAAAAATGACCGGGCGCGTCGAAATAGGTGGCGAGCGGCAATCTTTCGCCGGGCATGGGCGTGTGCTACACGGTGTCCACAGCCGGAAAGAAATCTTGCACTCGTGTCGGAAACCAGGTATTCTGTTGGAAAAGGAGGCTATCAGGGGATGTTGGCTAGAGTTTCCAACAAAGGTCAAATAACGCTCTCGGCCGCCGCACGTCGTAAACTCGGCATTTGCCCAAACTCCCAGGTGGAGGTCATTGTGGGAGAAGAGGAGATCATCATTCGTCCGCTTAAGCGCGTGAGCGAGCTGGCCGGGGTTTTGAGGCGTTATGCCAGGTCCGGCTCCGCCCAGGACTGGCCCGCCGTGCGTGAACAAACCGAGATGGCCGTCGCCGAGGAGGTGGCTGGTGTCGACACCCGCCGAATGCGCCGTGGACGCTAATGTTATTCTGCGTTTTGTCTTGGGCGATGACGCGCACCTGTCGGCTAAGGCGACCGCCGTTTTCGAGGCAATGGAAGCCGGCGAGGCCGTGTTGGTGTGCGATCCGGTGAACCTGGCCGAGGCTGTCTGGGTCTTGTCTTCGTACTACAAGGCATCCTGCGGGGATATCACTGAGGCGCTGCTTCCGCTGGTAAAAATGAGCGGCTTTCAGATTCCGGAGAAGGATCGGTATGTGCGTGCGCTGGAGCTGTATGGGCAGGAGCTCCTGCGCTTTGGCGATGCCTGCGCATGCGCCACGGCGATGGCAGCCTGCGCCGGACGTCTCGTCTCTTTCGACCGCAAATTAACGCGCATACCCGGCGTCGAGCGCATGGAAGCGGTCAAATGACCGCTGGCCGAATCCCCAGCGAAAGCCGGAACTTCCCGTCAGGGCCCTATCTCATCAGTGTCATGTACGGCTGATTGGTCAGGTCTCCGGCCGGCTTGGGTCTTTCGGCAACACGGCCCCGCGGGTGAACGCGTCATGTTTATCTGCAACCTTTCTGATCAATCAGGGTTATTATTAATTGCCATTTTGCAGGAAAAGTTGCGGATGCGGTACCGCTGCCGGGAAAACGCGCACTGAAGAAGATCCTGGAGACAGGTGGATTCGCCCGCCGTTTTTGATGAGGTCGCTTGAAATGTCAAAGAAACTCTACTTCGTCGCATGGGTAGTTATTGCCACTTTACTCGCCTGTAGTATTCCTGCCGCGCTCGCCGGCCAAGGGAAGGAGCAGAAGGGGAGCAAGGGGGCATTGCAGCAGGACCTGCAACAGTTGCGGACCCGAATCATGGGGATAAAGGATGAGGCATCCCTGGATACCGCTTTGGCGAATTTGGCCAAAGCGGGGAGGCTGACCCAAGAGCAGGCTGTCAAAATCAAAACCCAATGGCAGAAGCAACAGGCACAAAATCAGGAGTTGCCGGCTTTGGCGCGACTGCGGGCCATTGCGGATGAAGGAAAACTCAACGAAGCTTTGAGCCGGCTGGTAGCGGATGGCAGGATCACCCAAGCCCAGGCAACAAAGATCCAGCAGCAATGGCAGAAAACGCATGGCCAAACCGCTGCGGCACAGCCTCAGAAGAAAGCTCTCCGAGCAGCAAAGCAGAGGAAGACCGCGGAACTTGCCAAGATTCTCACAAAGATCCGAGGCGCCAAGAACGAAGCCAAGGTGGACGAAATCCTGAACAAGCTCGTGACCAAAGGCAGGATCACGCAGGAACAAGCCGCAAAGGTCAAGGAGCAGTGGAAGAAGCGCCGCTGATTAAAGCCTTCAGGCGGAGCTGATCGGGCAACTGTGCCGGGAGCCGATTGATATTGTCGGTCTTGATCAGGCTTTGCACCTCGAAAGATCGGTGCCTGGTTAGACCTATTCTCATCCCCATTCTATCTCGTTGATGTTGTTTCAGATGCGGAGGGGACAGCATAACCAGGTGCCGATTCCTCTAACATCGCTCGATCTCGGCATTATGAGCCCAAGCCTGAGCACGGATCATGATCACCCTCGAAGCAATCGACATGCAGTGGATACAAGGAAGAGATGATGACCCTAATGACCAATGCGCTCATGGCCGGGTCCGCTTTGAGATTGATTACATCACTTTTGTTCGCCCCAGAGACGGCCTGTGGACCGTCAGTGCCGCCGCTCTTTATCTGCTTCGCACGCTAGAACACGAAAATATTCCGGAGCATTCGGTCTGCGAAACAAATTTTATCTTTCCTTGCTGTGCTCACGCCTGCTGGCTTATGGCAGATGGTGAATTCAAGCTAATTTGCATGGGATGCAATGACGGCATTGACATCGAGGTGCGGCATGTCGGCACGTCGATTGAAATCGGCATTCCCAACGGCAAAAGAAAGATTGTTGATGGGGTCCGAGTGGCAGGCTGTGGTCTTCCGGTTCGCTGACCAGGTACGTGCATTCTACGACCGATCGGCCCCGAAGATTCCCCCTGATGAAATACATGACATGGAAGGGTGGACCGCGTTTTGGGACGAGTGGCACAATCGCAGGTGGAGATCTAAATAACTACTTCGGCCACCACGGGGTAAAACTGCCCCAGCGACGGATCACCCGTACAAAGGCAACATTCCATTCCCAGAGGATTTTGTCCGGTTTCCCCACTACACGCCCGCTGAGCTATGCTCGCAATTCTGAAGCCCCACCGAGAAATGGACCCGATAGGCATATTGTCCTTCGTTGCGCCACGCACGGATTTTGCCGAGGAGGCTACGAATTTAGCCGGGAAATAAACCCCGGATAACATCTCCCCAGTGAAAGAGATCCCAGACAGGCTGCTGATCGTCCGGAACGGGAGATTTGCTGAACAGAGTCGCAGCGCGGCGAAAGCCGCTCCCAGTCAAATGGGTGTCATCTGTGAACGTGACAATCCAAATCGGCCAGACGGAGATCGTGACCAAGCGGTTCAGGGCATCTTCCACGGTAACATTACTCATTTCGACTTTGAGCGGCGAGTCCTCGGAGTAGGCAATGCTGCCTCCATAGCTATCCGCTGATAAACGGCATCCTCCGTGGATTTCTTTTCAGCATTCGAGATTACCCTCTCTTCGGTCCTGGCGGTGCTGCTCCCTTCTGCCTCTGTGCCGACTGCCGGTCGCTGGCGCTTTGGCGAATTCCTTTTTGCTTTCAAGCGCCGGCGAACAAAATGGTGGATCGTGCTGATGGAAGCGTGAACACCGCATTTCTCGGCCAATATCCGGGCGATCGCCCTGTAGGTCCAACCGCTGTCAATCAGCTCTTTAATCAGACTTCCAAATGGATCCAAACGGGAACGCGCCGGCAGTTGAGGCAGGTCCTTCAGAATTTCATCAAGACGGCGCATCTCATCTTCCACAATAGGACGGCTCCTGAGAACCAAGGCTGCAAAAAGGGGCATCGAACAAGCATCGAACAAACTCCTGACCGGACGATTTGCAGAGGGCCCGCGCAAAACCTAAGCCGGAGGCTTAGGGAGGATGTCTTACTCGTGGCTTCCTCGCGACAGGCAACCATACTACCGAACTACTCCACTTTTCGGACCGAAATCGACGTGATTCGCGGCCCAGATTCAGTGCCAAATCGCTCAGCTCTAACCGGCTCCCACAACTGGCTCACACGCTGGGCGGACGGGTCTTCAAGCAATGAGCCAAGACCCCCGCCGATGACCACGACATCGTGCGTCGCAAAAGCGAGCCGGACCTCGTCATTACTACCTTCGGCGTAGATAAACTGGCTCCAGGGGAGTACGAACGTGCGCTTCAGGAGCTTGATTTCCATGCTCGCCGGCCGGTCGTGAGCCGCGGCAATCCAACCTCTCTGGCTATCGCTCAAAGCCGTGATCATAAACCATCTCCATCACCGGTTCACGTTGCTTTCCAGGCTTATGTTCCTTCACGGGCTTATGTTCTTTCACAGGTCTGTGTTCAGGTACGTATTCATGTTCCTTCCTGGCTGTCGGTTCCGAGGTTTCTGGTTCCGTCATGAACTGCCCCCATTGCCGCTGCATGTACCGGGCTGCCCTGCGTACAAGCCGGCAAGCTGCTTCAAACCCACGATTCTGCCCCTGTTGTAAAACCGGCTGCGCCCTGCGGGCCAGTTCCGAAGCCGACTGCCGGACATTCGATCGCGCGACCGACTCGCAAAGGGTCTCCTTGCTGCTCGTGCTCACCAGCACGCTCTCCCTGCCGCGTGATGCCGCAACGTAAAACAGCTCCTTCTGCATGCCGTCACCGGAGATGATCACCGAATCGCCCGACTTTCCCTGACTCCGGTGAGCCGTTACGGCATATCCGTAAGTGAACTGCCTGAAGTTTTCGGGCAGGACGCGTCCGTCCCCAAGGTGCACGCGTTTCTTGGAATCTATGCGATCCACGGTAACCGTTTCGCCGTTGGTGGCACGAAAACCGGGTTCACGGCGGTTGGCAGTGAGCAGGAGTTTGTCTCCGGCTGCAATCTCAAAATCATGCCTTTCACATACGTCGAAGCTCTTCGCCTGCCTGGCGGCAAGCACCCGTAGCTCACCCGACCGGCTCCGGACGGTTACGCCGTGATCCAAGACCTGTGCAACCTCGACAGTCTCATTTTTGCCGATTCCCTTGACCGCACGATGAAAAACCAGGAACTGGCCCGGGCGATAATTGCCAATGTCGCACTTCTGGGCAGTGGTCCAGTTCAGGGAAACATCCTTCCCGATATGAACGCCCCTTCCCAGCTTATCGAGATGTTTCCGGGACGATCGAATTGCCTCCGTAACGCGGTCGATCTCTTCATGCGTGGCGCAGACCACAAGTGCGTTCCGGTCTTTGGCCTCCGCTTCGGCAAAGGCTTGTGCCACCGCTTGCGCGCGATCCAGCCAGGCAACCTCGCGCGCGGCGCCCATGGCTTCCAGCTTCTCGATACCCTGGGCCGGGTCCCGCCGCAACTCCTTGATCGCCCCCGAGGACTCCTCCAGGGCGAGGGATGCCTTCAGATCCTCGTGGCCGATCCGGCCACGGCCGTGGCGGAGAGCTTCGGCGAGGATCTCATGATCCCGGGCTACCGATGCCCGCTCAAAAACATGATCCTTGGCATATCGAAGCGAAAGTTCGGCGCGGTCGAACGCGATCTCGCTGCCTCGTGCCTTGCCGGCCAGCTTGCTCAACAACCGGGCCTCGTCAGGCGCCAGGCGGGTACGCTGGAAAGCCTTGACTGCTGCGGTGGAAACCTCGAGCAGCTTGTCGGCCCGGGAATTGCGAACCAGAACGGCGATTTCATTGTCGGTCGGCTGCCGACCTTTCTTCGCAATGAACCTGCTGACCGCTTCGTCCCGCTGCCGGCTGCGCTGGCTGAATCTGGCGAGCAACGTGTCCGGAACCCCGCGAATCTCGAACCCACAGTCCCGGCCCTTCGCATTCCGGCGGTTTTCGATCTCGTATCCGAGCTGCCGCACCTCCCGGGCGAGCGCGTTGCATTGTCGGAATCGGTCACGGCAATAGCAGCTCCTTCAAGGTATCGAATTCGGCAAACATGCGCCGCCGGTAGCTCTGCGCCCGCATTACCAGCGAAGCTTTCTGCAGCTCAGAAGCCGTGGTTTTTCTCGCGGCCACGTCGCTCAGAGTGACTCCGTGGTTACGAGCGGCGTGTTCAAGGTCGGGCAGTCGGAAATCCATCCGAACTATGCCCGGCTGGAAGATCTTCCGGAATTCCCACGCCTGGTCGCTCTCGCGCCAATCTGGTCCCTTGCTTGTACAGTCTGCGCAACAGGTGAAACTCACGCCGAGGCCCGGGCAACAAGATTGCCGCTCGTATTGAAGAGTGGACAGGGGGAGCGGGACTTACCGAGATATTTTGGGCAGGACTCCTTCGCTTTCAGAATTGCGAATAGGGAAGATTACTGCATCGGACCATCGATCAGCCCACCCTGGCCGCCATCATGCTCACGATTTCGAATGCCCGATCGAGATCGAATTCAGCAAGGTCTTTTGGGCGCAGGACCGGCTCAAGTTGCGAGGCGAGCTGCAGGCGGAGATCTGAGAGACGATGGGGCGATACATTCACGGGTTCATTGCCAGGAATGGCGAGTTTGCGCCGGACCAGTTGAACCATTTCAGGATCATCCGGCTGCAGATCCAACAGGCGCACAGCATAGTCGAGGTCGAAGAAATCACGGATGGCTGTAATCCGGCGCGACAGTGCGGCGCGGAATTTTTCGGCAAATGCCTCCTTCTTGGAAATGCACCTGAAGCGAAAGGGAGCCACCATTGGTTTTCCCGAAATGGGATCGAGAAGAGTGGTTTTGAGGGATCCTTCGAAAACAGGCGTCAACAGCGGTTCGCGCAGCCCTACTTCCAGCTGGATGGATTCTTCGCGCCCGCTGAGCATCGATTTGTAGCCGAGGACGGCAAGGTATTGGGTCGAGATATTGGCGCCGGTCAACGGCTGAATGAGGCGAAAAACGGAGTGGCTGGCGAACAAAGAAGTAATCGCCTGCTTGATCCCCCTTGTCTGTATGCTCCTTTCGCCGCGCAGTGCATCGGCAGAAATCGGAATGACGAAATCCAGGTCTTCGCTCAGGCGATAAAACCCGGCATACACCTTGGCAAGACATGTCCCGCCTTTGAAAATGAGCCCGGTGTCCGTGATTGCCAGGTATTCCAACAGGACCGAACAGAAATAATCCTTCTCGATCAGGCGCGCGGAAAAACCTGTGCCTGCCTGAGTGAAAGTAAGGGCTTCGCGAAACAGGATCGGGTCCTCATGAACATTTATCATGGTCGGTCCAATCCGCCATCGTTTTGCACAATGCCCCAACGACGATTCACTCTGCCCCTTTTGGGCAAGCGCGGTATCCAGGGGATCAAGCTCGTGGACGGGCGCAAAGCCCGCTCCAGCTTCCGCAGCTGGGAAGCGGTTGCACCCTCCTGGTCAAGCAGAAAACCAATCCTTCGGATCGCGCCGATGTCGCCATATTTGAGTGTCGCCCGCATGAGCTCATCCAGACTCACCCGTTTGGCAGCGATATCGGAGCGAATCCAGCTGTAGCCGCGCGGCAGGCTATTGAATCTTGCCCAATCGTAAACCGAATCGACCAGCGTACGCACCCGTGAGGAGTAAACCAATTTTCCCCCGTCGGCCATCGTATCTTCCTCGGTATCGCCAAGGCGCCGATCGTCCACTTTGATTAGGGTCAGTTCGATCAAGCCGATGGAGCGCGCGCCGGAAAGGCGGTTATTGTAAACATAGAGCCGGTTCGGGACCTGCGGATCGAATCCATAACGATTGAATGCGTTGGGCCCGCAAATCTGGTAACGTCCTTGCCGGTCCTCCATGAGCGTGTTCAGCGCCAGCGTCTCCGAGGGGGACCAGGTCCCGCCGAGCGGCAATTGGGGCGGAACGAGATAAACACCGGGCTTTACCCGCGCGATCAGCCTCCCTCGAGCCATGCGCCGGAACAGCTCGCGCTCCTGCTCGGGCCGCAATTGGAGCGGGCCGGTCAAATCCCCTGTGCGCACAACACGCAACTTGCGCATCTGCACGTACGCCAGAAACATGGACTCCTGCCTGCCCAGCTTCGTTTTCATGAAGTGTATTCTATTTATCGACGATGTTTTGTCAAGCCATCAATGATAAATAGAATACATTCAATCCGACCTTTGGCATCCACAGTGGGCGGAATGGCGTGCATCCAGGCGGGAATGAAACCCGGCGCTGGGCAGCGTATGTGCGGTTTGGCCACACAATCGGACGGTGATGCCATACAAGATCGGGATCGAAATAAGGTCGGTGACCACTGCCAATCACGCCATCTTGAGGGGAAATCGCGTGCCCGAGCAAGATCACCGCCAACAGGGACAAATTGAACCGGATGACATGCCAAATCGCAGCACTCCTGGCGACAGGGGCGTGCGAATTAGATGGCGGCGCCGCGCGCGAAGCGCTACCCCGGTGCTACCCTAACCCATTTTTGAGAAATTCATAAAACCCGTAAGTCTTTTGTTTTGTGGTGGGCCCAGCAGGACTCGAACCTGCGACCCGCTGATTATGAGTCAGCTGCTCTAACCAACTGAGCTATGGGCCCACTAGTGCGCGTCTGGCACAGCGTGATGTCCGACAGGATAACACGCCTGACCCTGAGGGCAAAGTGCAGGATTTCACAATTCCCTTCTTCCCATGGATGGCGGCGATTCGGACAGTGGGCATTGCAGTGATGATGGCATATAGGCGAACAGAGCCGCGCGCGTCGGCAGGCGGATATCTGCAGTCCTTGTCGCCGCATTGGACACAAGTTGTTTGACTTTCAAATATCCGCTTGCTGACGAGCGCGGCTCTGGTTCCTCCTGGCTGCCGGCTTCCATTTCCCGCCGCTTTTTGGCGGGATATCAATGGGCGCAGCCCCTTGGTTAGCCCGTTATGCGGAGCGTAACGGGAATTTTGTTCTCGTTAGAAGCCAGAAGCCGGAAGCAAGAAGCCAGAATCGCTGTGTTGATCTCACCCTCGCCGGCGATTCGAAACCTGCTTAGATCCCTTCTGGCTTCTGGCTCCTGGCTTCTCATATCCCGCCGCTTTTTGGCGGGATATCAAGGGGCGCGGCCCCTTGGTTAGTTCTCATGTCCATGACAGGAATACAGGCTGGCACACGTGCCTTCTGAGCGAGCGGCGGACTAGCCGCCCACCCTGCTTCTCCGGGAAAAATCCCATACGCTCCACATCAACTCATGCTATTCTGACCCGCGCAGCACAGGGGCGATGGTTGATCATTCAGTCTGGATATTTCCTACGGAGACACACATGAGCACAGGCAAGGTTCGCAATTCACGTCGCAATTTTCTGAAAGCCGTGCCGGTGGCGGTGGCCGGCGCGGTGGCGCCGAAAGCGTGGGCGCAGGGACAGGGCCAGCAACCCCCCGGGCCGGTGACCGCGGATACGATCAAGGCGGCCGAGGTCCTCGACGGCATCAAGCTCTCGCCCGAGGAAGCGACGGCAGCGGCGCGTGGCGCGAATAACAACCTCAACAACTACAACCGCCTTCGCCAGCTCAACATTCCTCAGGACACCGAGCCGGCCTACGTGTTCAAGCCTTCGCTCCCGGGCAAAGAGCCGAAGGGCCCGGCGACGCCCGGCGCCGCGATCAAGTGCACCAAACAGCCGCAATCGCTGAAGCGCCCGGCCAACCTCGAGGAGGTTGCGTTCTGGCCGGTGACGAGGCTGGCGGCCCTCATCGAGCGCAAGCTGGTAAGGTCGACCGAGCTCACCAACATGTACCTGTCGCGCCTGAAGAAGTATCAGCCCATTCTCAATTTCTATGTGACGCTCACGGAGGAACTCGCCCTCAAACAGGCTGCCGAAGCCGACCGCGCCATCGCCGCCGGCAAATATAAGGGCCCGCTCCACGGCATTCCCTGGGGCGCGAAGGACCTGTTCGCCACCAAGGGCATCAAGACCACCTGGGGCGGCGAACCGTACGTCGATCAGATCATCGATTACGACGCCACCATCGTCGAGCGGCTGCGGGACGCGGGCGCCGTTCTTTTGGCGAAGCTGACGCTCGGCGCGCTCGCGCAGGGCGACCAGTGGTTCGGCGGCCGCACGAACAACCCGTGGCAGCCCGACCCCAAGAGTGCCCCGTCGGGATCGAGCGGATCGTCGGCCGGTCCGGGATCGACGACCGCTGCCGGCTGCGTCGGGTTTGCCATCGGCACCGAGACTCGCGGCTCCATCATGTCGCCCACATCGGCGAACGGCGTCGTCGGGCTGCGCCCGACCTACGGCCGCATCAGCCGCTACGGCGCGATGGCGCTGTCGACGACCATGGACAAGATCGGACCCATGTGCCGCTACGTCGAGGACTGCGTCGTCGTGTTCAACGCCATTTATGGCCCGGACAAGCGCGACGGCAGCGTCGCCGACGCCGCGTTCCGCTGGGACCCGCTCGCGCCGCTTTCTGGCTTCACAATCGCCTACGCGAAGACCGCGTTCGAGAACGCCGGCCAGCGCGGCGGCGGACGCGGACCGGGCGCCGCCGCGCCTGCGGGAGCTGCGGCAGGGGCGGCGGCAGGGGCGGCGGCAGGGGCGGCGGCGGGCGCGGCCGGAGCGCGCGGCGACGCCGCCGGGCGCGGTGGACGCGGCGCATTGACACCGGAGCAACAGGCGGCACAGGCCGCCGAGATCAAGAAGATGTACGACGATGTCCTCGGGGTCTACCGCAAGCTCGGCGCGAAGCTCGTGCCGGTCGACGTGCCGCCCGAAATCAGCCAGATTGCCGGCGCGATCGGCTTCATCCTCGAGACCGAGTCGGGCGCCTCATTCGACGCCGTCACGCGATCCGGCGACATCAATAAGCTCGCGGCGCCCGCCACGTCCCGCAGCTCCTGGCCGAACACGTTCCGCCAGGCGAGGTTTGTGCCGGCCGTCGAGTACATCCAGGCGATGCGTGCGCGCACGCTGCTCTTGCGGCAGTTCGATGATTTCATGTCGAAGTACGACGCGCTCCTCGAGCCCGGCACGGGCGGCACGCTCGGCGCTACCAATCTCACCGGGCATCCGGCGATCGCGCTGAAGTGCGGCATCATCAGCGGCCTGCCGCGCCCCATGATGCTGACGGGACGGCTTTACGAGGAAGCGACCATCTGCCGCATCGCCCTGGCTTTCGAGCAGGCGACCGAGTGGAAGGACAAGCACCCGACGTTACCCGCCTAGTCTCACCAGATTTCTACTGTGGCGGCGGGTCCGGGCAAATGCAGATTTAAGGCCTGATCCCCTTCAAAAACTTCCGGGCCGGTTCCGGGTGCTCCGTTTTTTGCGGAAATTCCGGTCTGTGCCGCCGCTCTGTTTCCCAGGCCTGCCATGCGGAAAAGATGGCGCGGCGCGCTTCATTGGAGTCCAAGGGGGAAGCCAGCAGGTCGTATCCGCCCATGTTCAGCGTCTCCGCCCACAGGCCTTCATCCGCCAATCGCGATGCCGCAATCAGCAGAGGCGCAGGCGAAAACTCGGTGACCTGCCGGGCGAACTCCCTCCAGTCCGCGCCGGCTTCGTCGCAATTATAGAAGACCATATGCACGCGGTTCTGCGTAAGGAAGGCGCGCGCCTCCCGGCAGTCGTCAACTTCAGCCACATGCCAGCGTGAATCTTCCAGGATGTTCCGCAGGGTCGCGCGATCCTGCTCGCAAGGGCGCACTAAAAGGACCGTGCCGATCTTATCTTCCGCGGTTGCCATAAGAGACCTGCCTTGTAGTCTCCATTGGGCTAATCAGCTTATATGATATTTTAGGCTCAAATTCATCTCTTTACAATCAAGGAAAATTCTATTTTTTGCGGACGCATGCGCCGGCCCCATATTCAGGACATTCCGCATGGCGGGTAGGAGCGGACCTGGTTCCGAGGTGCGCCCCGGCGTGAAACTTTTTTCGGAAAAGGGAGTTTATGAAGGTGTGGATGGAGAGAAACTAACCAAGGGGCTGCGCCCCTTGATATCCCGCCAAAAAGCGGCGGGATATGGGAAGCCAGGAGCCGGAAGCCTGAAGGGATCCAAGCAGGTTTCGAATCACCATCGGGGATAACCTCAACGCAGCGATTCTGGCTTCCTGCTTCCGGTTTCTGACGAGAACAAGATTCCCGTTAGGCTTCGCATAACGGTTTAATGGCAGGAAATTTCAAGGAGTGGGTGTTATGAAAAGGCACAGGAAAGCCCTTTGGGCGGCAGGAATTGTGATTTTGTTGATCGGCACGATGGTTGCGGCCGCCGGCGCTCAGAACAGGCAACTTATCCGAAATCGTCAGGCCCTGCGCAACGCTCTGGTTTCAAGGGCCAGGCTCGCCGGCTTGAACCTGACCCAGGACCAGAAGGACCGGATCAAATCCATTATTGCCGATCACAAGATGGAAATCGCCGATATCGCCAAGGAAACTGCCGCGGCACGCAAGGAATTCGCTGCCGCCCTCGCCAGCGGCGCGGATACGCAGACGCTTAAGGCCGCTTACGACAAGGTTTCGAGTGCCGGGTGGGACCGCATGGAATTAAGAAGCAAGGTGCAGGCCGAAATCAGAGGCATCCTCACACCGGAACAGCTGCAGAAAATCGGGAAAAGAATGCAGATGCGCGAAAACCTGGTGAAGAGGATGATTAAAAAATAGGAGTCAGGAGTCAGGAGTCAGGAGCCAGGAGAAAAGCCGGGTCTGAGGATTCATTCTGGCTCCTGAATTATCTTGCCGGTTATGCCTCAATTACCCGCCGCCTTGCGGTATCAAAGCCCGCTATTGATCCGGATTCTAAAGTTGAAGAGGGAATGCGCTGGTGTGCGACTCGGCGAAATTCGTGGAATCCGTGGCGTTTTTACTTTGTTTTTCCCCTTAGCCACATCTGCTATTGAAAGACCAAAAACGCCACGCCACGGATTGCACAGATTGAAAAGGGGATTTTGTGGAATCCCAGGCAGCTTGCTGCCTGGTGGGGCCGGCAGGACGATCTTCAGAGCGGCGACCAGTCGCCGCACTCCAAACGGTGTTGCCGGCAATTCAGACTTGATAAAACACGAATAACGCGACCATCAGATGCTTTTGCTTTTCTACTGTCTCCTGTCTCCTGACTCCTTCAACTACTCCCGCACCATGGTTCCTTCCAGGAACGCCTTGAGCATGCGGCTGCGGGACGGGTGCCGCAGTTTGCGCAGCGCCTTGGCCTCAATCTGGCGGATGCGCTCGCGCGTTACTGAGAAGCGCTGGCCGACCTCCTCGAGGGTGTGCTCGCTGCCGTCGCCCAGGCCGAAGCGCATTTTGATCACCTGCTCCTCGCGGGGAGTCAGGGTCTTCAGCACCGACTCGGTCTGCTCTTTCAGGTTGATATTGATCACCGCCTCGGCCGGGGAGACCACGGCGCGATCTTCGATGAAATCGCCCAGGTGACTGTCTTCTTCCTCCCCGATCGGTGTCTCCAGGCTGATCGGCTCCTGGGCGATTTTCAGGATTTTGCGCACCTTGCTCACCGGGAAGTCCATCTTTTTGGCGATTTCTTCGCTGGTGGGCTCGCGCCCGTATTCCTGCACGAGGCTGCGCGAGGTGCGGATCAGCTTGTTGATGGTCTCGATCATGTGCACCGGGATGCGGATGGTGCGCGCCTGATCGGCGATGGCGCGGGTGATCGCCTGGCGGATCCACCAGGTCGCATAGGTGGAAAACTTGTATCCGCGCCGGTACTCGAACTTGTCGACCGCCTTCATCAGACCGATGTTCCCTTCCTGGATCAGGTCCAGGAACTGGAGGCCGCGGTTGGTGTATTTCTTTGCGATCGAGACCACGAGCCTCAGGTTGGCCTCCACCAGTTCCTTTTTTGCGATGTCGGCCTCGAGTTCGCCTGACTTGATGGTCGCCAGGGTCCGTTTCAGTTCGACAACGCTGGCGAAGGCCTCCTCTTCGATGGCTCGGACCCTGGCCTCGCGCTGCTTGACGAGCTTCTTGACCGCCTTGGCGTCTTCGAGACGGCGCGGCGCCTCCAGGCTCCGTTTCAGCCGATGAACTTCCTGTTCGAGGCCGACGACCTCGTCGACCGTGTGCTTGATCGTTGCGACGAGCCGCTCGTGCTGCGCCGGGCTGAGTTCCAGAGCGCGCACTTTCCAGGCGATCGGGATGCGATAACGGGCGAGACCGGAGAGGTACTTTTTGTATTCGCGCGATCCCTTGCGGCACTTGGCCAGCTTGGCGCGCATCCGGTTGGCCGAGCGCTCGTGCTTGCGGATGCTCTCCAGCACCTCCAGCACCGCCGCTTTTTTCTCTTCCAGCCTCTCCTCGGTCAGTTCCTCGTCATTGAAAATGACCACGTCGCGCACGGAAATCAGCTGTTTTTTGAGCCGGTCCGCAGTGCTCAGCAGCTCGCGCACCACCAGCGGCGAACGGGACAGGGCTTTCAGCACGACCTTCTGGCCATGCTCGATGCGCTTGGCGATCTCCACCTCGCCTTCCCTGCTCAGCAGCGGCACCGTCCCCATCTCCCGCAGGTACATGCGCACGGGATCGTTGGTTTTGTCGAGGGTGATGGCGCTGAGGTCGAACTCCCCCTCCTCGGCGTCGTCCCCCGGCTTTTCGTCTTTCTTCCCTTCGTCCTGGAATTTCTGCTCCGAGTCGATCACCTCGATGCCCGCGGATCCGAAAAGGGCGAAAATGCTGTCAAGCTCATCGGAAGAGCAGATCCCTTCGGGCAGCAGGTCATTGACCTCGTCGTAGAGCAGGTAACCCCGCTCCTTGCCCATCAGAATCAACTCTTTTACTTCATCGTATTTTTCTTCAATGGACAAAACAGCTGTCTCCTTTCCGGCTATTTCCTGGATAGGCCGACCAAGGCGCGATCGATTTGAACCCGCTCGGCGATCAGCTGGTTCAGCATCTTTTCGTCCTTTCGCGCCACCGCTTCAGCGATTTGGGAAAGGACCTGCTGCTTTTTGGACTCCAATTGGATGCTCCGCAGAGCGCTGAGGCAACTCTCGGCCATTTCACTGGAGAGACTCTCAGGCACTTCTTCCATCTGGAGCTGGGCCAGCGTGACCTGTTCCTGTTCCCCGGCAAACTGCCGGTGCAGCCCCTCGAAGCTTGCTGGCTTGCCGCGCCGCGATTCGTTCAAAAGCGCGACGAAAATCCTCTCGGCGGCCAAACCGGCGAAATCCTCTTCCGAACAATGGGCGAGGATTTGCGGTTGATTCGCCGGGCAGTTGAGCAGAAACTGGAGGAGCCGCTTTTCCGCAAACTTCATGGCTCCCACGGTTGCCAGGGGAGCCTCCCTGAGCCGCGCTTTCTTCTGTTGCGCCGCCCGTTTGACCTCCGCCAGCAGCTGCTGATCCTCGATCTGCAGCCTGCGGGCGAATCGAAACACATAATCAGACCGCTCCACCGCATTGGGAACTTTGGCCAGGTACGGCAGAACTTCGTTCAGCACCTGGATTTTGCTTTTGGGATCCCCCAGGCTCCTCTGGCGCCTGATTGCCGTATCGAGGACGAAGTCGAGATAGGGGGCCGCCTGCCGCACCCGATGCCAATATTCCTGCGCGCCCGCACTTCGGACAAACGCGTCCGGGTCCTGCCCTTCAGGCAACCGGAACACGCGAACCCGAAAATCCTCCTCGAGAAAAAGGTCTAGCGATCTCTGCGTCGCCGCCAATCCCGCGGAGTCGGGATCGTAGCTGACCACGACCTCCCGCGTATAACGCCCCAACAGCTTCGCTTGTTGAGGAGTCAGGCTGGTGCCGAGCGAGGCGACAATGTTCTCAATGCCATGCTGGAAGGGGATGAGAAAATCCATATACCCTTCCACCAGAACGGCAAAGTCGGCTTTCTGGATACCTCCCCGCGCATAGCTTAAACCGAAGAGATTCCGGCTCTTATTATAGAGCCTGGTCTCGGGGGAATTCAAATACTTCGGCTGATTCTCCCCCATGGCGCGGCCCCCGAAAGCGATCACCCGGCCGCGGATGTCCGTAATGGGAAACATGATCCGCCCGCGAAATGCGTCGTAATGGCGGGTGCCGTCCTCGGAACGCTTGATCAGGCCGCACTCCTCTAGCGCCGTCCTGGCAAAGCCCTTTTTCTGCAGATGGGCCAGCAGCGCACTCCCGCCGGCAGGCGAGTAGCCCAGTTTGAATCGGTCGATCGATTCCCGGGTCACCCCCCGCTCCAGCAGGTATTTCAGCGGATTGGCCCCTTCCTCCCCCACGAGTGCGCGGTGGTAGAACAGGACTGTTTCATCCATGGCCTTGCGGAGCGTCTCGCTGTCGCTGCCGGCCCCGTCCTCCGGACGCGCCGCCGGCTGGGGCAGCGCTATCCCATGGCGTTCCGCCACAAATCGCACCGCGTCGGGAAATGTGACCGACTCGATCTGCATGATGAATTTGAACACATCGCCGCCAATCCCGCAGCCGAAGCAGTGGAAGATCTGCTTGTCGTCATTGACGTTGAAGGAGGGAGTCTTTTCCGTATGGAAGGGACAGCGCGCGATGTAATTCCGGCCGCGCTTTTTCAGGGCGACGTACTCGGAAATGAGCGAGACGATATTGACGGAGTTACGCACCTCGTCCAGCACACTATCACTATAAAAGGGCATACTAAACCGCTCGCCTTTGTTTCGTGGGCAAATGATAGCAAAGTAAATCGCAAATGCCAGAGGCAAAGGAAGGAGTCAGGAGCCAGGAGTCAGGAGTCAGGAGAACTGCATTTCTTATCCAGATAAGGGAAAGGATTCACCCAGATTCCGAAGTTCATGCTTTTTTTAACAGATCTAATGAATCCTGTGGGGCCGGGCTTTAGCCCGGCTGCTGGATTGTTTTGGGGGGCTGAAGCCCGCCCCCACTTTTTTTTCATTAACTGGTTTGGATCCAACGGATTGGATCAAGCAGCCCGCTTCAACTTCGGAATCCGGGTTCATGAAATACAGAAATAGCGCCCGATCCGGCGAGTTCAAGGACCAAACCAATGGCAGCAGAGAAATCCGGAGGGCTAAACGGGCTCTTCTCCTGACTCCTGACTCCTGACTCCTGACTCCTGTCTTTTGCGATTGATCAGACTGGCGACGAAACCCGCGCCGAAGCCGTTGTCGATGTTGACGACCGTGACGTTGGAAGCGCAGCTGTTGAGCATGCCGAGCAAGGCGGTCAGGCCTCCGAACGAGCTGCCGTAGCCGACGCTGGTCGGCACAGCAATGACGGGGACGGCCACCATGCCGCCGACAACGCTCGGCAGGGCCCCTTCCATCCCTGCCACCGCCACGATGACCCGGGCACGGCTGAGCGCCTCGCGCGCGCTGAGCAGCCGGTGAATGCCGGCAACACCGGCGTCAAAGGTGGTTTCCACCTCGTTCCCCATGAGGCGCGCGGTCAGGGCGGCCTCCTCCGCCACCGGGATATCCGAGGTGCCGGCGCAAACGACATGGATTACCCCGTCGCCATAAATGGCCGGATCCTGAACAATGCTGACCGCCTGGGCCGGCTCATTGTAGCAGGCTTTACGGGTCACGCGCCGGACCGCCACAAACGTTTCACGGGGACAGCGCGTGATCAGGATGTTGGATTTCTGCGGGAGGAGGCTGCGCACAATAGCCGCCACGTGCTGCGGTTTCTTTTTCAGTCCGAAGATGACTTCCGGAAAGCCCTGCCGCAAGGTGCGGTGATGATCGACGCGCGCGAATCCGAGGTTTTCGTAAGGGAGGCTCTCCAGCCGCTTGAGCCCTTCCGCCGGAGCCAGAAGCCCCTTTTGAACCTGTTCGAGAAGACTGAGAATGTCCTTCCGGCGCATAGGAGTGATGAGTGATGAGTGATGAGTGATGAGTGATGAGTGAAAAGCACCAACTGCCTCATCACTCATTACTCATCACTTATCACTGAAAATCAGTGGTTAAAGCGACGGCTGCCACCGCCGCCGCCGGGGCCCCTGCGTTCGCGGTCGCCGCCGCGCCCGCCGCGGTCACGGCCGCCGCCGCGCGGCGGGCCGTCCCGCCTGGGCGGTCTCGGGCTCGCCTCCAAGGGAGGCAGGCCTGCCGCCTCGCGCAACACGGCTTTCCGGCTCAGGCGGATTTTGTTGGGCGGTTCGATACTGATCACCTTGACGAGGATCTGTTCCCCCAACTTCAGCTCGGAGTTGATGTCCTGCACCCGGTAATCGGCAACTTCCGAAATATGAAGCAGTCCTTCTGTCCCGGGGAAGATCTCCACAAAGGCCCCGAAATCCACCAGGCGGGTCACCGTACCCAGATAGGTTTTCCCCACTTCGGCTTCCATAACCAGGTCTTCGATGATGCGGATCGCCTTCTGGGCCGATTCCGAATCGGTCGAGGCGATGTTGACCTTGCCGTCGTCCTCGATATCGATTTTCACGCCCGTCTGTTCGATGATGCCGCGGATCGTCTTGCCGCCGGTGCCGATCACTCCACCGATCTTCTCTTTGGGAATCTGGATCGTAATGATGCGCGGGGCATGCGGGGAGATCTCCGACCGCGGGGCGGCCAATGCCTGGGCCATGCGGTCGAGGATAAACAGCCGCCCGGCTCTTGCCTGAGCCAGCGCCTCCTCCATGATCAGGCGCGTAATGCCGCCGATCTTGATGTCCATCTGGAGACCGGTAATCCCTTTGGCGGTCCCGGCAACCTTGAAGTCCATATCTCCATAGTGGTCCTCGGCGCCTGCAATGTCGGTCAGGACCGCATATTTCTTCCCTTCCTTGATCAGGCCCATCGCCACACCGGCAACCGGCGCCGCAATCGGCACGCCCGCATCCATCAAGGCAAGAATGCCGCCGCAAACGGTGGCCATCGAGGAGGAGCCGTTGCTCTCGAGGATGTCCGAGACGACGCGCACCGTGTAGGGGAAGGCATCATCTTTCGGCATTACGGGGGCGAGGCTCCGTTCCGCGAGCGCGCCGTGGCCGATCTCGCGCCTTCCCGGGCCGCGCAGCGGCTTGACCTCGCCTACGCTGAACGGCGGGAAATTGTAGTGCAGCATGAAGCGCTTGAACGATTCGCCTTCCAGGGTGTCCATGCGCTGTTCGTCGTCCGCCGTGCCCAGGGTCGCCGTGACCAGGGCCTGAGTTTCACCTCGGGTGAACAGGGCGGAACCATGAGTCCTCGGCAGCACTCCGACCTCGATGGTAATCGCACGGATCTCATCGAATTGCCGCCCGTCGGGCCGGACCCGGTCGTCAAGGATCTCCTTGCGGAAGATCTTCTCCATGATGTGCTGGAAAATCGCCGCGGCCTGCACGCGCTTTTCGAGCTCGGTTTCGGGCACCGTCGCCACGACCTCCTTGACGATTTCATTAAGGCGATGGTAGCTGCTCAGTTTCCCCTTGAGATGCAGGGCCTCGGAAATCGCCGGCGCAAAGGCCTGCTCGATCCGGGCGTATTCGGCTTCGTCCAGGACCGGTTTCACGACCTCGCGCTTGACCGGCTGGATCTTTGCATACAGTTCTTTCTGCAACGCGATCAGTTTCCGGATATTGTCATGTGCGAACTCGATCGCCTCGATCATGACCTCTTCTGAAATCTCCTCCGCTCCCGCCTCCACCATCACGATGGCATCCTCGGTTCCCGCGACGATCAGGTTCAGGGCGCTGTCCTTCAACTTGGAGATCGGAGGATTGGCAACCAGCTTGCCGTCCATCATGCCGATGCGGATTCCGGCAACCGGATTCTGGAACGGAATCCCGGAGCAATAGAGCGCCGCGGAGGCGCCGGTAATGCCCATGACATCCGGATCATTTTCCTTGTCGGCGGAGATCACAAGCGCGATCACCTGGACTTCGTGGGTATACCCATCGGGGAAAAGCGGGCGCAGCGGGCGGTCAATCAGGCGTGAGGTGAGAATCTCTTTCTCGGTCGGCCTTCCCTCCCGTTTGAAGAAGCCGCCGGGGATCCTGCCGGCGGCGTAGGTGTATTCGCGGTAATCCACGGTCAGCGGGAAAAAACCGGCGCCCGGCTTCGCTTCCTTGACCGCGCATGCGGTGGCGAGCACCACGGTGTCGCCGTAGCTGACATAGGCGGCGCCATCGGCCTGCGTGGCGACCCTGCCCATTTCTATGCTGAATTCCAGTCCACCGATCTCGGTGGTTGCTCGATATGTCATACTTCCTCCTGTTTGTGGATGCGGCCTGGCTTGAGGTCGGCAGGATGGGATTCAGGAATTATGATTATGAGTCACGGGTTAGCAGCTGGCTCAACCCAGCCGCTAACTCATAACTCATAATCCATCCCCCACCTTTCTCCTGTTATTGCCGGACCCGGGTGAATGGGCGTGTACGACTCTCCCCGAGGTCTCCCGGCTCAGACGGAGACCAAGGCTTTAGCGGTTCCTGAAATGTGCAGGGGCCGGCAAAAGCACTCCGCACAGATCCGCGGAAGTGCCCTCTGTCTCTTTCCGTGACGTTCCGAGAGGATGAAATGGGGGAGTTCAGGTGTGAAACCTGGGTTGACCGTTTCCACGCAGGGCCGGCACAGCAATCGCGCATCATTATTTGCGCATCCCGAGCCGCTCGATCACGGTCCGGTAGCGGTTGACATCCTTCGATTTAAGGTAATCCAAAAGCCGACGCCTCTGTCCGACCATCTTCAGCAGCCCTCTGCGGGAGTGATGGTCCTTGGCGTGAACCTTGAAATGCTCCGTCAGGTAGGCAATCTTTTCGCTCAGAATGGCAATCTGAACTTCCGGCGACCCGGTATCGGTGGTATGCGTGCGATAGGAGTCGATAATCTCCATCTTCCTTTCCTTCTTGAGCGGCAAGGCTTCCCTCCTGATCAAAATACAAACCTGGATGCTACCATGAAGCCTCCGGCCTTGCAATCAGAATCACGACGGAGGGTGCGATCGGAAGTGGGAGTCAGTAGCTTCCCGCCGCTTTCAGAGCGAATTGGGATAAAAAGCAAAAACGCCACGAATTCCACGGATTCGAAAAACCTGGCGGATAACACGTTTGAATCCGTGGAATCCGTGGCGTTTTTTTGATTTCTCCCGGAATGGATCTCACTTCTGATGACACGACACGAGGGGCAATTATGAGGATTTGCGACAGATGCGGGCTAGTGGCGCATAATTGCGTTCAGATTATGCTGCTTGAGGGCGGCGATTTGAGACAGGGCGAGGTCGGCGGTTTCATAAGGCCCCACGAGGACCACAAACCATTTGATTCCCCGCGCTTCTTGCGTTCTGACAAAGCCCGGACAACCGATGCGCTCCAATTCCGCTAAAGCCATTTCGGCGTTGCTCATGGTAGCCAGCGAATGGACCTGCACCAGGTAACCATTGTTGGCACCGGTTTGTTCAGCACCGGCTCCCGGCGTCTGTTCCCCCTTTTCGGAGACGCGGCCGGCCGGCGCCGCGGCCGCCGTCGGAATGAACGATGCATTAGTCCACCCGGGTGATTCCGTTGCCGGAATCTTTCCATTTTGATTAGCCCGCTCCGGCAGCGCCTGATGGCCGGCGCGGGTTCCCGGCCGGGCCCCCTCGCTGGCGACAGTTGACGGAATTTCCGTCACCCGCTTGCCGAATTCAGCACGCAAACTCGAAAACGCCCCCAACCGGGACCCGAAAAAGAACAGGGCAGTCAGAAGCGCCAGCAAAATCAAGGCGGCGACCGGGATGAGAATTTTCCGGGAATCCCTCAGCCACGTCCTGCCGCCCTTCTCTTTACCGCGGAGCCCGATGGCTGCCTTCTGTACCATGCGCGCGGTAATGGTGCGGGACCGCTGGGTGTAAGCCTCAAGGAGAGACCGGTCGCAAATCACATTGATCAGCCTCGGATACCCTTTGGAGTAGGAATAAATGGCCCGGAACGCGCCTTTATTGAAGGTGACCCCGCGCTGCGATCCGGCGACGCTGAGCCGATGCCCTATGTATTGAATGGTATCGGCCATGGCCAGAGGCTTCAGTGTGTAACGAATGGTGATGCGCTGGTTCAGTTGCCTTAATTGCGGGAGCTGCAGTTTGTGTTCGAACTCCAGCTGTCCGACGAAAATGATCTGCAGGAGTTTTTTCTTGGCAGTTTCCAGATTGGAAAGGATCCGCAGCTGCTCCAGAACGCTTGACGACAGGTTCTGCGCTTCGTCAATTATCAAGATATTGAACAATCCCTGCTCGGCGCCCTCAAGAAGGAAGATGTTGAGTTCGTCAATGAGCTCTTTTCGGGTCAGGCCCTGCATCCAGCTGGGATCATAGGCGGGTTGCTCATCCGATTCCGTCGTCGCCGCCACCTGCCAGGCCGGCACAACCCCAAAATCCTGCAGGATCGCCTTCAGCAGGTCGTCTGCGGTGAGCAATGGATTCAGGATCAGCGCCGTGCGCAGCCCCTTGTCCAGCTTGCCGAGCAGCGACCAGCAGAGCGTGGTCTTCCCTGTCCCCACATCGCCCACGATGGCCGTAAAGCCTTCCTGCCGCTGGATACCATAGATCACACTATCGAGCGCGCCGCGGAAATGCCTGTTGACAAAGAGGAATTCGGGATCCGGAGTCAGACTGAAAGGTTTCTCTTTCAGTCCGAAAAACTTCTCGTACATAGAAGGGGCCCCTTTGACCTTCCCGGATTACTGGAACCGGCGCCTTGCGGTCGCCGGTCATAGCTTAACGCAACCGGTCGCGGATCAAAACATTTTAATCGGATGCATCATCATTACATAATTGAATGCCGCGTCGTTGATGATGCCGAAGCCGTATATGGGCTTATCGGCTCGAATGCGCAGATTCCCTATCCAAATCGGGTCCATATTCGGGAACAGGGAGTCGAGATAGACCGCGGTGCGAGTCTGGGGAGCCAGCGTTAAAACCGGGGATGTGGCCAGGATTGAGCCGGGGAGATCCCGCAGTTCAAGCACAACCTGAGCCGCATCCGTGCCGCTGTTGAGCAGCGCCACGCCGGTCTGGTAAGACTCGTTCTGACTGACGATGGGAAAGAGAAATTGATCGAAAGGGGTGCCGGAAAGCTCGAAGCTGGCGGCGAAATGATCGTCTGGGGGATTGAACGTCAGCAAGCCAATAATCCGCTCCTGCGTGCTTTCCACCTCCACCCATCCGGCGGCATTCAGGAAATTCGGATCCGCGACAATGGTGGTCAGCCCCTCCGGCGGATTATTGAACAGATTGACGATGTCGCCCCTGAGCTGTTCGCCCTTGGCAAACGATTTCCCGAACCGCCACAATACCGTTCCGTCGCCGGCATGGAATGTAACCGTCACATCGGCGGCATTCTCATTCGCATTGATCACGTTCAGGATTGATTTCCATCCCTCGACGGTGGCAAATTGCGGGGCATAGATCTTCTTGATGCCGACGAATTTCTCCCGGTCGATTCCCCGGATGAGCTCGACCGATTTGCCGTTATTATACAACTCGGAACCGAAGAGGCCTTCGGGAGAGGTCATCCATATGTATCCCTCGAGATCCAGGTGGTCGCGCGGGAAAAGATCGATCATCGGCTGGCCGACACGGTAGCTGCCGCCCGCCGACTGGCTGGGTTGGCTGTCGATGATGACACCGTCATGCCCGACGCGGCTGAAACTGTAGGAGGCGGAGTAGAAGGTCATGTTCAGCGTGCTGAACTCGACCTCTGCATCGCCGTTGCGATTGACGGTCGGAAGAATCCAGTCGTACATGCGTTCGGTGTTTCTTTCCAGCGGCATCCCATTCAGGCTGGTGAAATCCTTTTTCCCGATCGTCATGTATCCCGTGATTTCCGGCGCCTCGCTGTAAACGGCAATCCACCCGGTCCGGACTCCGTTGGGCGCAGTTTCGTCGTCAAACAGGAACATCTCTTCCACCGTCCAGGACACCTGCTCGTTGGGAAGAAGACTGAAGTAGTAAGGATTCCTTACACCCGCTTCCTGGTTGGGCTCGCCGAAATCCTGCATCGCATACAGGACGATATTGGTGTTTTTGGATGATAAATTCAGCAGGCTCAGGCCGCTAAACGTATCCGGCGAGCAGTAGAACTTCGCCGCCCCCACCAGGGTGACCGGGGTCATGAGAGTGATATTGTTGCTGGTGAATTCGACCGCGGCTATGATTTTGCCGTCATCCGTAATCGCAATGGACGACGGCTGGTCGATCAGGGTATCCGGGTGGTCGCCAATCTGGAGTTTCTCCATATACGACCCGGTGGCAAGATCGATCTGCAGAATTTCATCGTGAAGCACGCCGCTGGCCCCGGTTGTGCAATAATACCCATACTTGGAATCGGCGGAAAAAGCCACATTGGCCGATCCGAGCGATTCGCCGGCGGGCGCCTGGTACTCCACCAGACCGTCAAAATTATCGGTCGGAATGAGGGTGATCCCGAACATGTTCACAATCACCCATTTTTTGCCGTCCGGAGTGATGCCGGTCCAGTTCGGGCCGGGACCCGTTTCGCCAATATCCAGAATGGTGCCGTTGGCGGCGTCAAACAGAAAGACTACTTCTTTTTGGAGCACATCATTGGCGCCGCGGCTGGCGATGATGCCTGTCTTGCCGTCGGGGGCGAGAACGGCCTTGCTGAAAACGGTATAGGACACATAATATTTCGTGTTGTCCGGATTGACCAACGAGCCCTTCTTCTGAAAATTCGCGGTATCGTAAAAAGCGACTTCAGGATTTCCCGGATCGGTGTCGACGACGATCAAAGTGGATCCGTCCGGCGTGATCGTGATCTGGGTCGGATACCGCAATTTCTTTTTCACATCCGGCGGCCCGGCAAACCTGCCGAGCTCCTGCCCGTCGGACATGCGGAACTTGATGATTTCGGCCGTGCCTGTGGAAGAGATGTAACCGATCGTTCCATCGGGGGAAAGGCTTACGATGCTGCCGAATCCGAACTGGGCATTCCTGAAAACATAGGTCTCTACCAGCCTGGACGGCGTGTCCATATCCACAATAAAAACCCGGTTATCCAGCGCCGACGAAATCGCCAGTGTGTGCTTATCGGGCAGCTGGGTTGCATAGAACGGTTGTCCGCCGGTCTTGATGCGGTTGATCGCCGCGCCGGTCAGGAGGGAGAATTCGAGCACTTCGCCCACGCCGGCATACGAGACGAATCCGCGCTGCATATCCTGGGCCAGGACGATGTTGGGCGAGATGTTGTCGTCCGCCGCATTGTTCACGTCGAAAATCAGCGGCGTGCTCGTTTCCGTGGGATTGGCTATGAATTTGGCAAAGACCCTGAACTGAGCCCGGGCCGAATTGGAAGCTCCAGCCAGCAACAGGATGATTGCCAGCGCCAAATCTAATTTTCGCAAACTGTGATTCCGAAACATCTCTTGCTCCATGCCCTCAGGTGTTTCGCGCCATCCGCGGCGCAACGTAAACCAGCTATTTTATCATCGCCGCCCCGCGGCGGCCAGTGCGATTCCGTCCCGGTGCAATTGGAAGTGAGAGTCAGTCCGGCGCCACGGCCTGGGAGCGCGGGCGTCCCGCCCGCATGGTCCGTTTGTTTGGCATCGATCGGACTTTCCAAACCTTTCATCCAAGAGAGATGCGGGCGGGACGCCCGCGCTCCCAGTGGCTTCCCGGGCCGGCGCCTTCAACTGGATTCTTTCTTCACCAGCGACAGCCTCCGCACCTCGTCGCCCGTGAAGGTGCGGATGCGTTCCAGCAATTCCCTCTTCATGCTTGAAAGCGCGGGCAGCCAGGCCGGATCCAGCACTTCTATGACCAATTCGGCGTTATGCACCGACGCCGGCCGGCAGGCCGACGCCGCCCTCTCGCCGATCAGGCCGCGCCAGGCGCCCTCCAGGCATGCGGTCAGCCAAGGACCGTGATGACCGGTCCCGCGGAAAACCGACAGCACCGCAGCCGAGATGGGCTCCATAATCAAATCCATTGAGGCAAACAGAAAATTACTCCAGCCCGCAAGTAGGTCCCGGCTGCCAGACGGGACCTGGAGTTTCTCCTTGTTCAATGCAAGTTATTTCTGAATCTTGTCCACTTCTGCCTGCGCCCTGCGGACCAGTGCGCCGAGCACAGAATCGTCCGGCACCGTTCTGTCCAGCCCCACCAGGTGGCTTTCGATCTCCACCTTCTGGGCTCCGGACTTGATGTTCAGGCGCACTTCGGACAGCATCCGGCCCTCATTGGCGGGACCGATCACGAGCGCATCGCCGATCTGCTGCGCTTCGATCGGAGTGACATAATTATGCGACACCACGATCATATGGATGCCGGGAACTCCGACTGCCAGGCTGATTGCCTGCCCGAGCCCCATCTCGGTGAGCAGGACAACGTAGTCGGCTTTGCCGGTCAGGTCCGCCGCCAGCTGGCGCGCCGCATCCTCAGGCTTCTGGATCTGGAAATCCCTAGGCGAAATGCGTTCCTCGGGATCGGAAAGCAAGCCGGTGATCGCCACCCGAAGGGGCCGGCTCGCTTTCGGATCCACCTTCAGTTCCTTGATGACATAGCGCTGGAACGCGGGAAAACCCGGCAGCTTGGTGGTCACGTTGCCGCACACCAGGGGCAGCTTCAGCAAATCGGCCGGTATCAGGCCCGCCGAGGCCATATCGCCCATCTCCTGCCACACAGGGAGGTCCCAGGAAGTGAGATTCACGGCATCCAGGTTGGACAGACGAGTCCCTTCCAGCATGTAACGGTTTGCCACCGCGGCGGTCGCCGTCCCCCGCATAAAAATCGCCCCGCCATCGATGCGCAATAAGGACTGCGCCGGGTATTTCTTGGCAAATGCGTTCCAATAGCTCATCCTACGGGCGAACCCGCCCATTGGGTTCAGCGGTCACCCACAGGGGCCGAAATTGCCGCGCGAATCCCCGTAAATGTCGATCGCGAGGTTGAAGTTCTCAGTGCCCTCGAGCAGCGGATCCGGGAATTTCGTCGGCGGGCTCTCCTGCGGGATCCCACCGGGGATCTGCTGCGCTTCCAACCCTTGCATCAGGGGCAAGCACAGGAGTAAAAGAAGTATCCAGTTCTTTTTCATCGGGCTTTCGCTCACTATCAGGACGCGCCGCGCCCGCTTGAGGTTGCATTTTCTTCCATCCGGCAACCTGCCGGGGATGGAAAGAACTCACGTAAAGTACCAAAGAGATCGGACGATGACAACAAAAACAGGCAAATTCAACAGTTTAGTCCCTTATGCACCGCCTGACGGGAATCTTGTTCCCGTCAGAAGCCGGAAGCCGGGATCAAGAAGCCGGCATGTCCGCCTGGAACGCACTGCTACCGGCAGGCGAAGCACTGCAATGAATCCTTCTGGCTCCTGGCTTCCGGCTTCTCATATCCCGCCGTTTTTGGGCGGGATATCAAGGGGCGCAGCTCCTTGCCTGGTGCTGGCCTCGGCTTCGCCGCGCAGACGCGAATTGCTGGCCGCGATCGGCATTGATCCGATCATTGATCCGAGCACGCTATCGGAGCCGGATCGCAATCCCGGCGAATCTCCGGCTTCCTACGTCATGCGCGCCGCGCGCGGCAAGGCGCGCGAGGTCGCGGGCCGCCATCCCGCCGGCATGATCGTCGGCGCCGATACGATCGTGGTAGTCCATGACAGGATACTCGGGAAACCCGCCTCCGCCCGGGATGCCGCCCGCATGCTGAGAATGCTGAGCGGGCGGTGGCATGAAGTGTTTACCGGCGTTTGCATCATCCAGAATGGAACCGGGCGTTCCGCGGCGGCGCACAGCCGTTCGCGAGTTCACATGCGGCGGCTGCTGCAGACAGACCTGGATTGGTACCTGTCCACGGGCGAGTATCTCGACAAGGCGGGAGCCTATGCGATTCAGGGATACGCATCCCTGTTCATTGACCGGATCGAAGGGTGCTATTTCAATATCGTCGGATTCCCCATCTTTACCTTCGCCCTGCTCTGCAGCCGCCTCGGCGGGAAAATCCCGTTCCCGAAACCGCCCGGCAAGCCTCCTTCGAGAATCTTCGAGCCCTTCGAGCCTTCGAGGTGAATCTTATTCCACGGAGCCAACATGACCCGCAACCCGGCAATTAGCGCAATCCTCATTTCTGTTTTTACCATCTCCATATTGATCCTCGCCGGAAGCTTCCGGTCCGCGAAGCCCGCAGCCGGCGCCTCCATTCCTCATTTCGTGTCTGTGCAACCGGAGCTGTTCGGCATCACCGGAGGACAGCCGAACTGCTGGGCCGACTTCGACAACGACGACGATCTCGATTGGTTCGCCGGCATGCGCGGGAATGCCCCGAACAGGCTTTATCGCAATGACCGGGGCACATTCAAGGAAATCGCCGCCGAGGCCGGCATCGCGGACACGATCGACACGCGCGCTGCCGCCTGGGGCGACTTCGACAGCGACGGCGACCTGGATCTTTACGCCGGTTTCAGCCGGCGGGCGGGCGTGCCCAACAGGCTCTATCGCAACGACGGCCATGGCGCTCACTTCACGGAAGTGGCACGCGAACTGCGGGTTGACGTCTCCGGTTTCGAAACCCGGCAGGTCGCCTGGATCGACTACGACAACGACGGCCGCACCGACCTCTTCGTGGCTTTCCGCGACGGCCCCAACATGCTGTTCCACAACGAAGGGAATCACTTCCGCAATGTTGCCATGGAAATGGGCGTGGCGGACGCGCGCCGCACCGTCGGCGCCGTCTGGTTCGACTATGACCGGGACGGCCGGCTCGACCTGTTCGTGGCCAATCAGGATGGGGACAAAAACGGCCTGTGGCGCAACGAAGGGTCGCGCTTCACCGATGTGGCCGGCGATCTCGGCCTGGAGGGGACCGCGCCCGGCCGCATCGGCAGCAACGGCCCGAGCGTGATCGATTTCGACAACGACGGCAATCTCGACCTTTTCGTCGCCGGTTATGGACGCAATTTCTTATACAGGAGCGACGGCCGCGGCGGCTTCACCGAGGTCGCCGAATCGATGGGCGTCAGCGGCGGCGACCGCGCCACCCCGTCGGCCTGGGGCGACTATGACAACGACGGCCGCCCCGATCTGTATGTGTCCTCCTATGTGAACAAGCCCGTGAACGAAAAGGACTACCTTTACCGCAATGAAGGGAAGCGCTTCGTCGATGTAACGCCGGAGATCTTCCGCAAACATGGTGCGACCCACGGCATCCAGTGGGTGGATTTCGACATGGACGGCGCCCTCGATCTTGCCCTGGCCAATAACAATCCGGAAGGGAAAAACGGGCTCTTCCGCAATCTGCTCCCTGCCCCGCTCGCCCGGCGTTCCCTGCGCATCGCCGTGGTCGACAGCCGGGGGCGCTATACGCGCGCCGGTTCGGAAGTGCGGCTCTATGCCGCGGGGACGCGCACTGTTCTCGGCAGCCGGCTCGTGGATACCGGCAGCGGATATACCTCACAAAACCAGATGCCGGTTCATTTCGGGCTCGGAAACGTCACGCGGGTGGATGTCGAAGTGACCTACTTTACGCCGGAGGGACGGAAGCTATGGGTGGAGCGCAACGTCGATGCCGCGCGCCAGGCAAACCGGACTCTGGTGATCAGAGTGCCGTTCCCGTAACCGCGAGATACTTGGCGAGAAATGCGGGTTAATTCATGCCCCTATCTGCCAGCGGTTTGAGATGGCAGGTTTCGTTCATAAGGCAGAGGGCGTATTTGCCGTTTTTATATCGGACCAGGTTAATGGCCGTCGTGTCCTGATCGATTTGCCAGAAATGGGAATTATCCAGACCGAGGATGGCACAAATCAGGACCTTCGTGACCACGCGGTGGGAAACCATAATCACGGTGCCGTGAGCATGTGTTTGGATCACCTCTTCGAGAGCCGCGATGGCCCTGGTCCGAACCTCTTCGAGCGTCTCTCCGCCCGGCACCTTCAGAAGGTGCGGCGCCTCTTGCCACAATCGGAAGCGATCGGCATCCCTGCTCTCGACCTCGTCGATCGGCCGCCCCTCCCAATCTCCGAAACTCATGTCCGTGATGCCGGAATGCAGCAAAACTTTCAACCCGAGAACGCCGGCAATCCTTTCAGCCGTCTGTATAGCCCTCGACATGGAACTTGCGTAGATGGCATCCACCTTCCTCCCTCGGAAGTACTCCGCTGCCAGTTCGGCTTCCTTGAATCCTCTTTCGTTTAGCGGCACATCGGCTCGTCCCCGAAAGATCTCACTTTTGTTCCATGCCGTCTGTCCGTGTCGAACCAAATAGACAAAAGTCATAAAGTTTTACTCATGCGGCTGCATGTCCGCATACCAGTGAACTGGTTAGCAATGACCATGGAGGCCATTCTGGGCTGGTTCCGGGTAGTTCGGCGCGCAGACTTGAGCGAGGCCGAGCCTTTGAGAAAATGGCGGAGGTGCATGGGAATCGAACCCACCGTGCCCACCTTCCGGTGAACACCACTGGATTTGAAGTCCAGGCCAGCCACCGGGCCAGATTCACCTCCGTCAATACGGCGATTGTATCAGAAAGCGCAAAATATCACAGCAGTCTTCTGCTTCCCTGGCGGCATCACGCCGCGCCGCTTTCGCGGTTGTGCTTCTCCGCCTATTTTTTCGGGCCCATGGGCGGCAACGCCGACATGGCCGCCGGCCCCACCGTCGTTCCGAAACGAACAAACAGCGCCGTCACATCCTCTCCCGCCGTTTCGCTCAAGGAGAGAATGTACTCATCCATCGACAGGAGGCGCTTGGGATCGTGATATTTCTTGTGAATGTGAGCCAGCCAGCGCGGATACCAGTCCGGGCCATAGCGGGCATCCAGGATCGACCATAGCATCCAGGCCTTTTCCCAGGCCTGGCGCATCTGGCTTTCTTCAACCTTGGCAAGGTCCACGGCGTCGAGGGTGGGGTCAAGGGTGGCCAGGCCGCGCGGCCAGTAAGGCCACTTCTCGCCGAATCCCATCTCGCGGATCACCTTGCGCTGGAACCAGCCCGCATGGGCTTCACTCCACCATGGCGGCAGGCGGCATCCCGGCGTGCCATCGGCCGCCTCCGGCCCGTACATCGTGTGCGCCAGTTCGTGGGCGAGGACCGACAGGATGCTCTCGGGCTTGACCGCGATGGTCCCCGCCATTTTCGGCGTGACGGCATTTTCCGCCCATCCTCCTCCCTCGCCCGCGGCCAGATTGATGTAATAGGCGTCACCCGGATTGGGCGGCGTCGGCAGCATCTTTTGCAGCAATGCCATCACTTCGGTAAACCTCGTTTTGGCGAGATTGATGATCTCCGGCAGCTGGTTGTCCGCATAAAGAACGCGGATGCCACCCACCTCGATCTGGTTCTCGGGATAGAAGGCTCCGCCCAGCCCCGAGGGCTCCCAGGCCACGCGACGGCCGTCTTCCCGCGGTTTCGCATTTCGAGTCGAACGCTTGACCGCCCAGGACAGCAGTTCCCGGTTGGGCCGCTCCTTGTTGTCGATCCGGAGGCGCACCAGTTGAGGGTCTGCGATCAGCACGATCACACCCTTCTCATAGGATCGAACGGCCAGGGCAGCCCGCGTCGCAGTGGCGCCGATGATCGCCTGCCAATCTCCCGAAAGCTCTGCCGTTCGGCGCGGCGCGGATAACGCATCCGCGGCCAATCCGGGATTCTCCTGCCCGGCCACCAATGCCACTTTCACAGGCTCAGGAAGAAGCTTTGCACCGTACTCTTCCAGCATCCTGCCAAGAGGGCTCTCCGGCAAGGAAGCATCGATAATCAGGCCGCCGCCGCCGGCCACGAAGGCCTGCAGAGCCGCCTTCTCCTCCGGCAGGTATGGTTGCACATTCCCGTGCTGGTAGAGAAACGCCACATCAAACTCAGGTGCGGGCTGGGTCGTGAATGCGCGCTGAATATTCCAGGCATGGCTGGACTGGTCGCGAACGCGCATGGGCGTGCCCACCTTCAGGGCGCGCTGCAGGGAAGCCTGGTTGCCGGTCACCCGGTGGCCCAATTCGCGCAGCGCCGACTGGCATTGCCAGTGGTGGAAGAACGTGAACTGGTGGCTCGAATCAAAAAGAACGTTGATCCCCGTATCCTTGGCGCCGCCAGGCAAGGGCTGCGGCTCCACCTGTGCGTAAATCCTGCCCGCGGCCAGGAGCAAACCGGCCGCTGCAGAAAGAAGATAATGATATTCCCTTTGCCTGGATAATTTCCTGAGAACGCTCATTCCACCACGAAAGACACGAAAGGCTCCACGGCATTCATGTTTTTGGCAGTGGCAATTCGGTTGGCGACCAGGCTGTTTAACAAGGCTCATGTTCTTCAGCGTCATTCCGATATCCTCCAGCCCAAGCAAATTTCCCAAGCTGATTCACCGGCCCATTCTGTATGAAAACAGGTCCCGCAATCAACAGCCACGAGATCCGCCTGATCCGCGGGAGCGACTAAATGCAGCGGCCAGGTTTTCCGCTTGCAATAGGGCAGGTCATCGCCTATTCTTTTTCACCTGTAAGCGGCATTTTTGCCGGGCTTCCGGAAGGTCAAACGCTGGCCTGCATGGAGAACGGCGGAACCCGCAGCTTACAAAGGTTTTCGCTTCAACAGCGTGGGGCTGTAGCTCAGCTGGGAGAGTGCCTGACTGGCAGTCAGGAGGTCGCGAGTTCGATCCTCGCCAGCTCCACCAATAACCTCTTTTTTCTCAGCACTTACAACCTACCGCAAAACCGACAAAGAACGATCCCTGACCTTGGTTGCATCTGGGTTGCGGATTTTGAATGCCATCTCCGTGAGGTTCAGCTATTTTCAACGTGTAATTGATCGGTTGAGAATAGTTTAATAATCTCGGAAAGCGCCCGCCTCTCGGTTTGCACATGCCCGATGAGCTATGAACAAGCAACGCGAAATCAAGGTGAGGAGCCTAAAAGCGGTTTTCCCTGATGAGCCTGCATGCAGAAATCTTGATAATGATGGTACCTTCTAGATCACCGTCGTTCACCGGTAATACTGGCCAAAAGGCACGCCCCTGTCGGATCACGGAGACCAGCACGTGGCTGCGCTGGGCACTGAGTGCTATCACCAATGTCGATTTCGTGCGTGCGCTGAGGGCGGATGCCATGACGCTCAAAAGCCCGAAGCGTACCGGTCCCTGGACCGCACTTTCACCAGATAGTGGGAGTCGTGCGGGCTGTATCGTGGAGGCGGGATATCCGTAATGGGACATTCCATTATTATCTGTTCTTCCCTGCGCACCAGAAGCCAGTAAGCTTTGCCTTGTGACCCGTGGATCGCAGCCATCGCGTGAGCAACCTGCTCTGTGCTATTCATCCACCCGCTCAGTTCCACAGTTCCGTTCTCGCAAATAGTTCTGATCTGATATGCATTATCGTTGTGCGCCATGTGTTTTCTCCTTTCCCCTAGGATGGGTTCGGATTTCCTAGCGGAGGCTCCACAACTTTTCCAAGCCGCGATTGCCGGCTTGGCACAGGGGTTTAGCACACCACGATAGGTGAAGTGCGATGCTCTTGATGGTTGTCGATGTACAAAAACCCTTTCGGAATTCCATCGCACACTTCCCCTAAGTGTGCTTTGCCAAGTATTCCGTCGGAAAGAGAGTGCTGTGGGCGGTTATTGCGCGAGTTGAGCTGTGATTTTCCACGATAACGTTGAACGCTTATAGGCTACACCCGTCGGATTCCCCGAGCAAGAGGAAATTGTTGGCATAGCGCTACCACAAATTGAAGCCCAAGCCTTGGTCCGATCACTCTCTCACTGATCCTTTCAGGCAACTTCGAGTGTCCAGTGAAGGCAACCGATTCACCGCCTGCCGATTCGCCCCAGGCACCAGATGCCCGTAAACATCCACGGTGATTTGAATGCTGGAATGCCCGAGCTGTTCCTTGACGTAGGTCAAGGACTCCCCGTTCTGGATGAGCAGTGACGCAAATGTGTGGCGACATTCATGGAACCGGATTCGCCGCAGTCCCGCCTTCTGGAGGCATTTCTGGAAATGCCTCTTCTTCAGATTCTTCATATCCTGGAAACCACCATCCTGGTTGGGGAAGATCCATTCAGTTGCGGGCAGCTCGTTCATCCCATCGGCCAGCAGGGCTTCCTTGCGCTTGCGCCGCAAATCCAGGAGCGCGGCCAGCAACGAATCCGAAACGTCAACCTTCCTGACCTTACCGGACTTTGTGAGATTAATCTTGCCGCGCACGATGCCCCGCCGCACAACCAGGAACTTACCATTCTCATCGAGGTCGCCCCACTGGAGACCGGCCAGTTCACCCGAGCGCAGTCCGGTGTGAATTGCACAAAGAAAAAGCGCAAAATGATGAGGCGAATGCTGGCGGACAGCCTCAAGGAATTTGATAACCTCGGCCTCAGTCAGCGGCTCGATCTCTTTGTGCCGCGTGGGCGCTTGCCTGAAAAATTCTCCAAGTCGGGTTGCGGGATTCTCAGTGATGAGCCTCACCCGCAGCGCCTTGTTGAGGATCTTCCGCAGCGTTGCCAGCGTGAGCCTGATCGTATCTTTGGCCAATCCCTTGCCCACAAGGGACGAAGCAAACTCCTCGACCCGCTCCCGCGTTATCTTTGTACTTTGTCTTTTTTCCTACCTGTCGGAGCAACCATGGTAGCGCGATAGCATCCCCTACCCTCTTGCAATTGGGCAACCAAGGCAGCCGCAGCATGGGATTAGAATGCCTTCCGTGTGTAGTGCGTGTGTAGTAACTGTCGGATGTCCAGGGTCGTTTGTAGAGGTTCAGCTGGGTTCGGAAACGGCGGGAAATGGCACGTAAGCCGCTGTTTACGCGGCCCCGGCGGACGTCTGCGGCACTGGATGAACAAGGGGGCCAGGAGTTCGAATCCTCTCGCCCCGACCAGCTTTCTTAAATTCCCCTCCTTTAGAATCAATAGCTTGCGGAAATGCCGGCCAAAAGACCGCCTCCGTGCGTAGTGGCGTGTGTAGGAACGCAAAACTGTACGGTCACGCTTCCGGCCATCTCTGCCGTGAGGATGAGATGATAGCCAGTACTTCCGCGAACGCCGTATCTTGGGAGCTTGAGTCGGGACCAGTTGTCCGCGTTGCCGACAATACGTCCACTGAGGCGATCAGAAATGCTCCCGGGGGTCTCGGCCTACCCTCCCAGGCCTCTTCCTATTTCCCTTGCCTCTCAGGATTTCAAAATGTGTTTCTGAACTGGCGGCACTGACAAGTCGTGCCGGACAACGAAAGTCAGTACAAATTCCTGGCCGGCGACACCATTCTGATGTAAAATCAAGCATTGTCGCCGTCATGGGATTTCCGCAGCAAACGAGCGCAGTTAACATGATACCCACAACTCGGAAGCGGGAGGGCATCAGGGGCAGGCTGCAATGCAAAACTGTAGCTTATTCCGACTATCCATCGGCCTGCGACAGCGCTACTGCATTCCGGACCTGCAAGAACTGCTGCAATTGGGAGAACTGAGCAACCTCAGTGCTTTCGCAGCTCGGTACAACATTGAATTGGATCAGGCACTTAAAAATACGAGCGCGCTCCGGGAACCCGGTTGGACCGAGATCATAGCCGTCGGTTGCGAGGCCTTCATACACCGCATCACGGCGCCATCGGAGAATCGGAAAAAACTCATGATCAGGCAATGGGTAGATGCTGCCTGGTATGTCCGCGACCCTGCGGCATCCTATGGTCGCATAGACGATGCCGGTGCCGACGTCAAGTGCGATAACAATCAGACCTTAAAGCAGAAAAACACCACAATTTTTCGGCGCTAAATTCGCCTGGAAGGCCCCTGATCTGCACTTTCACAATTACCGTCGTCAGTCCCCAATTCGCAAGGAGAAAAGCCATGCTCTTTAAGCTGTTGGTCGATGAATTGCTTGATCTTTTTAAACCTGAATGGAAACGCTCGGATGAGCGTGTGCGCTGGCGGGCGGTAGCAAAAATTACTGACCAGGCACTACTGGTAGATATTATCAAGAATAGTAAATATAGGGATGTACGCCAGGCCGCGGCAAAAAAAATTGCCGATCAGGCTCTCCTGGCTGAAATTGCCAAGAATGACAGGGACATTAATGTGCGCATGGCCGCTATGGAAAAACTTGCCGACCAGGCTCTCCTGGCTGAAATTGCCAAGAATGACAGGGACATTTGTGTGCGCATGGCCGCTGCGGGTAAACTCAATGACAAGTCTCTTGCGCAAACTGTTTTTGCTGCAATTGCTAGGAATGATAAAGACCGTGATGTGCGCAAGGCCGCGGTGGAAAAACTTACGGACCAGACTCTGCTCGCTAAAATTGCTGAGAATGATGAAGACGACGATGTGCGCAAGGCTGCGGTGGAAAAACTTACGGACCAGACTCTTTTGGCGGAGATTGCCAAGAGGAAAAGGCCCGTGGACGCTCCCTGCTCCTGGTGTGGAGCGACTGTATCTCCCGCCTTCAGACGTTTATTACCTAGCATATGCATTGCTGTCATTGGGCGAGAAGAATTCATCTTGTGCAAGCGTTGCGGCAAAACACTCGAACCTCTTGATATGAACCGTGGGGCGATGACGATAGGAGGGGCCCTCCCAACACTCTATGATGGCGTTGTATGCACAAGCTGTAATAGCCTTGAATGCACTGGCTGCAAAACATTCCCGAGTCGGAAAAAGGGTAGGCTTCCAAAATAGGCATCTCCTTATAAGCGTTTCTATCCTGGTGCACAAGAGGAAAATGAGGGGGAAAATGAGGGGGAAGAACAAAGGTGCGGGAGGAGATCCGGGGAGAACTGGGCAAAGGCGGCGAATTGCTGGGAGGATGGTCGGTTTCCAGGCGCCGGTGCCATGATCGGGAGTAGGCATTGGCCGCCCCGGTTATCCCTCATCGTGCCTCCGCTGCAAAAACGTGGGTTGCTTCCCATACAAAAAGCGGCCGGAAAAAGGGCGGATGCCGCCCTCGCAGGTATTCGTGGTCCCTCCGGCATCCGACTCACTCGCGCAAGTGCCGCGAATTCAGCAGAAGTCTGCAAAAATTCCAGGCCCGCAACACCATTCTGATGTAAAATCAAGCATTGTCGCCGTCATGGGATCTCCGGAGCAGACGGGCACAGTTAACATGATACCCACAACTCGGACGCTGGGGGGCATCAGGAGCAGGCGGCGATCCAAAATTGCAGCTTATTCCGACTATGTGCAGGGGCTGTCCTCGCCCGACGCCGTGACGCGCGCCAACTGCGCCATCAAGCTCGGCTCCCTAGCCTCGATTTCCACGGTACTGGAAAGGGCTAACGCCAAGCTGGGAGCCGGGTGTCAGGCGAACCGAACCACAAGCTTTTTGTTGCCAAACCAAGGCATGGGCGTTGGCTTCTCAGCCAGCCCTGAAGCGACCAGGTACGGATTGTGAGCGCGTTTGTCGAGCGTTACGATGACCTGGTCGTCTGTGATCGCCACCGTCGCCATGACGTCCAGGAGGTTTCGGAAGATCTTTTTCGCTTGGGCCCTCTCGTATTCTCTCCCGGTCTTCCCTGCCATGAGGCGGTAGAGCGAAGCGGCCATCAGCGTGATCTGCAGGTCGAAGTCGACTTTCATGCCGACCATGGAGGAGAGTGCATCGAGGTGAAAGAACTGGATGGCATCGGAGATACCGTTCTCGATGAGCATCCTCTGCGCATATCTGGTGACCAGGGAAGTGCATTTGATCCCGAGGTTGTTGGTAAGCAGGATCGTGGGGTCTTCGTGGCCAAGATCGGTGACTGTTACCTGGCGGAGCTCTGCTTCATATCCTTTGATCCGGATGCTCTCGTCCAACACCTTGGGTGTGCGGAAGATCCGCGTCAATGACTGGAGCGTGATCCGGCGCCAGGCCGACGCCGGGCGGCTCCAGATCTCGCCGAGCATCTTCCGCGATCGGCGCCGCAGGGTCATGAAGAGGATTCCCCGACGGTTCAGCTCGTCGAGATACCTGTAAGTGGTCAGCTGAGAGTCGAAAACCAATTCCTCTGGAAAACTGCCCGTGTGCGCCTTCCAGAAGTCGACGAAGCGCAGGATTTCTCCGGCCTGTTCGGATTTGGTGATGCCGGCATTGGAATAGCACAGCACCCGTTCCGTCGCGTCCCGCGCCAGGAAGACGAGGATGCCTTTCTGGCTGCGGCTCCGGCTCGAAACGTAGTGTTTCTCGAGCGGTTCCTCCCCGGCGTTGGCGGGAACCGTGTGAAAATCGAGGTCGATCGACGAGCCCCGCTTCAGGCCAGCCTTCTGGACCTCTTCGAACCAGGCGCCCATCAGTTCGAGGTTGGTCTGATGGGCGACACGGGAGCTGTATGCCGCAAGATAGGAACGCTTCGGCACCACGTTCAGCCCGGCAAAGAGCGCAATCCCTTTGTCAAAGACCAGATCCATCACGTGACTCTTGCGCTCCTTGCCGATCAGCTTCAGTGCCAGAAGGCTGCGCACGGCCTGCTCGGTCGGGATCATGCCCGAACCCGGAAGATCGACCTTGCCCAGGACGCCGGCCAAGTCGATCTCCCGCATCAGCGGAACAAACAGAAACAAGCCGCCGACCCGTGTCCGGAAGGAGCGAGGAGAAAGATCAAGCGCCTCAACGTTCGCAACCGCGGCCGCCTCCGGTTTGACCGTGGCCGGACGCTCGTCGTCCCTGCGTCTCGGCAGCCGCGCGAAACCCTCTTCCCTCATCAGGACCGAGAGGGCATTGATGCTGATCGTGTGGCCGGCGGCCGCCAGTTCGCGCTGAATGTCGTAGACGGACAAGTTCTTCTTGCGCATGGCGACGGCCAAAATCCGAACCCTGTCACGCGACGGAGCAGATTGCGGGCCGTGCCGAACATCATGGAAGAACGACTCCCGCTTCTGGCGATCGTGCCGGAACTCGTGGCACAGAACGCGGAAGGTGCCCGGGGAGTAGTTGAATCTGCGGGCCACTTCGTGGGATAGCCCGCCTTCGACGAAGAAGGCTCGAAGGGCTTCGTACTGCCGGTGGAATGGCTTTTCGGGGCTCAGGAAATACTGGGCCTCGGCGGAGCTCGTTATCCCATTGCGATGAGTGATAGTCATGTAAACATAATGCTACCAACGAACGCTCCTTGTCAAGATATTGTGTGCCTGGAACAGCACAACCGCAACATGCAGTGCTTACTGATGGGGTCTTGGCGAACTCTATACGCTTGCCAGCACGAAGATTCTGACTCCGACAGTCTTATAATAGAACAACGTACTATTATTGTTCAGTACTCGATATCTCTAACGCAATGGATGGTTTCGTGACCACCGCAGCGCGGGCCCGAGGAAAAAAACTGGCGATCGTTAGCCCTTTCCAGTACCGTGGAAATCGAGGCTAGGGCAGGCGGCAGAGCTGGCCATCCCGGCGCTGGTCCGGCTTCTCGGCGATAACCACCCTCTCGAGTAAGGGAAACCTGGTAGAAACCTGGACACCCACTTTTTTCATCTTTTTCTTGCTTATTTCCATGGGTTCACAGTTAGAGATGTTGAAAGGAGTGAACCATGGGATTGCCGCGCAGCAGATACGTCAAGGAGGGGGAAGAGGGAGTTTATCACTGCTTCAGCCGATGCGTCCGCCGCGCTTTCCTGTGCGGCTTTGATAACCTCTCAGGTCGTGATTTCTCTCACCGCAAGGCATGGCTGGTAGAGAGGTTACGCTTTCTGGCGTCGATCTTCGCCATCGATGTCTGTGCTTTCGCAATCATGATCAACCACTACCACGTCCTGCTGCGTACCCGTCCCGATCTTGTAGCTGCATGGTCCGACTGGGAGGTCGCCAGGCGCTGGCTGACGCTCTTTCCCAGGCTTCGCAAGTTGAGGGGAGCCATGGCTCCCCCTCTGGAGGAAGAGATCCGCGCCCTGGCGGATCAACCAGGACGAATTGCGATCTTGCGCCGGCGCCTGTCGAGCGTGAGCTGGTTCATGGGCCGGCTGAACGAATTCATCGCCCGGGCTGCAAACAAGGAAGATGACGTCAAGGGCCGGTTCTGGGAATCACGGTTCAAGTGCCAGGCGCTGCTGGATGAAGCCGCCATTGTTGCATGCATGGTATATGTCGATCTGAATCCGATCCGGGCCGGAGTCGCTGCGACTCCGGAAGAAAGCGACTTCACCAGCATCCAGGAACGGATCCGCGCGTGGCAGAAGGAAATGATGACGGCCGCATCCGTCACCGCCCAAGCCGCTGAAAACACACAAACCGAGGCCAACCGCTTCTCAGGGTTGAGGTTGCCTGCTGAGGCTCCAGCCCTCTCTTCCCAAAATGCTTCCAGCAGCTGGTTATGCCCCATTCAATCCAAATCCGCACAACGCGGCATCCTGGGAATGAGCGAAGCGGAGTATATCGATCTGGTTGACAAGTCAGGACGCTTGATGCGCTTGGACAAACAGGGAGCCATCGATGCGGATCTTGCGCCGATTCTGATGAGGATCGGTGTCAATCCGGATGCATGGCAGGACACCGTATGCCGATTCGGATCGAAGTTCCGCCTTGCCGCGGGATTGCTTTCCGATCTGCGCAAATTCGCAGGCCGGATCGGCAGTTGCTGGCTGAAGGGTGCAACCGCGGCTCGAGTCACTTTTGCATCATAGCATTCGCAAAATAATCCGATTCCAATCGCACAAAGCAGGAGATTTGTCGCGCATCCGGCGCTTCGGGCCACCCGCCTGTGCTGTTTCCGGCAGCAAAATCATTATCCATTGCCGATAGGCACTCTGCTGTTTTGATTTCCCGCCGATTTGTTCCCTCCGAAGGCCATTGGTCTCCTCAAGCCCCGATCGCAGATTTGTTCTCAGATTCCAAAATTGGATTGGACTACAAAATGATGCGAGAATTATGGGGGACCAGGACCCAAAAGTAGAATAGCAGGACTTTCCATCTCTTCCGCGGACTGGCGGTGGCGTTTGGACAAGAGACATGGGTGCCCAGGACCTCCAACAATGGGTGTCCAGGATTTTCCGCTGTTGATCCGGCACCAGCTGGCGCGCCCCATCAGCGAGGACCACTCGCTGCCGAGCGGCTTCCCCGGCGCGCGAAGTCCCGCGGCCGCGCGGAATCCCTGGAGAATGTCGTCATTCGAGAGATTGAAATAGAAATCCCGGGCGGTCTGAAATTGAGCCTACCAGCGGCTTTCGCGCAGCCGGACGCCGCGATAATTGAAAGGCTGAAGCTTGATTCTGGAGGCCGGGCCGTCGGCTGTGCGCGTCTGGGCTCCGGCCGCCTGGGCCAGGATCCACGCGCCCGCCGGCGCCGTTTTCAGGAATTCACGCCGCGCGATTTCCATTTCGAGTCTCCTTTGAATTGAATCGGTTCTTCCTATGCTACTTGCCGGGATCTCCTTTTGGCAACAGTCATGAATCTCTGAAGCACAGAGATCCCGGACATTCCAAATCACAATCCGAAATAAATCGGCGTGCGTTCTAATGCCGGATCTTCCTCCCAGGCGGGTTATAATCCTGCCGCAGGCATTTTTGACTTCCGGAATCGGCGCCTGGGACATTTGGCATGATCGACGAAAAAAGCATCCTTGAGTTGCGGGACCGGATCGCAACGGAGTACCGGCCAAAACGGATAATCATGTTCGGTTCTTATGCCTACGGAACGCCGGCCGAAGACTCCGATCTCGATTTGCTCGTCATCATGAGGTATGCCGGCTCCGGTCTGCGAAAAGCCGTGGAAATCCTGAACCGCGTAAATGCGCGGATTCCCGTCGATCTTGTCGTGAGAACTCCCGAGGATATCCGGCGACGAACGAAAGCCAATGACTTTTTTCTGGCCGAAATCCTTTCCCGCGGACGCGTGCTTTATGAAGCCCCTGACCAGTGAGGGAATTCCAGGAATTCGGCAAACAGGCGGTCACACGGGTAGTTCGGAAGTTGAGCGGCCTGTCCCGAATGGCGCTTAGTTAAGGAAGGGTTTTTCTGCCGCCCCTGCCGAGGCTCTTGGGCACATACCCGTAAACCCCGGGCTGCGCTTCGCTTGCCCAGGGCTATTCTCTGGCGCGCCTCCGGCGCGCGTTTTCTTGACAAGAGGAAATCCTCTGGGCACAATCGGCCCGGAGGGCCGATAAGACAATAGCCGGGGGCAAGCGAAGTGCAGCCCCCGGTTCGCCAATGAGACAGAAGGAGCCCCGGTAGGGGCGACAGCAAATCATGCTGCAACAAGATATTAACCAATGCCCAGGACCTCCCTGTTTAAGCGCCATTCTAGCCTGTCTCCCGAATTGGTCCGCGCCTGTGCGCCGTCACCGGGGGCTGGTCGTCATGGTCGAGCGGTGTCCGGTGGTGGTGGACCAGAATTCGATATAGGCTGCTCCGATGCCGTTGAGGCGCTCGATGAGTTCGCGGCTCGGTTGGGCGCCGTGCATCACGACCGCGACGAGCCCTGTGTTGAACGCCTTCTGGGAATTTTCCGCATCGGGCTGCCGGGGGCCAAGGCTTGCGATCACGTCGTCAATGGTTATCTTTACCCGGTCTCCTTTGTATAACGGGTGTCCGCGCGCATCCGTCCCCGCCCGCACGAGGTTTCGCAGGAGGAAAAAGTCGGGGACTTCGGCCGGAGCGGCAAGGCCCATGAGGTAGAGATCGAGATGCGACCACCCGGTTGCCGGCACGTAGAAATCATCATCGAGCTGGCTATAGGTGCCATCGAAGTTGTCCTGCCAGACTCCTCCCCCCATCAGCGAGGCCTCGACCGTCCGCCGGTAAGGGAACGCCGCCGGCGCCTGCAGTCCGCGCGCCCAGTGAGTGGGCCCGAGGGGGATGGTTTCATTGCCGATTTTTGCCGTGGCATCGGCCGTCCAGCGATGGTGAAGCTCGTGCGCCACCTGCGACATCGCATAGTTGTAACCGGTTATTTTCCCGTCGGGACTGCGCTCCTGTCCCTGGTTGGAGCCGATGTAGACCGGCTGCACGTACATCCACTGGAGGCGCCCGGCGCTGCCGTAGTTTTCCGTCCGCCCCGCCCGCTGGCCGGTCCCGGTGACATTCCCCCCGCGCGGGCCCGTGCTCGGAGTGCCTGCCTCCTGGTTGTCGATGCGGAAATCGGAGTACCAGACGAAGAAATCGAACCGGTCCCCGAGGGCGCCGATCACGGTGGCGGCCATGTCCTGGGGCCTGGGCAGGCCCGCGTAGTGGAACGTTTCATAGACGGCAGGGAACGGGCCCTCACGGCGGTTGATGGCCGACAGGTCCACTTCGGCACTCCTGAGACCGGACAGAGGGACGACGCCAGGCGCCACCTGATCGATTGCGGTTGCCGGGGTTCCGGAACCCATAACCTCGGCGTAAAGGGCGAACTCATCCGCCCCCCGGAATGCCTCAGGCAGGGTTCCCGTCACAGCTATGGTGTTTCCCGCTATCTTGACTCCGGGAATAATCCCCGGTCCCGAGGCAGCGTAAGCGGGCGCGGCGCCGCCGCCGCGTCCCGTGGGCGCATTGCCCCGGATCGTCCACACCGCATCGGCATCGGCGCTGTCCACGCGGGTGGGGAAGGGCTTGTCCACGTCGAAGTAGATCCGGTAGGAGATCCCCACCAGTTGCGGGTCGCCTTCCGGCAGGGCGGGCCCGCGGGTTTCGATCGTGATCCTGAGGAAGAGGCCATCGATTGCGGAGGCCTTCACATTCCGGATATCGAGGTGAGCGGGAACCGATGGTTCTTCCGGGTCTGAAACGCTTGCCAGCGGACGTTCATCGCCCGCCGCGACCAGGGGATAAACGCCGACGATCGCATCCTGGGCCGAAACCTGATCGTAGGACAGATCGATTGAACCGTCCTGCCGGAGCACGGCCTGGAAACGGTTCACCGTCGGCATCCAGGTAAAGTCGAAGATGCCGCCCACAGGCTCGGTCAGGTTCCAGGTGACTACGACCCGGTCCGCGAGCTCCTTCACGAAGCGCGGACCCGTCATGCGCGGCTTCAGGAATGCGCTGATGAACGGGGTCGTGTTGACGAGCCGGCCCCCGGCAACGCGCAGCTCCTCGAAGCGTCCCACGGAGGGCCCCGATCCCCGGCCGCCGCCACGGCCCGCCGGGGCGGCCGCTCCAGCGCCCGGGGCCGCGCTGAAGCTGATGGTCCCCAGCTGGCCCACAGACAGCGAATCCCAGGTCTTTCCGGAGAACGGAAACTGGAAATTGCGGAGCGTCACCTGGGGGTTCTGGATCTGGCCGCCGAGCTCCGGATCCCACTGTACGGGCATGTTTTCAACCCGATATCCGGCCTTTTCCGACGTGAATCGCAGGGTACGTTTGCCGAGATCGAACAGGTGGGGAGGCGGGATCACACCCTCATCCAGCTCGAAGACGATCAGGTTTCCGAGGGTCTTGATCTTTCCGATCGAACGCCCCGGCGCCTGCTGTCCCTGGGAAGGCGCTGCCCCCGGATGCAGCAATATTGTGAAAGCAATCAGAAAGCCGATCCATACGACCAATCCGCGGTTTCTGTTCATAGTGTACCTGCGCAAGTTTTTAAGCTTTGAAGTAATGTGTCATCGTTCCCTGGTCAGGGCTTCCAGCCGGCTTCAGCATAGCATTGCCTGGCGCGCGGCCCGTCGGTAATTTTCCTGAAAAAAACACCGCCTCGTGAAACTGCATGTGCATGGATCACGACGCGTGCTTCAAATCACTGCCGAAGTCCGGCACGTTTCACTTAAGTGGCATCAGGTTTATGGCATTGCGCAGATATCCCCGCAGCGCGCCTGAAGGGCACCTTGCGGTGCGGCGGCACGACGCCGCTTTTTCGGGGCGGACCTGTTTCCCATGCGGGATGGCCGCCGCCCATTGCGGCAGCCCAGCGCTCGCGAGGCTGTCGAACGGCCGGCTTGCGGCGGAGCGCGGGCGTCCCGCCCGCAAATTGTGCACCTTTCCTACATTTCCCCGCCCCTTCCGCTCCCTTCCTTTTGCTGACGGGGTTTCCCTTCTCGAAAAGCGGGCGAGACGCCCGCAGCCCGTTTGAGTCATGCCTGAGGGGGGGGGCTGATTTTTATGTCTCTACCATTAAATATGCCAAATGCCTTGCCATTTGGCATGGAATAAACCATAATAGAGCCATGAAAACGACTGTTTCCATGGATGCGTCCGGCCGATTGGTGCTCCCAAAGCGGATCCGGCAATCGCTGAATGCCCCTCGATCCGCCGTCTTTGAAGTCGAGGTCCTGGGCAACCGCCTGGAACTGACATTGGCTGAACCTGCGCCCGCCAGGCTGCATCGCAAAGGCAAACTATTGGTCGTGCCCAGACAAGGGGTGGCCGCGGATGCCGTCAAGGCCGTCGAGGATACGAGGAACGACCGGCTATGATTGAATTCTTTGACACAACGGTCCTGGTGGCGGCGATGGTCGAGGACGAAAACAGGCATGAGGCCTGTGCCGAAGCCCTGGAGGCAGCCGACAACGGATATGCGGCGGCGCACTCGATTGCAGAGTGTTATGCCACTCTCACCGGCGGCAGGCTGGGTGTGCAATTGTCGGCGGCCGATGCCGCGCGTTTAATCCGTTACAACCTCCGCGAACGGCTGTCGCTCGTCATCCTCTCTGCCGCGGAATACTTCAAATTGCTGGAGCAGGCCGGGCCGGCTGGCGCACGGGGTGGTGCAATGTACGATCTGCTGCTGCTGGCGTGTGCTCGCAAGGCCAAGGCTGAGAGAATCTATACACTCAACGAGCGCCACTTCGCCGCCTTGGCTCCCGACCTGGCAGCACATCTCGCCATCCCCGGGGAGAATTCGATTTGATACTTGCCAAGGTCGTGCAAGATCCCAGCCCAATATCCCCAGTCGCCTGGGTTGAATACCTGAGTGAACTGTTCCGCGCTGAGGTTCGCCCTGAGGAAGTCCGCGCCGGGCGGGAGAAGGTTTTTTAGGGGTAGGAAGCCCGGCAATGCGCCGCCTGCCCCGATTTCTTCGTTTCCCGATCAAGTTCCGCCAGGCGGCCAGGCACACCTCGGCCTGCCGGATGCCTGGCCGGCATGCGGAATGGCCTATCCGAGGATCACTGGAGAGTGCGGGCGGGGATGCGCGGCGGAGGTCGCGCCACGAAAGGATCCCTCGCCTTGCAGCGCTCGCTTTTCCGATGGCGCAGGATGCGGTCGACCACGCGCGGCTCTGTAATAAAGGAGACGATCCGCATGCGGGCGTCAGCCGGCAGCCCCGTCCGGGGATCGTTTTTTCAGTTCCTTGAGGATTTTTTCCGCGCTGATGGGCAGGTCCTTGATTTGGATGCCGATCGCATCGTAGATGGCGTTGGCTATGGCGCCGATGACCGGCAATGTAGCTCCTTCGCCCACTTCCTTGGCGCCGAAAGGGCCCTGCGGCTCATAGGAATCGACCGTGCTGCTCTCGATCGGCGGCACGTCCTTGGCCGTGGGCAGAAGATAGTCATGCAGGTTGGGATTGAGGATTTCCCCCTTGTCGTTGAACAGCATTTCCTCGAGCAGCGCTTCACCGTGTCCTTTCGGCAAGCGTGCGGGGATGATAGCGGGACGAGCAGTCATCCTCGAAAAATCTGACCCCAAAAGCCATTTCGGGCTGGACAAATCCAATCAGATTTGTTACCGTAGATTGGATGAT